>Ga0315287_10007357_pt1 | contig 11036 bp, 8 predicted proteins | sample YL17G11_0_MG_FD_205037 | JGI IMG/M metagenome (GOLD analysis project Ga0315287, IMG submission 205037) | Sediment microbial communities from Yellowstone Lake, YNP, Wyoming, USA - YL17G11_0 | ecosystem: Environmental > Aquatic > Freshwater > Lake > Sediment | place: USA: Wyoming | collected...
CTCCGCCGTTGGGCGCCGCCCGCATCCCGACCGCGCCGCTCGCGGACGACCCGCACGCCGAGACCGTCTTCGCGCCAAGCTTCGCGGAGCGCCGCGTGTCTTGCGCTCTCGACGCGCTACCGCCTGCCCGCGGTGATCGCCGCCATCGCGGCGGACGCGGCCCGACCGGCGGTGCAGGTGCGGCAGCGCATGAGCCTGCGCGACGAGGTGCACGTCACCACCTTCCGGACGCCGGACACGATGCTCTCCTCGGCCCAGGACTGGCGGCCCGGGATGGGCGGCGACCAGCAGCACGTCTGGCAGGCGACGCTCGGCCAAGAAGCGGTCTGCTTCACGACGCACCCCGGACCACGCAGCGGCCGCGCGCGTCGTCTTCGGCGACCGCTCGGTCGTGTACGACACGCCCTACGGGAACGCTGGCTTCCCCTCGCTCGAGCTCCGGATCGCCCATGCCGGCGCGACGCTGCAGCTCGATTGGCGGAGCGGACGGCGCGATGACAACGCCTGCTCCTAGGCTGCGCCCGCGCGTCGCGCTCCTCGCAGCGTTTCCCTTCCCGCTCGCGCAGGGCTCGCAGATCTTCGTGGCAGAGCAGGCCGCCGCGCTCGCCGCGGCCGGCGCGGACGTGACGCTCTTCTGTTACGGCGGGGGGGAAGGCGGCACTGCGGCGCAGGGGCACGCACCCGAGAACGTCTCGATCGTTCGCGCACCCCTTTGGCTCTCGAGCACTCCGCTCCGCGCGGGGCCGAGCGCCCGCAAGCCCCTGGCCGACACAGCCCTGCTCGCCACGTGGGTTCGTGCGGCGGCAGAGTGGCGCCCCGCGGCCGTAATGGCGCACAACGCAGAAGCCGCGCTCGTGGCCATCGCAACGCGCCTACGTACGCGCGTACCGGTGATCTACGTGGCTCACACGCTGCTGCGTCACGAGCTCTCGGCCTACGGCCCGCCTTGGCTCACGAGTCTGGCGGACGCGGTGGGCGCCGCCCTCGACGCCGGGATCGCGCGCGGGGCGGACGCGGCGATCGCGCTCTCGGCGGAGGCCGCGACGGCGCTGCGCCGCCACGCCCGGGGCCCGGTCTTCCTGCTCCCGCCCGGGCTCGATCCCGCAGCGCCGCCGGCAGATGCGGCGATCGCTGCCGTCTGCGCCGCGCACGGTGTCACCCGGGAGCGGTACGCGCTCTACGCGGGGAACCTCGACGGCTACCAGGATCTCGACCTGCTCGCCGAGGCGGCGCGCCGGCTCCCGCACGTCCCCTGCCTGGTGGCGACCCACGATCCCCGCCGGAGCGCCCCTCCGCCGCTCCGCACCGTTCGCGTCTCGAGCGCCGGTGAGACGCGCGCGCTCACGTACGGCTGCGCCGTCGCCATCCTCGCACGGCGCCGTCCGGGCGGCTTCCCGGTGAAGCTCCTCAACTACATGGAGGCGGCACGGCCGATCGTGGCGTACGCGCGCATCGCCGAGGGGCTCGAGCACGGCGTGTCGGCCGAGCTGCTGAGCGACGGTGCGGGTCCGGCCGAGCTGGCGCACGCCGTGGAGCGCGTGCTCGCAGACCCGGTACGCGCCGCCGCGCTCGGGCGCGCCGCGCGGGCGCGGCTCGACGGCCAGCATGCCTGGCCGCGCATCGCCGAAGAGACGCTCTCCCTGATCACCGCCCTGAACGAGCGAAGGGAGAGCCGGGCATGAGCCGCACTCTCCGACGCATCGGTCTCGTGCTGGCAGGTGCGATCGCCACCGGCGCCATCCTCGCCGCCGGTGCGCGCTTCCACGACGGTCCCCTCGGCCCGCTGCCCGGCGGAGCGCTGCGCGCGGGCGAGCTCGTGCCGTCCCCACCGGCGGATTGGACACACGTCCGTGTTGGAGAGACGGTGGAGCTCGAAACGCGGCCTCACGCGCCGTGGTCGGTCACGACCTGGGCCGTAGTCCACGAGGGCGGGCTCTACCTCCCCGCGGACTTCCTAAATCCGATCAAACGCTGGCCGGTGTTCGTGCTCGCCGACCCAGAGGTCGTCCTGCGCACGGGCGGCCGGCGCTACCCGTTGTCAGCGAGACGAGTCGAGGATCCAGGCCTCATCAAGGCGCTCCGTCAGGCCTTCGCCGCGAAGTACGGCATCACGGAAGGCAGCGCGAGCGCCCGGATCGAGGTCTGGTTCTTCCGGCTCGAAGGGCGCTAGCGTCCGGCTCGGAGCCCACCCACCCCTGTGCGGGGCGGAGTGGGTCATCCCTATTTGCGATCGCCCGAAGCCGATGCTGGAGACCCGGCGTAACGGATGAAGCACCTCCCGACACCCTCGGGCACGACGCGCGACCTGACGGACGTCCTGCGCCGCGTCGCCCAACGCGAGGGGCCGGTGCATCTGACCGGCCTGCGGGGTGCCGCGCGCGCCGCGGTGGGCGCGCAGCTGGTGCGCGCGCACGAAGGCCGGCCCGTGCTCTTCCTCGCGCCGAGCGCGAAAGCCACCGACGCGCTGCTCGAGGACCTGCGCGTCATGTTGGGCGAGCCGCCGCCCGATGCGGGCGGCCGCGTCCGCGCGTTTCCCCGTCACGACACGCCGCCGTACGACCGCTTCTCGCCCCAGCCCTTCGTCGTCGCGCAGCGGATGGACGTGCTCTACCGCTGGCTCGCGAGCGAGAAGCGCGTGGACAGCGTCGCGCCGCGTCCGAGCGCGGCGGCGGAGCCGGCGCCGGTCGTCGTCGCGCCCTGGACGGCGCTTGCGCTCCGCGTGCCCGCGCGCGCCGTCGTTCGCGCGCGCACCGTGCATCTCGAGCTCGGCCAGACGATCGATCGCGACGCCCTCGTCGAGACGCTGCTCTCCGCGGGCTACGTGCGCATGCCGATCGTCGAGGAGCGCGGCGAGCTGGCCGTGCGCGGCGGCATCCTCGACGTCTTCCCCCCGCAGCGCGCGCTGCCGGTGCGGATCGAGCTGCTCGGCGACGAGGTCGAGTCGATCCGCGAGTTCGATCCCGCGAGCCAGCGCTCGCAGGGCACGCTCGGGTACGTGGTCGCGGCGCCGCCGCGCGAGCTGCTCGTAACGCGCGAGGTGGTCGTGGAGCGCGAGCCGCTGCTGCGCGAGCGGGCGCTCGCGCAGGGCGCGTCGGAACGCGTCGCCGACGAGCTCATCGACGCGCTCCTGCGCGGCCACCTGCCGCCGGGGATCGAGGCGCTCGCCCCGTTGCTGCAGCCCGCCGTCGAGACCGTGCTCGACTTCCTGCCCGAGGACACGCTCGTCGTGATCGACGACGCACAGGCCGGCCGCGATCGTCTCGCGCACTATCTGGAGGAGCTCTACGCGGGCTTCGACGCCGCGCGCCACACGCACCGCATCGTGGCGACGCCCGAGGAGCTGATCTGGGCCCCGGACGCGCTCGAGGCGGGCCTCACCGCGCGGCGGCCCGTCCAGCTCGAACGTCTCGACGTGACCGACTCTCTCGGCGACACCGGGGAGCGTTGGAGCGTACGCTCCTTCGGACACGACGAGCTGGTGCGCGCGCTCGTGAAGGCCCGCACCAGCGACGCGGCCCTCGAACCGCTGGTCGACCGCATCGTCGCCTGGCGCGACGAGCGCTTCCGCATCGTGCTGACGGCGCCGCAGCTCTCCGGCGCAGAGCGTCTTCGCCAGCTCCTCGGCGAGTACGGAGTCTCCGCCGGGCTCGCGAACGATGCGCGCCCGGTGTGGCGCTGGTCCGCCCCCGGACGCGTCGAGGTGCGCGTCGCCGCATTGTCAGAGGGCTTCCAGCTCCCGATCGAAGGGCTGGTCGTCGCGACCGAGGACGAGCTCTTCGGCCCGCGCGAGAAGAAGCGCGCGCGCACGAGCTGGCGCGAGGGCGCTGCGCTCGAGGGTCTCGCGCAGCTCGCCCCGGGCGATCCGCTCGTGCACGCCGAGCACGGGATCGGCGTCTATCGCGGGCTCGTGAATCTCGAGCTCGGCGCTGCCTCGGGCGAGTTCCTGCGGATCGAGTACGAGGCCGGGGACAAGCTCTTCGTGCCGGTGCATCGCCTCAACCTGATCCAGCGCTACGTCGGTGCCGACGGCCAGGCGGCGCGCATCGATCGGCTCGGCGGCGCCACCTGGGCGCTCGCGAAGCAGAAGGTCAAGCGCTCGCTGCGCGACATGGCGCAGGAGCTCCTCGCGGTGCACGCCGCGCGCGAGCTCGCGCCCGGGCACGCGTACCCGCCGCGCGACCGGCAGCTCGAGGAGTTCGAGGCCGCGTTCCCCTACGAGGAGACGCCCGATCAGCTGGCGGCGATCGAGGACGTCCTCGCCGATCTGCAGCGCGAGCGCCCGATGGATCGTCTCGTGTGCGGTGACGTCGGCTACGGCAAGACAGAGGTCGCGGTGCGCGCTGCATTCCGGGTGGCGATGGACGGCAAGCAGGTTGCCATCCTCGTGCCTACCACGGTGCTCGCACAGCAGCACGACGAGACCTTCCGGAAGCGCTTCGACGGCTACCCGGTGAAGATCGAGACGCTCTCCCGCTTCCGCACGCCAAAGGACGCACGCGACGTGCTCGTGGGGCTCGCCGACGGGAGCATCGACCTCGTGATCGGCACGCACCGGCTCCTGCAGAAGGACGCGCGCTTCCGCGACCTCGGGCTCCTCGTCGTCGACGAGGAGCACCGTTTCGGCGTTGCCCACAAGGAGCGGATCAAGCAGCTGAAGAAGACGGTGGACGTGCTCACCCTGACCGCGACGCCGATCCCGCGCACGCTCCAGATGGCGTTCACGGGCCTGCGCGAGCTCTCGGTGATCGACACGCCACCCGCGGATCGATTCGCCGTGCGCACGCAGGTCTGCCGTCAATCCGACTCGCTCGTGCGCGAGGCGATCCTGCGGGAGATGCGGCGCGGCGGGCAGGTGTTCTTCGTGCACAACCGCGTGCAGACGATTGGCCCCGTGGCCGACATGCTGGCGCGCGTCGTGCCCGAAGCGAAGGTCATCGTGGCGCACGGCCAGATGAAGGAGCACGACCTCGAGCGGCGCATGCTCGCCTTCCTGCACGGCGAAGCCGACCTCCTGCTCTGCACGAGCATCATCGAGAGCGGGCTCGACGTGGCGCGCGCCAACACCATCCTCATCCACCGCGCCGACACGTTCGGGCTGGCGCAGCTGCACCAGCTCCGCGGCCGCGTCGGCCGCAGCACGCACCGCGCGTACTGCTACCTGCTCGTGCCGCACGAGGACGGGCTCGGCGCCGATGCCAAGCGACGGCTCGAGGCGATCCAGGACTTCCACGAGCTGGGCAGCGGCTTCAAGCTCGCGAACATGGACCTCGAGATCCGCGGGGCCGGCAACCTGCTCGGCGGAGAGCAGAGCGGGAACCTCGCCGCGCTCGGCTACGAGACGTACATGCAGATGCTCGAGGAGACGATCGAGGAGCTGCGGGGGCGCGTGCGCGACGCCGAGATCGACCCGGAGATCCGGCTCCCCGTCACGGCGAAGCTCCCGGAGCAGTACGTGCCCGAGGTGTCGCAGCGGCTCGTCCTCTACAAGCGGCTCGCCGGCGCGCGTGACGAAGCGGAGCTCGCGCGCGTGCGCGACGAGATCCTCGATCGCTACGGCCCGCTCCCGCGCGAAGCCGAGAGCCTCTTGCGCGTGATCGGGCTCAAGATCGCGGCACGCCGGCTCGGCATCGTGACCCTCGAGGTCACGCGCGGAGAGCTCGTGCTGACGGTCGGCCCGTCCTCGAAGATCGATCCGCAGCGCCTGTTGAGCCTCCTGACACAGGCGGGCGGCGGTCTCCGCGTGACCCCCGATCACCGCATCTTCGCCCGCACACCGGGCAACGGCCCCGAGGGCCTCTTCGACGCCGCGTCGCGCCTGCTGACGAACCTCGGGGCTTGACCCTCCCCTCAAGTCCCCGCCGGCTCCCACCGATGCCCCCGGGTGACCCGGAGGGGGTGCGCGTGGACAAGCCGTCGATCAAGGGTGTGGCGTTCCAGTCGGTCGCGGACGACATCCATCGGCTCCGGAAGGAGCGGAGGATCGGCGAGGCCGAGCTCGCGACCTTCCTGAAGCCCGACGACATGCCCCATCTCGACGAGATGGTCGTGCCCAGCCTCTGGTACCCGATCGGGATGTACGGCCGCTGTCTCGAGCTCCTGTGCGAGGTCGAAGGGGAGGGGCAGCACCGGTATCTCGTGGACCGGGGTGCGAAGGCCGCGGAGCGGATGATGGCCGTGGGCTCGTACCGACACTTCCTGGCGGCGGCCGGCCGCTGGGGCCAGCGGGCGGGACAGGCGATGCTGCAGCTGGCCGCGGCGATGTACAGCTTCACGGACTGGCAGGTGCGCCACGACCCCGCCACCGACGGTTACACGCTCGAGGTGCAGCGCGCCGCGGACTTCCCGGACTCCGCTCGGTACACCGCGCAGGGATTCGTCGAGGTGCTGTTCTCGAAGATCGGCGGCCAGCCGGTCCAGGTAGTGACCCGGCGACCGCGCCCCGACCTCGTGACCTACGAGATCCGCCAGAGCTGACCGGGCCGACCACCCCCGCGACGCTACCCCACGAGCCGTGCCAGAATGCGTCATGCCCGACGCCCGATCCGAGTCCGCCGACCTGCTCACCGCGCTTCGCGCACGTCCGGTGCCCACCTGGTTCCACGACGAGAAGCTCGGCGTGCTGCCGCACTGGAACCCTTCGTCGATCCCGGGTTGGGCGGAGCCGATCGGGAACTTCCACGAGGTCGCGAAAGCGCACGGTTGGGAGTACTGGTTCAAGCACGACGCGTATCCGGAGTGGTACTGGAACACGATCCGCATCGAAGGCAGCCCCGCACGCGCTTGGCACGACGCCACCTTCGGCCCCGATTTCGCGTACGAGCGCTTCGGTCCGATGTTCGACGAGGCCGCCCGCAAGCTCGATCCCGCGGCGTGGGCCGATCTTTTCGCCGACGCGGGCGTGCGATACGTCGTGCTCGTGACGAAGCACCACGACGGCTGGACGCTCTGGCCCACGAAGACGCCGAACCCGTTCATCCCCGGCTGGCACGCGACGCGCGACCTCGTGGGCGACCTCGGCCACGCTGTGCGCGCGCGCGGCCTGCGCTACGGGCTCTACTACTCCGGCGGCCTCGACTGGACCTTCGAGCCCGGCCCCATCGTCGACCTCCGGTCGATGGCGCGCTGCATCCCGCAGACCGAGGCCTACCTCGCCTACGCCGACGCGCACTGGCGCGAGCTGATCGACCGCTATCGGCCGTGCGTGATGTGGAACGACATCGGCTATCCGAAGGCCGCCGACCTGCCACGCCTCTTCACCGACTACTACGCCGCCGTGCCCGACGGAGTCGTGAACGACCGCTTCGTGTTCATGACGCAGCCGCACTTCGACTTCAGCACGCCGGAGTACACGGTCCTGGCCGACATCTCGCAGAAGAAATGGGAGGTGACGCGCGGCCTCGGTCTCGCCTTCGGCTACAACCGCAACGAGGGCGACACGCACGCGCTGTCCGTGACGCAGCTCGTGCACCTCCTGTGCGACGTCGTGAGCAAGAACGGCAACGTCCTCCTCGGCGTGGGGCCGCTGCCGGACGGCACGATCCCAGAGTGGCAGCGTGAGCGCCTGCTCGGGCTCGGGGCGTGGCTGCGCGCGTGCGGCGACGCGATCTACGGGACGCGGCCGTGGGTGCGCGCCGAAGGCCGCACCACGGACGGCGCGTCCGTGCGCTTCACGCAGAAGGGCGGCGCGCTCTACGCGATCGTGCTGCGGGCGCCGCTCGCGGGGCGCGTCGAGATCGAGGGGCTGTCGACGGCAGGGGCGCGGGTGACGCAGCTCGGCGACGACGCGACGGCGCCGGCCTTCGCGCTGCGGATCGAGCCCGCCCCGGCCGGCTAGCCGAAGGCCTCCTCGTCGCAATGCGCGCATCGTTCGCTGGGCGCACGGCTCCCGGCCCCCCGTGGAAGCGGCGGCTGCTGCGCGCGGCGACCGCCGTGGGCCTCGTCGCGCTCGCCAGCGAAGCCGCGTTCTGGGTGGGCTCGCTCGGCGGCGCACCTCCGCCCGCGGGCGCGCGCTGCGCCGTCCTCGTCCCGGGCTACCCGTCGGAGACCGATGGATCGCCCCATCCGGTGCAGCGCTGGCGCGTCGAGGCCGGCGTCCAGATGCTGCGGGAGCGCGGCTGCGAGAAGATCGTCCTGTCCGGCGGCGCCGCGCACAACGCGCTCGTCGAGGCCGACACCATGGCGCGCGTCGCGGAGGACCTCGGCGTGGGCGCGGAGCAGCTCGTGCTGGAACGGCAGGCGACGACCACGTGGGAGAACGTCAAGCTCGCCCTGCCCACGTTGGAGGGCTACGACGCGATCGTCATCGCTTCGGACGGCCTCCAGGTGCACCGGGCCAAGCGCTATCTCTGTCGTCAGCGCCCCGATCTCTGCGCGCGGACCTTCGCCTTCGCGACCTACTCTCCCTTCCGCCTCTTCTGGTGGAAGGTCCCGGCGGCGCTCTACGAGCTCCGGGCGTTCCTGCGTGACGTCTGGATCGAGACGCGCCAAGACCGCGAAGCGCGAGGGAAGCGACCATGAAGCAACCTGCTCCCGTGACGCTCGAGGGCCATGGCATCCGGCTCGAGCCGCTCACCGCGGCGCATCGCGACGCGCTGGCCGCAGCGGCAGCGGACGGAGAGCTCTGGCAGCTCTGGTTCACGTCGGTGCCGAAGCCCGAGGAGGTGGAGGTCTACATCACCCACGCGCTCACGGGCCAGGACAGCGGCGACATGCTGCCGTGGGCGGTGCGCGAGCTGACGAGCGGCGCCATCGTCGGCAGCACGCGCTACCACGACATCGTGAAGGCCGTCGACCGCGTCGAGATCGGCTACACGTGGTACGGCAAGCGCTGGCAGCGCAGCCGCGTCAACACGGTCTGCAAGCGGCTGCTGCTCGGCCACGCGTTCGATGCGCTCGGCTGTCGGGTCGTCGGCCTGCGCACCGACAACTTCAATTTCAAGTCGCAGCGCGCGATCGAGGCGCTGGGCGCCAAGAAGGACGGCGTGCTCCGGCAGCATGCGCCGCGGCGCGACGGCACCGTCCGCGACACCGTGATGTACAGCATCCTCTCGAGCGAGTGGCCGGACGTGAAGCGGCACCTCGAGCTGCGTCTGGCGCGTCACGCGGGCGCCCGCACTGAAGGCGGCACGCCGTGGTAGGCTGCCTGCGCTGGGGGCGGCGCACGACCCACGAGGTGCGTTACGGATGTCGCATTCCGATCCCGAGCAATCGAAGCAAGCTTACGTCCCCGCAGCCGGGCACGATCTCTTCCTCCCGCTCTACGACCCGATCCTGCGTCTGCTCGCTCGAGAAGGCACGTTCCGGAACCGCCTCCTCGACCTCGTCGACCTGCGGCCCGGGCACCGCCTCCTCGACGTCGGCTGCGGCACGGGGACGTTCGCCCTGCTCGCGAAGCGCCGCTGCCCGGAAGCCGTCGTGACCGGGGTGGACGGCGACGGGAAGGTCCTCGCAGTGGCGCGTGCGAAGCTCGCGAAGGCGGGCGTGGCGGTGCAGCTCGACGAGTCGCTGGCCGACCGGCTGCCGTACGCCGACCGCACCTTCGACCGCGTCACGTCGTCGCTCGTGCTGCACCACCTGACGCGCGAGGACAAGCTGGCCGCGCTGCGCGAGATCCAGCGCGTGCTCCTGCCCGGCGGGGCCTTCCTCCTCGCCGACTTCGGCCGGCCCGTCGGGCTCTGGGCGCGCGCCGCGGCGGCGATCGTCCAGCGCGGCGAGCGGCTCCGCGACAATCTCCTGGGTCGGCTCCCCGAGCTGATGCGCGAAGCGGGCTTCGAACGCGTCACCGAGCAGGGTCATCACGCGACGGCCTTCGGGACGGTCGCGTTCTACGCGGGCCTCAGTACTTGAGCTCGATCGACGCGTAGCCCCACTGCAGGTCCCGGCTCGGGCTGTGGCGATACAGCGAGCCCCCGTCGAGCCACGCGAAGCCGGCCTCGAGCGTCACGGCCTTGTGCGGCTGGAGCGTCGCCACCACGTCGTACTCCGTGCCGACGTGCGCGTAGCCCCGAGAAGGTGTTGCCGTGAACCCGAACACCCGTTTGTCGTACGCGCCGGTGCCGGCGTACTTCGCGTCGTTCGAGTTGGCCAGCTTGAACCAGTGCACGAAGAGGTTGAGCGTCAGCATCGAAAACGGCTGCGCGCGGAGCTGCACGAACGTATCGATGATGTTCTGCAGCGCGATCTGGTCGGCGAACCCGTAGTACTGGTGGTTCGTCGGCAGCAGGTTGAAGAACGTCGTGTGGTCACCGTCGCCTGGATCGGCGTCGCCGCTGGCGTAGTTCACCCCGACGCGGAACCACGGCTGGAAGAGCACGTCCGCAAGCTGATAGCCCACCTCCGCGAGGACCGCGGCCGCACGGTGATCGAGCCCGTTGTAGGTGCCGAACTGTCCGGCGGTCCAGAGCATCGCGTCGAGCTTGCCCGGGCCGACGGGATAGATGCCGACGATGGACGCGCCGAGCGTCCCGAGCTCGACCTTCTTCGGGAGGCCGCCCTCGTCCGTCGGCCGGTCGTCCTCGTAGCCGATGCCGAACAGCGACACCTCCGTGTGATCGATGCCCGCGCCGCGCTTCAGCGTCCACGCCAGGCCGCCGAGCTGGATGTGCTCCTGGTCGCGGTAGCCCGTCTCAGCGTCGAAGACGCCGGTCGTCGGGCGCACCGCGAAGGCGTAGAGCGAGTGCTCGCCCTGGTCGAGCCCGCCGGAGAAGCCGTCGTAGGACCGCTCGACCTGCGACCAGCCCACGGTGCCGACGAGGCGCTCCCCGACGCGCGCGTTCTTCAGGTACGTCCAGTCGGGCTCGGGGTAGCTGGTCTGGCGTCCGAGTCTCACGTCCTGCCGCCCCGCACGGAGGCTGGTCGACTCCGTCGGACGCACGTCGAGGTAGAGCTGCCGGAGAGCGTCGCCGTGGGCGCGGTCACGGCCGTCGTTCGCGTTGCGGTAGAGGAGCGCGGCGCCGGTCGAGTCGGGCCACATCCCGTGGAGCCGCACGTCCTGGAACTGCGCGTAGAGCGCGATGCAGTCCCGCCACGAGTATCGG
>Ga0315287_10007358_pt1 | contig 11036 bp, 9 predicted proteins | sample YL17G11_0_MG_FD_205037 | JGI IMG/M metagenome (GOLD analysis project Ga0315287, IMG submission 205037) | Sediment microbial communities from Yellowstone Lake, YNP, Wyoming, USA - YL17G11_0 | ecosystem: Environmental > Aquatic > Freshwater > Lake > Sediment | place: USA: Wyoming | collected...
CATCGTCGCTGCGAACGCCATCGATTCCGTCGTTGTGGCTACGGGACCGACTTGCTTGATCAGTGCTAACGTTACCTTTCAGTACCAGATAAGGAAGATTCTTCGCGTTTCACAGGAGAGTTTTCATCCGTTGGTCTAACTAACCTCCTCAGCTCGATCTTGGTCAATTCAAGGATGCGGGGCACAAGATGATCCTCGTAAGACAACATGCGTTCTACTAGCTTTCCTGCCTCACTGGGAGACAGGTTATTACGAAACCAGACCTCCAGCGTCTCATAGATGACGTCGATGTAGGCTTCGGAGGGTTTCATTGGTGTACCACTTCATGGGTTAGGTAGGAGTCATGGTGAGCTTGGGCGGGGATTGCCCGCACTCCCTGCATGGTTTACGCTGTATCAAACCGCGTCGTAGGGCATCGGAAACATGAGCTTGGGCTAGGCCGGAGAGATGATAGGCACGGTCATCCATGCGATACAAATAGTGTACGGATTCTGTACCACCGAGTCCAGAACACCCAATATTCCTCGGGAAACCACTCGCTCGATTGACGGTGGGCTGCGGCTTGCTGACTGAAGCCTGTTCGATCCGAAGCGACTTACCCTCTTCCCTCGCCGCCCATGGCCATTGCCGCCCTGGCAGGCTACGAGAAGTCGGTCACCCACGGCATTCCCATTACCCTCCATGCTCCAGCCAGTATCGAAGCCGGCATCGCCCGTCACTTCTTCGCCGAGATCCAGCGGCGCATCCATCGGGCTCGTCGAGGCAGCCCTGCAAACGGCCGGCAACACGTTCAGGATCAGGCCGCCTTGCATGGTTTGCTCGATGGCCGCCGGCGGCCAGCACTCTTGTGCGCCCCGCGCGGCGATTTAGGTATCGGCCAGTGCCTGTATGGCAGCGCAGAGGGCAAACAGAGCATCGCTGGGGAGATCGCCCTCACCGACAGCATTGACGCCTGGGGCAACGGCACGAAAAGACCCGTTCTCCAGGCGAGTGAAGCTCACGCCCAAGACGATGTACGCCTTGCCATCATCCGGTTCGATGATGGGCAGCGGAGTTCCGTACTCTGCAATCTCCGCCCTCTGTTCGTCCGAGAGTGCTACCATGCCGGTAGTGTACACCCTCGACCAAGTATCGACGCCGAAGTACTTCAAGAGAATGAACGGAACGAGTTTCCGAATCATGCAATGTGTTACCCATGTGCTCCGTCACGTACACCCGCCAAACCCCGATTTCGGCGACTCGTCAAGTCGGTTTGTGGATCCTGCTTCTGCCCGCTTCGTATACTGCGCAACGCCCCCATGGTCCGCTTGCCCGCCAGCGACCGGCTTCAATCCGCCTTGCCGCGCAGGCCACGCGGCAACCGTACCCTGCAATTCGGCCGAGCCCAATTGTCGCTCGTCGAGCATGCCCTGTGCCCACTCGACACCGACTCGCTGCTTGTAACGCCCTACGTCCACCAGACACAGTATTGCTACACCGACGAGAATCGACACCGCAGGGAGGCCCAGGTTCGCGTTACATGCCCCGACGGATTCTCACCCATGGACGAACTCTACCTCTGGGGTCTGCTCAGCCTGACCTTCTCGCAGCCGAAGCCGACGCCAGACTTCTATGCCACTCCCTACTATTGCCTCCGCCAACTTGGCTATATCGACCCGGAGAAGGACCGCAACGGCGGCAAGCAGTTTGCGCTGTTCCGCTCTGCTATCCGCCGCCTTTCGACGGTCAGCTACCGGAACGACCACTTCTACGATCCCCTCCGTGGTGAACACCGCGACGTGGGTTTCGGGTTCCTCAGCTACAGCTTGCCTCTCGATCGGCAGTCCTCCCGTGCGTGGCGGTTCGCGTGGGATCCGATCTTCTTCGAGTTCTGCCAGGGCACTGCCGCGGCGATCCGGTTCGATTTTCAGACCTATCGTTCCCTCGACCCCGCCAGCCGGCGACTCTACTTGCTGCTGAAGAAGATCTTCTGGCGGAACCCAGTTTCTCCCGAGTTCGACCTCCATGACCTGGCCGTCAATATCCTTGGCTTCTCGGCAACTCACCCCATCCGGGAACTGAAACGTAAGGTCTCCCGGTGTGCCGAGGTCTTGCTCACCCACAGCATCATCTGCCTTCCCGATCGTATCGCCGACCCGAAGGCGCTCTTTGCAAAGCGTTCAGTGGCCGCCTACTCAGTCCGCTTTCATCGCGGGCCGCACTTCCTGAAGAATGGCTCCCCCGTTACGGTAGCCCAAATGACCGATTCGCCGCTCTACGAGCCGCTCCACACGATCGGCCTCGACGACGCCACAATCCGACGCATGCTCCGCACATACGACCCGCGACTGATTGCCGAATGTGCTGACATGACGATCGCGGCCAAGGAGCGCAACGGCGGCAAATTCTTCACCAAGAGCTCGCAGGCATACTTCGTCGACAACCTCCGCGAGCAGGCCGCCGGGCGACGCACCCCGCCCGACTGGTGGCGCGAGTTGCGCAAGGAGGAAGAGCGTCGCCATTGGCAGGCCGACCGCGACGAACGTGCAGCGACTTCCGAACACGCATTCACCGCCGCATTCGACGCCTATCTCAACAGCGAAGCCCATGAAGCGTTTGGCCGTCTGATGGGCCGGATCTTTCGGGAACTCAAGTCGGCCGGACAATCCGAGGCCGACGCGAGACAGAATGCGACCCGCCTCGCCCGCACCTATTTCGTCAATCGGTTCCGAGCAGAGTACCCCGACTGGAACGACGACGGCCCTTCACGCCTCGCCAACGCCGTGGCCCACTGAAGCGGGCGTCCCCGACCGGCCGCCGGCCCCGGGACCTTTTACGTTCGATACGAGATTCTGCGTGATAGTGCGTCTCCAGTCGTTGTTCGCCTTTTCTTTTCGGCAGTCGTCCTTTGCTAACAATAGATTTGTAACAATACCTTTGGCGCAGCCGCACCGGGCGGATCGGTGAAACGCAACTATGGCTGTCGGAAGCCAGCAGACCGTTCGTCTGCCCTTCGCAAGCAGCGTCGAAAGCGTGTCGCCAGGTACACTACGGACGGCCGAAAGCGTGTCGCCGGGTACACCACTTCCACCCGAAAAGCGTGTCGCCAGGTACACCAGCTTGGCACCACTGCGTCCGCTCTCGGGCATGCAGAACCATTGCGTCCACCTCCGAGGTCTCCCGCGAAGCCGCGCGCGGACGGAGCCGACGCTTTGGCGGCTTGCGGGAGACGAAAGATCGCCTCTGCGAGGGGACCGCACTCGCGGAGCTTCGCCCGCGAGCCCCCCGCACCCGACTCCGCCTGACGGCTCGCACCTCGCCGATCTTGGCCGGGCGAGTGCGGGGGGCTCGCGGGCTGCAAAGTCCTCTGCGGCATGACCGCCACGCTCTCTACGATTTCCTCCGGCGCTTCCAAGCCGCTCGTGCGGTCCCGCACAACGCCCGGCCACGCCGGGATCGGCCGCGGAGCGGGTGCGCCACCGGCCGATAGGCCGGAAAAACAACTCAGCTTCCCTCCGCCCGCCGACGCCGGCGGGCGGCCCGCCACTTCGCCTCTCTTGACTGCCACATCCCCTGTCGCGTCGCCGCCGCTAAGCGCAAAATCACTCCATTCCCTCCACCACAAAGAGTTCCGATCGTAGCGATTGTGTCGACGCCAAGCGACCAACGTCGAAAGAAAACGGGCGATCCACGCATATCCCGCGCTTGACTCCCCCCAAAGCGGTAATTAGCCTAATAAACGGGACTTGTGTGTACTTACTGCGCGAGCACCGATGGCCGAGAACCCGCTTCGGCCGTTCCCTATGCCGCGGTTAGCGTTATCTGCCCACCGATATCTGTAGACGTACGAACGCGGAAGACCTGTAGCGCGAGAAACGAAGACCACTTTCAGTTGATCGCGGCAGGTGCGGGGCATGCGCCAACAACCGGGTGTCGGTTCTTGCGCCCGTCCGCGGACGGGGGGAGGCGGTAGTGGAGCACAGCGGCGGTGCCGCCGTATCAGCAGAGAGTCCATGATTTGCGATTGCCAACTTGGTTGTTTCGACTGCGAACAGAGGGTGCGCTGCTTCCTTGGCCGCAACCCGGACAGGGGCAGGATCGCGCTCAATGAGTTGATCGAGAAGGTCAAGCCTTTGATCTGGGGAGTCGTCAACCGGAAGCTTCGCTCAACACGATGGTGGCAAGATCGAGGAGACGTGGTCCAGGAGATAATCGCCGCCCTGTGTAACCCCCACAAAATGCAGACCTGGTTGGACAAGCAAGATCGCGGAGAAGGGGCACCGTTCTGTCATTGGGTTGCTCCCGTTGCGGTCAACTGTGCAAACGACTGGATCCGCCGACAAAAACCGATTTCCTCGTTACCACCTGGTTTCGATCGAGACGATGAACCGGGCACACAAGGTGGGTTGAACGAACAGGCGGTGAAACTCCGCGAGGCGATCAGGGCCACTTTGCCGGAGTTTCCCTTGGATTGGCGTTTGGTTTTCTGCATGAAGTTCTCGTACGTCGACCCTACAGTCGCCGACATTGAACGTAGTGCGGACCTGAAAGAAAGGGCTGTCTTCTATCGCCTCGGCAAAATGTACGAACGCATTGCTTGCCACTACGCGGACCCCATCTCGCCGGAGCTAGCCAAGATCGTATTGGTCGGCACTCGCCATCCGGTCGACGACTATGATGGCTTGCCACAATCTGACCAGGTCAAACTGAACCAGTCCATCAATGAACTGTTGGCTGCTTGTCCGATCAAAGAACGGTTCGCCTTCTACGCGAGGTACTCACCGCTGGCCCTCGAAACCGGTGCCATTGCGGACCAGGTGGATGAGGGCGTAGAAACGGTATGCGATTGGCTGCGCCGACTGGACACGCAAGTCAGACAGATTGCCCAAACATCCTAGACTCCCTGCGCGGTCGCGATCCACGCAGAATTGCCACGGAAGATGGTGCGTATACCATCATATCAGGTGGTTTCTCCAGACTACTCTGTTTCTCTGTTTCCTCCGGCAACAACGCTATTGGAGCCTTCTGCGGTTCCGTGGTATGCTCTCTCGCTCGCGGAGGAGTCTTGACCGAATAGAGCCAGCCGGCCGGAGCACGGTCGCGAAGGAAATTGCCAGGTTTGGGCAGGGAGGCCAATAATGTCGCGGAACCATCATTCGCAGAGGAACTTCACGGGCGCGCCGCACGCCGCCGGCGATTCCCGTCAGACCGTTGATCCCAAGTGGGAGCAGTTGGTCCTGGAACTCCGCGCATCTTCTAGCAACACTCGACAAGACTTGGACGAAGTAGCTGCTGCCAGATACTTGTCAGGTGGATGTTCTGAGGCAGAGCGCCAACACTTGGAGGAAGTTTTGGGGGATTCTCCAAACCTGACTGAAGGCGTTGCTTTGGCGCGGCAGGTTCTCACGGACATGGAGTCGGCCGCATAGGAGCGAATAATCTCCACTCGTTGCGTGCTCCAGCAGACCGTCCGTTCTCCCCGATTCGCTTCACGCGGCGAACGACCGCGGTGTCTTCCGCGTGGTATTGACCCTGCCGAGTTTCACTCTCGCGCTGCTCGCCAACCACCGTCGTCAAGGATCACCAATGGGCCCTGTGCCGGCCGCGCCGGTGTCGTGGGAGTCCACGGAGAAGCAGTCTGTACGACCGGCCGTGCGACCGCGTGAGTTTCAGGGGTAACCCAACGCACGGCGGGGGTTGCATTCGACATAGGACTGGCCGCCGATGTCGCCACAACCGGCGCTTGCGAAGTCGGGTACCACGAAATACCTCCGGCCGGCGACACCCTAGTAGTGCCCGGAACTGTGGAGAAGTACGACGAGACTGTCGATGCTCTGGCCGGTTGAACACCGACCGTTTCCTGTGCGGGTCTCCATCCATCTGTAGGGCCGTACGACGTAACTGTCGCCATAGGTGTCTGGTAAGTGGCGACTGGCGGTTGGCAAGGAACTGCACAGCCGCTCGCGCAGGGAGGAGGTTGTGGAGCGCACGGCGAAGGCTGCACACAAGGGGCGTAGCAGGCCACGCACGCATTTCCATTTGGGGTTGGACTTTGGCAATTGCCAGATGGTCCCTTTAGTGCCGCCACGTTCCTTCCAACGTCTTCAAGCTCGGTTCGCAATCCTTTGATACTTTGCTGCAACGCCAACACCGTCGGCGGAATTGCTTCCAGTGAGTCAACTCCGATCCTGGCGGCAACTCGCTCTTGTGCATTGCGAAGACCGGCAACTTGTTCGTCACGTTCCCGGATGGTTGTCTGTAACTCTCTCACCCTTTGCGGTATCCGTTCAAGCGAATCAACTCCAACCCCGACAGCAACTTCGTCCTGCTTCGCGCGAAGCGCAGCTAGTGCCTTCCGCTGAGCCTCAATTTCCGTCTGCATGTCTAGTATTCTCTTGGGTACTTCGGCCGGCATTCCGGCTCCCGTCTGCCGAGCAACTTCGTCCCGGTCCTCCTGAAGCTTGGGCAGTTTTGAGGCAAGCTCCGCACGAGCATCCGCCAAATCCGACTTGATACGTGCCAGCGCATACCCTCCACCTGCTAGAATCGCCAGTAGGGATGCCGCGACGGCCCACTTGAAGATAACGGCAGGCAGATTTCGATGCTGGAGCCGGGAGAAGGCGGGTTGCGGCACACCCGTCGCCGCCGCTGGCCTGGCCTTCTCCGGCGACTCACTGATCAGCACTTCACGGGCGATATCAATACACTCGCGCACTTCCGGTGACGATCGGGCTGCTTCCTCCACCTGCCGGCGTTCGCCCTGGTCACACTCACCGGCGAGATATCGCGCAATTAGAATCTCGTCTACCCCGCCGCCGGATGCCCGTTGCTCGCTTTGAGAACCTTGGAGTTCCGTTAGGAGCAGGTTCCAGTGTCTGTCGGACGATCGATCATCGCGTGCTTGGTCTTTGGGCATGTTCTTGGACCAACGTGCTGAGGTAGCTCGCCTCTCGAGTGGTTACGTGCGCACAATCCTGTGTCGTAAGTAATGACGGTCCGAGTTGGCCAAACTGCAAAAGGAATCTCAAGAAACCGCCGTGGACCGGCGTGCCTTCCTTCGCACATTTGCGCAAACCATGTTGCTGCCAAGGGTTGCGTCACTGCCGGGAATTCGTCAATCGGCGATCTTCGGCTAATTGCAGCTCTGTGGCCTGGTATCGCCTTGCCGGCCTGACGAAACCAACGCCCCTGGCCCGATCCGACACTCTCCTGGCGAAGCCCAGTCGAGCGTCCAAGGGCACGACCCGACGTTGAGAACCGGAAACCGCCCATCGGCGGGCTTCACGATCCCGCGAGTTGCCGCGCGCATTTGCTGACATCTACCCCACTTGTCCTCGCGCCAGTTCGTCCCGGTGTCAGCGTCGCGCTGCCTGCTTCCCATCCGATCTGTGTTTCGTCGTGACAATAAATCTTTGGACGCGACGTTGCAGTCTCCTCAATCGCATCCGTCTACTTCTTCAGAAGACCGGAAACGAGGCTACGAATGACCGAAACCGCCCGCCATCCTCACAAGCAAAGGGAAAAACGATGAACACGCGATCTTCACTTGCACTCTGCGTTTGGCTGTCGATGGCATTGCCGGCGGCGGCCCAATGGCCCGTGTACCTTACTTCGGCTTCCAAGCCGGCACCGTGGGCGACTATCCAGCCGGCCACAGTACAGCCGGCAAAACGCGTTCACGTTCTGCTCGCCGGGGACACGACCGATCCCAAGATCGCCCGCAGCACTGAGGTGGACCTCGATAATCTCGCTGGTCTCTTCCGAGAACTTGTGCCCGATGCGTGGCAATTGCAGATTCAGACGCTCCGCGGCAACGAGGTCAGTAAGGAGAGTATTCTCCGTACGATTGCTCAGTTTCAGCCGGGGCCCGACGACGCCTTCGTTTTCATTTGGACGGGCCACGGTGCCTACACCAGTTTGGGACACTACTTCCACATGCCCAACGGTGACGGCTTGTACCGGGCGGACGTCTTGACCGCCATGCGGCTCCATGGGCCGAGGTTGGCTGTCGTGCTTTCTGGAAGCTGCAATGAAATCTCCAATGTTGCCGTCCAACGTGTCTATCGTTCCTACACTTGCATCTATCGCCCGGCCGAGGACAAGCCGCGGAGCCTCGCCCCGATCGCCGAGGAGTTGTTTCTCGAGCCGCGAGGAGTGGTTGACATCAACGGGGCATCGGAAGGCGAATTGGGCTTCGCCAACAGCCAACGCGGTTGCACTTTCTTCCGCCCCTTAAGTGACTATCTCCGAGAGAACTCTGGCCGACGTGTTTCTTGGGCAACGCTGGTAACCGACGTCACCCCCCGGGTACAGTCGCTCGTGGAAGAGATATGTCCGAAGGGCTACATCCATGAAGCAACCCAGAAGGTCTACACGAAACAGACGCCCAGGGTGTGGGCGCTGCCCGATGACAATCGAGGCGCCCGGTTCGGCGTCGGAGCCACCAACAACGATGGCAACGGCGTCCGTGTAGTCGAGGTGTGGCCGGACCACCCCGGCACCCGCCTGGCGTCCGTGAACACCGGCGAGCGTTGTGTCTTGGAGCCGAATGACGTGATTCTGACGATCAACGGAGTGCAGGTTCGCTGCATCCACGAATACGATCGTGCGGTGAGAGCATCGCCGCAACAGATGGTGCTGGCAGTTCGTAACTGTCGCGACGGTCGCGTCGGTCTGCTGGCAGCCACGTTGCGGTATTGAACGAATGGGAGATCGAAGCCATGAAGACGAACCGAACAAACCTCTTGACGCTGGTGCTAGCGCTCACGGCGGCCTACTGCGGGCTCGGCCTCGCGACCGACGCTCAGGCCCAGCAGGTCGTGTACTACTCCTCGGCCCCGGCATCGCAAGCCATGTACTACTCCTCCGATCCGGTCGTCTACCAGGTTCACTACCACCGGGTCTACCAAGGAGCCTCCTGGTACTGGAGCCCGGCGTTGGGTTGGCACACGCACGCCCGCTACATCGACGTGCCGCACTGGGTGCCAAGCAGTTACGTCTATCCGCAGCCGTCGCCCGTCCCCGCCATCACCACCTACTATTCTCGTTAAGGAGATGGAATCATGCGTCCCGCCACGCTAGCTCTGATTGCCAGCCTCTTACCTTGCCTGACAAACCCCGTGGGCCTGTTCAGCGCTGAACCGACCACGCAGCAACCGACGCTGGCTCAGCCGCGAACCGCCGGTCAGCCCATCGACGAGCGGCTTGATCGGTTGGAACTGCAACTCCAGTTGATCCAGCAGCATCTCGGCTTGCGACTCCGGCTCCCTCCGGCGACTTCGGGGGCCGATTCGACGCTGCCCGATCAATCGACCGATTACGACCGGCTCGCTCGCCTGGAACGCGAGGCGCGCCGTTTCGACGACCGGCTTGAGCAGGTGCAGCGCCAACTCGACGCCGCCAGATCGCCCAGCCGCCCCGCGTCCGTGCTTACTCAGGGCCGGCTCGTCGTGCGAAATTTGACCGGCGTGCCACACTACCTTTCGGTCAACAAGGTGCAGCACTACGTCCAGCCGGGCCGCACGGAGATTTGGGTTCCGTACGAGATGGTGGAAGCCTACCTTCCATCGCATGAACTACCCAAGCTGCTTGGCATGAGTCTCTGGCGCTGGACGGGCCGCGATTATGAGATGCCGCTGGAGATCAAGAACTGATGCGGGGCGACCTAGCCCGCCAATTGATGGAGAGGTCGCGAGACTGTCGCGCCGCAAGCCCCACTGCCACCCCCATCCGGACGGGTATTGGCTTTGCTTGCGATTCGCGGACCAGGGGATTGACTGCCAACAGCGGGGGAAAGAGAATGTGGGCACTGAACTTTCGCGGGGAGTGCCCGCCATTCCCATTTGGGGTACGCTGGCAGTCCCCAATCGGCCTATGGCCGCGCCAATGCATAGGCGAAGCGGTCGGCGTCACAGCCAAAAGGTAACCCGCCGGCCAGGAATTTTTCGCATCAGGTGGTTGACTCCGCCCGGACCCCTCCACTATGCTATCTGACAGTTAGAAAGACGCGGGGAGAGCAACCAACGAATTCGACCACCTGAGGTATCGAACTTGGAATGAACACGGTCGGATTTCGGCCATGAAGACAATTTGGACGACGCGCGACCAATTAGTCTCGACAGGAGAAAACGGAAACGCAGGGCCGTGCTTTGGGCCGTTGTAGGTTGACAACTTGAGGCGGGATCAAAACGACCCCACGCACTGCTCTTGCGATTGCTTATGCCACTGCAGCATGTCCCGAAGCCCAAAAGTGGCGACGGGCCTTGCAGGACAGAATCGAATGGGGTTCAGCATGAGTTACGGCCTTCACACATTTCTGGGGCGATCACCCCGCCGTCGCACCCAAGCATCCAAAGCCAAGGGCACACGTTATGGGTTATCCGGCCGGAGACTTGGGATCGAGCCACTCGAACAGCGTTGCCTGTTGTCGATCGGTGCCGCGCCTGAGTTGCTCGATATGCATCTGGTCGATCCCAGTTTGGACGATTTGCGCGGGCAGGAGGTCTACCTCAACTTCAATGGTGCCCCAAAGGCGTCCTACCACGGTCCAGTTGTGGTCGATGGCATTGATGTGCCGTCTTTTCAAGTTCCATCTGGGGTCGCCGCAGATAGGCAAGCAGTCATTGCCGACGTTCTTTCCCAGGTCAGCGCCAAATTCGCCGGGGCTGGAATCATCTTCACTACGGAGCAACCAAAACAGGGCGCACCGTACTCGACGATTTTCGTTGGCGGCGACGATCATGCTTTCAGGGAGTACGGTACGTTTCTCGGTTTAGCGGAGGATGTGGATGTTGGCAACCTGAATCGCGGCGATAAAGCATTTGTCTTCACCGACGGACTGGTATCTGCAAGCAACGAGTCAGATTTTGTGGCGAACGTAGCCAGCCGGATCGCGCACGAGACGGGGCACTTGGTCGGTTATGCGCATGATAATGCGGAAGCTGCATCGGGGGTTCTCGATCAGGTTGCGGCGGATGGTGTCACCTTTATCTCAGAGACCATCCCCGACAATACCCAGATGGCACCGGGTCAGAACTTCACCAAGACTTGGACATTGA
>Ga0315287_10007360_pt1 | contig 11034 bp, 8 predicted proteins | sample YL17G11_0_MG_FD_205037 | JGI IMG/M metagenome (GOLD analysis project Ga0315287, IMG submission 205037) | Sediment microbial communities from Yellowstone Lake, YNP, Wyoming, USA - YL17G11_0 | ecosystem: Environmental > Aquatic > Freshwater > Lake > Sediment | place: USA: Wyoming | collected...
CCCGCGCCCAGGCCGTCTCGGCATACCGGAGCGGGAGTCCCGTGATGATCAGCACCAGCGTGCTCAGCAGCAGCCCGAAGTGTTGGAGACGGAACAGCACGCTGAAGCGCAAGACTGCTTCCGCCGCCTCCGCCTGCTCGGGGTGGGCCGCCGCGACGCGCTGGGCCACCCGGGCGCGCAATCGGCGCCGGGCCTCCTCGGTCAGTTCCGCCGCGATCTCGCGTTCGGCCTCCGCCAGCAGGCGCCAGTCAACCTGTCGCTCCAGTTCCGCGCGCTCCTGCCGCAGTCCCTCGGCCACCTCCCGCAGCAGAGCCGACCAGCCGGGACCGCCGGGGGCAGACTGTCGCTCCTCCGTCATCTCGCCAGGGGACCGAGTGGTCAGGCCACACCTCCCGTCCGCCCGCGCATTCGGCCAAACAGCTCCAGGCCGATGTGACCCACCAGCAGGCCGATGGTGCACAGCGTAAACCACTTGAACATCACATTGATGCGGTAGAGCAGACCCCCGCTCTCCGAGGTCGCCATCACGTGGATCTTCCCGCGTGTCACATTGTCATTCGCCTTCGGGTGACACTGCCCGCAAGTCCGCGGGAGATTCGCTGGATTGGTGGCGGAGCGCGGGTCCTTCGTCGGCAGAATCAGGTGGTTGCCGTGGCAACTTGCGCAGTTCGCGGTCCGCTTGTAGCCGAGTTGCGTCGCAACCCCGTGATAGCTCCCCAGGTAGCTGGCCAGGCGATCTCCCGCGAACGCATACTTCTCTTGCAGCGCCGCGCTCTCGTGGCAGGCCCCGCACATCTTCACCACTCCTTCCTGAAACACGCCCTTCTTCCCGAGCCGCGCGTGTTCAGGGTGGCAGGTCACACAGGTGGGGACGTCCGGATTGTCGGCGAGGGCCTTCGCGCCGTGCACGCTATCTCGGTAATCCTGCGCTTCCTGCTGGTGGCAGGTCCCGCAGGTCGAGGCAATGTGCCTTCTGCCGACGTGGGAACCCACGTCTGAGACGGAATGAATGTCGTGCGTCCCGTGGCAGTTCACGCACTTCGGCAGGCCCTTCGCCCCGGGCTGGGTCACCTCCGAGTGTGCGTCGAGCGGCGCCTCCTTCCCTGCCTGCGCCTTGAGCGAGGCCTGCTTGGTGTTGCCACTGTGGCAGCGGGTGCAGTCCACCGGCGGCATGGGGGACCGATGGGGGAGGGTGGTGATGGCGGTATGGCACTCGGAGCACTTCACGGCGGCGTGGGCGGAGGCCACCAGCGGCGCTCGGTCCACCAGCGGAGCGTCTTTGGCGTGGGTGGCCGTACCGTGACAGCCGAGGCAGAAGTCGTCGTCCTGCGCCAGCGCCGCCGAGACCTGCGTGGGCGCACGGACGCCGGCCGAGGCACCCGCGGCCGACGCCGCTACCAACGCGCTTGCGACCAGCACGGTCGTCAGCCAGGGGAGGCCGGAGCGCCGTCGTGGTTGACTCATACCAGGTCTCCCTCTTCCTCGCGCACCGGCGCCTCCTGCGCGCAGAGCATGCGCTCGTACTCCAGGGGATGATTCTCCTGCAATTCGTGCCGGCTGATCTTCCCGGTCAGCCAGACGCGGCTCATGGGGAAGATGGAGGGGTTCATGTGGACGTTGTACATGTGCCAGATGATAATGGCGAGGAAGGCGAGGATGGCCTCCCAGCTATGCACGATCAGCGTCACATCCATCATCCACTTCGGCAGGAAGGCAAGGCTGAGATGGGGCGCCCAGAGTAGCGCTCCGGTGCCGATCATCACCACCGAACCCCAGCCCACCGCCAGATACTCGAACTTCTCGATGAAGTTGTAGCGGCCGAACCGGGCCGGCGCCGGGCTGAAGCCGAAGTAGAACTTGAGCATCTGCAAGACGTCCTTGCCGTCCTGCAGCCATGGGATGAGTTGACGGAAGTCGCGGTAGCCGCGGCGGGAGAAGAGCACGAACAGCAGGTGGTAGCAGCAGATGGCCACCAACACCAGCGCGGCGGTGCGGTGAATCACGGCCCGCGCCCCCATGCCGCCCAGGAAGGTGATAACGCCGCGCGCGATCGCCGATCCCGGCGAGGCCAGCGGGAGGCCCGTGATCAGCAGCGTGGTGAAGCTGGCGATCAGCACCCAGTGCTGAACCCGCTGGTTGAGGGTGAGGCGCTCGAACTCCGGCTCGCCCTCCTGGGACCGTTGGCTGGGCGGGAAGCGGCGGCGGGCGCGGGCGATGAGGTCAAGGCAGATGTAGCCGAGGAAGCTCGACATCAGCCCCGCGACGAAGAGCATGTACCCGATCCGCGCCACGTAGATGATCGGGTCACGCTTCATCGTCGGCTGCAAGTGGATCGTGCCCTCCGCGAAGTGCACGCCCGCATTCGGGTGGCAGTGGCCGCAGGTCTTGGGCAGATTGGCGCGGTTGATGCTGGAGCGCGGATCTTTCGAGGGCAGGATATGGTGGTTCTCGTGGCAACTGGCGCAGTCGGCGGTGCGGCTGTCCCCCAACTCCGTGGCCGCGCCGTGGTAGCTGCCCAGGTAGCTGGCCAGGCGGTTACCGGGGATGGCGTACTTGTGCTGCAGCCCCGGGTCCTCGTGGCAGGAGGTGCACTTGGCGACCACGCCCTCCTGGAGGACGCCATTCACCTTGTGCCGGGCATGCTCGGGATGGCAGGCCGAGCAAGTGGGGACGTCGGGATTGCCGGCCAGCGCGGCCCGACCGTGGACGCTCTCGCGATAGTGCACGGCGACCATGGGGTGGCAGGTCCCACAGGAATCGCCGATACGCTCTCTCCCCAGGTGTGAGCCGGGGTCAGCCGGGGCTTTGATATCGTGGGTCCCGTGGCACTGGACGCAGGTGGGCAGGCCTTTTGCTCCGTGGCGCTTCACCTCGGAATGTTGATCCAGCGGGGCCTCTCGACCGGCCTGGGCTTTGAGCGCGGCCTGCGCCTCGTCGCCGCTGTGGCACCGGGTGCAGTCCACCGGCGGCATGGGGGAGCGATGCCGGATGGAGGTAACGTTGGTGTGGCAGTCCGAGCACCCGAGGCCCTTGTGGGCGGATTGTGCCAGCGCCATGGAGTCTATGGGAGGGGCCTGCTTCGCCTGCGCGCCGGCGCCGTGGCAACCAAGGCAGAACTGGTCGTCCTTTCGCAGCGTGGGCGAGACCGCCACCCCGGCGCGCCCCGGCACGGCCAGCGCCGACAGCCACAGCGCGCACAGCGCGAGCGCCGCGGCTCTCCTCAGAGCCGCGAAGACGGGTGCGAGAGAATCGCCGCGGTACTGCTCGTGAGGTTCAGCCGCCGGAGGCGTAGGAATGGACGCTCTGGGAGAACACTGCAAGCTTGTTGACTCCAATGAAGGTAAAGAGGATGGCGATGATGCCCACCATGACCACCGCGTTGACCCGCGACGGGGGCCACCCCGCGCGCAGTCGCGCGTGCAGGTAGAACGTGTAGATCATCCACGTGATCAGCGACCACGTCTCCTTCGGATCCCATCCCCAATACCGCCCCCAGGCGTTGTAAGCCCACACCGCACCGGTCACGTTGACCAGCGTGAGAAACGGGAAAGCGAAGCGGACCGCGCGGTAGATGGCGCGGTCCAGCACGACCTCTTGCGGCACCCGTTCGCCAAGCCATCGGTCAAGGCTAGCCAGAAACGACGGCCGCCAGCGCGCCGCCACGGCCGCGGCGCCGAGCAGCAGCAGCGCAGCCACCACGGCCGCCAGCGTCAGTGGCCGCGCGGCGAGCCAACTCCTGAACCAGTAGCCGAGGACAGCCCCAATCCCGGCCAGACTCGCGGCAATTCGGAAGACGAGGATATCGTCCCTGAGCGTCGGGCGCAGGAAGTAGATACAGGCCAGCGCGCTGGCCAGGCCGGCCGCCCCGTAGGCGATGACGGCGACGGAGACGTGGAAGATCAGCCAGTCGCTCTTCAGCACCGGCATCAGCGCCTCCGCCTTCTTCATCTCCAGGGGGAGAGTCGAGGCGTAGCCGAGCAGGGCCACCGCCAGCAGAATCGCCGGCCCTCCCGCGGCCTGCACGCCCTCCGTCGTGTTCGCGGCGCGCCACTCGTAGACCAGGTAGGCCAGCACGACCATCCACGAGAACGCGCTCAGGTACTCGTACATGCTCACCAGCGGGACATGACGCGCGGTGACGCCGCGCATCACCAGCATCGTGGTCTGCGCCAGCAGGCCTAGCCAGGCCGCGACCGTGGCCACCTTGCCGGCCGTCTGCGCGCGCGTGGCGAACCGCACCAGGTACGCCAGCAAGGCGACCATATAGAGGACCATCGCGGCCTGCAGCAACAACTCTTCTCGAAACATCACAGCTTGCTCCTAACGGCCCGGCTCACCCCTTCTTCGTTGGAAGGAGGAAGACGTGGCTGCCGCTCGGCATGTGGCACATGCTGCACTGCCCGGACTTCAACGCGGCCTCGCTATGCTGCGGACCTTCGAGCTTGGTGTGACACTTCAGGCACAGCCCGTTTCCGGTCTCTCGCAGCATGTGGTCCTTGCCGCCGTGCGGGTCGTGGCAGGTCTCGCACACGGTGCCCGCGGCGAGATGCTTGCCGCCGCCGTTGCGTAGCTCGTTGTACTGGGCGTTCATCGCCCCCTTGGGCACGTCCTTGGTGAGCACCAGGAACTGGTCGAGATCGTCGCCGGGATGGAAGCCGGCCGCGAACGGATAGCGCCCGTCCTTGCTCTTGCCCTGAGAGTGACACCGACCGCAGACCATCGCCTGAGGCGCGGGATCGAGGTCGGACGACTTGACGATGGTCCCCTTCTTATCGGAGGAACTGACGTGGGCGGAACCGGGGCCGTGGCACATCTCGCAGCCAACGCCCAGGTCCTTGTACGTCCCGGCCTCGGGGTCGTAGCCGGTGGTGTGGCAGCCGAGGCAGTCCTTCTTCGCGTCCACCGCGTCCTGCGGGACCCAGGCGCTGTCCTTGACCACCCACTTGCCGGGCAGCACCTTCAGGTCGGCGTCCAGGAAGGCCTGCTGTTTGATCCCGCCCCCGAGCACGTAGGCCGCCTTGTCCTTCGGGAACGGAGCCTTGGACAGGTCGGCGACTACCTTGTGGTCGGAGTCCGCCTCCTCGATCTTCCACAGCGCCTTGGCATGGGCCGAACCCGCCCACCCTGACACCATCGCGGCGTTGGTGCCCTTGTGGCAGGCCATACACATCTTCGAGCCGAGGTACTTCGCGTCGGCGGGCACGCCGCCCCGCGCGTGCGTCCCCACGCCCAGGGCCAGCGCTATTCCCGCCGCGACGACCAATCCCTTCACCATCCCCTTCTTCATCACACCCTCTCCTCTTTACGGGAGGCATCGGTTTCCCGCACCGCTCCCAGGTCTGACTCCAGATACTGCGACAGCTTATCCAGCTCTTGCGCGCCGCCCGCTCCCGACCCGCCGGCCAGGATCTGCGCGCCCTTCCCCCGCGCGCTCACCAGTGCCAGCACGCTCCGGCGCGACCCGCCCAAGACCAGGATCGTGCCCATTGAGATCACACTGAAGCCCAAGTACACAATCGGAACCCCGATGTCCCGGTCCAGCGATAACGTCGCGCCGCTCGCCACCTGCACCAGTTGGAAGTGGACGCCCTCGAAGTCCACGCCGTCCACCCCCACCCAACCGACCTCCTGCCAGTTATGGCTGATCTCCCCGGACTTGTCCACGAACACGTGGGCCGTCGGGTGGGCCTGGCCCTGCTCGTCCTTCTCGTGAAAGTCGTGGAGAAACACGATCCAGTGGGGATCGTCCAGGCGCGTCACGGTCGCCATCATGTCCACATTCCCCTCCGGACCGAGGGACACCGGGACCACGCCGCCGGCCTCGCCCTTCGTCACCTGCACTCCGTAGCCGGCCGCCCCCATGCTCTCCAGCACCACGCTCACCCCGTGATAGCGCAGGGGGTGGTTCATGCGCACCAGCGTGGAGCGGACGACGTTGCCCTCCTCGACCACCTCGAGCTTGGCCCAGTAATCCGACGCCCGGTTCTGGGCGTCACGCTTTGTCCCGGCCTCCACCAGGCGCAACCCGAAGGCCCCGTCCTTCACTTTCACCGCGAACGTCTCTCCCGGCTGGAGCGGGGCCTTCGCCTGATAGGCGTTCCGTGGCAGCCGCCCCCAGGCCGCGCCGATCAAGACCAGGGCCATCCCCACGTGCACGATCACCGGCGCCCACGCGGTCAATCGCCCGCGCCGCGCCACCAGCCCGCGCTGGCCGTTCTCCTCCCCCGCGACCTCGGACACGGCGTAGCCCGACCGCCGCAGCGCCGCGGCCACCCCGGCCGTGGCTTCTTCGATGGTGCGGCCGGTGCGCCACCGCGCCTGTTGCGGGCGTCCCGCAACTTGCGCGCGGGTGACCTGGCTCGGCGCGTCGGCGCTCTGTCGGAGCAGCCGCCCGGCCCGCTGGATAGCGCACGCGAGCAGATTGAGCACCAGCAGCCCGAAGGCGCCGATGAACCACCAGGACCCGTAGATGTTCCTCAGATTGGTCTTCGCGATCACCGGCCCCAGCAGCGTGCCGAAGACCTTGAGGTAGGCCTCCTCCGGCGCCTTCTGCGGGATCAGCGTGGCGACGGCCATGGCGATGGTCAAGAGCCCCACCAGCCACAGCGTCAGCCGTGACGAGGTGAAGATCGCCACTAGCCACGATGGGCGCGGGGCGGTTGGAGGGGCCGCGCTCCCGTTGCGTTCAGTTTCCTTGGACATCGTCGTCACTGCAGCAACTACTCCTGTGCAACGCCGGGACTCTCCGCGGCGGAAGCGCCGGCCACCGCCTCGGTCTCTGCCTCGGTCCCGTCGGGAAGGGCAAACAACGTTCGTACCACCGCCGCGAGGTCGTCAGCGCTGGGGTCAATCGCAGCTTCGCGGACCGCGGCGATGGGATGGTGCAGCAGCTTCCTCGCCAGCAGGTCTAGCAGATAGCCGACCGTCTCCAGGTCCGTCTCCGACACCTGCCGCGCGGCCAGCCCCAGGCACTCCTGGCGGGCCTGCTCGGCCTTCGCGCGCAACTCGGAGATCAGCGCGTTCACCCGCGTCCCCTCATACCACCGCTGAAACGCCGTCGCTTCCTCCCGCACGATCTCGCGCACACGCGCGATCTCGCTCTCTCGCTCGCCCACGTGCTCGGCCACCACGCATTCCAGGTCGTCAATGTTGAAGAGACGCACCCCGGGGAGCTCACCCACCGCGGGGTCCACGTTCCTCGGCACTCCCAGGTCCACCACCACCAGGGGCCGCTCCCCGCGGTCGTGCATCGCCCCCTGGATGTGATGCGTGGTAACGACGTGGTGCGGGGCGGCGGTGCATCCTACGACGATATCGCTGTCCGCCAACGCCTCCGGCAGGTCTATCGCGGTGATCGCCCGACCGTGGGAGGCCTCCGCCAGCTCCTGGGCGCGCGCGAACGTGCGGCTGAACACGGTGATGGGACCGGCCCCGAGGGCGGCCATGTGCTTCGCGGTCACCTGGGCGATGCGCCCCGCGCCAAATACGAAGAGGTGCTTCCCCTGGAGGCTGCCGAGCACGCCCTGGGCGGCGCGGGCGGCGCATTGCCCGACGGAGAAAATGCCGGAGGAGATCGCCGTCTCCCGGCGGGCCCGCTTTCCGGTGCGCGCCGCGTGATCGAAGAGCCGCTTCAGGATGGGGCCCCCGAAGCCGGCCTCCAGCGCCTCCGGCGCGGCGGCCTTCACCTGCCCCAGAATCTCGTGCTCGCCCAACACCATGGAGTCGAGACCGGAGGCGACTGAGAAAAGATGCACGATGGCCTCGTCCCCGGTGTGGTGATAGACGCTATCCGGATCCAGGCGGCTCTGGGATCCCGCCGCATCGCATAGCAGGCGCTTTGCGGCTTCGCTCTGCCACGGGTCATCCGGGGCGACGTAGTAGAGCTCGACGCGGTTACAGGTGAGGAGCAGAACGCACTCTCGCGCCCCCAGCGCCTCCTTCGCCCGCGGCAGGAAATCAGACGCCGACGGCCCGCGGGCAATACCCTCGCGAGCGTCCAAGGGCGTCTGCTTGTGATTTGTGCCGACTACCTGAATCACAACAGGACTCGCTCGCCCAAGGCAGGACCCCTTGCCCTGGAGGATGACGTGTTCTCCCAGCAGGAACAGCCTTCACTCAGCACGATTATCCTCTCGCTTGCTGCGGAACGCCCACATCATACATCAGAGAAGCCGCAATCCCTGTCGAATGTGCCTCTTGCCCACCAATTCCCTATAGACTTGTCGGCCATATTGTACAAGAATCCCGGTTCCCTCTGAACTGACACCTTGGTGCTCTTCTATTCACTGGAGGCAACCGTCTATCTCATTGTGTCTATATAGATAATAGGAATCGGCTTTGTAACTTATCTCACAAACCCGAATCCTTGTCAAGCGTTTGAGTAGGAGAAGACCGCCCGACCCGCTACCGGCGCTCCTCCATCGGCGCGGCCGTCGGCTCAACCGCCTGGCGTTCCTCCAATCGCAAGGCCGTCAAGACGAGCGCGGCGACGATCATGAGCAGTCCGCTCACGAAGAACGGCGCGCTGATGTTGCGCTGTGCCAGCACCCCGGAGAGCCAGGTCCCGAGGATGCCGCCGACGCCGCTGAAGGCGAGGATCTTGCCCATGTCGAGGGCGCGCTCCTCCGGGCGCGTGTAGTCCTGGATGATCTGGTTCTGAATCGGCAACCACACCCCGGCCCCTACCAGATCGTGCAGCAGCCAGACTCCCGAGGCGGCCCAGAAGCCGGGGATCAGCGCCGAGGCCGAGATGATCGCCCCCTCCAGCACCAGCGTCACCATGAAGACCCGCTTCAGGCGCTTCACCGCCAGCGCCCCCGCGAGCAGCAGCGGCAGCGCGATCGTCACCCGATGGACCACCATCACCCAACTCACCAGCTCGCGTGAGACATGGAACTTTTGCGAGAAGAAGAGCGGCATCATGAACGAATGACCCGTCGTGATGCCGACGGTGAAGATCAGGTTCGAGATCAGGATCACAATCAGGTTGCGGTGGAGGTGGCGAAGGGAGAACAGGTCCCGGAGGCGGCCCCGCGCGGCGCGCTCCTGCGGCCGCCACGTCTCCCGGAAGGCGGAGGAGAAGATGATGAAGGAGACGAGCAGCAGCCCCGCGGCCAGCCGCAGATTCCCTCCCGTCCCCAGCCTCGCCAGGGTCAACCCGCAGATCACCGTCCCCCCGCCCTGGAACAAGAACTCGAAGCCGCGGGTCTTGCCCAGGAAGCTCATGAACTGCCCGCGGCTCTCCTCGTAGAGGATCACCGGATGCACCGTATCGCGGGTGAGGAACATCGCCTCCCGTAGCGTCTTCAGCCCCGCCTGCCCGGCCACCGATCCGGTGAGCGGCGTCACCCACATCGCGACCGCGCTGCCGGCCAGCGAGAGGTTATAGAAGAGCTTCCTTCCCCACACATCGGCCAGCCGCCCCATCACCACCCGCACCAGCAACATCCCCGCCGCGGCCACGGCGAAGATCGTCCCCATGCTCTGGAACGACAACCCGCGCTCCTGGAGATAATACGGGAGCACGAATTCGTAAATGCCGGTCGAGGCCCCAAAGAGCACCGAGACAAAGAGCACGGTTCTGACGTTGCGGTTCACAAGTGGCTTCGTTCGGTGCGGAGGAGGGGGGACCCTTTCGGCAGTGCTACCATGAGGAACCGGGGTGAGCGCCTCGCGACAAGATGGCAATCTGGCAGGAGGCAGGCTACTGGCCAGCGCAGGGGAGAAAGCGGCTGCGGTAGCGAAGTATAGTGGAGCGGTTGGCGCAGAATGTGGCGCGCCACAGAGGAGCGAGGGGAACGATGGACAGGTACATGAAGGCTGTGCTAACAGTGATTGCTGTAGCTCTGGTGTGGCTCTGCTTGAAACAGCCCATACCAGCCGCAGAGGCGAAGGCCGCACCGGCCGAGGCCGCGAAGCCGGCGAAGGCCGCGCCAGTGCAAGAGGTCATCAGGGCGAAGAGATTCGAGTTGGTGGACGCGGAGGGCAAGACACGCGGAGAGTTGAGTATGGGTGTATATGGGCGCAGTCCGGAGATCAGGTTCTTCGACCAGAAGGGCGAGTCGGGCGCCCTACTCACGGTGGACTCCGACGGCAGGCCCGCCTGCGTGTTATTCGACGGGAAGGGCAAACCGCGCTCTCTAATGTCGGTAGATGCCGATGGTAATCCAGGCCTGCGACTCCTCAACGAAAAGGGCAAGACTCGCGCCGGGCTATCTTTGGATGGCCTGGGACTCTTCGACGACAATGGCAAGGTGCGCGCCATGCTGTCTTCGTGGACGCAAGAAGATGGCAACGTGAGCCTGAGGCTTATTGATGACAAGGATAAGGAGCGCGCCACGTTTATGGTGGCCTCCGATGACACCGTAGCCCTGGGCATTCAGGACGAGAATGGGCGGCGTCGCGTCCTATTGGGGGTGGTTCATGGCAAGGCAGCTATGGGGTTTATCGACGAGAAGGGTGAGCCTACCTGGAGTGCACCCTAAGCGGCTGAACGCCTCACCGTTTCTTGTGCCACCCGTACCGCTTCGCCTCGGCCGCGGTCTTGCGGTGGTGGGCGGACTTGGTGAGAAGTTCCATGTTCGCGGGAGTGTCGGAGCCGCCTTTGGAGAGGGGAACGACGTGGTACACTTCGTATCCGTGGGGAATGTGCTTGAGGCCGCGCTGTCGGAGAAACTGCTGCTTGGCTGACTCCGAGCGATGTTTCGTAAACTCGGTCTTATAGTAGGCGGTCGTCGGCCTGACCAGTTGCCGCGACCTGACGCGATATTGGTATCCTTGCGGAGGTCGCGGGCCAGGGACCCGCCCACCGGGGCGGACATTGCTGCTGGGGAGGGCCTCGCCTCAGGGCGCGATCTCTCAGGCGGGAGTCCCTGCAGCATCGTCATGCTTCCGAAGCCGCATCAGTCTCTGAACTGGCCCCAAAAAAGTGGACACCTTGTTAAGCTGCCCTGGCCGCGGATTGCATCTCGAAAGCCACGGGGGACTGATATCCCAGGAACGAATGCAGTCGCTGCCGGTTGTAGCAGACTTCGA
>Ga0315287_10007362_pt1 | contig 11033 bp, 12 predicted proteins | sample YL17G11_0_MG_FD_205037 | JGI IMG/M metagenome (GOLD analysis project Ga0315287, IMG submission 205037) | Sediment microbial communities from Yellowstone Lake, YNP, Wyoming, USA - YL17G11_0 | ecosystem: Environmental > Aquatic > Freshwater > Lake > Sediment | place: USA: Wyoming | collected...
CGATCTCGATGGTGTCGTCGATGTCGGGATAGACAAAGACGGAGGCAAAGGATGTGTGCCGTCGCGACTGGGAATCGAAGGGCGAGATGCGCACCAGGCGATGCACTCCCTTCTCCGCCTTGAGGTATCCGTAGGCGTACTGGCCCTTGATCTCGAGCGAGACGGACTTGATGCCGGCTTCCTCGCCCGGGAGCAGATCCAGCAGCGTCACGGTGAAGCCGTGGCGCTCGGCCCAGCGGTGATACATGCGCATCAGCATCTCGGCCCAGTCCTGGGATTCGGTGCCGCCAGCGCCGGGATGGATGGTCAGGATGGCGTCGCGGCCATCGTCTGGTCCCTGCAGCATGGCCTGGAGCTCGATGGCGCGCACGCCTTCATCGAGGCGGGCGACCTCGCCCTCCAGCTCCACCTGCATGCCTTCATCCGGCTCGGCCTGCAGAAGGTCAGACAGCCCGCGTGCCTCGGTGGCGCGCGAGTTCAGGTCATCAAATGGACCGACCCAGTTCTTGAGCTGCTTCACCTCCTGCACCACGGTCCGGGCCCGCTCCTGGTTAGACCAGAAACCGGCGTCGCCCTGCTGGGATTCCAGCGTGCTCAGGCGTTCCCGCTTGTTGTCCAGGTCAAAGGAAACCTCGGAGTTCGTGGAGACGGAGCTCCAGGTTGGACAGGCGGTCGGTCAGGTCGGACATGCAAGGCCTAAGTAAGAGTCAGGGGGGAACTTAAACAGCGTGAGGAGGAACGGAAACCGCGTGGGGGAAACGGAACAGCGTGAGGGGCACTGCGACGGCGTGAGGAGTCAGGAGGAACAGCAAAGGGGGCTCGTCCTGGCACGGCGCGCGCGCTCACTCGTCACTCCTTACGCTGTTCCTAGAAGATCGGGCTCCCGTCTCCGAGGATCTCGTTCAGCGCTTCCCGGAAGTACGGGGTGGAGTCGGCGAGTTCGCGGCCCACCTGCTCGACGTACTCCTCCCAGCTCTTGGTGATCTCTTCCTTGAACGAGTCCTTGATGGTACCGGCCTTGAGCGCGTCACGGCGCTTGGCGGGGTGATAGACCACCATGTCGGAGACGAGGGCTCGGGCGAGCCGGCGCGCCTTGAGGCTGGGATCCTGGGAGAGGAAGGGATTCGTCGTGCGGCCGCCGGCGGCGGGGCGTGGTGGCACCACCGGATGCGGCATCGGCGTGGTGCCGGACCGGGACAGGGGCGGACGGGCGCCGGGAATGGCCGGCGGAATGAGTGATGACGACTGCATGGGCCGCGGCGTGGCCGGCGTCGCCACGGGCGGTGGCGCTGGGGTGTGACGCACCTGCGGCGCCACCGGTTCAACCCTGGGCGCGGGCGGTGGTGGGGGCGGCGGGGGCGGTGCCATCCGCACAGGTGGCGCAGCTTCCACTGGTGCGCCCGCGACCGGCGTGGTGGAGACGGGGAAGACGGCGGCGCAGACGGAGCAGCGCGCGCGAACCCCGCCCGCCGGTACCTTGGCAGGATCGACGCGGTAGGTAGTGGAACAACTCGGGCACTGGACGTTCATGCGCCCTCCTCTGCCGCCGTCCCCCGACGGCGATCAACGACGAAAACTGAACCGGGCAAGGTCTTCGCGTAGCTCTTCATCTCGGTGGCGAGCTCGCTCACCTGCGCGGGATGGGTGAACTTCCGGTTCCGGTTGGTGACGATGCCGATGGACAGCGTCATGAGCGGAACCCGGTGCAGCTGCCCGCGACGATCCTTGCCGAAGAAATACCCGGCCCGCCGGTCCTGGTCACTGTACTGCAGCGGGATCAGGGTGTCGAAGACAGACAGGATCTCGGTGCACACCAGGCTGATGTCGGTGGACGGCACAATGAATATGAAGTCGTCACCACCAATGTGCCCCACGAAGCCGCGGGCGCCAAGCAGGCCCTTCACCACGTCGTGCAGCAGCCGGGACAGCAGGTAGATGACCCGGTCGCCATCATAATAACTGTAGCGGTCGTTGTATTCCTTGAAGTGGTCGAGGTCGGCGTAGCAGACCGCGAACTCCTCGTTCGTTTCCAGCCGCCGGCGCACGTCGCGCTCGATTTCGGTGGTGCCGGGGAGCCGGGTGGAGGGGTGGACCGATACGTCGCGCTCGGTACGGGTGCGCATCGCCTCGATGCGGGCGCGCTGCTCCTCGGAGGAGAAGAAGCTGGTGAGCACCTCGTCGGACCCCGCAGAAAACCACTCCCGGACCACATCGCTGCGATGCTCGCCGGCCAAGGCGACCACGGGCACAATGGCGGTGAAGGCATCGCCCTTGAGCCGGCGCACCAGCCCCAAGCCCTGCTCGACGGCCCGTTCCGCGTCCAGGAAGAGCACGCAGGGGTGGCCCCGGAGCACGATCGACTCGATCTCCTCGGCCACGGCGAGCGACACCAAGGGGTAGGAGTGCTCCTGAGCCCACTGGCGCACGAGTGCCGGCACAGGCGCGCCGTCGGGTGCGTAGAAGAGAATTGTGGGTCTGGTTCGCACCCTACTGGCCTCGTAAACTAATAATTGATAGTAACTTACGTAGGTCAGGAGGGAGAGTCAAACCGCCCGCCCCCGCCGCCTCCCGCTGGGTCACTCCCTAAATGAAGAACGCCGCAACCGCGATCATGGCATACACTGCAAGGAGCTGCACGCCCTCGAACCAATGTGACTCGCCGTCGAGTGTGACGGTTGACGACGCCAAGGTAGCGAGGAACAGAATCGCCACCTCGAACGGACTGAACACCAGGTTCAGCTGCTGGCCCAGGAACAGGCCGATAAACACGAGCAAAGGAGCGACAAGCAGTGCAATCTGTGTGCTCGAACCAAGCGCAATCTGGAGCGAGAGATCGATCTGACCCTTCCGCGCCACCATGATGGCGGTGGCATGCTCGGCCGCGTTACCGATGAGGGGGATGATGATCAGGCCCAGAAAGACCTGGGAGAGCCCGAGGTCGGCTGTGACCGCCTCGGTGGCGTGCACGAGGATCTCGGACTCGACGGCAATGCCAACCGTCGCGAGTGCCAGCACCGCGAGGGCGCGGGCCAGTCCCCAGCGCTCGCCGGACACGGGATGCGGCTCGCCACCGATGAGTCGCCGGTGAGTCTTGAGTGTGAAAAGCAGCGATGCGCCATAGGTGATGAGCAGCACGATGGCCACGCCCTCGGCCAGATGCAGTCCAGCCATGCGGGCGCCGGGCTCGGGATGCGAATAGGTGAACAGCGCCGGCAGCACGAGGCTCACGATGGCCAGGACGAGCATGCCGGCGCTCATGCCGGCGTTCGTGCGATTGAACTTGAGCTCGGACTGCTTGACCCCGCCCGCCACGATCGACAGACCCATGATGAGCAGCAGGTTGCCGAGAATGCTGCCGATGATGGACGCCTTCACCAGGTCCACGAGGCCGGCCTGCAGCGCGACGATGGCGATGATCAATTCGGCCGCATTGCCGAAGGTGGCGTTGAGGAGGCCACCCAGGGTGGGGCCGGAGCGCGCGGCGATCTGCTCGGTCGCCTCGCCCATGAACCCGGCGAGGGGGAGCACGCCGAGGCAGGCAGTGACGAACACGAGGAGGGGCGCCGCGTGCATGGCGTTGAGCACGATGCTCGCCGGCACCGCCAGCAGGAGCAGCATCCTGAACCAGGAGACGCGCGGCCTGGGCCTGGGTGCCAGCTTGCCCACCGAGGGCGCGCGGCGTTCCTGAGGCTCCTGAGGCTCCTGAGGCTCCGGGCGGGCGGGGCGCGCCGGGCGTTCCTGCCGAGCCGAGCGCTCCTGTTTCTCGCGGGCCGGCTTCTCCTCGCGTGGCGCACGCTCGGGGCGCGGCGGCTTCTGCGGACGCGGCTCACGGGGTGGCGGCGGCTGTGGGGCCACTGGCACACTCATCCCGGCGCGCATCGCCACTTCGGCGATCACCACATCGGCGGAGATCCCCTTCTCGCCGAGGAACCGGGTGAGGGCACCGCGGCGGTCGGTGAGTGCCGCGAGCAACACCTTCGCCTCGAGCGGTCCCTCGCCCTCGGTGCCGGCTTCGAGCAGGCGCCGGGCATGCGACGACAACGGCACGCCTTCCGCCTGGGGCGCGTCGCTCCGCACGCGCACGCGCTTCTGCCCGGTCTCGAGCACGGTGGCAAGTGCGGCGCGGTCGATACCAGCGGCATCGAGTGACGACTGGGCGAGGTCGCTGGAGCGCAACAGGCCGAGGAGGAGGTGCTCGGAGCCGATGAACTCGTGGCCGAGCCGCTCGGCTTCCGCGCGCGCATCACCCAGGACGCGTTCCGCGCCCTCGCTCAGGGGTTGTTCAGGCATTGGATGACAGGCTGAGGCGGTCGTGGGTCGTGAGTCGTGAGTCCTGAGTGTTCACCTGGCAGGTGGGTACAGCGATTCGTCGAGCGGTATCGCTTCCTCGATGAGCATGATCGGAATGCCGTCTTCGACCCGGTACACGAGCTTCGACTGGCGGCAGACGAGGACCTCGGGCGGGCCCTCGTGATACTCGAGGGGCGCCTTGCTCTTCGGGCAGACCAGGATGTCCAGCAGCTCTTTGGGCAGACTCATTTCTTCCGTTCCGTTGGAGGGAAACCAAAGCGCTGGAGTTGTGCCTCGTTCTTGCGCCAGCGCGGCGCCACTTTCACCCGACATTCCAGGTAGACCTTCTGGCCCAACAATGCCTCGAGCCGGCCGCGCGCGTGACTGCCGATCTGCTTGATCATGGACCCGCTGCGTCCGATGATCATGCCTTTCTGGGACTCGCGCTCGGCGAACAGAGATGCCCGAATGTACACCGGCTCCTCGTCCTCGCGGAACTCCTCCACCTCGGCTGTAAAGGAATACGGCAGCTCGTCGCCGAGGAGCTCAAAAGCGGCCTCACGGAGGTACTCAACCACGAAGAAGCGGACGGGCTGGGTGCCGACGTCCTCGGGGTCGAACTCGAACGGCGCTTCCGGGAGGAGGCTGCCGACGCGAGCGAGGAGGTGCTCGATGCCGTCACCTGATTCGGTGGAGATCGCCAGCGCTTCGCGAGCGAGGTCACGGCGACGATCGGCGTGGACCAGGTCCACCTTGGTGTAGACGACGAGCACCGGTGCGCGGAACTTCGCGTCGGGACCGACCAGTTCGCGGAAGGGGGGCGCGGGGGCGTCGGCGGCCGGGTGCAGGTGGAGGATCACGTCCATGCGGGGCAGTGCCGCGAGGGCGAGCTCGCGCATGCGCTCCTGCATGAGGTAGCTGGGGTCGAGGAGTCCGGGGAGGTCGTGCCAGATGTACTGGATGTCGCCCTCGGTGCGGAGCCCAATCGTCGGCAGCCGCGTCGCCTGGGGCTTGGGGCTCACGATGGCGAGGTGGGTGCCGACCAGGCGGTTCAGGAGGGAGGACTTGCCGACGTTGGGGGCGCCAGAGAGAGCGATGTGGCCGGTGCGCGCGCGGCCCTGAGAGTCATTCACTCGTGGAGTGTAATGGCCGCGCGCGCTGGACGTGAGGGCGTGAGGACGTGAGGGAACAGCGACGGCGTGAAGAGGAACGGCAACTGCGGAGGAACCGAAAGCGGGAAACCAGGGGCGGAGGCAGGGGCGACCAGCCCTCCGCCGCGCCGCCACTCGTGAAGCGCCGGACGTGGTTCGTCGAGCGCGACGGGCTCGGCACGTCGGCTCACGTCACCTTCCCGGGGCGGGCGCCAGCGGCTTCCAGCCAGGAATCACCGCGCCGATGAGCGCGCCAACGCCGGCGCCGATAGCACCGCCGCCCAAGGCTCCGACAACGATATTGCCGCTGACGGAGCCGCAGTCCCCTCCATCACTCACCCCAGTGCAGAACGATTGCGCCGCCGCTCCCAAGAGGCCCCCCAGCACCACGCCCACGATGCCACCGACGAGAGCCCCCTTCCCCGCCTTGTGCTTGCGACTCCACGCTGCCTCGACGTCATCAAGCGCCAGGGTGACTGGCGGGCCATCACTGGTCCGCAGGGCGAGCGAGTCACCGACGATGCCGCCATACTGGCCTACGGTCGTGCCCGAGGATCGAAGTACCTTGACAGTGCGACCCTCGGGGAGAGAGGCGAACGCTTCCCGGAAGCGTGGTCCTGCAGCAGTGTCCTGCTGCGCGAAGACTTTCTCCGGCGTGAGGCAAACCAGTGCGGTGACGACTACAAGTCCGACCGAGAATGAACGCATTTTGGTCACCAGGATGAAGAGTGATTGGGACAGGCGGGCGCCGGACGCACCGACACTTCGCGATGCCCCGGCGCTTCCCTTCCCGCCGGCCTAGTACCCGATCACACCGAGCGTGCGATACACGCTCTTCCCCGCCACGAGATTGGCGGTCCCGTGCGCCCTGGCGCCGCCGCGCGCGTTCACGAACCGTCCCGTCCCTCCAGTGAAGCGCTCCCATCCCTCGAAGCCCACTGCCGTCGGGTCAACCACTGCATCACCGGTCCCATCAAAGACGGTGTACAGCTCGTCACCAGTGGCGAGGGCGTAGTGGAACTCACCATGGAGGGTCTGGGTTCCATCGGGACCGAACACGATCTCCTGGACCGCCGATAGCGAGGCCGCCCCGAAAGGCCGGAGATTGCAGGGACCGGTGATGCTGACGGTGAAGCGGGCCGGAATCGGCTGGCCGTCGGGGCCGAGCACGGGCTTGCCATCGGGGCCGATGACCGGCACGAACTCGGTGATCGCGAAGTCCGTGGCACAGCTCGACTGGTACAGCCGGATGCGCATGCCATGGAGACTCGACAACTGTACCTGCGCTCCGCGCGCCGCATCTGTCAGCGCGGCGGCGTTCTCGGCGGGATCGATACCGGTGTCCTCGGTAGGATTGGTCTGGTCGGTACTGCACGCTGCCGCGAGCAGGACGAGGGCCAGAACCGGTGCGTGCAAGCGATACGCGGTAAACATGGCGATGCTCCCTCATTGAGGGTTGCCCAGCGCCTGCAACATCCGCTGTGCCCGTACCCTGCCCGTGCCCTTGGTCGTGACTTGGAAGCAACCGCGTGAGGAGGAACCGAAACCGCGTGAGGACACACTGCGCCTGCGTAAGGAGGAACCGAAACAGCGGAGGAACCAGGGACGGGTTGGCCCCGGCCTGGTGCTCACCACATCATCAGGGGTCGCAGGTGATGACGCCCTCTTCGGTTGGCTTGAGGTGCTTCGCCTGGGTGGTAGGAACCGAGGCAAAATTGGAGAGGTCTCCGACGAAGGCGACGCAGCTGCCGGCCATGCCGTTGCTTCCCTGGGCGTCGGCGATCCAACCGGCACCGCCGGCGTGGTAAACGCGCAGCCAGACTTGGGGCTCCTTCCGATCGAGCTTGCTCATGAGCCCAAGCGCGGAGAGGTCCGTGGTGTAGGTGCCGTGAGTGCTGTAGTACTGCTCTTCAGCCATCAGGAGCTGGCGCATGGACTGCTGGACCGGCGAGACAGCGGCCTGCGCAGTCGCAGTGCCTGTCAACACCATCGATGCCGCTGCGATCCCTGCTATCTGGACGAAACGCATCAGTTCCTCCTCACGGGTAGACCGGCCATCTGCATTTTGGTCAGGACCTGTTCCTCAAAGGAGCCATTGGTCTGGCCCCACACCGCCCGAACGAGGGAGCCGGACGCCGTGTCCACCCAGAGCTGGCCAACTTCCGGCCTGGCTCCCGGCAGGTAGGCGGCGCTGAACTCGACGGTCCAGCAGTGGAAACGACCAGCGGGAACGGTGATCGACTGCGTGCCGATCACCCTGAGTTCGAGGGAGCGCGCAAAGCCAGGCGTTGTCGTTCCGCGAACCAGATCGAGCGCGCTCAGGGAGCGCGCGTATCCCTCCCTCAGGGGGAGCGAGGGGAGCATCGCCACGAGCGGCTCCCTGACGTATTGGCCGACATTGGCTGGTGATGTCTGGGGTTCCGGCACTGGCCTGCCACCGCTGCGCCAGAACGTGATGGTGACGCTGTCGGTGCGGAGCGCCGTGGCCACTCTCGTCACACGATCGGTACCGAAGCGCGCAACCTGAAAGCGCCAGAAGAGGAAGCGCCCATCACCGGCAAGCACGAGCGAGTCGATGGCTTGCACCGTCTTCACCGAGCCACCCCGGCCTGTGTGGATGATGGCAACTCGTTCGAGTCCTTCCAGCGTATCACGCGTGATGCCGATCGTGTCCGTCCCTAGAGACTCCGTAACCTTCCCGTCCTCACCCCTCCCGTTCCGATACACGAGCATCCGCGAGGTAAGGCGGGAAATGTCGGGAGGATCAATCGGAGGCAAGGGCGAAACCCCGACCTGCGCGTACGCGGGAGTCGCGAACAGCGCGAAGACGCTCGAGTCTGTTGAATCGGCGGCCTGGGCTGCAACGGTGTCGACTACAACGGTCGCGGTGCGGCGGCTCAGTGCGGTGCCTCCCGCCACGGCGGCGACAATGAGCAGCACGCCGAGCAGAACAGGACTCACCGGCTGGCGGGGCTCACGAGCAGGCAGGTCGACCGACGTCCCTGCCCTGCGGCTCACGGCGATGCGGTCCCAGAGCCCGGTCGTTTCCGGGGCCGATGCGTCATGCCTGAGCCGGGCGCGCGTGCTGTGCCAGCGGTTCTCCATCATGCTCCGTCTTCCCCCAGCAGGTGCCGCAGCTTCTCGAGTCCGCGCCACAACCGGAGACGCGATGCTGTCGCGGAAATGCCGAGCGTCTTCGCGATCTCTCCATGGGACATGCCCTCAAGTTCCTTGAGCACGACCACGCTCCGCAATGCCAGCGGCAGGCGGGCCAAGGCGTCCTCGGCGGTGATGGTTCCGTCCAGCGCGGCGGTCGAGTCGGGCCGATCGGCGGCATAGCGTCCATCGCGCGCCTCGGCCCGGCGCCGCGTCCGGGCACGCTGGAGGACGGTGCGCGCGGTGACGCGCCTCAACCAGGCGCCGAGCTGACCGCGCTCATCGTACTGCCGCAGGGCGACGGGGAGGCCGACGAAGACGTCATGGACGACGTCAGCTGCTTCCGCCGGCTCGCGCGTCAATCGCGTCGCCAGGCGCAGCAAATCGGCGCTGCTGGCGCGATAGAGCTCCTCCAGCGCATCGAGGGAGCCCTGCTGAATGCGCGTCGCGAGCGTCTCAGTCACGTACGCGGGACGCGTCACGGGCGAGAAGGCTGTCTCATCCATGGCGCCGCTCATTCGGTCCGCCGATCGACGAGAACCTGCTCGCCGGAAAACGTGTCCCCGTCCCCCCATTCCGCACGCACGAGCGTCCCGGATTTCATGTCCACATAGAGCTGGCTGGTGTCTCGCTTCTCGCCTGGCTCAGGAACCGACGAGTACTCAACCACCCAACAGTGAAAGCGCCCAGCGGGGACGGCGAGCCACTCCTTCCCGGTCACCCTCAGCTCGACGGAGCGGGTGAATCCCGGTGTCCTCTCTCCACCCACGAGATCCAGCACGCTGAGCGAGCGGGCATAGCCCTGCTCAAACCGCAGGGAAGGAAGCATGGCGAGCAGGACATCATGGACCTGGTACTCATAGTTGCCCGGGCGCACCCTGGTCTTCGATGGAATGCCATCGTTGCGAACTGTGGTGAACCGCACGCTATCGGCCAGCAGCGTGGTTTCGACTGTCACGACGAGCTGCTTCCGAGGGACCGTGATCTGCACGCGCCAGAAGAGCAGCCGACCATCACCGGAGAGTGCCAGGGAGTCGATAGCACCAGTTCCCCCAAAGCCGCTGTACCTGGTTCCCTTGCGGTCGGTGCGGATGATGATCACGCGATCCACGCCGCCCACCGTGTCACGCACGACGCGCAGTGTGTCAGTTCCCGCGTGCTGGGTGAGGATACCGTCGGCGCCCTCCATGTACTCAACGACGAGCTGGCTCGACACCATCCGTGAGAGATCGGGTGGGTCGATTGGCGGCAATGGCGACATGCCATTGCCTTGCGCATAAGCCGGCGTCGAGAGCCAGTCAAAGGCGGCATCCTCGGCTTCACTGGAGACAGCCGCGACGGGTGCGGGAGCGCTCCGGTCGCGCGGGGTGCTGAACCACACGGCTGATGCGACCGCCAGGAGGCCAAGCAGGACGGGGCTCACGGGCCGGCGGGGATCAGCGGCCGGGAGATCGACCGAGCGGCCAGCCTGCCGGCTTGCGGCAATACGACCCCAGAGTTCGCGCGCGCCAGCGCTCGGGTTTCCATCGTCGAGCCGAGCGCGAGTGGAGCGCCAGCGATCCTTGATCATGGTCCGTCCTCCCCGAGCAGGTGCCGCAGCTTTTCGAGTCCGCGCCACAACCTGAGTCTTGATGCCGTGGCGGAGATGCCGAGTGTTGTCGCGATCTCACTATGTGACATGCCCTCGAGTTCCTTGAGCACGACGACGCTCCGCAGTGACAATGGCAGCCGGGCGAGTGCGTCTTCCGCGGTGACAGCGCCGTCGGTGGCGGTAGTGGCGCCGGGCCGCTCGGCGGCATAGCGGCCGTCGCGTTCGTCGGCGCGCCGGCGGGCCCGGGCGCGCTGGAGGACGGTGCGTGCGGTGACGCGTCTCAGCCAGGCATTGAGCTGGCCGCGCTCCTCGTAGTGCCCGAGCGCTGCCGGGAGGCCCACGAAGACATCATGGACGACGTCAGCTGCCTCCGCCGGCTCGCGCGTCAATCGCGTCGCCAGGCGGAGGAGGTCCGCGGAGGTGGCGCGGTAGAGCTCCTCGAGGGCCTCCAGGGAGCCGGACTGGATCCGGGCGGCCAGAGAATCGGTCACTGAGCTAGAAGGGCCGCCGCCGGGGTGGATGTTTCATGTCCGGAAAATGGAGAAGCCCGGGATCCTTTAGGGACCCCGGGCTTCAAAGGCTGGCAACGGCCTACTCTCCCACGCCCTCTCGAGCGTAGTACCATCGGCGCTACAGGGCTTAACTGCCGTGTTCGGAATGGGAACGGGTGTGGCCCCTGCGCGCTAGTCGCCAGCCGAATGTGTTGGGCCTCGAGGGGACGGCCCTACAATCGGCGGATCGGATGGTGTGCTTTGCGATGTGAGGAAACTGGAAGAGATCAAACTTCACGGGCGATTAGTAGCGCTCGACTGAAGGTCTCGCGACCCGTACATCTGCGCCCTATC
>Ga0315287_10007363_pt1 | contig 11032 bp, 8 predicted proteins | sample YL17G11_0_MG_FD_205037 | JGI IMG/M metagenome (GOLD analysis project Ga0315287, IMG submission 205037) | Sediment microbial communities from Yellowstone Lake, YNP, Wyoming, USA - YL17G11_0 | ecosystem: Environmental > Aquatic > Freshwater > Lake > Sediment | place: USA: Wyoming | collected...
CCCCCCCCCCCCCCCCCCCCCCCCCCCCCCCCCCCCCCCCCCGCCGCCGCCCGCCGGGGGGGGGGGGGGGGCCGGCGCCGGCAATCGAAAGCTGCGCGGGAAAGGGGAAAAAAACCGAAAAGTCAAACATCTCGTCATCATCCTCTCTTCAATGAGATTTCATTCCAGAGCCCCGCCATTCACCCACGGGTCCCTGCCCGAGCGCGCCTTGTCGCAGCAGCGCGCCGAGGTGCGCGCAAAGTGCTTCATGGCCTCGTCCAGGTCCATGGACTTGCGGGTCGGCTGGAAAAAGTGTTTTTTTGAGTTTTTTTTTAAGAGTTGAATTGGAGAGTTTTGGACATTTTTGAGACGAGTTTGAGAGAGAGGCTCTCCTCTCTCTCAGAGAGAGAGAGAGAGATTTGTCCAAACAAGGTATAAGTCGAATGCTTGGGCTTTCGAGACGTCGCCCGCGCACGAGGGGAGAGAAAGACGGACGGGGCCCCGCCCGAGGGAAAGAAGAGAGGGAGAAAGAGAGAGAGAAGGAAAGGAGGCTTGAAGAGCGCGTTGTCTTCTTTCGACGACGAGGACGACGAGTCGATCAATCTTCGCCTTCCCTCTCTCTCGCTGCAACCGGTCTGCAAACGCCACGGTTTCCTTCCATATTGTTTTTCACGTCAATAGGCTTTTCTTGAGATAAAAATCGCCGAGGGAAAGTGCACGGAAGCGCGAGCGAAGAAGAAAAGATGGAAGAAGACTCGATCTCGGTTGGAAGAGGAAGAAAAAACGTAGGCTCTTACCGTGCGGTCGTCCGGGTTTGTCTCCGCCTGCCCGCCTGCGGGCTTGGCGTCGATCGGCGCGAACTTGGGCTCGGGTTCGTCTCCCGGAGGGGAGGTCGGGTTCGAGGGCGGCGAGGTCATTTTTTTCGTCGGTGTCGAGAGAAGTGGGTTGAGAAGGTCGATGAGGGACAGTACCGGAAAAAAAAAAGTTGTCATCGCCGAGTCCATCTTGTGTTTTACTTTCCTCTTCTCCACGTTTTCTCTCTCTCGTGGAAGCGGAGACTGGCCCCGACGCGCCTCTCTCCTTTTCGGCAGCCGCGAACCGCTCAAGCTCACGCACTGCGCTGTCATCGGTGTCGCGCTAGAGCCGCCGCCATTGAAATAGAAGAGCTCGAGAAGGGACTTCGTCCTCCTCTCGGCATCTCCCCGGCCGCCGCCAACGAGAGCCAGCAAATCTTCTTAGTCTTCATCAGCTCCCTCGCCCGTTCGCCTGCTTCTTGCAGCATGCCGCAACCGCCTAAATCCTCGCCGTATCGGGGCGTCACGCTCTTTCGTCCCAGCGGCAAATACCGAGCGCAGGTAAGGGGATGACGGAGGAGAACAACGCCGGAGAAGGAAAGAGAACAGCTCTTTCGCAGAGGAGGGGCAACAAGGCTACATTTTAGTCTTTTGCTTTTGCTCGCTCTTTCTTTTCATTCAGAGCCGCGATGCCCCTCGCATTCTCGTTCCGATTAAGGAATGAATCCATTCTTCATCCATTGCGCCGAAGCGAGGCAGGTTTTGGTCGACGAGAACGCCGACATCGCGTGCTGGCAAAGTCGGAGACTTTCGAGCCGTAGCGCCGTTTTTTTCGTTTTTCGTTTCTCTCCGCTAGCCAAAAACGTCGACGAGCTCCTCGAGTCCCCCCTCCTTCTTTCGCCCTCTTTCGCTCTCTCTTTGCGCGTACATCTCCTCCCAGGGGCCTCTGGAGACATTGTGTTATCGATCGGAGGAGAGATTTTGAGCGCGCGGACAGGAAAGGGCTCGGATGGGAGCAACGCGTGGGAGAATCCGTCTTTCTAGTTCTCTAGATGATTGGACGAAAGCCCAGAGAGCCGCCCTCGGAAGCCTCCTCGACTCGACCTCCTCTGCCTCTGCCTCTCCCTCTTCCTCATCTCACCCAGCCCCCTCTTCTTCTCTCTCCCCACTGCGCCCACCGCCAGATCTCCTCCCACGGCAAGACCACCTCCCTGGGCGATCACGCCACCGAGGTCGCCGCTGCCCGCGCCTTCGACCGCGCGATGATCAACAAGGCGGGACGCTCGGCCAAGACAAACTTCCCGATGGGCGACTATGCGGCCGAGCTCGACGAGCTCGTCGCGATGCCGACGGCCGAGCTCGTCGGGCTGCTGCGCGCGAGGGCGCGCAAGCAGGGCGCGCAGACGTCGCGCCACCGCGGCGTCTCCCTGCTGCGCCAGACGGGACGCTGGCACGCCCAGATCAACGTCGACGGGCGCCAGGTGCATCTGGGGTTCTTCTCCTCGGAGGAGGCGGCGGCGCGCGCCTACGACCGCGCGGCGATCAACAAGGGCGCGCACGACGAGTCGGGCACAGGGAAGCTGATCACCAACCACTCGATCGACGACTACGGGGCCGAGCTGGAGCAGCTCGCCGCCCTGCCGACCAAGGCCCTGGTGGCCGCGCTGGCCGACGACAGGACGCGGCGCGGCGCGATGGCGCTGCTCGCCGACGGCTTCCACGACCGCGCCGCCGTCGAGGCCGTCTTCGGCGCCGAGGCCGCCGCCGGCCTGGGGGCCTTCGCGTCCCCGGCGCACGCCTCCTCGGCCTCCGCCTCCGCCGTGAGCGCTGCCGTGACCGCCGCCAGGGGAGCCGCAACCGCCAGCGCCGCTGCTGCCGGCGCCGCTGCTGCGGGCGGGACCTCGTCCCTGGCCGCCGCGGCGGCGCACGCGCTCGCGACGGCGGCGCCGCCGCTCTCCGCCGCGGCGGCGGCGGCCGCGGCCGCGAGCGCCGCCGCGGCGCCGCCGCAGCGCAGGCAGCTGCCGCTGTCGGAAGTGCAGCAGCCCGCGCCGAGGTCTCCTGCGCAGCTCGCGCTGGCGCAGCGGCAGGCCCCCTCGCCGTCGTCGCCGGCGTCCGCGGCGACGGCCGGCGGCGCGGCGGGGAGCCCGCAGCGGCCGGCCCCGGCGGCCGGGAGGGTTGCGCCTCCCTCGCCCGGGTCCCCCGTCGACCTCGCCGCGCTGCGCCGCAGGGCCGAGAGGGCGGCCCCGAAGCCGACCGAGGACAACCCGATCTACGGTCCCCTCGGAGGAGGAGGAGGCGGAGGCGGAGGCGGCAGCGGCGGCGGAGGCGCGGGCGGGGGAGGAGCCGGAGGGAAAGGGGGAGGAGGGAGCTCGGGCAACGGCGTCGCCGCCGCGCTCGCGAGGCAGCACCAGCAGCAGCAGCAGCAGCAGCAGCTTCCGTCGTCGCAGCCGCAAAAGAGGGGCCGCTCGGCTTCTCCGCCTGCGGCGCCGCGCGTCCCGACGCCCGGGTCGTCGCCTCCTTCGAAGATGCTCGCTGGTGCTGGTGCTGGCGGCTCGCTGCCCGGGAGGAGACTCGTCTTCTCGGGGTCGCCTCCGCCGGAAGCGACGGCGGCGGCGAAGAACGGCGCTCTTTTGCTGTCGTCGCCCAAGCTGCCCGCGAGGGGCGCGGCAGCAGCAGCAGCTGCTGCTGCTGGCCCCAACAACGGCAACAGAGGCGGAGGCAGCAGCTCGCTCGTCAGGGCGATCGCGGCGATGGCGGCCGCCGCGGCAGCGGAGGGACCGCCGACGGCGACGGCGGCGGCGACGACCACCACCGCTCCGCGCCCGCCGAGCGCGGCGACGGCGGCGGCGGCGGCGACCCTGGCCCTGACGCCGAGGCGCCTGGCCGCCGCGTTCGCGGCCGTGGACGCCACCAAGGTCCCGTCCCCGAAGCAGCCGAGCGCCGCCCCTCGCGCTTCCGCTGCTGCTGCTGCTGCTGCTGAGAGGCCTCAGGCTCCTTCCCGGCCGCCGCCGCCGCCGCAGGCGCCGCCGCTGCCGGAGCTCGACCTCGGCCCCGAGGCGCGCGTCGCCAAGTCCGCCCGCGTAACCACCGCGCGCCAGGCGGCCAACGCCGCGAGGCGCGCTGCTGCTGCCGGGGCTTCGGGAGGACCAGCCGTCGGGTTTGCTTCTCCTGTTGCCACCGCCGCAGCAGCTTCTCCTCTGGCCCCCTTCTCGCCGCTCCCTTCTTCGATGCCTCTGGCGTCGATGCCTCCGGCGACGCCCGGGGGCATGCCCGCGCTCGGCGGCGCCGCCGGCGCTTCTTCCGACTTTGTTGCCACTTCTGCCCTTGCTGCTGCTGCGGCTCCGGTCTCGCGCCTGCCCCCCGCCGCCGCGCCGATGTCTCCGATGCTGCAGGGAGGCCGCGCGCTACTCTCCCCGGCGTCGCACCCGGCGACGCCCGCGCGCGGAGGGAGCAAGAGCAACAGCGGCGGCAGCGCCGGCGGCAACGGCGGCGGCGGCGACGGCGACGCTGCCGTCGTCGGGACGAAGCACAAGCTCACCGCTGCGATTCCTGTCTCGGGCGTTTCTTCTGCTGCTGCGGCTGCCGCGGAGGAGTCTGCGCGCCGCAAGAGGCGCAAGGGCGCGGCGCCTGCTCGCGCGGCGGTGTGAAAGGCGATGCTGGTGCTTCTGTTCAGTGTTTCTTCTCTTTCCTGTCCCCTGCATTGATTCTTTCCCTTTCTGTTTTTTCTCACTTGCTCCGCACCGCCCCCCCCCCCTTTTCTTGGATCGCATTTTTTTTCGCGTTTCGCTTCTTTGAAGTCATTGGCACTGATGTGTTCCTGCTGCTGCGTTTTTCACTTTCCGCGAAGAGAGGAAGAGAAGAAAACGAGGCTTTGTTTGTAAAAGGAAAAAAAGGGAAGAAAATGTTTTTCACTCACTTTCGGTTTTTTTTTTCCTGCCCTCGTCTCTCTCTTTTTTCTCGATCGCTTTCATCTATTCATGCGTGAGTTTGCCTCTCCGTCGCACAGCGCCGGCTGCGGCGGCAGCGATGACTCGTACGACAGCGAGGACGAGTGAGTGACATAGACGTGCTTGAGAGCGGCAGAGAGGAGCAGAAAGTAGCGGAAGAAGAAGAGGAGGAAACCCCGGGGGGGGAAACGCAGCAGTTACGAACGATCTCGTCGTCTTTTTCTTCTCCTCTTTCTCCTCCTTCCAAACCCGGACAGGCGCGTCGCCTCCCGCCTCGACGGGCTCGAATACGCAAAGCGCGCAAGGGAACAAGCGCATGAGATGCGGACAAGACAAGCCGCGGCCGCGGCCGCGGCCGCGGCGGAACAGCACCCAAGCAGCAGCAGCAGCAGCAGCGGCGACGACGAGCGCGGGAACGAAGCCGGCGGGAGGAAGCAGCGGAAGCGCAGGAAGACGAGGGCGCGGCCCGACGGCGGCTGCGGCGACTCCTTCTCGAGCTCTCTGGGGCCTCTGGGCCCCTGGATCGAGGTCGAGAGAGCGTGGCAGGAGATCGAAGCGAGGACCGCGGCCGCGGCGGCGACCGCCGCAGCAGCGGGCGCCCCTCTCGACCCGCGCGGCGTCCCCTGGCCGCCGCGCGCCCCCGGCGGCGGCGGGGGCCCTCCTCCCTCGGACGGCAGCGACAGCCTGCTCCTCCTCGCCCACGTCGCCGCGGCCGCAAGGTGCTCCCTGGCGTCGGCGTGGAGGAGGACCGCGAGACGGTACCACCCCGACAAGCTCGGGGCGCGGCTGGGGAGCGGCGGGGGGAGCGGCAGCGGCCGAGGCGGCAGCGGCGGCGGCGGCGGAGACTGCGACGGAAGCTCCGCTGCTGCCGCTCGCGCTGCCGTCGCCGACGCCCTCGCTCGCGGCGCCGTCGTCGTGGCCGCCGCGGCGGCGGAGTGGGAGCTGGCCTCCAGAAAGGCGTGAGAGGAAGAAGGCAGAGGGCAAAGGGAGGGAGGGAAAGGGAAGGAGAGAGTGGAGAAGGGAGAGAGTGGAGAGAGGAGAGAAAAAGGAAGGAAGGAAAAAGGAGGATTTTTTTTCACAGACTCCCTCTTTTTTATCTTTTGCTTCCCGCCGTCTCTTTCGCCTCTGCTCCTCTTCTCTCTTCCGCTTTCAAAGTAAGTCTCGCGCCCTTTCTCTCTTCCTTTTTCTCACTTTCCTTCGCGCTAGCAGCGCTATGTAATCATTCCAGCGCGTCCAGCGAGGCGCGGGGCTTTGGAAGCCAGCGGGGAAAGAGTTTGAAGGAAGGGGGAATGCCCATCGCAAACGACGCTGGCCTCTTGTACGCCGTCCGATTGATAACCCCCCTTCCCTCGCGCCCTGCTACGAAGCGCCCCCTCTTACCCATCGCCCCCTCTTGCCACGCTCGACACTCACAAAATGCCCTTTTTAAACTCAATGACGCACAGAACAGAAGAAAAACATGCTGACGCTCAACATGATGATCAGAGGAAGCCACATCGCGGCGATTCTCTCGCTCGCCGCCGCCGCCGCTCCCCCCCGCTCGGTGCCGAGACGCACCAAGAGCAGCGCCGCCGCAGCTGCCTCTTCCTCCGCTGCTCTTCTACAGTCGGTGAGTTCGAGATGATTAGTAATAATGATCTACGGGGAGGAAAAGAATGAGAGAAGGCGTAGAAGGGCGGATGCGCGAGAGGCGCAAGATCGGAGCTTGCGATTGCTCGAGGGGGGGCAAGTCGGGCGAAAGAGGAAGCCAGCGGCGATGCACCGTCAACCGAAAAATCCATACTCAAAAGAATCCAAAACTTCCTACTCATCCTCTTTTCTCCGCCTCAAAATGACCCAAAAACTCAGCGCACCCTCTCCCGCGCCCTGAGCAAGCTCCCGCGCTCTGTCTCAGGCGCTGCTGCTGCCGCCGCCGCGTCCCTGGCGGCTGCTTCTGAGAAGGAGGAGGAGGAAGAGAGGGCCGCCTCTCCTCCTGCTGCCGTCTTCGTCGTCGCCGCCTTGGACAGCGCCTCTGCCGCCGAGGGCCGCAACCCGCTTCTATTTTCTTCGTCGTCGCGCAGGGTCACCGACCCCGGCTGGCCGCTGGAGACCGGAGGAGCCGACCTCAAGACGCGCGAGACCGCCGAGGAGGACGCGAAGCTGGCTGCGTTCCGCTCCCTCTTTGAGAACAGCGAGCGCGCGGCCGCAAAGGCCGCCGAGGTTGAGGCCGGCACGGCGCTGGCCCTCGCTTCCGGGGCTGTCCGCGCCCTGTTTGTGCGCGCCGAGAGGGCGTCCGTCGCAACGGAGGCGGCTCGGCTTCGGGCGTCGCTGCCTCTGGAGGCCGCCGCGAGGGCCTTCTTCAAGAGGTCGTTCGTGTTCCGTGCGGAGCGCGCCGCGAAGCGCCACCTTGTTTGCTCCGCGCGCCGCCACGCCGCGGCCGAGCGCGAGGTAAACGCCGAGCTCGCCCTTTCTTCCGTCAGGGGCCTCTTCGCCAAGAGGGTGACTTTCGCCGCGGAGCCGGCTCCGCTTCGATCTCCGCGGGCTCTAGCGGCCGCCAAGAGGAAGTTCGCAGAGAGGGCGTCCGCGGTCCGTGCGGAGCGCGCCGCCGAGGAGGAGCGCCGCCTCGTTTCCGTGGCTCGTCGTTTTTTCTCGCACTGCTCGAAGCTACTCGCGAAAAATCCAAACGCCACAGTGGTAGCGGTTTCCTCTCCTTTTCCTTACTTGTGTGTTTTTTTTTTTGCGCGCAGTGTGTTGAGAGAGAACGCGGGGAGGGAGGTAGTGTATTTTCGTTTTGCGTTTGGCGTGGAGAAGAGAGAGAGAGATTAAAGAGAAAGAGAGAGAGAAAGACAGCGACGAGTGCTTTAATAAAGTACAGTTTCTTTTAGGTTTTTCATTTTTTCAAAAGTTGGTCTCTCTCTTCTCTCTAGCTCTCTTCCTCCTCCTCCGCGGCGGAGGCCCCGAACCCGGCCTCTCCCAGTGCCTCGATTACGCCGCTCAGGAGTACAGAGTCAGAGTCGCCGTCTGATGATGCCTCTCGCGTGCAGCTCTTGCCGACGCAAGAGCTCGAGGGAATTTCCAGCGTCGCTTCTGCCTTTAGCCAGTCGACCGTAACCTCGCCCCCAAAGGGACTCGCGGCGCCCGCGGCCGCGGCCCTCGCCCGCTCGCCGCACGCGGCGCACTTGATGCCCTTCAGGCGGAGCTTCTTCTTCTTCTTGACGACGACGACAGCGGCGGCGGCATCGGAGGAGAACGAAGAGGAGGAGGAAGAAGAAGAAGAAGAAGAAGAAAAAGCTTTCAACTCAAACGCAAACTCTTTGGCCCGCGCGACGGCGCCCGAAACTCCTCCGAACCTCGAAATCGCGGCTGTGACCTCCGGGGACGCAGCCAGGAGCCCTGCGAGCGCAAACGGGACCAGAGCGCGCCAGAGGTTGCTCGCGTTTCCTTGCTGCTGGCTCCCCCTCCTCCTCCTCCTCTCGGAAAAAACAAGCGCCGCAGTGGTGACCGCAGCTGCAGGGGCGCGGAACTTATCGAGGGCGGCGAAGCCAGCGCATCCAAACGCCAGAGCGTTTAGGGCAAGTTGAACGACGCAGCACGAGCTGGAGAGGAGCCCTCCGACGATGGCGATGAGGAGTGAGGGAGGAGGAGAAGAAGGACAGGGTCGAGGTCGTGACGGCGAAGTTTTCCGCCGATTCGGCGCGATTGCATCGCTCGCTGCTGATCGAGCTCGGCGCCTGGTGGCGGCTGACATCCAGGCCGCGCGTGCGTGCAGATAAGAGTCGTTGAAGTCGGAATGCGCGGAAAGTGAAAGGAGAGAAAGAGGAAGCGGAAGAGAAAGAGGGAAAAAGAAATCGAATCGGGGAAAAAAATGCAACGTTACAAGTCGTTTTCAATTTTCCCTCCCTTCCCTCCTTCCTTCCTTCTTTCTATCTTCACCCCCCGACCAGCTTCACCCCCGCGTACCTCGCCGCCCCGAACGCCGCCAGCGCCAGCGGCGCCGCCGAAAGCACGTACAGCCGCACCACCAGCGCCGCGAGCTCCCGGGGCAGGGTCGAGGAAGAGGCGGGAGGGGGTGATGAAGTCGAGCTCGAGCTTTTCCCTCCTCCGTATCCAGCAGCTCCTCCTCCTGCTCCTCCCCCTCCTGTTCCTCCCCCTCCACCACCGCGCAGCTGGGCGATCACGACCAGGTTCTGGCTCGTCGGGGTGCACGCCTCGAGGAGGAGCACCATCACGAGGAGCGGGTCGAGGGGCCCGAAAGCGGAAGCAGCGGAAGCGGAAGAAGCAGACGACGACGACAGCAGCAGCGGCAGCGCCGTCGCTCTCGCCCAAGAAAAGGCCTCGACGAGCGCGAGCCCGGCCAGCGGCAGCAGCACGAGGCGCACGGCCGCGACGGCGGCGACGGCGCGCGCCGCGGGGGAGCTCGCGGCCTCGAGCAGGGCGGCGGCGATGCCCTTCTTGGCTCCGCCGCCGCCGCCGCCGCTGCTGCTGTTCTTCTTTCCTTGCTGCTGCTGGCGTGGTTGCCGCTGTCGTCGCTGCGGCCGTCCTGTTCCTCCGTCGCTGTCGCTGCCGCTCGAGGAGGCCCTCGCGCCCAGAGCCAGCCCCTCCTCCCTCCCCGCGTCGCCTCCCCCTCTCCTCCCCGGGAACGGACTGATGTTGTTCCTCGAGCTGCGCCTCAACAGCTCCCGCTGCTGCTGCTGCCGCTGCTCCTCCTCCTGCCGCCGCCGCCGCTCCCCCAGGAACCGCCGCTCCTTTTCCTCGTCGTCGGCCCCCCCGGGAGGGACGGCCAGGGCGGCGCCGAGGACCAGAGCCTGCACCGCGAGCGCCGACGACGCGAGCAGCCTGGCCCCGCCGACCGCGGCCCTCGCGGCGCCGAGCGCCAGGGAGAGCTCCAGCGGCAGGCGGGGAGGAGCCGCCATCGTCGAAGCGGCGGCCCCGGCGGCGGGCGGCAGGAACAGCAGCTCGCCCAGCGGGGACAGCCCGAGCGCAACGGCCGCGAGCGTCGCCGCGAGCGGCGGCGACGCCGCCCTCGCCGCGACGGCCGAGGCCCAGGCCCTGGCGCGGAGCCACAGGGCGATAGCGACCACGCGGAGCCTGCGCCGGCGCTCGCTGGCGGAAGAGGGGGCCAGAGCGTAGACGGCGGCGGCGCCGGAGGCGGAGCTCGAGGCGGGCACGCCGAGGGCCAGGGCCGCCCTGCCGGCGGTCGCGGCCGGCGCGGCGGCGGCGGCCGAGGCCGAGAGTCCGCCGCCGCTCCCGCCGCCTCCGCGGGCCGCTGCGGCCTCTTCGATCATATCCACTGTTGTTGTTTCGTTGGGAAAAAGTCGGGAGAGAAAGGAGGCAGAAAACGAATCGGTGAGATTTTCCGCCCGACCTCTCTCCCTCCCCCTCTCTCTCCCTCTCCCTCTCTCTCTCCCTCTCCCTCTCTCTCTCCCTCTCCCTCTCTCTCTCGGCAAAAATCGAAAACAAAGAAGGTCCTCTGTCCTCCCTCTCTCTCATACCTCCAAGCGTCCACAGCATCGGGGACCACCCGAGAGCGTAGAGAGAAACGTAGGCAGCCGCCGTCTCGTAAGGAGAGCCGGCGACCCCCCCGCCTCCCGCCGAGGGCAGCAGGGCCCCGAGGACGACGAGCGGCAGCGAGACGCAGTTCCCAAAGGCGCTCGCCGCCGCCACGAGCTGCCTGGTGCCCGCCGGCGCCCCAGCGGGTGGAGGGGGCAAGAGGGCTGCCGCCGCCGCCGGCGCCCCCGCCGCCGCCGCGAGCGCGGCCGCCGCAGCCGGGGCGGACTCGGCCGGCGTCTTGGCGGCGTGCCAGGGCGCCCTCCGGAAGAGGAACGCCGGAAGGGTCTTGGCGAGGGCCCTGGAGGAGAAGACGTTGCCCTCGACGACGCGGCCGGCCAGCCTCCTGCGTTTGGTTTTACGAAGGAGGAGGCGGAGCGAGAGAGGGGAGGGTGAGGAAGAGAGCAGGGAGAGGCGAGGGAGGGAGAGGGCGTTTTTTCGAAGCTCTTTCCCGCCGGAGACCCCCCTCGAAAAAAGAAAAAAACGGGGGAAAACTCCCTCACCCCAGAAACAGCCCCACGCCGACGTGCGCCGCCGCAGCCAGCGGCAGGATCAGCACCGTCCCCGCCCCTCCGGCAGCCCCGCCGTCCAGCCTCGCCCTCGCGAGCGTGGTGCCCACGGACACAAACTGCAGGCACGGCAGCAGCAGCGCGAACGAGACCCTGGCCAGGACGTCGCCCGTCGCCGCGGGCAGCGCCCCGGCGGCCAGCAGCCGCCCCACGGCGACAACGACGGCCGCGACGGAGGCGACCGCGCCCAGGGCGGCGCGCAGGGCCGGGTCGGAGA
>Ga0315287_10007364_pt1 | contig 11031 bp, 9 predicted proteins | sample YL17G11_0_MG_FD_205037 | JGI IMG/M metagenome (GOLD analysis project Ga0315287, IMG submission 205037) | Sediment microbial communities from Yellowstone Lake, YNP, Wyoming, USA - YL17G11_0 | ecosystem: Environmental > Aquatic > Freshwater > Lake > Sediment | place: USA: Wyoming | collected...
AAGAGATCTCCTATCTAACAGGGTGAATCCCCTCCCACCGGTGGAGGGGAGATTTGCTGGATGTCTTTACTCATCTTGAAGGATGTATTGGAAAACATTTATACCTCACCTTTTGAACGTTACTAATACATTATTATTATCAAAAAAAGCTGAATTCATCAAGCAAAAAAAATCGAAGGCTTCACCCCTTTTCACTTTTTGGTCTCACGGGAGGCTGAATTTACGTTTATGCTCTTTTTTCAAAGAGTTTATAGACCTCTCTCGCCAATTTCAACTGTTCCTCTTCATCTAACCTTTGTCCAGTTTCTAATAGGCTGATATAATTATTAATTTCAGCATCTTCCTTCCTCAAGTGGGCTATTTTCTCATTCTGATACTTAATCTCTAAATCAAACTCTCCTAAATCCAGACCTAAGTCAAACCTTCTATTCAGAAAAGAAAGGGTTAGCTTTATTGCCTGGGGATCTTCTCGAGTGGCTAAATAGAATGGTATTTCCGTCCAAAGACTCATTCCTGAGATTCCCCTTTTCCTTGCTACCCACAAGAGATAACTGCTGATCGCTGGCGGCCCTTCCCAGGTCATCTCTTGTAGACCATCATAGCCTTCCAGTCTGGTTTTAAGTTCTGGCTGATTGAAAACCGTCAATATCCTACGAGGGTTGGTGTGGGCAACATAAGAAACAGCCCCACTCACGGTATACAATTCTTTAGCATGACAGTGAAATTCAGCAAAATCCAGAACCAAGTTGAGGAATTGATAGTGTTCAAATACAGGTTCATCACTTATTAAGATCAAGAGATTATATTTCTCACAAGCCCAGAATTTACTTCCAGGAACCTGGACCAAGTCATCTTTAAATCTTACCCCTCCAAATGGGAAAAAGCCCAGAGGTTTCATTTCACCAATTTCTTGACCTCCCAGTTTTTCATTCAAAAAATGAATAACCTTGGATCCCAATTTCCCAATATCCTGAGTTTGCCAACCAATAATCAGAGATGGACTTTGCAACTGGGGGGTTTGATAAATCTCAAATGGGTTTTTCTCCACCTTCGTCGCCTCCTTTTCTAAAACGTTCATCAATATATATCTGAGCCTGGATCGTTATTGTTCCTGGCTTAGTCTGCGCAATAAGTTTTCTTTGATCATACTCCTCTTTCATTTCTGGAGGGAATTTTGCATAAAAACTTTCAATTATCTCTTCGATTTGCCCTTCCATCTTATCCAGAAAACTAAAATCGATTCTGATTCCTAAGATCTCAGCGAAGACCTCAAGGACGGATTTTGAAGCCTTTGGATAGGGAAGAACAGCCACGGAAAGCCAATCGGGTATTTCTCCCATTAGACAAATACCTTCCAGCCCCTTTTTTTTAGCAAGTCCTAACAAAAGACCATTCAGACCAGTGATTGTTCCTTCACTTTCTCCTTTTCCTCCCATTTCACTCATCAATATCGTATTTGGATACTGTTTTACTTCCCTTATTAAATTCTCAGAACTGATGACTGCACAAACTCTTGGTTTCACCTGGTGATGAGTCAACGAAACACAAGCCCCGGAAGTGTAAACCCTCTGGCAGCCAAATTTTAAACCTACATCTAAAACAAGGTTAGCCATCCGGTAAGCCTTTTCTCCGCTGGCATACATTCTTCCTCCCTCAGCTGGCTGCTCGTCTCCGATGAAAAATATCAAATCTTTCTTCTCGATCCTCACATAATAGAATTTGTTGCTGGGAAACTCCAGGTCTTCCAACAAGCCTTCTCTGATTGAAACCTTCCTCGGATAGAAGAAATCCCAACTCTCTATTTCTCCAAATTTCTCTGCCTTTAAAATACCCTTTAAGGAATCCACCGCAATGAGCCCTATGTTTCCAATCCCTGGCCAGCCAACAAACATCGCTGGTTTCTCAAGCTTAGGTTTTGTGTAAAACTTAATTCCCATTTCCTTACCTCTTTTCTTGTTTTTTAATTCACCCCATCAGAAATTGTTTCATTTAAGAACAAGTTCTACCTAAACTTTTCTCTTTGGTACAAGCAGATCTGGCATTTGACAGAGGCCCTTCTTTCTATTAGGAGTTTAATAAATTGGGGTAAAGGAATCAATAAGAATTACAGAACAAGCTATTACTAATAAGGCCGTAATTGTATAGACATCAAACTCTTCTTCTATACCACTGGATTCCGGCTTTCTCCGGAATGACGAAAAGGGACGATGCCTCAAATTCGTCTCTCCGGCGAAAGCCGGAGTCCAGCCCAAGGTTTTCAAACGGGCAAACCTTCAATTCGAGAATGTCTATCCTATTATGGACTCCTCAGTAACTCACCGGCGATGCTGATTTTTGTGACATCTCTAAACTCTCCAGAGTTTGTTGTGAGAAATAAGGTTTGGGTTAATTGAGGATGAGGGACCCATTTGAATTCAGAAAAAAGATTGATAGGGGATACCTACAGGATCATCCCTTTACAATTTCCCTTTTTTATTTCTTCAATCAACTCGCCAATCGTATGTACAGAATTTTTGAACTCAGTGAAGGCCCTGCCTACCTCCTCTTTCTTGTGACAATCACTTCCCCCCACTGAAGAAAGATTTCTTTGTCTGGCGGCATGGATGGCTTTTTGGTTCATATTTCCTAAGTCGTGACCATTGTGAGTCTCAATAGCATCAAAACCATCTATCCTAAGAACATCTTCCCCAAAGGAATCCCAACCCCTGAACGGATGGGCCGGCACACAGATACCACCCAGATAATGAACATTTTCTATCACTTGGAAGGCATTCAAATAAGTATGGTTGGACCAGATGTTCCAGGAATCGTCCATTAATCCATATACCAGGAGGTGCCCCCGATCGGTTGATACTTCGACGCCCGTGAAAACATAAAAACCTACGGGGATCCTAATTTTTTCCAATGGCCACGAGGGGATAATCGAATGATGTTCAGTAAAACAAACCCCATCCAAGTTCATCTTGATGGCTTGTTCTATTAATTCCTCAGGCTCAAGATAGTTGTCCTGGGAGTATTTACTGTGGCAGTGCAGATCAATTCTCATGGGAGGGATTTAAATCATCTGTTACGAAAAGTCAATGGAAACAGGCGATCCTTTTTCTAAAAAGATTGATAAATCAAGGCCCGGCTACCGTAGCCTGAGGCTACTTCGGCGGAGTAGGCGGGGAGGGTGAGGTGGGGGGGAATGTCATTTTATTTAGTGCGTTTGTAATAGTCGTCTTCTCTGTCTCGGAAATAGCTGATTTCTAACGGTACAAGAATAGCAAAAATGGGAGGTTTCTGCTTTTTCGGCAATCTCTGAAATAGTCCTTAGAAAAGGGGATTGAGGACTTCACCTACCTATCTGCAAATCAAGATAATCTGAAGGTTGCGGATTTCTGTTTGAAAGAGACGATAACGATGGAAATCAACGGTGGCTGTAAGCCATCCCCTGGAATGATTTGGATGAGTTCTTATCTTAGGTTCTTTCCGGAATTGAATTGGACGAGTTTGTTCCACAATATTGAGCCGTCAGGAGCACAGTACTCTTTGGAAAATTCAAGAGTGAACTTATTGATTACTTTCGCGTACTCAACTTGGAACTGCTCATTCTTTTCTTTAGCCTTGTGGCCCAGTGGCTCAATAATGTCGGTATAGAGATTTTCGTCACCAGAGATGAATTCCCAGAATCGCTGTCCGCAGAATTTCAAATAATCTCCTTTGTCAGGGTTATCGTCTTTACCATAACAACAGCCGTTCACGGCAACCGCTCTGATGCCTTTTGTATTGGTTCCTCGTATTCTCTTTGCCCTCTTGAAGTCGTCTTTCATTCGTGCTATTTGGCGACTGTTGCCCCAATTGGGACCGGACTTGATGGAAACAAGATAGGAGGTCCCATCCTTCTCGAATTCAAGGTCTATGCCTTCCGCTGATGACTTCTTCCCTCTATAAACACGACCGCAGATGAACACGGAGAGTTCCTCAAGAAATCCACCGAAAATGCCTTCTTCTTGAGATGAGATGTGAGCATCAAGAATGGCTTTCACCAAATCATGGGCGGTGTTCTGATTCTTTGCCTTGAAAAGATATGGGTTTTTTCGGGACAGGATTTTCTTGAGCTGAAGTGCCAGAAGATTTTCGAGGCGTCGGGTGTGAAACTGCTGAATGTTAGGTTCGATAAACTGGATTATTTCATTTTTTGATACGTTTCCCATATCCTACCTTTTTCTCAAACAGCATCATGTCGATAGGGTTAATTTTCTCTTGGGCAAGTTCGATGTACTGTGGCACAACATCAATTCCGACAGAATTCCTGCCAAGTTTCTGCGCTACCTCGCATGTCGTTCCACAACCGACAAAAGGATCAAGCACCCAATCGCCTTCTTTCGTAAACAGTTTTATGAACCATTCGGGAAGCGCCCTTGGGAATGTGGCGCTGTGATTACGGTTGTCCGTCTCTGTGGCTAAGTGGAGGACATTCGACGGATAGGCTTTATCCCTTCCGATCCAGTTCGCAATGTTCTTTCCGAATCCGCTTCCAACTTTCGAGTCGAACCGAACTACATCATGTTTCCCGAGATGCTTCAATCTTGTCTCAGCCCATTTGCCCATCGGTACCATGACGTTTTCTTGAAACATCTGGAAACGCTTTGACTTGTTGAATTGGAGACAGCGCTCCCACGCGTCTCTAAACCTATTAGGCCATTTCCCAGGGTGGCAGTTTCGTTTGTGCCATATGAACTCTTCTGTCCACAACCATCCCTGTTTGCGGAGGGCCATAATGAGTTCGATGACGTAGGTATGTCTCTCGCTATCGACTACTTTTTCCTTTATGTTAAGGATAAAAGTGCCGCTAGGTTTGAGAACCCGTAAAAACTGTGCACTCCGAGAAAGGAACCACTCCACATAGTCATCTGGCTTTATTCCGCCATAGGTTTTCGCGCGGCAATCCGCATATGGAGGAGATGTGACGATCAAGTCGAAAAAGCTGTCGGGGTAGTCCAAGAGGACGTCTGCACAATCTCCACATTTGATAATGCATTCAACCTTTCTCATGTTTCTTCCAATACCACAAACTGGCTTCTATTTCAATATCGTTTAATTCTTTCCATCCAACGTTACGCTTCACCTTCGTTTTGCCCGCTTCGGGCAAAACGTAAAGTGGAAGCGAATGGTTGGCCTATCTTTCCTTCAGCCACTCTTCGGCAGGCTCGTATCCTTTGTCTGCTGCTGCGTGGATACACTTAAGCGCTTTGTCCGGATGTCCGGCGTAGTAGTAAAGCACTCCCATCCTGTAGTAGGCGGACATCCATTGCCAGTTGTTATTGCAACCTCGTTGGCGATATCTGATTGCCTCCTCCAAGAGACGGATATCTATGGGCGCATCGCGACCAACGGAAATACTTGCATTCAAATAGTTCGGGTCCATATCCACAACTGTCATTGTCGCTGCAAGAACGATTCTGCCAAGGTCTTCATACGCATAGGTATTATGCGGATCAAGTTGGATGGCTTTTCTCAATAAAGGAACTGCCTTGTCCGTCTGGCGTCTCGAAATGTAGGCGAATCCCATGAGCGAGTATGCCAGTGAATTCTCTGGATCTATTCTCTGTGCCTTGGCACAGTACTCAATTGTCTTATTGGAGTCCTTTAGTTCGTGGTACATTTTGGCAAGTTCGAGATGGAGTGGCGCTGAGTTCGGATTCCTCTTAAGACCATTTTGAAGAATCATCAACGCGTTTTCGTGGTTTCCCCTTCGATATTCATGCCACGCTGTCTTGACCACTTCGGCTTCATCTGATTTAGCCCCAGCATCTTCATTGGGCGTTGCAGTTCTGTCACTCATGGCGAAACCTCCGTCTTGTTTTCTTGCGGCCAACAATTATTAGATTGATCCGCATAAGATGCAAATCACTGGTTTCCGACCCATATAACCTGCCGTTGAAACGGCGAACATTACTGTGATAGTATTATCAAATTCAGCTATTTGTGCCTCCTGATACTTATTATCACAGCGTCTTATACGGATCGGCATAAACACCTTCATAAAGATCCTCATAGACCATCCACCGGACTGCGAACGCCGGACGGGCCACGGTTCAGGACATGGGTATAGATCATTGTCGTCTTCACGTCGCTATGGCCCAGAAGTTCCGCTGATCCGCTTCTCAACCAAATGGATTCTCCCGACTTTGCCTGACGCACTAAGAACTGGCTTTGAGATGAGTCGAATATACAAAAAAGGGAGTTGAATGTCAAAAAAAGCACCGATGATTACCGATTCAAATCAAGAATGCTTTGCCGAATTGGCCACTTGTGGATTTCAGGAAGTACTCAGCAACGTGATCCAGGCAATAAAATTTCGTCCTTTAATGGAATGGATAGCCTTTTTAGAGGACATCCAGGGGGAAAAGTTTCATGCATTGTTCAAACCCTCGTCCCAGAAATGGACAATTGACCTTTTGTTTAATATAATTTCTTGGCTCTTCTGTAAAAGCAATGAAGATCTTTCTCATTCAACCACCTGTCCGGGATTTCTATCAGACCTCCATTCGGACGTTCCCGATTGGTCTGGCCTATCTTGCCGCCTCCCTCCAATCACACGGCCACGAAGTAGAAATCCTTGACTGCCAGACAGAAAAGAAAAGATCAATTCCCATCCTTTCTGAACTTTTCTACCTTCGAGATTTCTATCCCTTCAATGATCGAAGTCCCTTCAAGCTCTATTCCGGTTATTACCATTTTGGAATGGGTTGGGACGAGATTCGAAAAAGGATTGAGGGTTCAAAGGCCGATGTGTTCGGGATCTCTTCCTCCTTTACACCTTATCATGGTGAGGCACAGGAGATTGTTAGGATCATTAAGGAATGGGATAGGGGGAAAATTATCGTTATGGGAGGAGCCCATGTCAGTTGTGATCCAGAGGAGGTTTTGAAAAGTCCTCTTGTCGATTATGTCATTTTAGGTGAAGGCGAGATTCGTTTTCCCCTTCTCTTAGAGAAGATTGAGAAGGGAAGATTGGGAAAAATTAAGGGGATTGATGGAATCGGGTATCGGGCAAATGGAGAAATACGCATCAACCCCCTTCGAAACTTTATCCAAGATCTGGATTCCCTTCCCCATCCTGCGAGAGATCTGCTCGATCTGGATCGGTATCGGATGAGGAAGAAGCGATCCACCATGATCATCACCAGCAGGGGCTGTCCCCATGGGTGTGCATACTGTTCAACCCATCTCGTCATGGGATCCTCTTTTCGGATACGATCTCCCGAAAACATTGTCCAGGAAATGATGGATTGCAGGGGGCGATATGGCATCCAAACCTTTGACATCGAAGATGACAATTTCACATTTGATCAAGATCGGGCTAAGAGATTGATGGGTCTCATCACCGAAACATTCGGAGAACAAAATCTGGAATTGACCGCCATGAACGGTGTCTCTTTTACTTCTTTGGATAAAGAGCTTTTGAGGTTGATGAAGAAGGCGGGTTTTCACACCATCAATCTCTCCTTTGTCAGCACGAATCCTTCTACTAAACAAAGAATGAAGAGACCTAAGACAATGAAAGATTTTGATGAGATTTTGGGAGATGCAGAGCAAGTTGGTCTTCATGTTATTGCCTATGCAATCCTTGGGATGCCGGACCAAACAATTGAGGAAATGGTGGACACATTGATCTATTTGATGAGTAAGAGAATCCTCATTGGTCCCAGTGTCTATTATCCTACCCCTGGGACCTCTCTTTTTGAGAGATGTAAGAGTGACAACATACTCCCATTCCACCCTTCCCAATGGCGTTCCAGTGCCATCCCCATTCAGACAAAGGACTTCGATCGGATCGATATCATAACCCTCTTTCGTCTGGCCAGAGCTATTAATTTTATCAAGGGAAAGATGGATGGAAAAGAGTTAGATGAGGGGATGACATGGAGAGAACTTCATCAAGTATTGGAAGGAAAGGTTAAGGCTAAGGTTGAGGATAATGCTACGACTTGGATCGACCTGCTTTTACTGCTTTTTAGAGAGAGATCTTTTTTCAGCCTGAGAAAAGGCCCCAAGGTAAAGCTCTCTCTTTTTAAAGAGAAGAGCTCGAAAAAGGTCTTAGATTATTTTTTTGAAAAGGCGTGGGAAAGGTCTATTCTGAAAAGTCGGTACGATTAATCGGTGAGCGTAAAACTCATCACCTCGGTTTTTTTATTTCGATTGGCCCCATCCCATGATTCAACATACCAGAATATGGTCGAACCGCTGACATCTCCCGCCAACCGCCTGACAGAAGTCCATTGATCCCGTGTGAGAGACTTTCCAAATACCCCTCCATTATCATTAGGTTTTTTTATATTAAAGGATAGAGCAGTCTTTTTAGAGAAATTTTCATTGTTCCCAAACCAAACCTTAAACTTTATATTACAGCTATTTTCCCAAGACAAAGTAGGCAAAGACCTTTTAGTCGTTCCTGAGATGAGAGGGGAACCTACTGCCTGAGCAGGGTCTATCATGATGGAATTCTTTTCACTTGTGAATGTTGTCTTATTTGCCTGGGTCCCAACCACTCTCCAGTAGACTGATCCTCCGCTTGCACCAGGGATCGATAACACTGTTTTCCACGTATTCGATGGGATGGAGGCGGTGGTTGATGTGGCCTTAACCTTAACGGCAATTGAGCTAAAACTCTCGGTTTTAGAGAATTGTATTTCATAACTACTAAAGGATTCTCCTACGGTCCAGGCAAAGGTGGGAAGGGAATATAAAGAGCAGGCTTCATAATGTGTGTTATTTGCAGGGGAGAGAAGGTTAATGGGAGCAGGGGCATTAGAAATATTGACAGAGAGTCCTGAAGACCACTTGGATACCACAGAGGTATGTACAGAACATCGAGCCTGTGTTTTTACGGCGTAAAGTCCGGGGTTAGGCCAATTCTTTGAGGCACTAGAAGCACCGACAGGAAGCCATCCTGAGTTTGTACCATCTCCCCAGTCAAAGAAATACTGGACCGAGTGACCTTGGCTGGAAGTGGCCCCTTCCGTGGAATAGTTGTAAATTGTCCCAGGGATACCATTGGTTGGCCCATTGGGGGTTGAAGGTGTGGAGATGGTCTCGGATGCCGAAGAGGAATATTTAAGTAAAGCTCCTCTTTCATTTGTGTGATCAATTCCAACAGCCCACCCCACATTGGAGGATATGAAACGAACAGCGTTGAGTTCCCAATCTGAGCTCACCGCAGGAGGGGGGACGACGGTCCAGGAACCTTTTTGATATTTGAGTAAAACTCCTGTTCTATTTATATGATCAACCCCAACAGCCCATCCTTCGCCCGAGGAAGTGAAGAAAACACCCTGAAGCTCCCAATCCGAACTTACCTCAGGGGGGATGATGTTTGCCCAAATACCATTAAGATGATAAAGTAAAGCTCCTCTTTTATTTGTGTGATCCGCCCCAACAGCCCATCCTTCAATGGAAGAGATAAAATGGACATCACTCAGTTGCCAATCTGAGTCTATATCCGGTGGGGGGGTGACTGTCCAAATACTTATTCTTTCATTTGGATTTTTGTAGTATTGAAGCAATGCCCCTCTTTTATTTGTATAATCAATGCCTACCGCCCATCCTTCATTGATGGAGGTAAAGTGAGTACCATAAAGTCCCCAGTTTAAACTTAAGTTGGGGGGAATGACAGAGGTCCAAAAACCATTTTGATAGTGGAGCAAAACCCCTCTTTGATCTGAGTCATCAACTCCTACTGCCCATCCTTCATTGATGGAGATAAATTGAGTACCATAAAGCCCCCAATTTAAACTCACATTCGGGGGAGTGACAGAGGTCCAAAAACCATTTTGGTAGTGAAGCAGGACACCGCTTTGATTAGAGTAATCGACCCCTACCGCCCATCCTTCATTGGCAGAAGTGAAGTGAACACCGTAAAGTCCCCAATTCGGACTTACATCAGGAGGAGTATCAGATGTCCAAGAACCATCGTGATAATGGAGTAACGTTCCTCTTTTATTTGTATAATCAATTCCTGCTGCCCAGCCCTCATTGGAGGAGGTGAAGTGAACCCCAGAGAGTCCCCAGTTTTGACTCACATCAGGAAGACTAACAGGAGTCCAATCCGCATATCCTAAGGAGATTGAGAATAAGAGAATAACAAAAGGAATCAACCCCCATAAAAATCTTTTTATGAAAAGATAATCTTCTCTTTTCATTTGATACCTCCTACCAAAGTGTGATGAAATGATATCAATAAAAACAAAAAGTTATTAACTTAATGTCAACCCAATGTCAAGACAAATATCGGAGGGCTTTAAAGAGCTACTAAACGCTCTCTTGATTACATAGATTTCAAAAGAGGCGATTAAAATTACAGTTCGTGGCAGGGTGGCCCGCCAGTTGCAAAAAAACGATATCGAAACCGGGCGGGGGTACTGGAAAAGCCTTGCAGCGGCACCTTGAGGAGTTAGCTGCATGCGTCTCCAGGCAAAACCGGGACTTCACGTAAAGTAAGATCCTCTGTAACCCTTCATTTACGAAAAATCCGCAATTGCAAGGGTTTGGAAATATCCCTGCCCGGGTTTGATATTGCAACATCTGGGTAGGGTTATAGGAAACGGATATTTTTCACTGAGGAGGTAATTGAAAATACCCTTAGATTGTTGCTCTCGGGATCTGCTGGAAAGAGAAAAAAGCCTTGTCGACTTGGGTCGTAGCCCAAAGTTGAGCCAACAAGCAATTCATCATCCGTAAATGTCACTTCCAACTTCCTTCCCAGAGTGTTTTCTCCCTCGACATAAGTTTTCCGCTCAGCATACTGAGAGTTCCCATTGAAATCCCGAACAAAAAACAGGGCCTTCAGGTCTTTCATTAACACCTCGATTGCCTCGCCCGTGGGGTCAGTAATCGGATAAAGGTGGAAAAGGGGTTTGTTTGGAAAGAAATCTTGGGTAAAGCCTTTTATCACCTCACCATTGAGATAATGTACGACAATTTTAGTAGGTTCCATTTCAGCCTATCTCCACATTCGAAACAGAGTGTATTTCTTCAAATCTTCCC
>Ga0315287_10007367_pt1 | contig 11031 bp, 11 predicted proteins | sample YL17G11_0_MG_FD_205037 | JGI IMG/M metagenome (GOLD analysis project Ga0315287, IMG submission 205037) | Sediment microbial communities from Yellowstone Lake, YNP, Wyoming, USA - YL17G11_0 | ecosystem: Environmental > Aquatic > Freshwater > Lake > Sediment | place: USA: Wyoming | collected...
CCGGAGACCGTTGCAAACTGAAGAGCGCAACGGCGTGGCTGCGCTCTTCAGCGTCGGATGTTTTTCGGCCCGAAGAGGGGATGGGGCTGCTACTTGTGCCCCTTTTCCTGTTTTTTCTCTTGGGCCATTCTCTCTTTCATACGGATGCTTCTCATCTCGCCGCCGCGTCGACCTATTTCAGCGTAGAACTCGGACCCACGCTCCTGCTTGACCGTTTCCCCGCCTTTCTTGCCGATCTCGCGGTAGAATTGCGGACCATACTTCTTCTTGACTGCTTCGCCACCCTTTCGCCCAGCCTCCTTGGCCAGTTCAGGGTTGGCGGCAAATCCGCCCGATTGATCGTGCTCGTGCGACCCCCGGTGCGCTTCGGCGATCTTCTTGGCGCCCGAAGACCCGCGCCGCGGTCCAGGCTTTTCCTCGGCCATGAGGTCACCCCCTCCCAAAGGTTGTAACTCGGCTCAGTGCACCGGTATTGAGGCGACTTACGCCGAGCTTTGCCGGAATTGTCACAGATACAGACGTATCCGCCTGAGAGATACCCACATATACCTGATAGGGAAACAGTTCTTTGCGATAATGTCGGGCGGGTATACAAACGCAACAGTGGCGCCATATTTACTGCAGAGAATGTGGGGCCCAGTCTTATGGCTGACAACCATTGAGCAGGAGTGGGGTCATTAGAGAAACAGCGGCCCGGCACATGGATGTGCCGGGCCATCAACATGGATGTGCCAGACCATCAACATGGATGTGCCGGGCCATCAATAAATAACTGATCGGCGGGCACATCCATGTGCCCGCCGTGCATCTATGCGCCAAACTTTTCCTGCACGTTCATAAGCTGAGTAATAATCTTGCACACATCGATGCCGCGAATTCTGTGTATGCCGCCTGCGGTTACCGACCGCTCGTCAAAATGCTTCACGGCGTCCGTGCGAACCCCTTCGCCCCAGAATGCGATCGGGACCGGGTCGCCGGAGTGGTCCATCAGGGCGCAGGGGGTCGAGTGATCCGCCGTGAGCACGATATAGGTATGGGGCGGAACGTTCGCCATCAAGTAGCCCACCATCTCGTCCAGCTTTTTGATGGTGTCGATCTTCGCCTGTGGGTTGTTGTCGTGACCGCCCAGGTCGGCGCCCTTGACGTTGCACAGCACGAAATCGTGAGTCTTAAGCTGCTCGATGATGGCCCTGGCCATTGCCATAAGATCGGAATCCGGGCCGCCGGTCGCGCCGGGAACCTCGGTAATATCCATTCCCACGTAACGGGCGACGCCGTTGATCAGGCCGGTCTCGGCCACACACGCCGCCTTGAGGCCATACTCGGACTCGAAGCTCTCGATGTTCGGGCCGATACCGCCGCCACGGGGAAGTATGATGTTGGCGGGGTTCAGACCCCGAGCGATGCGCTCTTTATTAACGGGGTGGTCCTTGAGAAGCTCGTGGGACTGGCGAACGAAGTCATTAACGGCCTTGGCGGTCTTCGCGCTCGCGGCGTCGTTCGGATCGATGGCCCGGCTGATGAGCGCCTTCTCGCCCTCGTGATGGGGGTCGGTATCGGTGATTTCAGCCCCCAGGCCCGGGGCGCGCAGGATCAACGCGCCTCTGTGGGCGACCGATTCCTTGAAAATCACCTCCACGCCGTCCAGGTTGAGGCCGTTGACGGCGGCGGCAAGCTGATGGGTGCCGCTGGTGATTCGGCCCGCGCGGCGGTCGGTGACGACCATGTTGTCATCGACTGTCGAGAAATTGCATCTGAACGCGATGTCGCCCTTCTTGACGTCCATCCCAATTCCGGCGGCCTCGAACGGACCGCGGCCCGTGTAATACTTGAACGGGTCATAGCCCAGAATCGCCAGATGGGACGTGTCGCTGCCCGCTCGAATGCCGGGCCCGATCGGGTCCATGATCCCGCATTCACTTTCAGTGGCGAGTTTGTCCAGGTTCGGCTTGTCGGCCACTTCCAATGGCGTCTTATCGCTCAGTTCTTTGATCGGACGATCACCCAGACCATCCGCGATCAGAAGTAATGCTTTGACTTTATCCATGTATAGACCTCAGTTCCTATGTTTGATCTGCTGCGGGAACGGCTGTTTCCACGAAGCTGACGAATCAGCACGATCGAGAGATCCCGCAGCAGAATTAACGCCAATGACAAGTTCTCCGGCTGCGCAGTCGATTCCTGCAGGTTGCTCAACGTCGAAAAGCGCGGAGCCTATGATCCCAGTTCCAGTCCAGCCTACTGGTTCAAAAAATATTTCTACTCACCCATTGACACAAACTAGTTGGCATGATAAACTATCACTATAGTCGAGGCCGGATATGAGATATGCCTCGACAGGAGGTACGGATCATGGCAAGACATCAGAACTCCGCGGATGAGTCACACAGTGAGCTCCCGGTATGGGCCGAGCGGTACGCGCGCAACAGGACGTTACACATTGTTCTGTGGATTGTGGGTGTGCAAATCGTCATTCTTGCGCTTTGCGGCCTCACTTTGCTCTTAGCGGGATATCACAACCCTCTCATGGTCATCTTATCCATCGCTATCAACGTTAGCATTGGGGCGGCGATCCTGTGGATGTTAGCCACGGGCCGCGTTTCTCGGGCAATTCAGAGCTTCACCGAAAGAATCTATCGGCAAGAAGGGAGCGCTGTTCCCACAAGCCCGAGCCAGAGAGGTTCACACGGGCGCCTAACAGGTTATGCGATTATGGTTTCCATGGGTGCCGGGCCGTGGTTACTGATGTTTGTTTATCGGCATGTGCTTAAGGTGTCCCCCGCATATACTCAGCCTGCCATGGCCGCGGTCATCGTTCCTGCCCTCATCGTGCTGATTCTTGTGGGCCCGGGCAATCCGAAGTGGCTGGGGCTGCTCTTACCTGTGCTCTATGCGATGCATGCGATATTGGTGCTGGCTGGTGCGCGCGTTCCGGTGTTTGGTGTTAGCTACCTCGACGTCTTGGTGCCGCTTTTCGTCTATGCGATGCTGACGTTGATAGCCATGCACATGTACAGCAGATACGCTCTTCTCAGGCTGAGAATTGCCGCGCTTTCACCGGCGGCCCAATTCACGGAAGCCGATGAAAAAGGTGGCGACGATGGAAATGCTTGACGATGTCATTCACCAGCCAACGCGGCTTAGGATATTGATGTTGCTGTCAGGCCTGGAAGAGGCTGACTTCACGTTCCTGGTGAATACGTTCAAACTGAGCAAAGGGAACCTGTCAGTGCATACATCCAAGCTCGAACAGGTGGGTTACATAACAATTGAGAAGAGCTTCCTGAACAAGATGCCGCACACTGTTTATCGGATAACCGATCTGGGGCGAGTTCGGCTTGCCGAGTATTGGGAGACCATTGACCGGATTCGGACGGGAAGTAGTTAATAGGAAGTTCGGCAACCACCGGACTTTATTGCATAGTTCTGACAGCATCAGCCGCGTGGACTGCGTGGACCTGGCCATGTGCATCTTCGAGCAACAGCGCGCCCGCATCATCCGCTCCCCTGATAACTCCAGTCAGGCTCCGCCCCTCGCTCGCAACTTCCACCTGCGCCCCCATGCCCCACATATACTCCCGCCAGTCCGCCAGGATTCCCTCGAAACCCGACGCAAGGAATCTTTCGTACACCGCGAACACGCTACCCGCGAGGGACTTCGTCAGGGCGGGGACATCGAGATTACAGATAGCACCCGATCAGGGGTCAAAGTGGCGAATTGCACCTTGGACACCACATTGCTTCCTTGGGATACTGACTTCCACAACCGCCGCACGTTCGCAGTTCAGGCACTGATTCGACCTCCTCCTTCCACTTTGTTGGGGCGTTCGCCTCGGCCCGGGCAACCCTGGCCCGTATCCTTGCATCCATGGGTAACGCGATGATACCGATGATTCCAATAATGCCAGGGATCCCTGGCACCATTAATGTGGCACCCTGGGAGAGAGCACAGATAAGGCTCAGGATGAAAATCGAGGCCATGACCCAGTACAATACTCTGTAGCCGCTGGTCAGCGGATAGAGGAAGCGCTTGCCGCAGCTTGGGCAGGCAAAACTGGGGAATCCTATCACGAAGGATTTCCGTGCTGCCTGGTGGAACCACGAGCCGCATTCCGTACAAATCGCTTGTGACTCGGCCACGGCTATCTTCTTCCGGGCTTTGCGCCCGGAACGAATAAGCAGAGCGCCCAATAGGCCCAGTATCGCAAGTACCCCCACGCCCACCACACGTTTGGTGAGCGCGCTTTCCGTGAATAAGACGGCCAGGATGTCGACGACAGACACAAAGAGAAGAAACGCTCCCAGCACTATCCGAAACATCGTGTGTAACCTCCATCCACTAATGTGTACCCGTTTGCGCGACCTTTCATTACAGTTGCATACACTGTTGTTCTACAACCGGCCAGACGAATCCTTCTTCCTGATAACACCCGTTGCTTCAATCGCGGTCGGACAGAAACGACTGAGAAGCCTTGTCGCGTCAGAACACCTTGTCCCGATAACAACCGACCCTTACCGTGCAGTCCTGACAGCATCCGCCGAATGCACAGTGTGCACCCGCCCGCTTGCGTCCTCCACCAAAAGCGCGCCTGATTCGTCCACGCCCCGAATGATTCCATTCAGGCTGCGTCCCTCGGCGAGCACTTCCACCCGCGTCCCCACGCCCCACATATATTTCCGCCAATCCGCCAGAATTCCCTCGAAACCCGACGCAAGAAATCTTTCGTAGACCGCGAACACGTGACCGGCCAGGGATTTTGTGAGGGCGGGGACATCGTATGATTGTCCCGTCTCTATTGCCAGCGATGTGGCCGAATCGGTCAGATCATCGGAAAATCGGCGCTGGTTGACGTTCACCCCGATGCCAGCGACCGCAGCCGCTCCAGCAAGTTCGATCAGAATGCCCGCCAGTTTTCGATTGCCGACCAACACATCATTGGGCCACTTCAACGCGCAATCCAGGCCGCACTCGGCCCCGAGCCACTCAGCGACCGCGAGTGACGCCACAAACGAGAGCTTCGGCATCTCCGAGGCGGGTATGGCGGGCCGCAGAATGGCGCTCATAATGATGCTCTGGCCAGGTTCGTCGTGCCACACCCTGCCGCGCCTGCCGCGTCCGTCGGTCTGGCTGTCGGCGGTGATCACCAGGCCCTCCGGTTCGCCCAGCCGCGCAAGTTCGAGCGCGATATCGTTCGTGGAGCCAACTATCTCAAAGTGCCGGAACCGGGGATCTGTTGCCACGTTTGCTCCTTTGCTTAGTCCAGGGGTCCGGGATTGCAAATCCCGGACCAACACCATCGCACCAACACCATCGCACCAACACCATCGCACCAATACCATCGCTCGATTGCCACACTCACTCCTCCACGAAATCCAGGCTGATATCCAGGGCGGGCGCGGAGTGGGTGAGAGCGCCGATCGATATGATATCCACACCTGTCTCGGCGATGGCAACCACGTTATCCTTGTTCACTCCACCCGACGCTTCGAGCAGCACGGCCCCGTTGGCTATCGAAACCGCCTCCCGCATCATTTCCAAAGGCATGTTGTCGAGCAGCACTATGTCGGCTCCCGCGTCGATGGCCTCGCGAAGCTGGTCGAGATCGCCGACCTCGACTTCGATCTTAAGCCCTTGCGGAGCTCCCGATTTGGCCGCCCCAACCGCGGCCTTGATGCTGCCCGCCGCCGCGATATGGTTATCCTTGATAAGAATACCATCGGAAAGCCCGAACCGGTGGTTGCAGCCACCTCCCACCGTGACGGCATATTTCTCCAGCCGCCTCAAGCCCGGCGTGGTCTTGCGGGTATCGACTATGCGAGCGTTGGTACCGCTGACCAGAATGGCATATTCGGAAGTGAGCGTCGCGATCCCCGAAAGTCGCTGCAGGAAGTTGAGAGCCACTCTCTCGCCGGCCAGGATCGTGTGGGCGCTGCCCGTCACCTCGGCTATCACGTCACCCGGCGCGACGGGGGCGCCGTCTTCGCTCAAAACCGCGTATTCGCTGATATCGTCCAGGGAGTCGAAGACATGCCAGGCAAGCTGCTGGCCGGCGATGATCCCCCGCTGCTTCGCGATGATAGCAGCCCTGGAGTATGCGTCCTCGGGAACGGTAACCACCGTCGTGATGTCGCCGCCGCCTATATCCTCCTCAAGAGCCATTCTGACTATTCGGTCCAAATAGATAAGATCCAGCCCGGTCATAAGGCAATCATCCTTTCAATGGCGCCGCGTGCTTTGTTGATAATGTCCTGCGGCAGAGTGATCTCGTATTGCATATCCTCCAAGCTCCAGAGCACCTTCTCCAGCGTGATCTTCTTCATATTCGGGCAGATATTCAGCGGAGACGGGTTGTAAAACTCCTTGCCGGGGTTCTCTTTTGCAAGCCTGTGAATGATGCCGCGCTCGGTGCAGACGATGAATTCCCGCGCGCTGCTTTCGCGAGCAAATCTGAGCATGCCCGAAGTGCTCTCTATCGCATCGGCCATGTGGAGAATATCCATCGTGCATTCCGGGTGGGCGATAACGAGCGCATCGGGATGTTCTTCCTTGGCCTCGATGAGGTCCGGCGCGAGGATTCGGTGATGCGTCGGGCAATAGCCGCAGTAGGCGATCACCTTCTTGCCGGTTTTGGAGGCGACATACGCCGCCAGCGACTTGTCGGGCACGAATAGCACGGCGTCCGAATCGACCGATTCCACCACTCGCACAGCATTCGCGGACGTGCAGCAGACATCGCTCTCGGCCTTGACCTCGGCGCTCGTGTTCACATACGCCACGACCGGCAGGCCCGGATGTCTGGCCTTGAACTCCCTAAGCTGCTGGGCGGTTATCATGTCGGCCATCGGGCAGCCGGCGTGCAGATCGGGAATAAGGACGGTTTTGTCGGGCGACAGGATCTTCGCCGTTTCCGCCATGAAATGCACTCCGCAGAAGACAATCACGTCGGCGTCCGTCTGGGCCGCCTTGCGCGACAGCTCCAGCGAATCCCCGGTGAAGTCGGCGATGTCCTGGACTTCTCCAAGCTGATAGTTGTGGGCCAGTATGGCCGCGCCGCGCTGGGCCTTGAGCTTATTAATCTTCTCTATCAGTGCGCTGTCTCGTGTCATCGCGTCTCGCTGCCTTCGTAAGAGCGGTCCTCTGATCCCGTGAATGCCGCCTCGATGGCCGCGCGGACGCTGGCTGCGCCGACAACTTTCATGCCGATGTCCTTGGGCAGTCTCCTCGGGCTCCAGGCGGCCATAATGCCTCGTTTGAAGCCAAGGCGGGCGGCTTCCTTGAGCCGCTTTTCGGTCTGCCCGACCGCTCGAACTTCGCCTGCCAGGCCGATCTCCCCAAGCACAATCGCCTCGTGGTCGACCCCGCAGTCCGCAAGGCTGGAGGCGACCGCGAGAGCAATCGCCAGGTCCGCCGCCGGCTCGACTATCCTCACACCCCCCGCGACGTTCACATACACGTCCTTGTTGCCCAGGCTCAGCCCCACGCGCTTTTCGAGCACCGCAAGCACCATCAGCAGCTTGTTGTAGTCAACTCCGGTAGCCATTCTGCGCGGGCTGGAGAAATATGACGGCGCCACCAGCGCCTGTATCTCGACCAGAATCGGCCGTGAACCCTCCATCGTCGATGTGACGACCGATCCCGCGCCGTGCGCGGGGCGTTCCGCGAGCAAGGCTTCGGATGGGTTCGCGACCTCCACCAGGCCCTCTTCGCGCATTTCGAAGATGCCCAGTTCGTCCGTCGACCCGAAGCGGTTTTTGACGGCCCTGAGCACCCTGTAGGTTTGATGCCGCTCCCCCTCGAAGTAGAGCACCGTGTCCACCATGTGCTCCAAGACCCTCGGGCCCGCCAGCGTGCCCTCCTTGGTGACGTGGCCGACTATGAACACCGGCACTCCGGCGGACTTGGCCACGCGCTGGAGCACTGCCGTGCAGCTCCTGACCTGGCTCACGGTGCCCGGCGCGGATGTGAGCTGTGGATCGTACATCGTCTGAATCGAATCGATGACGGCGTATTGCGCGCCCGTGGTCTCGACGTAATGCTCGATACTTTCGATGTTTGTTTCGGAAACGACCAGAAGATCGCGCGAGGCTATGCCGATGCGGTTGCTCCTGAGCTTGAGCTGCTCGGCGGATTCCTCGCCGGACACGTAAAGCACCTTGCCCGATTTGAGGCTCAAGTGGTTGGCGACCTGGATGAGTATTGTCGACTTGCCGATTCCCGGATCGCCGCCGATCAGGACCAGCGAGCCCGCCACCACGCCGCCGCCCAGCGCTCTGTCGAACTCCCCGATCCCGCAGCTCGTGCGGGGCGCGCCGCCGGCGGTGAGTTCCGTGATGGGCGTGGGTGTGGCGAATGTCCCCAACGGCGCGCGCTTGCGCCCAGGCGGCTCGGCAACCACGACCTCCTCGACAAGTGACGCCCAGGCGTTACAATCCGGGCAGCGCCCGATCCATTTCGGCGACTCATAGGCGCACGATTGACATACGTATTTTGTGTGTACTTTAGCCATGACCTATACAAAAGGGGCAATCGGACACCAGCCGCATTACCCCCGACAACTCCCATTGTCCTACCGTAATTCTACCAGATCAAGGGACTCTGAGCAAGGCCGCGAGGTAAGAGTTCACTCTCGGTGATTACGATGTTGCGCTGCACGTCACCCTGATCCTGAATCTAGTTCAGGACTTTCAGGGTCCATCCCTTCGTAGCCTGGATGCTGAAACGAGTTCAGCATGACGTGGTACTCACGAACCGTGAGCTGTTACCTGCGAGCAGGCGTTTGACGTCCGGCTTGTTATCGCATACAATCAGTGCTGACAACCCAAGCCCGAAAGGATTCCGACATGGCGTGCGAGAGAACATCCGAAAACAACAAGAAATGCACCTGCACATACTCCGGCTGCGCAAAGCACGGAAAGTGCTGTGAGTGCCTGCATTTTCACCTGGCAAACGACGAACTGCCCGCCTGCTGCTTCCCACCTGAAGTAGAGAAGACGTACAATCGATCGTTCGCGGCGTTCGTGCGGTGTCACTCCAGATGAAAGGCGAGACACTCGAGGGGCGGCGACAGCGGGCCAAGCAGATAATCGGGATTCTCAAAGCCGAATATCCCGACGCCAAATGCTCGCTCGATTTCTACACCCCGCACCAACTGCTCATCGCCGCGATTCTGGCGGCCCAGTGCACGGATGAGCGAGTGAACATGGTTACCCCGGAGCTTTTTCGCAAGTATCCCGACGTGGAGGCATTCGCGAATGCCGATCCCGCCAAGATCGAAGAGATGGTCAAGCCCACCGGGTTCTTTCGCAATAAGACAAAGGCGATAATCGCATCGGCCAGGGAGATCGTGGCCCAATTTGGCGGCCGCGTGCCGGACACAATCGAGGAGCTGACGAGCCTCACCGGGGTAGGGCGCAAGACGGCCAACCTGATAATCGGCGTGGTCTACCGCAAGCCGGCAATCATCGTGGACACGCACGTGAAGCGTGTTTCAGGCCGCCTGGAACTTACCGAATACGAGGACCCTACCAAGATCGAGTTCGACCTGATTGAAGTGCTGCCGGTCGACGACTGGACCATTTTCAACCATCTGATCATCTACCACGGCAGGGCGGTCTGCAAGGCCCCGACTCCTATTTGCGGCATCTGCAAACTGCTGGAGTTGTGCCCCTACGGCCAGGAGTTTATGGTGGGGAAGATCAAGGGCAAGGCGAAGGCGAAGAAAACCTGATCGTCGCGCACATCCATGTGCGCGACAGTCCGGCACATGGATGTGCCGGACTATCCATACTCATGATGTGCCGGACTATCTCGTTACCACTTCCCCCCGGCCGGGTCCGGGCAGTGCTTATCGGCCAGCCATGCGCGGAATGCGACCAGGCATCCGCAGTGGCGGCAGGTTGTGGCGTATTGCAGGGAATCGCATGACCGGCAGGCAGCCAGACGGGCATGGTAGACGTCCGCCGAGACCGTATGGGCATCCGAGAGCTTCATCTCCCCGAGCATCCGTTTGACCTCGGCTTCGGACACCCTCACGCTCGCACCGCAGCCTTTGCAGTTGGGTTGCCGGCTGTGCAATTGCCTATTCCTCTATCGCGGCTTTCTTCTGCATAGCCTTTCGGAGAAGCTCGGGCGTGAACTTTGGCCTGCGGTCAAATGTGTAAAGGCCGTTGACCTCCTGCTCGACGTCCGTGAGCTGTGTATAACACAGGCCGGCTATGTGCGGGTTGCCCAGCAGCACATCCGTGAGAGCCGTGAATCGCTCGATGAACTCCTGTTCGGTCTTTGGCCTGTCGCCGTAGCCCCAAGCCTCGGAATCGGCCTCGGCGGGGTTCCACCACGTGCCGCCGTATTCGCTGACGACAACAGGCTGGCCCTGATACTCGGGCTTTGGTTCGGGATGCCATCCTTTGAGGTTGCCGGAAGTGGGGTCGGCCCCGAACGGGTTGTAATCGGCGGCGAACTTGGCCGGGTCCTGCTCGTAGTCGTGAATGTCCCAGATGTCGGTCTTGACGTGAGTGTAGCCGCTGGTGTCGACCACGGGGCGGGTGGGGTCCAGGTTTTTGGTCAAATCATATACTTCCCTGAACAACTGGGCGTCGTAGCGGCCGCAGTGCGTGCCGGTTTCATTGAAAGGCGTCCAGGCGACTATCGACGGATGGCTGCGATCTCGCAGAACCGTTTCGACCCACTCCCGGTAGAAATTCTGCCTGGCCTCGCTGTGTTTGGATATTTCGCATCCCCAATCGGGGAACTCGCCCCAGATCAGGTAGCCCAGCTTGTCGGCCCAGTAAAGCGCGCGTGGCTCGAAAACCTTCTGGTGAAGCCTCGCGCCGTTGAATCCCATCGCCATGCCGCGTTCGATATCGGCGCGCAGGTCGTCGTCGGATGGGGCCGTGTATATGCCGTCCGGCCAGAACCCCTGGTCGAGTATCAGACGCTGGAAGACGGATTTGCCATTGATGAGAATGCGGTCACCATCGATGCGCACATCGCGCAGGCCGAAGTATGATGACACCTCGTCGGTAACCTCG
>Ga0315287_10007369_pt1 | contig 11029 bp, 11 predicted proteins | sample YL17G11_0_MG_FD_205037 | JGI IMG/M metagenome (GOLD analysis project Ga0315287, IMG submission 205037) | Sediment microbial communities from Yellowstone Lake, YNP, Wyoming, USA - YL17G11_0 | ecosystem: Environmental > Aquatic > Freshwater > Lake > Sediment | place: USA: Wyoming | collected...
CGCACGGACGCGTCGACGCGGGGATCTTCCTGCTCGGCCTCCTGCGGTACTACGAGGACGACCTCGCCGTCATTGCGACTGTCGTGCAGAGCCTGGGCGACTTTCACGATCCGCGATGCATCAACGCTCTGTTCGCTGAGTTGCGCCGAGTTCCATCGTCGAACCGGACCAGGACGTATTTCAACGTCGTGATCCGAACGCTGGCCCGACTGCCCGGGGCTCTCGTCCAGGAGCGTTTCTGGCAACTCGCGGAGGATTCGTCCTTCTCAGGCCGGATGCGCGCTAAGTTCGCGGCGGTCGCCGAGGACGTAACAAGGCGATGAAGCTGACGGCCGCCGAAGACGCCCGCATGAGCGTGAGCACGCTTCTTGATAGTGTGGTCTTCAACGAAACTGATGGACAGACAGCCCGCTTGGCGGATGATGACCTGAGCGCACAGTTTGGGTCCAATGTGGGCGCGGGAGGCCGCACGTCGAGTTCGGCCTCATCTCTTTCGCTGCGCTGCGACCAGCCCGGATCGGAAGGCCCCGGCAGAGAAGTTCGGATCTCCACTCCACCTGCGCGGCCCGTTCGGTTCACCGGCCCGTACGCTCGCGTAGCATGTCCAGTGGACTCCGTGCGGGGTTCCGCAGTTCCTTCACGACGTGGGTGTAAATCATCTTATGTGGTCGGTCACATAAGATGATCTACACGCATGTCATCAATCGTGGAGCGCTTGGAGTGAAGAGTCCGGCCGACCGGTTGTAGGACCAGGGGTTGTTCACCCTGCGCGACCTGCAGTCCAACGGGACACGCCTCATCCCCCCCATCGTCCATCACGTGGTCATCCGCGGCAGTTTAGGTCGCCGCTCCGCCGGAGGGCGCCGATCTGGTACCTTGCAGGCCTCGCAGCCTACCGCCCAGGACCACTCATCTCATCTTCGATACACTGCCAAACGTCCTGCGCAAACGGGGAGTATCCGGGAGAGTCGTACGTGGTAGCATCCTGCCGATCAGCGACTTACTGCGACGGGTCATTCGCGGCCGGTCGTTGGTGGATTGCAAGCTTCGCAGGGTCTTGCGGGTGTTGTTTGCAGTCGAAGACAAGTTAGGCACACTCACAACCGATCACCTGCAATGATGCTGACCAATTATGCAATCGAATCGATGGGTTTCAAGCCCATTCCTGAGGGTGAGCCGATCGAAGCATCGTTTTACAGCTTGCACGTCTTCGAGGTGAGAGGGTTCACCGTTAAGGACGGAGGAGCAGTCACGCACACGGCTACAGTATCGGGTGTCCAATACAGGATCGCAGTGGGCCAGAGTGTGAATGAGGCGTGCAATGCCCTCCTCGGTGATGTCTACACCGACGATGAGGACAACTGGGCTAAGGACCACAGATGCACACCTCCATATGTCATCGTCCTATTCGGGCCCACCACGCAGCATAGAGCGATGAGCGGCCATGCTAAAGCAGAAGGGAATCAGATAGTCACTTATGATGCCTTTACGGCCGCGAAGGAGGAGCTTAGACAATTCGAGAATGACGCACTTCCGTCTTTCGAAATGGCACTTGCATGTGTGCTGTCGTCCCGCGGTCATGCCGTTAAGCTTCTCCCGGTCGATCGCACCGCCTTCGGCACTACCCCCGCAAACGCCACGGTCCACGATGTCCGCATTACGGGGTCTGCTAATGCCTATGTGTCCAAACCCTTGTCGAACGCTGAATTGAACGCCGTAATGGCCGACGCTGGGACGGTCGCCGCATCTCTGGAGCCGCGAGTGTCGCGGTTCTTTCAGCTGGGCGCGCGAGATCAGGACGACCTCAAGAAGTTCCTCTACTACTTCCTCGCTGTCGAGATCGATGTTCACCGAGCGTTTGGGAAAGCCAAGAAGGCGCAGCATTTGGCCAACGCCGCGACAATCAATAGACGGGTCGACACATCCGTACTTCAGCTTCTGGAGAACCGTAACAACTGGACAGCTCTGGCCGATCGTTTTGTTTGGTGCGTCGCATCTGTCTGGACCCACATGGGCGATCCGGATGTCGCGGAGTTCAAGAGGCTGAAGCGGATCCGCGATGACATCGCTCATGGAAATATCGCGAGTCCTGACGCTGCTGCCGTGAAGTCCATTGAAGCGCTGGCAAAGAAGATCCACCAGTAATTAGGCAGAGGTGCCTAACCAGCGTTTGCAGCCGGCGGCGACCGGTGCGATCATGAGCGGCCGCGGCTGAAACGCGGGCGTTATGCGGAGGACGCGCGAACGCACGATCAGGCGGCGACCATTCTTCGGACGTGGAGACCCTTTCGGTTTCGATCGGCGTGCCACAGGTCGTACTGAACTTGCTGGTTCAGCCAACTCTCGGCGGTGGTGTTGAAGGCGATGGACAATCGAATGGCCATCTCCGGGGAAATGCCCGCGCGACCGTTCAGGATGGCCGACAGGGTCTTCCGGCTCACGCCGAGAGCGGCGGCCGCTTGGGTCACCGTGACCCCCAGCGGGCGGAGGCAGAGCTCGCGAAGGATCTCTCCAGGGTGGGGCGGGTTGTGCATCCTCATGGTTGCCTCAGTGATAGTCCTCGTAGTCCACGCGGTCGACATCGCGGCCGTTGAACGCGAAGGTGATTCGCCAGTTGCCGCTGACGGTCACAGCCCAAGTGCCCTTGCGCGGACCATGCAACTCGTGCAGATCCAAGCCTGGCAAACGCATGTCGCCTGGCGTCGTGGCCACACTCAGGCGACCCAGAATCAGCCGCAACCTGTCCGCGTGCCTGGCTTGGATTCCGGCCTTGCCGCCGGAGGTGAAGAACCGCTCCAGGCCTTTGTGCCGAAACGTCTTGATCGCCACCGGGTGATTGTAACTCGTAACGGCTCACGTTACAATCCGCATGACAACGCGCCGCACCCGGCCGGCGCGGGTGATATCGTGAGGGCCGGCGGGTGAGCGCCGGACGTAAGACAAACTCCGCAGCAAGGGATAGCGAAAGTGAGCAAGACCCTGGAACAAGTACGGGCACTCGTGGCACGTGGTGAAGTGCGTGTCTCACTGCACGGCTACGAGGAGCTCGCCGCAGACACTCGACGACGTACGAGACGCGCTGCGGGCGGGGGACGTCAAGCGGGCCTCTCAACTCGCCAACCACGTTTACCGCCTCACGCCGGTAGGAGTCTGAGCAGACGAACGGAAAACCCGCTAACAAGTAAAGACTTTTTGTCGCTTGGGGTTTCAAGGGCGCGTGCGGTCTCGAGCTGCCGCCGACAGGTGGGACTGGCGAGCCCGTAGTGCCGGACCTTGGCGAAGCCTCGTGGGAGCACGTGCTGGAGCTATGTGGCGGAGCCAACTATGTGGCGAGGCCTTCGGCGACCCCTGCTATTCCGCAACGTTGAGACAAGTGTGACCACATAGTTCCAGGCTTCGAGATGTCCGGTTCGGTGTGTGAATCTCTCCAGAGGAGGTGCACACCATGTACGAAGCTCTTTTCTCACATCCGGCTGCCGTGCAGCGTCATCGCGACGGGCCGCTCGCTGGGGTCGACGTCAACACCATCCGGGCCTGGCTGGGCCACGTATCGTTGGAGACCACCAACCGCTACGCGCAGGTGGACTTGGCCATGAAGGCAAAAGCTCTGGACACGTGTGCCGTCGTCGGTGCAGATCGCACCCCTGCCTGGCACGGGGACCGCGACCTCATGGCTTTCCTTTCCTCGTTGTAGCCAGGCCGTCAACCAACTATGTGGCGAGACTATGGCTCAGCGTTGAGACAGAGTTGCCATTCTCGGTCTTCTCGCCACATAGTTGGCTCCGCAACATGGTTGCTCCACGTCGTGCCGCCGCGCATCCCGCGCATCCGCCACGTCGGCTTTCTCGCCAACTGCACGAAGAAGATCCGTCTGGCCCAGTGCTGGCGCCTGCTCGACGCCGCGCCGCTGCGTCTCCTGGGCCGATCATCCCCAGCCCGGCGCACGCCTGCCTGCGTGCTCACGATCACGCCGTCCCGCTGGGCACGCCACGCCGGGTCGCCACGCACGCCTGCCGCTCGCGAGTTAACGTAACCCCCGCCATCGGACGCCGTGGGCGCCGCCTCCGCATGGTGCGCGAGATGTCGTTGCGAGAGTTCTCTGCGTCCACCCGGAAGTTGTACCTCGCCACATTGACGGACCTGGCCAAGTACCATCACCGCTCAGCGCCCCCTCCGAACAGTACCGCGCCCCGGCACAGCGTCCGGCCGAAGGCACAACATGCGCATCGGTCGTCTCCCTTCTTGCGTCATGACTCGTCAGTACTTCTTCCAGGTCCCGTTCACCGGCCGCTGCCCGACACCCGGGCGGCTGTAGTCACAGACGCCCAGCGGGAAGACGGCCTTGAGTCGCGCTACCTGATCGGGCGTCAACGGCTGCTTGTAGTCCCTCGCATCCACTGGCCGCAGGGCGCATTTCAGGATGTCGTCGGCCAGCGGTCCGCCAGCCGCGATGCGCGGATCGGCGTACGGCGGATACAACTGGTTGCAGCGGCCCGCGCCGCCGTACACAGCCGGTTCGACAATTCTTTCGCCGGCCTCGGTCCAACACGCGTCGGCCACCTCGGACGGCTTGTTCCGCACGGCCTTCACGGCCAGCGGCTCGTTCGAGCGATCGATTGCGATCCTGTCGAGCCACGAGTCCATGAGCTGAATCGGATTGACCGACCGAGCTCCGGCACCCACGCCGAGGCCTCCTCCGCTGGGCATCCTGAAGATCACGTGGTTGTCGGCTCCGCCATTGGCGGCCACCAGGCGCGCCCGCGTGGCGAAGGATCGGAACGAATCGTGGATGTCCGCCGCCGCATCGACATACGGCCGCCAATCGATGATGGGGATCGAGCCGAGCGACCCGGCCCCGCTGTTCACGCGCCCCGTTTCGTAGGCGAGCCTGAGCGCGACCGGATCAGCCGTCGTCCTGGCGGGAATGATGTTGCCGTCGACGTCGTAGCCCCCAATCAGCGCGTTCAGTTCCAGGAACTGCTCCGCAGTGACTTGGCCGGCGTTGAACGCGAGCAGACCGTACTGCACGCCGACGTTGTCAAGCGGGCGGCGCGCAAAACCGGTCTTCGGATCTCGGCCGTAGACGTTCACCTCGTTGTCATGGATCCCACAGCGCACACCGGTGGGGTTCGTGGCCGGGTCGTACACCTGTGACTTGGGAATAGTCGAGCTGCACGCGGTGGGACGAATCACGTTCGGCGAAAAGTACCCCATCCACGAGTCGGTGCACGTCCGCCATGTGGCGAAGCCCGACACGGCGGTCCTCTGGGCGTCGGTCCAGGCGTGTGTCGCGCCGTCAAACGCGCGGGCGAGCAACGAACAGTCGACGATGTCGGACACGGTCGTCACGATATCCGGGTAACTGATGATGGGCGTGAGGCCGTCGAGAAGACCGGGATAGTTCTGCGCGATCAGGTGCTGCTGGATCGAGCCACCTGAACCACCCGTGCCAATCGTATGGACGGGAACCCCGAACTGCTCGATGAAGTGTTCCTTGACCATCATGAGCGTTTCGGCCGAGATCACATCGTCGCAGGTGTTGCCGAACACGTTGAGCGACGACGCCGTCGAGGCGTAGCCTGCAGATAATTGAATGTCGTTGATGCCGTCGTTGCCGCTTTCCGTCCCTCCCTGGTGATAGCCGGCATTGCAGCCACCTCCGAACAAGTACACGAGCCGGCCGTTCCACCCGGGCGTCTTCGTCCAGGGATCGGGCAGCGGCTGCCCGGGCACGTGGAGGAGCATGATTTCATAAATCGCCCGGTTGATCGTGCCGCGCTCGCGGCGCACGATGTAATCCACCGTGTGTCCTTCGGTCGTGGTCGTCCGCGCAATGTCGGCGGGCCTCGGCGCCGAAGGGTCGAACGGCTTGAAGCCGGCTGGCAGCGCAGCCTGCGCCGGCGGAGCGTTCGCGCCGCGGGTCCCGAGGGCCGGCGACGGCGCGGTCGACTTGTAGATGTAGGTCACTGCCGTTCTAGCGGTGCAATCGGCATCCAACGCGGGGCCGAGGCCGGCCGCCTCAGTCTGGCAGATGAACGGCACTTGATGCGGCCCGGAGAAGACCGGCCCGGCCAGGGGATAGTTCGTCAGTTCGAGACGAGCCTGGCGCTTGCCGCCAACCCGAACCTCGACCGTATTTCTGCCGATCGCAAGTCCATCGATTCGGCCGAACAGTGGACCGCCCGCTGGTCCCGCGCGGAATGCGCTGGTGACGTCGCGACCGTTCAGGGTCACACTCAGTGCCGACGACGCCGCTGCCGGTGCCACGCCGGTGATCTCGACAAGCGCGTCACCGCCGGTCACCATGTCCGGCCGGCCCGACACCACACGGGCCGCTACTTTCTCTGCCGTGAGCACGCTCCCTCCGGCTGGGAAGATCATGCACACGCTGGCGGCCAACGCGCCGGCGAATCTGATCCGACGACGGCGTTGCATGTGATGCTCCTTCTGAGCCCGCTTACGTTGTCAGGTTCATGCGGCGAAGCAGATCGACGAACCGCGGATCGGACTGGAGCCAGTCGAGCCGAGGGTCCGCGCCGATCCAGATCAGCCACGCGGAACGCTCCTCGTAGGCGCGCTCCAGCCATTCGAGGGTCCGCTCCCTATCCTTGCGGCCGGCGTAGACATAGGCGAAGTCGAGGGCGGCCACGTAGCGTTCCTTGCCCATCTCGGTCATTTCGGCGAGTACCGCGTCGGCCTCGCCACCAAGCCCGGCCGAGCCGTAGGCGTGGCCGATCGCCCCGATCATCAGCAGGTTGTCGCCGGACAGTTCGCGTGCTTTCCGCATTTCCTCGATCGCTTCCGCGTGGCGGCCCTGCTGCTCGTAGCTCATCCCGAGAAACAGGTGAGCATTTGGAAAGTTCGGATCGATGTCCAGCGTCTTGTGCAACTGGTCGATGGCCTGGTCGGCGCGGCGTGCAGACAGCAAACCCCAGGCGACGTACGAACTCACGTTCAGCGAGAGAGGGGCCGCTTCCTGCGCGCGGCGGAACTCGACGATGGCCGCATCGTCCTGCCGGCGACAGGTATGGTAGAGGCCGTACCAGAAATGCGCCGTGGGATGGTCCGGGTTCAGTTCGATCGCCCGGCGGAACTCCTGTTCGGCCCCGGCCAGGTCGAAATCGTAGGTCATGCGCACGAAGGCCAGGGCCGTGTGGGCCTCGGCAATCGTGTCGTCAAAGCGGAGCGCTTCCTTGACGGCCGCCTTGGCCAGGGGGGCGGCCTGCGCCGGGCTCATCACGTTGTAGACCGCGTACACGGCATAGGCTTCCGCCAATCCTGCATACGCGAGGGCATACGTGGGATCTTTCTCGAGCGCCTGGCGGAACAGGTCGGCGGCTTTCTTCAGCATGCCGACAGTCCGCTTGTCCCAATAGTACCGGCCTTTCAGATAGAGCTGATAGGCCTCGGTGTCATCGGTCGGGCGCCGGGCCATGCGCTGGCGCTCTTCCCCGCTCGGCTTGAGGTGCAGCTTGTCGGAGATTGCCCGGACGATGTCGTCTTGCACGGCGAGGATGTCCGAGAGGCGGCGGCTGTACTGCTCGCCCCAGAGCTGGGCGTCGTGATCGACGTCGATGAGATCAATCTGAAGATTGAGCTGGTCGCCGCGCACGGCGACCCGGCCCGTGAGGATCACTCGCACGTCGAGTTCGCGCCCGGACCTCACCGGGTCCACGTCGTCGCCCCGGTAGCGAAAGGCCCGAGTGCGCGGGACCACGCGCAGCTTGGGGAGCCGGGACAGGCTATTGGTCAGGCTCTCCGCGATGCCGTCGCTGAGGTAGTCGAGATTGGGGTCCTTGCCGACGTTCACGAAGGGAAGAACGGCCAGGGAGGAGAGTCCGCGTCGGGTAGACGGGCGCCGCGGCGCCGGCTCGTCGGCCACCGAGCGCAAAGCCACCGCCAGTTCACGGGCCGTCTGGAACCGGAGGGCCGGGTCCTTCTCCAGACAGTGGGCGACGACGCGGCCCATGGCCGCGTCCTCGAGGGGCACGGGTGTCTCCCGGAGCGTGGCGGCGAGCACATCGCCGGAGGACCGTCCGGTAAACGCGCGCCGGCCGGAGAAGATCTCGTGGAGCACGCAACCGAGCGCAAAGATGTCGGTGCGGGCATCGGCGCGCTCGCCGCGCACTTGCTCCGGAGCCATGTACCCGACGGTGCCCATCATGTGGCCCGCTTCGGTTTGGGTGACGGCCCTGGTCTGATCTTCCGGAGAACTGAGATCATGGCGTGCCAGACCGAAGTCCAGGATCTTGACCACGCCGTCCGAGGTCAGGAAGATGTTCTCTGGCTTGAGATCGCGGTGGAGGACGTCCCTGGCGTGTGCGGCGGCGAGCCCTTCCGTCAAGCCCCTGGCGATGTCCAGTTGGTTCTGACGCGCTAGCGGAGAGCCCTGGAGCCGGCTGCGCAGCGTCTCGCCCTCGAGCAGCTCGATCACGACATAAGAGATTCCCTGCTCCCTGCCGACGTCGAAGAGCGCGATGATGTTGGGGTGAGAGAGGGCCGCCACGGCCCGAGCCTCGCGCTCGAAGCGGCTCTGAGCGTGCGGGTCGTCGGCGAGGTGCTCGCGCAGGACTTTCACAGCGACATCGCGGCTCAAGCGGGCGTCGTGGGCCCGATACACCTCGCCCATGCCGCCGCTGCCGAGCGGGCTGACGATCTCGTAGTGGCCGAGCCTGGTACCGGCTGCGAGCGTCATTGGGAAGCGCTCCCCTTGTGACGTCCTACTTCGGCAGTTCCCTGTATTCCTTCCTCGCCTCGATCAGAATCGGAATGTCGGCGTCGGCGTCCTTCCACAGCGCGAGACGATAGGAAACGTACTGCGCACGGCGGATAAAACACTCTTTATGAGAGGGGTCTGCCGGGCCCGCCGTACCGATGTCAACCTGACATAACGGCCGCGCCCCCTCCGAACAGTACCGCGCGCCGGCACAGGGCTGATTATGGCTGCTGCGCCGGAGTTGTCAACGCCATTCACGGGGCATTCGCGCTGACCGGCCGCAGTTCCAACGCGTGCGGCTCGTCCGACCGTCGTCCGCGCGACGATCGAGCGTACCTCCGGCGACGCAGCACCTGCGCACTCCGGTCACGCGCAGGAGTTGACGCCAGCGACGTCCGTGTCCTGGTTGAACGAGCCGGCATCGAGTAAGGGCGGCGCCCGCCCAGGGCGCGGCCCCGCCGTCGCGCCCATGAGGCAGGCGCGCTGTGGCGAGGCCTCGCCAGAGCTTGTCGCTCGTCAGGTTCGGCGACAAGCGGAGGCGGGTCGGGGACCTCGGTGGGCACGTGCAGATGGTTCAGGTTTCGCTGAATCACCGCCGCCTCTTCGATCAGCGCGATCAATCGCAGCGTCTCAGAAAACAAGTGTTTCCTGAGACATCGCGCGTTCAGCCTACCGGTGGACATCGCGCCAGATTGCAGGCGAAAGAAGAGCACGGTTCCCGGAGGATTCTCGGGATGGCCGCGCAGCGCTTCGTACGTGGCGCAGGACTTCAGTCCTGCGAACTCCCCGTCCTCCTCGGCCTTGCGGTTGATCTCGTAGTCGTTGTGGGCCTGCACCGGCATCGCGCCCGAGTGCTGGGAGGCCATGGCCCGGGTGCGCGCACAGGTTCTCGATGTCTGCCCAGACAGCGCGAGGCCGTATCCACCCAAGCGCTCCTCGGTGGGGTGGCAGGCCGGTAGCGCTCCCGCCGTGGCGGCGGCATGACGACGCGAGCGACGCCCCGGGGCGATGGCGATGCAGTTCGACTCGTGGGGCTGTTCGACTCGCACGACTTATGGGTCAGCCTTACAGCCCGAGCCGTTGCCGCTACAGGTAGAGCCCCTTGCGTGACAGTCCGAGTCGCTTTGCCGCGAGGTCCATCCGGCCGTTCGTCGCGCGCATCGCATAGGTCAGCGCCGCCATCTCGACGTCCTGCGCGATCTCCGAGAGAGGCCTGTCGACCCGCACAGACAGGGCACGCGCGTCATCGCTGGTCACCGGTGGGGGAGAGTGGCGCTCCTCGAAAAACTTCGGACTCAGGTCGCGGTTCTGGATGACGGATCGCGCTCGAGGTCGGCGTTTGTCGCCGCCACAATTCTGACGGCGACACGCTGTGGCGTGGCCTCGCCAAGCGGGTGAATCTCCTTCGAGTCCAGGAACCTGAGCAGCTTCGGCTGGGTCTCCAGCGGCAGGTCGCCGATCTCGTCCGGGTGCTGGATCTGGCAGAAATCGAGCACATCCGCATCAGGGCTCGAGTCCTTTGGTGTCTCGACCGCCAGGTATTCAAGTAGCAGGAATTCAAGTAACAAGGTATTCAAGTAACAGTTGCGAGGGACGCCGAACAGAGCCACAATGCCGCCAATCGGCAGCCCTGCACGCCCCGGGCCGGCGACCGTTCGGCGTCTCAGCCAGCAGTTGGCGCTGGCTACCTATTGAACGTCCGGCGGAGCAGGAAACCGGAGTGATGGACAACTGGAGAGACCTCTGACAACGGGCCATTGGCCACCGTGGTGGAAATGGGAACTCGAGCTGAGCGCCCATCTCCTGAAGCGCATGGACGATCGCGCGCTCAATGAAGTTGACTTGCGCCGCATGCTCGAACACGCGGATGAGCACCGTCCGGACATTCTGGAAGGGCGGTTCGTCGTCGAGGGCCGACACGCCGGGAGGTCCTGGGACGTCATTGTGGAGCCAGACGACATGCGTCACCTCCTCGTCGTGATTACGGCGTATCCTGTGGACGAGGCAGAAGCATGAAAGAGCCCTACCTCGAAGTCACGTTCCGGCATGGTCGTGCGATCGCGGCGTACTACTATCTGCCGCGGGGAACGAACCAGAAGAGCGCACGAACGCGCAGGGTCGAGCCCGGTCTGGTCATCGACTTGACTGCGGATGGCCAGGCGATCGGGATCGAAATCACGACGCCAGCGAAGCTCTCTCTTTCGGCCCTGAATGCCGTTCTTCGAGAGCTCGGCCAGGCGCCGGCCAGCCAGCTCGATCTCGCCCCGGTCCTCGCCGCGTGAGCCTCGGCTGAGAATCGTCTGCCGAACAAGG
>Ga0315287_10007370_pt1 | contig 11029 bp, 11 predicted proteins | sample YL17G11_0_MG_FD_205037 | JGI IMG/M metagenome (GOLD analysis project Ga0315287, IMG submission 205037) | Sediment microbial communities from Yellowstone Lake, YNP, Wyoming, USA - YL17G11_0 | ecosystem: Environmental > Aquatic > Freshwater > Lake > Sediment | place: USA: Wyoming | collected...
CACCGTGAACGGAATATCCTGCATATAGATGGTTTTGCCCACCACCTCGGCCACTGGCATCTCCGGCCCAAACAGCCGTTCCTTAAGCGTCCAGCCCAGGAAGACGACCCGGCGCCTTTGGTCCATGTCAAGCTGGTTGATCATCCGGCCGCCGATGTTGGGGATGAAACTTCGCAGCGTTTCGTACTCGGGATAAATGCCGTCGACCCGCTCGGCGATGAGCGTCTTGCCGGCCCGGAAGCGGACCCCCCAACGGATATATTCCCCGGCAATGGTTTCGATTTCCGGTATTTGACTTCGGAGATACTCAATATCCTCAACGCGAAGGGGGATATGGCGGCCCTTGCCGAAACCGGCGAACGGCTTGGAGGTTTGTCCGCCCCAGAGAATGACGATGCCCTCACCCAGGCCCTTGAGGTTGCGGGAAAACTGAGTTTTCATTCCCTCGCCGAAGGCCAGAAGGAGCATAATCGACATCGTCCCCCAGAGGATCGCCACGAGCGTCAGAATCATCCGTTTGCGCTGGCGCTTGAAGTCGCGGGCGAAGACGTTGTACAGCACCGAAGGTTTCATACCACCTCTAAAACAGCTTGAGGGCCGCAACCGGATGCAGATTGGCCGCCCGGCGGGCCGGAAAATACCCCGACAAAAATGCGATTATCCCCAGGATACCGACGGCCGCCAGGGACTCGACGAAATGGACCGTGGGCGTGCCGACCTGTTCTGTCAGGCCGGTCATGGGGAAAACCAGGATGAGGACGAAGGCCAGCCCGAAACCGATGACCCCGCCGATCGCCGTCAAAAGGCAGGTTTCAAACAGGAATTGCGACATAATCGTGCCTTTTTTTGCCCCGAGGGCCATCTTGATGCCGATCTCCTTGGTGCGTTCCTCCAGGACGACGTTCATGATGTTGGACACCCCGATGCCGCCGGTGATCAGCGTCATGCACCCGATCCCGACCAGAAACAGCCGGAACGCCAGAAAAAACGTGTTGAAAAACTTGAATCCCTCGCTGGTATCCCAAACGCCCATCGTTTCGGTATCCTTGGGGTCGAAGTTATACTTGGCGCTCAGGTAACGATAGACGCCCTGGACCACCGCGGCCGTGGTCTTGGCGTCGACGGCCTGGACGACGGCAAGGTTTGGGAAGCGCCGGGTGTACATATTTCGAAAAGTCGTCGCCGGGATATACGCATTCCGCTTGTCGCGGCCGCCGTAACTGCTATCCTGCATCTTGGACTTCATCACCCCCACGACCACGAAGGGCACACCGCCGATCTGAAGCGTCTGGCCGACGGCATTTTCACCGGGAAACAGGCGATCGGCCAGTTCATCGCCGATAAAAACGGTGCGGCGTTTCTCTTGCAGGTCGGCGTCGTTGATGAACCGCCCTCCCTCGGCGGGGATCAGATTTCGCATTTCATAAAATTCCGGCCAGACGCCGCCGACGTATGCGGTCAGGTTGTTGCGATGAGACTTCAGCATCACGTTCCATTTCTGGTATTCCGGCGAAATCCGCATTACTCCGGGCACGGCCGTTCTGATGTTGGTGATATCGTCTTCGCTGAAGCGGATGTTCCGCCCCCGCGGCAGGCCATTCCATGGCTTGGATGTCATCCCCGGCCAGAGGATGGCGATGTTCTCTCCCAGACCTTTGAACTGCTTGACATAAAACTCCTGTATACCGGTTCCGAAAGCCAAAAGCAGAACGACCGAGACGGTGCCCCACATAATCCCGAACATAGTCAGGAAGGTGCGCAGTTTTTGGCTGCGCATGTCACGGAGGAACTGTTTGATCGACAAGAGAGGCAGCATTAGAATCAGTCTCCGGTTATTTCTCGCGGCGGCCGTTCCACCACCAGGGCGCCCTCGGTCAGCCCCTCGACGATCTCAATACTCAAGCCATCCGAGAGCCCGGTTTTCACCGGCAGCCTGCTGACGGCGCCAAGGCTGTCCTGGACTTCCACAAAAGATGAATCGCCGACGATGGTCACCAATCGTTCGGGTACGAGAAGGATGCTGTCTTTCTTGAGGATAATAATATCGGCGTTGGCGGAATAACCGGCGCGGAGGCTGGTTCCGCCGACGTCGTCCAAGTCGATCTCGACGTCGAACACGGTGGCGCCTTCCTGTTTGTAGGCCTTGGGCGATATTCGGGTCAGCGTCCCGGTCACCTTGTCCTTGGGCAGGGCGCCGATTTTGAGTTCGACCGTCATCCCCTGGAAGAGTTTGCCGACGTCGATTTCATCGACGGTGCCCTGGAACATCAGGTCGTTCATGTCGGCCAGGGTCATTAACTCGGTTCCGGCTTGATAACTGGTCAACGGCACTACCGGGTCGCCCACGTCGACGAACCGGGCCAGGACCGTCCCCTCAAACGGCGACTTGATGACGTTTTCGATCACGCGGCTGGCGATGGTCGTCTGACCATTCTCGATAAGAGCCAGCTTCTCCTTGGTCAGGCTGAGTCGCAGATCCATTTCGTCGCACTTGGACTTGGCGCTTTCGTACTCCTGGTCGGCGACCAGGTTTTTCTCCTTCAGGGTCTGCAATCGGTCCATTTCCCGCCGGGCATTGTCATACATAACCTGGTTGATTTCGGCCTGGCGCTTGGCCTCGGCGAATTCGAGCGGCGTCGGGTCAGGCGCGATATCCAAGAGCGGATCCCCGATTTTCACCTTTTGGTTGACGTCGACATATAGCTTCTTGACTATGCCGGATATCTTTGATTTGACGGCGATCTCATTGCGCGGGATTATGGTCCCCACCGCCAGGGCTTTGTCGATAATTTCGCCCCGCTTGCAGGCAACGGTCTTGAAGCCGTTTTCCTTTTTGGCCGACCCATTGATGGCGAAGAATAAAACCGCCGCTATGATGATAACCAGTGTAAGAATCAGCACTATTTTTTTGATCATCCCGGACTCCAGGGTTAGTGGGTCAGTATATCCTCTGCTGGCTATCTCTACGAACGTGATCTTGGATTGTTTCGCCCAAAACGGCGAGGGAATCACCCGGAGCGCGAAGAGCTGTCGCCGGCGGAAGGCGTTACGTTGAAACGGAGTATAGCCTCAGTTAGTTACCGGGTCGCGAAGAAATCGGGGGGAGACGCTACCACCCGAACAGGTGCTCGAACAAAATCTTGAGGCCGATGCCGATTAGAATCAGCCCGCCGATCAGCGTCACCCGGCCGCGCCAGACGTTGCCGATTTTCCTGCCGAGCGCCAGACCGGTCATCGTAAACGCCGCCGCGACGATACCGATAATGATGGACGGATAAATGATCCCGATTCCCAGCAGGGCCAAAGATAGACCCATGGCCAAAGCGTCGATCGAGGTGGCCACCGAAAGCACGATCAGTGACATCCCGCGCGTCGGATCGTCGCGCTCATATCCGGACTGCCGCCGGGACTCGCGGATCATCTTGACGCCGATATACGACAAAAGCCCCATGGCCGCCCAATGGTCCAGGTTTTCGATATAATGGCGGATGGTCGATCCGGCCAGCCAGCCGAGAATCGGCATCATGAACTGAAAGAGTCCGAAATGGAACCCCAGGCGGAAATATTGACGCGGGGAAATCATCCCTCGGCCGGACAAGTGCAGGCCGACGGCCATGGCCACGGTGAAGGCATCCATGGCCAGGGCCACGGCAATCAAAAGGACTTCAATAAACGTCACCGGTCGATCTTCCCGTACATTGACCCTGAATATACTATTCCATATGATCCCGCCAAGAATTTTTTGCCGACTTTCCTTTTGCGGTTGCATTAATTTCGAAGCGGATTTACCATCAGACCATGGGCAACAGGAAGGTGACATGGGCCGGCCTGGCCGCCGGCGTCTTGGGACATATCCTGCAGGGGATGCTGGCCTTCCTGATCTTCGACCATTTTTATCTGGAAAGCCCGGAACTGGTTCGTGACTTGGGGCAGATGGTGGCCGTCTACTATCTGGCCCTCAATATGCTGACCGGGGTGGTCATTGCCTATCTTGCCCATTACTTGAAAAACGTCTGGACCGGACCTGACTGGCTGGTGGGGATAAAAGCCGGCCTTCTCTTATGGGCGGGGTCATCGCCCGTCTTTGTCATCAAACGGCAGATAATGTTCAAGCTGTCGAATTGGCTGCTGTTCGAAATAATAACCGACCTGCTGATTTATGCCCTGATGGGCGCCGTCGCGGGTTTTCTGTCCGGACGAGGCATTGTCGATAAGGAGAATCACGCATGATAATCACCACTACGCCCACCGTCGAGAACCACGTCATCCGGCAATATCTGGGGATCGTGACCGGCGAAGCCATTATGGGCGCCAACATCATCAAGGATCTGTTCGCCTCGATAACCGATATCGTCGGCGGGCGCTCGGCCACCTACGAACGGGAACTGCAAAAGGCGCGCCAGATCGCCATCGACGAAATGGCCGCCGAGGCCAAGGAAATGGGAGGCGACGCGGTCGTCGGGGTTGATCTTGATTACGAAGTCATTCGCGAAGGCATGCTGATGGTGGCCGTTTCAGGGACGGCGGTCAAACTCACCGCCCAATGATATGTGGATGCAAAATGATCCTGCGTTCAGGATTTTGTCATTATTTTGCACACCGGGCTTGCCTTTCCGGGCGGAGACGTGTATCTTCTTGTTCACCAAGAGATAAGTAGCCGTCGTTAGCAAATCGTTTAGGCATACTCTTCGCTTGGCTAAGGTAAGAGTCGATTTTCTCGAAAACGCGTATGTCGAAAATCATTGCTCTCGTCATCTTCTCCCTGGTTCTTTTCGTGACCGCTCCCTCTATTTTATGGGCAGGCGTTTTCTCCGAGAATCTCCGCGAATCTATTGCCGACAAAGGCGAGGCCGAATTGGTTCGGGTCCTGATTGTCCCCGTCTCAGACCACAATTCGGCAGTGTTCAAACGGGCGTTGACCGAAACCTATTCCACGATCGCTGACCGTCACCGCTATGGAATCGCCGATCTCAAGGCGTCAGCCCAACGCTCCCAGCCGGAAATTGTAGACGCGTTGGCTCGGTTGCAGAGCGCCGGTTTCGCGGGAAACGTCAAGCCCTATTGGATAGCCAATATCATCGAGGCCGAAGTGGCCGTAGGCGAACTGGAAAATCTCATCGTCCTCCCGTCCATCGACAAGATCGAGTTATACCCGGAGATCACCTCCATCCCCATGGTCCCGGTGTCGCCATCCGACGCGACGGCCATGGGCTTGCCGGGAAACCTCCGCGCGGTCAAAGCCGATTCCGCCTGGGCGGCGGGGTATGACGGACGCGGGCGGATCATTTGCAGCTTTGACACCGGTGTCGATGGGTTCCATCCGGCTCTATCCGGCAATTACCGAGGCAATAAGGGGTACCCGGCGTCTCAGTGCTGGTTCTCTCCCGTCGACAGCTCGACCTATCCGCACGTGTTCTCGCTGGCTGCTTCCAAAGTCGCGCATGGGACTCACACCGCCGGTATCATGGTCGGCCATGACGACATCACCGGCGATACCATCGGTGTGGCGCCCGGCGCCGATTGGATTTCCGCCGTGGCCGTCGACGTCCCGGGAGCCTCGGTGTTCGAGGCCTTTCAGTGGGCTGCCGACCCCGACGGAGACCCCAATACCGTCTCGGATGTTCCCGACGTGATCAATCATAGCTGGGGAGTGCAGAAAATCGGGTGCGCCGATGTCTTCTGGGATGCCATCGATAATCTGGAAGCGCTCGGGGTGGTCAATATCTTTGCGGCCGGCAACGAGGGGTCGGCAGCGGGGTCAATTCGTAATCCGGCCAATCGCTTTCTGGATTCCCTGACGAATTTCGCGGTCGGCGCCTTGCGCTACGATTACTCGTCGATCTGGTCGGCCTCGTCGCGAGGGCCGTCCACCTGCGGTATCATCGCAACCAAGCCGAACGTCGCTGCTCCCGGCGAATGGATCAGGTCCGCGATTCCCGAAGGGTTTATCGCCCCGGACAGTTTCTACGCCAAGTACTCCGGGACGTCGGGGGCGGCCCCGCACGTGTCCGGCGCGGTGGCGATTTTGCGCCAAAAAAATCCGGATGCCACCGTGGACGAAATCAAGGCTGCCCTGCTGTCTTCCGCGCATGATCTCGGCCCGACCGGGCCGGACAACAGTTTCGGCTGGGGCGCCATCGATATCATGGAAGCACTTCGTCGCATCGAATATATTTCCTCGCCCCTATTACAGCTGTTGCGATTCGATCATCCGGACGTTTATCCCGGAGACACCATCCACGTCGATGTGGCGCTCAAAAACGCCGGAGCGGCGATCAACGGCGTGGAAGCCGTCTTTGCCAATCCCGAGGACGGCCTGACCCTGCTCACCGACCAAATCAAATTCGGGCATATCGGACGTGACGCCGTGGTTGAGGGGTCGTCGCCTCTCGACCTGGTCTTCGACGACTCCGTCGAACCCGGCCGCGTCTATTCACTGGATATGACCGTCACCGGCGACGGCGGTTACACCAAAGACCAGCGGCTGAGCGTCCTGGTCGGCGCCAAGGGCGTGCCAACGTATTTTCATCATAATACCGGCCGGGTCCGGTTCACTATTTCGAATTACGGCGCTTTCGGCTTCGCCGGAACCACCGGGACGAAAGGACTCAACGGATCGTTTGTTCCCCTCGGTTTTGAGGGGTATCGTCTCGATCGGGATACGAATGATCTGTTCCAGGCGGCTCTTTTGATCGGCGTCGACTCGTGTCACGTTTCCGACTGCGCCGTCAACGTCGCCACGCAGATGGACAACGACTTCGCCGTCGTGCCGGGCGGTTCGATCGTCGCGTCGACGCCGGGACCGGTCGCCGATCAGGAAACCGTATCGATGTTCGACGATCATTATGCGGAAAACCCGATCGGGGTAACCATCCGTCAGCGCACATTTGCATGGACGCAGGCGCCGGATAACTCGTTTATCATCCTCGAGTTTATCCTCACCAATACCTCGCCGATGGCCGTCAACGGCATCCGCGTAGGGCTTTTCCTCGACTGGGATATCCGCGCATACGGGCAAAATCGCGGATCGTTTCTGCCGGGTGAGGACATCGGCTATCTGTGCTGGGCTTACGGCGACGATTCCGCTGATTTCCGCGGGGTCAAAGCGCTCAACGCCGAGGGTCTTTTGAACCACCGTATCTACACCAATTGGAATGAGGTCAACAGCAGTAACTTTACCGAAGGCCGCAAGTACAGCGGCCTGACCGACGACATGTACGGATCCATACCGACCTCCCTCGACGTCTCCCACGTTACCGCCACCGGGCCATTCAACCTCGACGTCATGGAATCGGACACGGCCGCCTTTGCCATCATCGGCGGCGCCGATTGGAATTCCTTCATGGAGTCGGCCGTGCGCGCCCAGCAGAAGTACAATGACTTCCCCACCGCCGTCGATGGCGAATTCGCCTCACCGGTCCCGGGATCGTTTATTCTGCGACAAAACTATCCCAATCCATTCAATCCCGCCACGAGCATATCATTGTCGATTCCTCAAGCCGACCGGGTGCGGGTGGACATTTACGACATCCTGGGCCGACTGGTCCGGACGCTATGCGATGACCGCCTTCCCGCCGGGACCCACGCCTTTGCGTGGGACGGCGCCACGGCTGCTCACGAACCGGCCGCAAGCGGCATTTACTTCACGCGTGCCCGCTACGGCAATTCGGCTCAAACCTGCAAAATGCTTCTGATTAAGTAGGCGATTTCCCGGCCCCGTCACGTGGGCGGGGTCAAAGACCTGCCGCGTCCGGTCGCAAAAAAATCATCATGTGGGCGGCAGACCCCCCGGTCTGCCCCAGGGTACATCGATCACGAATTTTGTCCTTGCACCGAATGCCCCCTACACATTATGATTCAACCGGATATATGGCATCCTGAGGGGCACCGGGGAACTCGAAGACGTTTGTATCTCAGGATTTGAACGCAGACGAGGTCGTGTGCCGCCCACATAACTCCGTGGAAGGAGCTTGAAGTGGAAGGGACTTGTTCTGCAACATGGACCAAATTGTTTGAAGGAGTTAAATTTCATGCAGGCTCAGGAGTAATCAAGATTTTGCATGTTCTCATCAGTGACTATTCCGTGGAGGTTGAGGAATCAAACGCACGTGGCACGTTTTCTATAGACGCGTGAGAATTCTTGCACTGGATGTAAATAATAGCGGAATTTTGTGTAGGTTCTTGAAACTAGCCTACTTGCCCACGAATATCAAGCAATTACCGGAATATCGACCTGAGAAGTGGGGCAAGGGTAAATCAGCCAATATGTCTCTACGAGATGATGACAAAGCAAGGACATTATCGAAAATGCTGTTCGGGTATCTTAAAAACATCGACGCAGCCCTCGATGAAGATCAGGCAAAGTACCCGAAACCAATACTTGATAAGAAACACCTTAGAGAACAGCATTTCGAGAAGGAAGTGGTTGCGAATCTTCAGAAGGTGAAACCGGGTCTGACCTTAGTCCGCCAGCAATGTGTAATACCTGCGGGGAGAATAGATGTGTTATGCAAGGACGAATACAATAGGCCAGCGGTTTTGGAGCTCAAGATCGCAGCCGGAGATGAATCTGCAGTAGTTCAAACCCGGAGTTATCTGCAATATATACGGCAGGTCACTCAAATTGAGCCTGTCGGCATAATTGTCATACAGGAAAACAATGAATCGCTTCAAGAAAAATGTGATCAATACGGTATCGAATTGGTGGTCTGGAAATAGGGAGTCGGGCGGATGTTTTATGGGCGGCAGCCCCCGGGTTTGCCCCAGCAGTGAATGTGGCCTGTGACCATCGAGCAAGAACGTCGGCATGGTTGTTCGTAAGCGACTTAAAATTGAAGGGGCCAGCCTGGCCTTCGTAACGACGACGGCCACGGATTGGGCTCAGGTTTTCAACCTCCCGTCGGCGGCAATAGTAACGCTGCAGGAACTGGGGACAACTCTTGCCCAATTTCAGGCGTCGTTATCCGGATACGTGCTGATGCCATCACACATACATATGCTGGTTGGGCTGCCCGAGATATTTCGTTTGTCGGAGTTCGTTCAGACGTTTAAAAGCATCAGTTCGCGCCGGCTTAAGGAAATTGATCTTCAGGAGTTCCTGTCAGCCTTTGAAAGAGACGGGAAGTTCAGGCTGTGGAAACCGCGGTTCGATGATTTGATAATAACGAGCGAGAAGCAGTTTCGTATTAAGCTTGAATATATCCACAATAACCCGGTCAAGGCTGGATTGGTTGCGCGACCATCTGATTGGCCGTATTCGAGCGCGTGCGACTGGCTGGAGGATAGGTCGGGATTATTGCCGATAGACAAGACGATTTTCGGAGTAACTGCAAATGCATGACTGGGGGCAGACGAGGGCGTCTGCCGCCCACAGAATACGAAACGCGACCTGGGATTTGCGCTTACCGGGGCTTTTTCAGGTCAACCACCGTGGCGCCCCATGATCCGCCGCTGCCGCCCTCGTGGCGAAAAGAGATAACCGCCGGGTGCTCTCTGAGGATCGAATGGACTATTTCCCGCTGCACGCCGATTCCCTTGCCGTGGATAATTCGCAAGGCATAGATCCCGCGTTCAAGGCAGGCATCGATATAATCGAGGACGACGTCTTTGACCTCACCGGGTTGGAACTGATGGAGGTCAAGCGTGCCGTCGATCGGATATTCTATCGGATTCTGATCGGATGTTTCCATCGATGTGAATCCTTGTCGCCGGGAACGGGGCTGTCGAGGCCTATTCTTTGTCGGTGCCGCCCTGGTTTTCGCTTTCGGGTTTTTTGAGCTTGTCTCGAAGGCCCATGATCTTGCTGACGACGCCGGGAATCGCTTCCACGAGCGAGTCGATCTTGCCCGGTTTGGCCGGAAGAAGCGAGATACCGGTCTTATCCATAATGATAAACGCCGCCGGTTCGATTATACAGCCGCCGCCACCACCGGCGCCAAACCCCGTGCCGGACTTTTCCTTTGAGCCTTCAGCGCCACCGGCGCCGAAACCGACCGAAACTTTGACCACCGGTATCACGGTCTTGTCGCCCACCGTGACCGCTTCACCGATAACTGACTGGGCCGACGCCATTTCCTTGAGTTCGCCCACGATTCCCTTGATTACATCCATGACATTGCTCGACATTACTTATCCCTTCTTCGAAAAAAGGCTGGCCATCAATTTCCTTATCGGCAGATTCCCGAACAGCCGGAAACCGGGCCCGATGATCTGCCGGTTTTTGATCGAAAATATCACGTACCCGGAATAGACGGTTTCCCCGGCGCCGAAGACAGGATCGACGGCAATGACGTTGCGCGCCCTGGGAAAGATGCCGTAAAACGCCTGCCCCCAGCCGTAGGCGATTCCCGCCAGGGCAGGATCGGCGAATACCGGCTGAACCTCGATCTTGCCTCTGTCATAACTGAAGCGGGAGAGGATTTCCCCAACAAATAAAACCAATGCCTTCAATACCCGTACCATGACTCCCAGAGACAGCTTTCGTCCTGATTTTCGCTTCGGAACGGGCGCAGGTGAGGCCTCAGCAGGTTTTGCGGCTGTTTCTCGCTTCGGTGTCGCGCGTTTCTGTCGGGGAAAAAACCGGAGCGGTCCGCACACGACTCCGACCTGCCGGCGTCCGCCGTTGAATTCAACTCCACAGCCAAGCACGGTGAGGGAAGCGCGAAAAAGATGGTTACGGTATGAGACAGAAATGACCGTCCGCGTTGTCAAAAACAATAGCAGGCCGGTCGCAACGACAAGAGATACTATGAGGAGGAAGGTTACCATTACCACCCGTACACCAACAACGGTATGGCGGTTCCATACTTGTGGTCGATATCGGCGGCTTTAGGCGACGATGTTATCGGTCGTACGTAAGGCGAGTTTAGCGCCGCGGCATTCAATACTCTTTCTCGACGTCGTCCGAGTAGTTGTCCTCTATATAATCATCACCGAAGAGTGCGCCCTCGTCTTCGTCCTTGTCCTCGTCCTCGTCTTCGTCTTCGTCGTCGCCAAGATCGTCGGGATCGTCAAGCACTTCCTCGACCAA
>Ga0315287_10007371_pt1 | contig 11028 bp, 8 predicted proteins | sample YL17G11_0_MG_FD_205037 | JGI IMG/M metagenome (GOLD analysis project Ga0315287, IMG submission 205037) | Sediment microbial communities from Yellowstone Lake, YNP, Wyoming, USA - YL17G11_0 | ecosystem: Environmental > Aquatic > Freshwater > Lake > Sediment | place: USA: Wyoming | collected...
ACCAACCAGGCACAGAAACCAGGATGCCGAAGCCGAACGGGACTCGAGCGCGCAAGCCTCCGCGAACGCTTTACACGCTGCTGGAAGGGCGGGCCCTCCTCGAGATCGGGCTGCTGCCCGTTTTGCTGCCGCTCCTGCAGCGCACGCCGCGCGGCGACGGCCATCCTGTCCTGCTGGTGCCCGGGTTTACGGCCAGCGACGCCACCCTGGTCGGACTGAGCATCTTCCTCAGGTCTCGCGGCTACCACGTCGAGACCTGGGGCCTCGGGCAGAACACCGGTTTCAAACTCAAGTTTTCGCAGGCGCTCGAGCAAAAGCTGCGTTTCATGCACCACAAGCACGGCCGCAAGGTGAGCATGGTGGGCTGGAGCCTCGGCGGCGTGTATGCCTTTTACGCAGCGCACAGCGCCCCGGAGTGCGTCCGCACGGTGATCTCGCTCGGCAGCCCGATGCGGTTCTCGGTGGACAACTTCAAGGTGCCGCTGGTCGTCAAGGCGATCTATCGCTACCTCGCGCACCCGATGGGCCCCGCCGCTCACCTCTCCCACGTGCGGGCCAAGGTGCTGCGCTCGCCGCCGCCGGTGCCATCGACCTGCATCTACTCGGAAACGGACGGCATCGTGCCGCCCGAGGCGGCGCGCATCGAGAACTCCGACGGGCAGCACGAGAACATCTGGGTGCCCGGCAGCCACGTCGGGCTCGGTTTCAATCCGGCGGTGATGTGGATCCTGGGCGACCGTCTCTCGCAGCCGGAAGGCGCGTGGGCGCCGTTCGAGCCGCGCGGCATCATCGGCTCGCTCTATCAGCGCTGCTCCGGCGTGCTCGGACCCGCCGAGGCCACGGCCTGAATCCGCTCAGGCCGCCTTGCGGCGCGGCCGCGGCGCGACCTTCGGCTTGACGACCACCTTCGCCTTGCTCCGCGCCTTGGCCTTGCGCTTGGCCTTGTGCCGACGGCGGGCGGGCCTCGTGGCCAGCACCAGGTATTCCTGGAAGCTGTCGCGAATGCATTGCGCAAAATGCTCGGGGTCCGGAATCTGCTCGCGGCATGACGTCGGCGAGATGAAGATCTTGCCGTCGTAGCTGGTCACCGAGAACACCAGCCCCATGCCGTCCGAGATGGGCATGATCCCGGAGAAATACGTCATGCGCGCACCGTTCAGATAGAGCGGGATCGCCGGTCCGGGCACGTTGGTGATCGTGCAGCTTGCGAGCGGGGCGCGCTGCCCGACTCCCAGGGCCGATCCAGCCAGCAAACGAGCCGAGAGCGCCAGCGTCGCGGCGGGCGCGTGCTTGGTGATGTCCGTGAGTTCCTTGGCGCCGACGGCCTGCTCGATGTCCACGTCGGCCGCGGTGTGGCGCTGGATGGAACGCAATCGTCGCACCGGGTCCTCGAGCTCCGTGCCGAGCGGAACGCGCATCAGGCTGAGGCCGTGATGACCCGTCGTCGCACCGTCCGCGTGGCGGATCGAGACCGGCGCGACCGAAACGAGGCTCGGCTCCGGCAATTCGTCGTGGCTGGTCAGGTAGCGCCGCAGCGCGCCGCCACACACCGCGAGCACCGCATCATTGATCGTGGCGCCGGGCACCAGCTCGCGAATGAGCTTGAACTCGTCGATCAAGAAGCGCCGCGACTCGAAGACGCGGTGCGGCGAGACCTCGGAGTTGAACCTGGTAAGGGGCAGGCGCTCGGGGTGCAGCCACAGGTCGCTCAGCGAACCGAGCACGGCCGGCGCGAGGTTCTTCAGCGCGCGCGTGAGCGGCGCCGCGAACATGAGCGGCTGGACGATGTTATGGAGCGCGGCGCGCCCCAGCAGTGCAATGGAGCCCGGCGGAGACTCCGGGAACCACGGTTCCGGCGGCTCGGGCGGCGGTGGCACCGGGGTCGTGTCGTGCAGGAGCGTGGTGATTTCCGCGCCGCCGCGCACGTCGATCGCGGCATGATGAATCTTGGCCAGGATGCCGAAGCTGTCCTTCGGCAGGTCGAGGAAGGCATCGAGACCCTCGACCAGGTACAGCTCCCAGAGCGGCCGCGACATGTCGAGCGGCCGGGCATGGATGCGCGAGGCCTGGATACAGAACTGGCGCCAGTCGCCGGGCCTGGGCAGCGCGATGTGACGCACGTGGTACTCGAGGTCGAAACCTTCGTCCTCGATCCAGTATGGGTAGTCGAGTTCGAGCGGCACCCGCAGCAGCTTCTGCCGGAAGATCGGCGATAGATGCAGGCGGCTCTCGATGTGCTTCAGCAGCCCCTTGAAGCGCACGCGCCCTTCCGGGGCGGTCGACGGGTCGTAGATCGACAACAGCGTGATATTCGAATTGGCGTGACCGGTCTCCGCATAGACGAACCGGGCGTCCTCACCGCGCAACTGCCGCATGTGCTGATTGTCCCCCGCTGATCGCTGGTTACTATTGACCCGAGTCTAGCACTCGTGGATCGGGCCGAACCTCAGCGCTTATCGCATAGTGAACGGAAATCCCATGCACCGCCCGATCCCATTGCTGGATTTCGTATTTCTCTGGATCGACCGCCCGGATACGCCGGCGAACGTGGGCGCATTGATGCTGTTCCAGCCACTCGAGGGGCAGGACGCCACGCGGGCCGTGCGCCAGGCGCTCAAGGCGTATCGCGGCGCCCGCCCCGTTGCGCCATTCGACCGGATACCGGACGTCCCTCCCCTCGGGCTGGCGCATTGGCGCCCGGCGGGCCGGATCGATCCCCGGCGTCACGTGATGCATCACCGCCTGCCCGCCCCGGGCACGTTGGGGCAGATGCGGGAATACGTCGCCAGGCTGCACGAGACGCCGCTCGACCGCAGCCGCCCGCTCTACGAGGCGCACTTCATCGAGGGGCTGTCCTCGGGCCAGTTCGTGCTCTACATCAAGTCGCACCACGCCACCTGGGACGGCCGCTCGGCGCTCGCGCGAGTGTTCGGCTCCCTGAGCGACGAGCCCGGCGCCATCCTGCCGCCGTTTTTCGCGCGCGAGATGCCTGCGGCGACGGCGGGGCCGTCCACCGCCCCTCCCCTGATGGCGAGCGTCCGGTCACTGCTGCTGCAGGGCATCGCGTTACGTGAGTTGTTTACGGCTCTCGCGGCGCGCGCAGCGCGGATACGGGAGCGATCGCAGGCACCCGCCGGGAACGCGCCGTTTGCTGGGCCGCATACACGCTTCAACCAGCCGGTCCGTGCGGAGCGCTCATTGGCGACGTTCTCGCTGCCGCTCGAGCGCATGCGGCAGGTGGCTCGCGCCTTCGGCGGCACCGTCAACGATGTCGTCGTTGCGGTCGTCGATGCCGGGGTGCAACGCTACCTCGCGGTGCGCAACGAGCGGCCGCGCGAACCGCTGGTCGCCATGTGCCCGATTTCGCAGCGTGATGCGAACGACCTGGAGGCGACGACCAAGGTCACGACCCTGTTCGTCCGGCTGGGCGCGCCGCGGGCGGGCATCGAGCGCCGCATGGCAGCCATCGTGGCGAGCACCGCCGCGGCCAAGAGGGAGTTGCGTGAAATCTCCAAGGCGGCCGCCCTCGACTACGCCATGCTGGCGTTCGGGCTCTGGTTCGCCTCGCACACGCTCGGACTCGGCGCCGTGACGCGCCCGATCGTCAATTTCGTGGTGTCCAACGTCGGTGGCGTGCCGGGAGAGCGCTACCTTGGGCGCAGCCGACTGGTCGGGGCGTATCCGGTCTCGATGGTCGCCGACCCGACCGGACTCAACGTCACCAGCCTGTCGAGCGACGGGCGCATGGACTTCGGCATTCTCGCGGATCGAGCCATGGTGCCCGACCCTGACGAGATCGCGCGTCATTGCGCCGAGGCCTTCGCGCGACTGCAGCGCGCAGCGCGCTCGCGCGCCGTCAGGCCTTGACCTTGAGGAACCCGCCGGCGCGCAGCCCCTCCTTGACTTTGCGCATGCCGGCCAGCCAGCGATCGTAGTCGGCGGCCTTGCGCTGGAAGTATCCCAGCACCTCCGGGTGCGTGAGGATCAGGAAGCGCTGCTGCTCGATGCCAGCGACGATCGCCGTGGCGGCCTGCTCGACCGTAAGCACGCCGGGCAGCGATCCCTCCGCGGTCGACTCGTCGAGACCGGTGATCGCGGTGGCAACGTACTGCGGACAGACGACCGAGGCACGGATACCGCGTTCGGCATAGGTGATGGCGAGCGATTCGGCAAGCGCGACCGCCGCGTGCTTGGTAGCGCTGTAAGGGGTGTCCCCAACCTGACTGAGCAGCCCCGCCGCTGAAGCGACGTTGACGAGGTAACCCGACCCGCGTGCGAGCATCCCGGGCAGCACCGCGCGGCACGCGTAGACGTGCGCCAGGACGTGCACCTCCCACATGCGCATCCAGATCTCGTTCGGCGCGGAGAGTGCGTCGTCCAGGTCGAGCGCCTGCGCGCCGAATCCCGCGTTCGACAACAACAGGTCGATCCGGCCGTAGCGTTCCTCGGCGGCCGCGACGGCGCGCCTTACGGACGATTCGTCGCCGACGTCGCACTGCAGGCCGAGCCCGCCGAGTCGGGCGGCGGTCGCGGCAGCTTGCGCGCCGTCGAGATCCGCAATGACGACACCCGTTGCGCCGCGCCGCATGAACTCACGACACACCGCCCGGCCGATGCCGCGCCCCGCGCCCGTGACGAAGGCCACCTTGCCCGAGACTGTCATTTGCGAGACTCAGGCCTGCTTGAAGCGCGCGAGCTCGAGCTTCGCGATGTGGTTGCGATGCACCTCATCGGGACCGTCCGCGATCCGCAGCGTGCGCGACATCGCATAGGCCCAGCCGAGCCCGAAATCGTCCGTCACGCCGGCGCCGCCGAACAGCTGGATCGCCTGGTCGATGACCTCGCAGGCCACGTTCGGGGCAACGACCTTGATCATCGCGATCTCCTTCTGAGCGACCTTGTTGCCCGCCGTGTCCATCTTCCAGGCCGCGTTCAGCACCAGCAGCCGGGCCTGGTCGATCTTCATGCGGGCCTCGGCGATGCGCTCGCGCCACACGCCCTGTTCCGCCAGGGTCTTGTGGAACGCCACCCGGCTCGACGCACGCCGGCACATGGCCTCCAGCGTCCGCTCCGCGAGTCCGATCAGGCGCATGCAGTGGTGGATGCGGCCGGGGCCGAGACGGCCCTGCGCGATTTCAAAGCCGCGGCCCTCGCCGAGCAGCAGGTTGGTGACCGGCACGCGCACGTTCACGAAATCGACCTCCGGGTGGCCATGCGGTGCATCGTCATAGCCGAAGACCGCCACGTGACGCGCTACGCGCACTCCAGGCGCATCCATCGGCACCAGCACCATGGACTGCTGGCGATGGCGGTTGGCGTTGTCAGGATCGGTCTTCCCCATGAAGATGAGGATCTTGCAGCGCGGATCGGACGCGCCCGAGGTCCACCACTTGCGGGCATTGATCACGTAGTGGTCGCCGTCGCGGTCGATGCGCGCGGAAATGTTCGTCGCGTCCGAAGATGCCACCGCCGGCTCGGTCATCGCAAAGCCGGAGCGGATCTCTCCCGCGAGCAGCGGCGCGAGCCACTGGCGCTTCTGCGCGTCGTTGCCGTAGCGCACCAGCACTTCCATGTTGCCCGTGTCCGGCGCGGAGCAGTTGAACGCCTCCGGCGCGATGTGCGAGCGGCCCATGATTTCGCAGAGCGGCGCGTATTCGAGATTGGTGAGGCCTGCGCCGCGATCGGACTCGGGCAACCAGAGGTTCCACAGGCCCTGCTCCTTCGCCTGCGCCTTGAGTCCGTCCATGATGCGGGTCGGCACCCAGGCGTTGCCCTTGGCGCGATTCGCCTCGACCTCGGCATGAAAGCGCCCCTCGTTCGGATAGATGTGCTCGTCCATGAAGGCGCTGACGCGCCGCTGCAGGTCCTGCACTTTGTCGGAGTAGCCAAATTCCATCGTAGTCTCCTCAGGAAAGCTTGAGCCGCTCGACCTGGCCCCAGGCGAGTTCGGCGAGCGGGCGTGCGGCACGGCCGGTTTGCATCGCCTCGGCGCTCGAGGCATTACCCTGCAGCGCGCGGGCCATCACGCCCTGCGCGATCGCGGCGATGCGGAAAAGGTTGTAGGCGAGGTAGTACTCCCAGTCGCGCTCGGCGATGCCTTCGCGCCCCGTGCGCCGGCAGTACGCGGCAAGGTACTCGCGCTCGGTCGGGATACCGAGCGCCGCGAAATCGATGCCGCCGAGTCCGCGGAAGACGCCGGGCGGAATGCGCCACACCATGCAGTGATAGGCGAAATCCGCGAGCGGATGGCCGAGCGTCGAGAGCTCCCAGTCGAGCACCGCCAGGATGCGCGGCTCGTCGGGGTGAAAGATCACGTTGTCGATGCGGTAGTCGCCGTGCACGATCCGCGTCTCGTCGCCCGCCGGAATATTGGCCGGCAACCAGGCGATCAGGTTGTCCATGGCCTCGATCTCTTCCGTCGCTGAGGCCAGGTACTGCTTGCTCCAGCGCGCGACCTGCCGGGCGATGTATTCACCCGAGCGGCCGAAATCGCCGAGACCGACCGTTGCCGGATCGAGGCCGTGCAATGCGGCGATCACGCGGTTCAATTCGTCGTGGATGGCCCGTCGCTCCAGCAAGGCCATTCCCGGCAATTGCGGATCCCAGAAGACCCGCCCCGCCACATAGTCCATCAGGTAAAAGGCCGTGCCGATGACGGACTCGTCCTCGCACAGCGCGAACGTTCGCGGCACGGGCACGGCGGTGCCCGCCAGCGCCGTGATGACGCGGTACTCGCGCTCAACTGCGTGCGCCGACGGCAGCAGCTTGCCGGGCGGCTTGCGGCGCAACACGTAGCGCTGCATTCCGGCTGTGACGAAATACGTCGGATTGGACTGGCCGCCCTTGAACTGCGCCACTTCAAGCGAGCCCTCGAATGACGGCAATCGCTCCTTCATCCAGGCAGCGAGCCGCGCGGCATCGAACGCATGCTGAGGGGCCACCGGACGGGTGGACGGCAGGTGCTGGGTCATGGGGCCGGCCTGCGGTTCGAGTCGGCGCTGCCCGGTGCGCGACGGGGCTTGGGAGCCAGCAGCGCGATCGGCAGCAGTTTCAGCAACGGCACGATGATGCTCCAAGGCATCACGGGCACGAATCGGAATGCGACCTTGCGCTCGATCATGCGCGCCATGATCGCAGCACCCCGTTCCACGGGAATGACGAACGGCCTTTTGCCCATGCCGCGGTTGATGTCGGTATCGATGAACCCCGGCGCCAGTTCGGTCACCACGATCGGCTCGCGATGCACTTCCGCACGCAGGGACTGCACGAACCGATGCAGCCCGGCCTTCGAGGCGCTGTACGGCCCGAAGGCCGAGAACCCGCGCGCGCCAGCAGTCGAGGTAATGGCGACGACTTGTCCGCCGCCCTGAGCGCGAAGGATGGCCACAGCTGCGTCGATCGTGGCCATGGCGCCCAACAGGTTCGTATCGATGGTTGCCCTCATCTGCGCGAAGCGTCCCTTGCCAATCGGCGACACCGCAGCGGTGCCCGCATTCGCCACCACGATGTCCAGCCGGCCGAATGCCCGCACGGCTTCCGCAAGTGCGCCGGGGATCGCAGCGTAATCCGTGACGTCCAATTTGATGGCGACGACGCCTGCCGCACCCCCGGCGGCAAGCCTGACCTGCAAATCGTGCAAACGGTCCAGCCGACGCGCGGCAATGGCGACGGCATAGCCGCGCCTGGCGAACTCGATGGCCAGGGCCGCGCCGATTCCGGCGGAAGCGCCTGTGATGAAAATGGAACGCGTCATCAGTGCCCTCAGAACCAGTCGTTGCGCATCGCTAGCGTGGTCGTGTCGAGACTCGCGAGCAAGTCGAGCTGCGGGCCGATGCGCGGCAGCTCGTAGCGGAAAAAGTACTGTGCCGCCTGGCGCTTGCCGTCATAGAACGCGCCCACCCTGCCGTGCGCGGCGCAGGCCTGCTCGAGCCAGATCCAGGCCATGACGGTATGCCCGAACGCCTCGAGATAGACCGACGCGTTTGCAAGCATGCGAGCCGGATCGCCTGCCGAGTGCAGGACCTGTGTGGTCGCGGCGATCCGCGCCACGGCAGTCTCGAGAGCCTGTGCATGAGCCGCGAGGTGCGCATCGCCCTTTGCGCGCGCGCCCGCGATGGTGGTCGCGATCGTCCGCCCCAGCGCCGCAAATGCCGCACCGCCGTTCATCGTCACTTTGCGGCCCAGCAAGTCGAGGCCCTGGATGCCGTGCGTGCCCTCGTGGATCGGATTCAGCCGGTTGTCGCGGTAGAACTGCTCGACCGGATAGTCACGGGTGTAGCCGTAGCCGCCGTGCACCTGGATCGCCAGGTCGTTGGCCTTGAGGCACCACTGCGACGGCCAGGACTTCGCGATGGGCGTGAGGATCTCGAGCAGCAGATGAGCCGCTGCGCGCGCTTCGGCTGTTTCTGCCGTGTGCTCTTCGTCGACGAGACGCGCGCAGTACAGCGTCAGTGCGAAGCCACCCTCGGCATACGCCTTCTGCGCGAGCAGCATGCGCCGCACGTCGGCGTGCTCGATGATCGGAATCTGCGACGCCGATGGATCGCGGGCGCCGACCGGGCGGCCCTGCGGGCGATTGCGGGCGTACTCCAGTGATTCCAGGTACCCCGCATAACCGAGCGCCACCGCGCCCAGTCCGACGCCGATACGAGCCTCGTTCATCATGTGGAACATGTACGCGAGGCCCTGGTGTGGCTCGCCGACGAGGTAGCCGATGGCGCCGGCACGGCCCTCGGGAGTGCGACGGCCTTCGCCGAAATTCAGCAGCGTGTTGACCGTGCCGCGGTAACCCATCTTGTGGTTCAGCCCGGCCAGCGCGACGTCGTTGCGCTCACCCACGGCTCCATCGGGCAACACGAGGCTGCGTGGCACGATGAAGAGCGAAATGCCCTTCACGCCGGGCGCGCCGCCCGCAATGCGGGCCAGCACCAGGTGGACGATGTTCTCGCCGATGTCGTGCTCGCCGCCCGAGATCCACATCTTGTTACCGAACAGCCGGTAACGAGGACCGAGCGGCGAATCGCCGTCGGGTTCGGCGCGCGTGCTCACGTCGGCGAGGGACGACCCCGCCTGCGGCTCCGACAGGCACATGGTGCCGGTGAAGCGCCCCGCCAGCATCGGCCGGACGAACGCATCGACCTGCGCCGGGGAACCGTGCGCCAGCAGCAGGTTGGCATTGCCGATCGTGAGCATCGAGTAGCCGGCGGTCGCCACGTTCGCCGCGAAAAAATAGGCGGTACAGGCTTTATCGACCGAATGCGGCAACTGCATGCCGCCGAACTCGTAGTCGTGCACCGATGCCAGCAGTCCGGCGTCGGCAAACGCACGCACCGCCGCTGGGATCTCGGGGATGACCGTGACGCGCTCGCCGTCGAACACGGGCTCGTGCTCGTCCGACTTGCGGCGGTGGGGAAGGTACCGTTCCGTGGCGAGCCGCTCCGCCGTATCGAGCGCAGCGTCGAACGTTTCCCGGGAGTGGTCGCTGAAGCGCGCCCGCGTGCACAGCGCCGGCACGTCGAGCCACTCGTAGAGCAGGAATTCGACGTCGCGGCGGGACACCAGTCGGGAGGTCATCCGGACATCATACCGGCTGGCTCGGCGCGCGCGGAGCGAGTCGGCACGGACCCGCCGGGAAGACCGGCCTGTGCAGGCGCCGTGCCGTCTGCTAGCTTCGTCCCATGGCGAAGACACCGAGCCTGCTGGACATCCTCGCGCTCGTCCCTTCCCGCGACCTGGCGCGGGCGGCCAAGGTCCTCGGCCTCGCGCCCGACGCCCTCCGGAAGCGGGTGGACTCATTCGAATCCGCGCTGGGGTTCAAGCTGGTGGACACGGCCGCCAAGGCCCTGAAGCCCGGGGAAGCTGGCCGGCTGGTCATCGATCACGCGAGCCGCATCTTCTCGCAGGCGCGCGACCTCACCCGCGACCTCGAAGAACTGGCGGGCCTGCAGTCCCCGGAACTGATCTTTGGCGCCGACATGTTCGCTGCCGAGTTGCCGATGGGCGCCGCCCTCGGACGGATGGCGTCGGCCAACTCCCGGCTGCGCGTGCATGCCGTGGCAGGGGACTTCGAGCAGCTCTCGAAAGACGTCCTGAGCGGCAAACTCGAGTTCGCGATCGCGGACACCACCGGCGCCGAGCGCCACCCGACGCGCCTCGCCATCGAGCCGGTCGCGGAACATCGCGTGTTTTTCTACGTCCGGCAGGGCCATCCCCTCACGTCGGCGAAGGAGCTCTCGCTCGACACGATCCTGGTCTTCCCGCTGGTGGCGCCGCGACTCCCGCAACGCATTGCCGTGCACGTCGCGAAATCCATGCCTCATGCCAGGGTGGATCGCGAGACGGGCGACCTGACGCCGAGCCTGATGTTCGATTCATTCGCCGTGGCCCGCAACGTGGTGTTGAGCGGCGACGCCGTCGGCATTGCGCCGCTCTCTGCCATCGAGGCCGACGTGCGCGCCAGGCGCCTGGCGCTGATCCGCTTCGACGCGCCATGGATGCACACAAGCTACGGGCTGTTCTATTCGCGCAAGAAGTCGTTGTCGCGCGTCGCGCAGTTGTTCGTGACCCAACTGCGGCAGGTCGAGGCCACGATCCAGGCACGTGAGCAGCGGTCCCTGGCGAGGATGGCGATCCGCAAGCGCGGCCGCAAAGGGCCGCGCAAATCAGCCGCCCCATCGGCATCGGCGCCGCGGCCGCGCGCGCGGCCTGCCCGTCGCCAGTAGCGTGAACCGCTTCGTGCACGCCCTGCTGGCAGTCGTGGCGCTCGCGTGCGCGGTTCAGAGTGCCACGGCCGCGCAGCCGGGCACGATGCGCGTGGACTATTTCCACACCGGCGGGCGGGGAGCGGAAGTGTTCGCGCTGGATCGAGTAGCGATCGAGCCGTTGCCATGGCCCGGCAACATGTCCCGCACGATCGACGACGGTCTTGCCGGCACCTACCGGTTCGAAGTCCGCGACAGGAACGGCACCGTCCTCTATGCGCGCGGCTTTTCGTCCATTTACGCCGAGTGGGTCACCACAGCCGAAGCG
>Ga0315287_10007373_pt1 | contig 11028 bp, 9 predicted proteins | sample YL17G11_0_MG_FD_205037 | JGI IMG/M metagenome (GOLD analysis project Ga0315287, IMG submission 205037) | Sediment microbial communities from Yellowstone Lake, YNP, Wyoming, USA - YL17G11_0 | ecosystem: Environmental > Aquatic > Freshwater > Lake > Sediment | place: USA: Wyoming | collected...
CCGGCCGGTCGTTGAGCAGGATGAGGCCGTCGGCCACGCCGTCAGGGCGACATTCATGTACATGGGCATGGCCGATGTCGCGGCCATTAACGGCGACCGCGCCTACCTTCAGGCTCTGGACCGGATTTGGCAGGACGTCGCGTTCAAAAAGCTGTATCTCACGGGAAGCTACGGGCCGCGGCGCCAGTGGGAGGGTTTCGGCGAACCGTACGAACTTTCGAACCTGACCTGCTGGAACGAGACCTGTGCGGCCTTTGGTAACGCTCTCTGGAACTACCGCCTCTTTCAGCATTACGGCGACGCGAAATACATCGACCTCTTCGAACGGACGCTCTACAACGGCTTCCTGGTCGGCGTCTCCTTGAGCGGCGACCGGTTCTTCTATCAGAACCTGCTGAAGTCCGTGGGGAACTTCGAACGGAGCGACTGGTTCGGCGTACCTTGTTGTCCGCCTAACGTCGCCCGGCTCATCGCTTCTTTGGGTGGGTATATCTACGCCCGGAGCGGTGATCGGCTGTTTGTCAACCTTTTTGTCGGCAGCCAGGCCAAAGTCAAGCTTGACCATAATACGGTTGCCGTCCGGCAGGAAACGCAATACCCCTGGGACGGAACCGTGCGGCTGACGATCGACCCCGAAAATACCGGGCCTTTCACGCTGTCGGTCCGCGTCCCGGGATTTGCCCGGAACGAACCCGTGCCCGGCGACCTTTACCGCTATGCGGATAATCCTCCCCCCTCAGCGACTCTGAAGGTCAACGGCCGCCCGATCGAGATCGTGCTCGAGAAAGGCTTCGCCAAGATCGAGCGGACGTGGGCCAAGGGAGACGTGGTCGAACTCGGCTTTCCGATGCCCGTCCGCCGGGTCCTGGCCAACGATAAGGCCAGAATCGATGCCGGCCTGGTGGCCCTGGAACGCGGGCCGGTCGTGTATTGCGCGGAATGGCCGGACAACGCCGGCCAGGTTCTTAACCTGCTCATCCCCGACACGGCGGAACTGCGCGCCGGGTTTCGCCAGGATCTGCTCGGGGGAGTGGGCGTCATCACCGGGAACGTCCTGGCCCTGGACCGCGCCGCCGACCGTGTCTCGGTTGAACGGAAGAACCACCCTCTGGTCGCCATTCCTTACTATGCTTGGGCCAATCGCGGTCCCGGCCGGATGAGCGTCTGGCTCGCCCGAGAGGAATCCCGGGCTTCCATCCCGCCGGCGAAGTCCATCGCTTCGCTAAGCCGGATCTCCACTTCGCCCAATCGGGGCGCGGCTCAGGCCGGGAGCACCGCGTCCACGGTCGGCGACGTCGCCGCCGTCGCCGACCAGGCCGTGCCCGTGGACTCTTTTGACGGAGACTCGGGATTCTACCGGCTGATCCCGGTCGAGGCCGGCTCGTCGTGGATCCAGTACGATTTCCCGGAAACCACGGAAGTGAGGTCCGCGGACGTCTATTGGTACGACGACCATCGCTTCTGCCGGCTGCCCACATCATGGCGGATTCTATATAACGACGCTGGGACGTGGAAGCCCGTGACCAATCTCGGCCCTTATCCCGTCGAAAAAAACGAGTTCAACGCGGTGGCGTTCTCGCCGGTCCGAACGACGGGGTTGCGCCTCGAAATCCAGGGACGGAAGCAGACTTACTTCGACGGCGTGATCGGCCCGCCGACCGGAAATTTCATCCGGAACGGGCCGGTCGAATGGTACGAGTTCGGCGTTCTCGAGTGGCGCGTCAAATAACCGACGGCCGGATTATCCTACCGGACCCTCCATTCGATGATCCCGAATTCTCTCCAAACGACATCTTCCTTGATGGGCATGGCGTCGGGCGGCCCGCCCCGGCCGGCCTGGTACGGGATTTCCTGCGGCTCGACCTCGATCCTTACCGCCCGGGCCTTGACCGGATCAAAGGTCACGCGGTTGAACCTGTCCTTTTCGACGCCGTACGCGCCGTGAATGACGACCGGCTTCCAGGAGCCGCCGTCGTCGACCAGAATTTTCCACGCCGCCGGAAGCCGGCAAAATCTCCGGTCGTCAACCCAGTAGACCTCCGACGAAGAGATCACAGTCGGCGATTTGAATTCGTACTCGACCCACGCCGGTTGGCCGGCGGGCGGCTTCATCCGAAAATAAAGGGACGATTCGTCGGCGGAGCCGAGGGGCTCGACCCCGTCGTGGATAGCACCGATATCGTCGCTCTGGTCGTTATAACCGGTCTGCCTTTTTTCGAGCGCCCCGAAGGAACTCAGCCGGATCACCGGTTCGGGAAGAGGGATGGGGGAGACCCTCGCCCCGTCCGGCCGGCGCGGAAGCCAGACGGCCATTTCTCCCCTGCCCCGGTTGGCCCAGGCGTAGTAGGGGATCGCGACGAGCCGCCGCGGTTCGGACTCGAGAGGCCCGGCGTTCGGGCCCCGTTTCAGCGCCGCGACCTCCCCGGTGACGATCCCGATCCCGCCGAGAAGGTCCCGCCGGAATTCGGCCGCGAGATTCGCCTCGTCCGGGAGAACGAGGTTCAAGGCGGTCCCGGCGTTGTCCGGCCACTCCGCGCAATAGACGATTGGACCTCGAGAGAGCGCCGCCCGGCCCGCGTTCTCCCTGACCTCGTCACGGGCCACGATCCGCCGGACCGGCATGGGGAGCTGGAGCTCGATGACATCCCCGCGCTTCCAGTCCCGCTTGATCCCGATGAATCCTTTTTCCTCCTCGGCGGCGATGCCTTGGCCGTTGACCGTAAGCCGGACCTTTCCATTGTCTTGGCCCAGAAACCGGTACAAGCCCCCCGGCATCACTTGGCCCCGGGTCCACCCCGGGATGCGGACATTCACGGTGAACGGCCCGGGTCGCTCCGGGTTCACGGTCACTCGGACAGCCCCCTCCCAGGGATAGCGCGTTTCCTGAACGAGGCTCACCCGGGTCGTGTCCAGGTTCACATCCGCCCGGCTGGCGACGAAGAGGTTTATGTAAAGGTCGTTCCCGGACCGGGCGTAGATGTAACTCCCCAGCGTCGCCAGCAGCCGGACGACGTTAGGTGGGCAGCAAGGGACGTTGATCCAGGCGAACCGCTCGTAATGGCCGAACGACTTAAGCGGGTTCTGGTAAAAGAACCGGTCGCCTTTGAGGGAGACGCCGACGAGGAATCCGTTATAAAGGATCCGCTCCATGAGGTCGGCGTAGCGTCCGTCCCGGGTCAACAGGAAGAGCCTGTGGTTCCAAAGCGCGTTCCCGTAGGCGGCGCACGTTTCAGCCCATCCGCTCTGGTTCGGAAGCTCGTAGCGGGCGCCGAACCGCTCGTGGAACCGAATGGCCCCGATCCCGCCCGTCACGTACGTCTTCCCGGAGACGGCGTCGTCCCAGATCCGGGCCAAGGCGTTCCGGGTGGCCGCGTCGTTGGTCAAGGCCGCCATGTCGGTCATCGCCGCGTACAGGTAAACGGCCATGACGCAATGCCCGACCGCTTCGCTCTGTTCGACCACCGGGATATGGTCTTGGGCGTTCTCGCCGAGCTTCGGATGAGAGTCCTGTCCGCGTTCGTCTATGAAGAATTTTGCAAGTTCCAGATATTTGTCCTGCCCGGTCAGCCGGAACAGGCGGACGAGGGCGATCTCAATTTCCTCATGGTTGGGGACGCGATGGCGCTTGGCCGGGCCGTAGACCGTGACGAGCCGGTCGGCGATCGTCAGGGCGGCGTCGAGCATTTTTTTCTTTCCGGTTGCTTGATAATGGGCGATCGCCGCCTCGATGAAATGGCCGGCGGGATACAGGTCCCGGTCCCAGGACGTCTCGGTCCACGTGGCGGCCGGGTTCCGGGGGATGAGGCGGGCGATGATCTTGTCGATGAGGACGTCGAGGTCCGCTTCGAGCCGCGCGTCCGGGTGCAGCATAAGCGTATAGGCCGCGCCTTCGATGGTCTTATAGGTCGGTTCGACCTCGAGCAGTTGTCCGTTCTCGGCGCTCGCTTTTAAAAGATACGGGACCGAAACGAGCCTGTTCGCCTCGATCCGGGGGGACCAGAAGGCGTCGTCGATCCGGACTTGGGTGAACGGAACGGCTTCGGTCGGATAGTCGGTCCGGGGAGGCGGGTCGGTCCGCCCGGTGAAGGCCGCGGGGCCGAAGGCAAACAGGACGAGCGCGAGCAGGGATCGTGTTTTCATGCGGGCCTCCTCATTCCGCCAATTCTATATAGGAGTGATTCCGCGAAGTCAACTTAACGTCAATTATTCCGCGGCCGCGGCGAAAACACTTTGACAACCGGCCGGGTTTTGGCTACATTCGGCCGTGTTTATTCCGGAGGAGGGCGTATGCGCTTCGGTTGCTGCGGGAGCATGATTGCCCCGGCCCGCGATTCTATCGGCGTCGAGATCGTCGAAACGGCGGCCGAGATCGGATTCGATTACATCGAGCTTTCGTTGCGCGACGTGACCGAGCTTTCCGCTCCGGCCTATGCGCGGCTCCGGGCGCGGATGGCGCGGGCGGGGATCCCGTGCGAGGCCTGCAACAATTTTTTCCCGGCCCGCCTCCGTCTCACCGGGGCCGAGGCCGATCCGGCCGCGGCCGTCGATTACGCCGAGAAGGCCCTCGAACGGGCGTCCGGCCTGGGCGCGCGCATCGTTGTTTTCGGCAGCTCTGGAGCGAGGAACGTTCCGGACGGATTCGCTCCGGACAGGGCCTGGAGACAGATCGTCGAACTGCTCGATCGCCTGGCGCCGGCCGCCGCGCGGTATGGGATCACGATCGCCATCGAACCGCTCGCCAGACTCGAATCGAACATCATCACCACGACCGCGGAAGGACTTCGGATGGCTCGGGAGGTCAATCGCGGATCGATCGGCCTCCTGGTCGATTTTTTTCACTTTACGGCCGAAGGGGACGATCCGGCGGTCCTGCTCGAGGCCGGGTCCGCCATCCGTCATGTCCATTTCGCGGCCGGCGAGGGACGGAGGTTTCCCCGGGAACGCGAGACGGGATCCCCCTCGTTCTTTGCCGGCCTGAAGCGGATCAAGTACGGGGAACGATGCAGCCTCGAGGCCTTCACCGACGATTTCGAGCCCGACGCACGGCGGGCCCTCCGCTTATTGAAGGAGCTCGCCGGACCGTGACCTCCGGCGCGGCCGCAATCCCAGAGAAGGAGAGACCCATGGCCAAAGACCTCAAAGGCAGGAAGCTCGGGATCATCCACGCCGCTTTGATCACGACGAGGGCGGTCCAGAAATTCATCGATGAGATCATCCCGGAGGTCGAGATCGTTCACTGGGTGGACGACACCATCCAGAACACGAACTTTGCCTGCCAGCCGGGGACGGTCCCGAAGAAGAACTACGCTAAATTCGTCCAGGCCGCCCTGTCACAGTAGGAGTACGGCGTCGACCTCATTCTCCTGGCCTGCTCGACGTTCAACCGGGCCGCGGAATTTGCCCGGCCGATGATCGACACGCCGATCCTCCAGATCGACCGGACGATGATGGACCTGGCCGTCCGGGACGGTGACCGCATCGGCCTGCTGGCGACCGTGCCGACCACGGTCCCGGCGTCCGATCGCCTGCTCCGCCAGGCGGCCGCCGACGCGGGAAGGACCATTTCGATTGAGACCCGGCTGTGCGGAGAAGCGTTCCGGGTTCTCAAGGCCGGCGATCCCGAAAAGCACAACGACATGCTCCTCGCCGAGATCGAGACCCTCTCCGGCGGGGTGGACGCCATCGTCATGGCCCAGATCTCGATGAGCGCCCTGGAGCCGCGTTTGACGCGGACGAAAGTCCCGGTCTACAACAGCGGCCGGACAACCTTTCGCAAAATCCGCGAGATTTTCGAAGCCCTGGAGTAAGGACGGATGATGCCGACGCGCGATATTCCAACTCTGGAACGGACCGCCCGCAAGGTCCGGCTCAACATCATCCGCATGCTGGGCGTTGGTCAAAAGGGGCATCTGGGCGGGTCGTGCTCGATGGCCGACGTCGTGACCGCTCTCTACTTCGCCAAGATGCGGCACGATCCGGCGAACCCCCGATGGGCGGACCGGGACAGGTTTCTGCTCAGCAAAGGCCACGCCGCCCTCGTCCAATACGCGGCTCTAGCGGAGTGCGGGTATTTTCCAGTCGAGGAATTGAAAAACACCAAGGCCTTGGGTTCGATCCTTCAGGGACACCCCGATATGAAAGCCACGCCCGGGGTCGAGGCCAACACAGGCTCCCTGGGCCAAGGCTTGTCGATCGCCTGCGGTCTGGCCGCGGGACTGCGGCTCGACGGCCGGCCGAGCCGGGTCTATTGCATCACCGGGGACGGGGAAATGGCCGAAGGCCAGATCTGGGAAGCGGCGATGGCCGCGGCCTATTACAAGTTGGACAACCTCGTAGCCGTGCTCGACCGCAACCGGCTCATGGCCACGGGGCCGATTGTCGAACGGTTCGATACCAACCCGCTCCCCGAGAAGTGGAAAGCATTCGGCTGGGATGTGAGGGAGGTCGACGGGCATGACATGGCCGCTATTTTGAAGGCGCTCGATGACGTCGATGAGGTCCGGGGGCGGCCGAAAATGATCATCGCCCGGACGGTGAAGGGTTGCGGAGTTTCGTTCGCCGAGGATAAACCGGCTTTTCACAACGGCATGCTCGACGCGGCCCAGTTCGACGCGGCCTGCCGGGCTTTCGATGAAGGATGTGCCGGGTCAGGGGAAGGGATCATTGACCATGATGAATAAGCGGAATCAGCGCGAGGTCTACGGCCGGACGCTGGTCGAATTGGGGCGGGAAAACCCCGACATCGTTGTCCTGGAGGCGGACCTGGGCAAGTCGACCATGAGCTGCTATTTCGAGGAAGCGTTCCCCGGCCGGTTCTTTGAGATGGGCATCGCCGAGGCCAACATGACCTCATTCGCCGCCGGCCTGGCCCTGGCCGGCAAGATCCCGTTCACCAATTCCTTCGCCGTATTCGCCGCCGGCCGGGCCTATGACCAGATCCGGCAGGGCATCTGCATCCCCGGGCTCAACGTCAAGATCGTCGGGTCGAGCGCCGGACTGTCCGACTACGGAGACGGCTCGACCCACCAAGCCGTTGAGGACGTGGCCATCATGCGGGCCATCCCGAACATGACGGTCCTCGTCCCGGCCGACGGGATCGAGACGCGCGCCCTGACCCGGGCCATGGCCGCGGCTTCGGGCCCCGTGTACATGCGCCTCAACCGCGAGGACCTGCCCGATCTTTTTTCCGGGGACCGAGCCTTTGCCATCGGACAATCGGTTCTGGTCCGGGACGGACACGATGTGGTCGTTTTCGCCTGCGGCTTGATGGTCTCCAAGGCCCTCGAGGCCGCGGAGTCCTGCGCCGCCCGGGGCGTTTCGGTCCGGGTCATCAACGTGAGTACCCTGAAACCGGTCGATGAGACCGCTCTTCGAGCCTTCGCCGCCGGGATGAAAGCGATCGTTACGGCCGAGGAGCATTCCCTGATCGGAGGTTTGGGGAGTCTGATCGCCGACGTGTTCCGGGGAGCGGGGATCCCCATGATGTGCGTCGGCATTGCCGACCGATTCGGCCAATCGGCCCGGAGCTATGATGAACTCCTGAACGCCTACGGCCTTACGACGAGCCGCATTCAAGCGGCCGTTCTGACATTGTCGGGCGGGCCGCGCCGGAGAGATTGAGAGGAGGCGCATGCCCAAGATCGGATTTATCGGACCGGGGGTCATGGGAAAACCCATGGCCGAGAATTTTCTGAAAGCGGGTTACCCTCTGATTGTCAATGATCTCAGGCCAGAACCTGCGGACGTCCGGAGCCGCGGTTGATGGGGAGGCGCGGCTTTTCGCTCCGCTGGCGGATCGCCCTCCTGATCGGTGCCGCGATCGCCATCAGCTATTTCGATCGCCAGACGCTGCCCGTGGCCATCGCCGCGATCCAACGGGATATCCCGGTCACGAACATGCAGTTCTCCTGGCTTCAGTCGGCGTTCCTGCTCGCTTACGGTCTGATGTACGCCGGCGGGGGCCGGTTGATCGATGTCCTGGGGACCAAGAGGGGATACACCCTGATCATGATTTGGTGGTCGCTGGCTTGCGTCAGCCATGGCCTGGCGGCCGGGTTTTCGATGCTGGCGGCGAGCCGGTTTCTGCTCGGCATGGGTGAGGGCGGCGGTTTTCCCGCGGCAACCAAGGGTGTCGCCGAATGGTTCCCCGCGAGCGAGCGATCCACGGCCATGGGCATCATCAACGCCGGGACGGCGGTCGGCGCCGTCGTCGCCCCGCCGGCCATCGCCTTGATCCTGTCGGTCGGCTCCTGGCGCTGGGTTTTTTTCCTTTCGGGAGCGATCGGGATCTTCTGGGTGTTCTGGTGGCGGCATGGCTTTTTTCCGCCCGACCGCCACCCCCGACTGACGCCGGACGAACGGGACGAGATCCGGGACGTCCTGACCGCCGGTGAAGAAAAAGGGAGCGGCATTCCGTGGTTGCGGCTCCTCGGATTCCGGCAGGTCTGGGGCCTGGTGGCGGCCAAGTTTCTGAGCGACGCCGCCTGGTATTTTTACCTCTTTTGGCTGCCCAAATACCTCTACGATGTCCGCGGCTTCGATACGAAAAAAGTGGGCCTCTATGCCTGGATCCCCTATGCCGCGGCGGGTGTCGGTTGCCTCGTCGGGGGCTGGTTTTCGAGCCGGCTGATCCGCGCCGGCCGTTCTCTGAATGCGGCCCGCAAGATCGCGCTGGGGGCGAGCGCCGCGGTCATGCCGCTCATCTTTTTCGTGACACGGTCGCCCGTCGAGGTGGCCATCGTCCTTTTCAGCATCGCCTTTTTCGGCCAGCAGTCCTGGTCGACGCTGGTGATGACTCTCCCCGCCGACCTCTTTCATCGGAAAACGGTTGGGTCGGTCGCCGGGCTCGTCGGTTTCGGGGGAGCGATGGGCGGCATTGTCTTCGGTTTGATCGCCGGACGGATGCTGGACCATGGCCTCGGCTACGGGCCCGTCTTCGCCATCGTGAGCACGTTTCACGTCATCGCCTTCCTGATCATCCTGGCGACAATCCGCGTCGTCCGGCCGGTTCAATGGGAAAACCCGGCCTCGCGTTCCGCTGTGTAAGCCGCCGACGAATCGGGTCGGAGAGGGTTTACCGGGTCTATCGGTCCGGCCCGGCGACGAGCTTGAGCGTTCCGAATTTCTCGGGCTTATGCGGGTTCCAGACGTCGGTCGTCCGCCAGGCCAGAAAATCTCGTTTCGGGTTTCGTCCGTCCTGACGGAAGAGGTTGAGCCGGAGTTCGCTGCCCGGACGGAACGGACGCGGATCGATCGAGGCGAGAGGAATGCGCATTTCGCCGACCCATACTTTCGCTGTCCGGTCAATCCGGGCCTTGACCTTCATTCCCGAGTCCCATAGGCGTTCGTCCGAATGCCCGGGTCGCGGCTTGGTCGAGTCGATGTCGAGGTCGAGAAATTCGCCCTGCGGCGACATCTGGAACTCCCGGTAAAGATGGATATGCTCGAAGTCGGCTCCGACATAAACCTCGAAGCAATCCCACTCCCAGAGCCGGTACGTCTCGGCCCCAAGTTGGGGATCCGATTTCAGATTGAGCGCTTCATAAGGACCGATGAATAAAAAGTACAGATAGGATTCGGTCCAGCGTGATCTTACCTCGGCCCGAAGGTTCGGCATCGGCCCGCCCAAAATGCTCTCCCCGATGAAGACACCCGTGATCCCTCTCCAAAACGCGGATTGGGAATCGGCCGTCGGCTGGGGTTCCCGGTCCGCATGATAACTCAAAAGCACTCCGGTCTCCGGCGCGGAGACAGCACCGAGGCCCATGGTCAAAAGCGCCCAGACGCATAAGATTTTTGTCCTCATGGTGAGGCCTGTTCCTTATTCCTGAGTAACGCGGAATTGTAAATAAGCGTTGGTCGAGTGTCAATATGACCAGTACGATCAGTATGTTTTTTGTTGATAAAAAAAACTTGACAACAAGAGATATTTTATATATCTAATATCATCTATCATCATTGAAATGGAATTGAAAACTGAATGAGATTAACTCTTCGGATTGAACCTGCCTTTTTCTCGAACCTGTCGGCTTTAATGAAGGGTTTTGCAAATTTTTCCGTGCAGATGGCTGCTGGTCCCCGTCTGAAACGAGCGAGGCTGGCGATGTTTGGGACCGGGAATGTGTATAAATCACAAGGAGGATGTATGAGAATTGCAAGGACTGTTTTGGCTCTGATCCTCGTCATCGGATTCGCCTCGATGTTGGACGCCCAGGCGCTTCGTCAGGGGGGCATGATCCGTGGCGTGATAACCGACAAGGGCGGAGAAGGCTTGCCCGGCGTCGCCGTGACGACGAGTTCGCCCGCCTTGATCGGCAAGATCACGGACGTCTCGGGAGGGGACGGGTCGTATCGGCTTCCCAGTCTTCCGCCCGGGACATACATTGTCACCGCGGAACTGAGCGGCTTCAAGATGATGAAGCGCGAAGGCGTGGTTGTCCGCGTCGGCCAAGTGATTGCGATCAACTTTACAACGGAACCCTCGGCGATCAATGAGGAGATCCAAGTCACGGCGACCTCGCCGGTCGTGGACGTCCAGTCGCTCAAGATTTCGACGCGCGTGGATGCCGAGGCCCTGTCCAAGCTGCCGCTCGGCCGGCAGTTCGCCAACATCATCGCCGTGACGCCCGGCATCATCGAGGATTTCTCGAGCGAGAAGATGACCGGCATGGGCACGGGCGAAATGCACGGCGGCACCGCCTACTCGAACGCCTTCGAGGTTGACGGCGTCGGTGTGAATGACCCGGCCCATAATGCCTCTATCCTCTTCACGCCGCAGTATGACGCGATTGAAGAGGTCGATATCGAGACCGGCGGCCTTTCGGCCGCTGTCGGCAACACCGGCGGCAACTTCATCAACGTCGTCACGAAGTCGGGCGGTAACACTTTCCACGGCACTCTCAACGCCTATTACCATAGCGAGGACCTGGTCCAGAGCCTCTACCAGCCCGAGCAGCTCAAAGCCTTCGGCCTGGGCCTCCCCGCCGCGCCGATCTTCAACTACAACGTGTCCGGATCGCTCGGCGGCCA
>Ga0315287_10007374_pt1 | contig 11027 bp, 17 predicted proteins | sample YL17G11_0_MG_FD_205037 | JGI IMG/M metagenome (GOLD analysis project Ga0315287, IMG submission 205037) | Sediment microbial communities from Yellowstone Lake, YNP, Wyoming, USA - YL17G11_0 | ecosystem: Environmental > Aquatic > Freshwater > Lake > Sediment | place: USA: Wyoming | collected...
GTACCGGGCCTGCGGGACCGGCTACGCCAAGACCCTCAGCCTGTTTGCCCGGGACTACCTTGATGTCCCGGCGTTCCCGATTGACCGGCATTGTCGCCGTGGCTTAATCGCGGCCGGTTTACCGGTGAACGAACAGGCGCTGCTTAAGCTCTGTACCGAATCAGGGGTTGACGCATCAAGTGTGGCCCGCTATATGGTCAGCGGCCTGATTGATGGGTCGAATCCTGACTGGAGCCAGTACCCGGCCGTTTCTGCGGCCACAACGAAAGGAGCTGTCAATGCCAAAGAACAAACCGTTGAGCCCAGCTGAAATCCGAAGAACCGACACAGCACCGGCGCCACAATTCGTCTCCGGTGATGTCGTGTTGGTTAACCCGGCCGCTCCGCCGCCCGCACCCATGCCCGAGGCTTCACCGGCCCCGGAAGAAAAGAAACCCTGATGGATACAGCCATCGGAGAGATCGTCCTTGTCGTTGTACTGTCACTGGTCCCGTGGCTGTATTTTGCGCACAGCCAGCGCAAGATGCTCCTCAAGTCTAAAGCTGAGACGCTGACGTGGCAGATCGTGGCATACTCCTCGGCGTTTCTGTCCAAAGACCAACGGACATGCGATATGGTTCTGGTGGCCGTGAAGGACGAACCTGACTGGTATGGACGGGCCTTCTCGACGGCCACGACTGTTTTTATCGCCAACGAGGCCGCGGCCCGCGAGCTTGAACAGAAGACGGCCCCGGTCAAAGCCTGATGACTAAACCGCTCGTCCGCATGACCAACCGGCTCTACGTCCCTGAGCAGCTAGTCACGTTGGCTCATAAAAAGGCCTACACGTACTGGTTTGGTCAATCCGAGTATTCGGAAGACCCAGACGACTTTGAGGTCGTCCAGACGTTCCGCCAATACAGCAACGGGCTGGTCGGGTTCCCACGCGGAAATCTTGAGAAACTGTTTGACACGTTCAGCGACTTCGAGATCGAGGATGAACGCAGTCTGGTTCCTCACGGGTTTGATCTTGAGTTTCTGGGCGAGCTGCGGGACGAGCAGAAACTGGTTTGGCGCAAATGGCTGGCCAAGCAGTACGGGATGATGCAGCTTCCGCCGCGGGGTGGCAAGACGGCCCTGATGGTCTACGCGGTATGCAAGCTTAAACAGCGGTCGCTCGTGTTGGCGCAGGAATGGTCACTGCTGGAGCAGTGGGAAGAGGAATTCAGGAAATTTACCAACATCAACGAGTTGGAGCGTCAGTGGGCTGCCCAGCACGGCAAGGCGGCCAAGCTGATTGGCTCGGTCAAAAACCCCGAGACAGACGTGTACCCGCTGGTGACGCTGGCCAGCTGGCAACTGTATCAGGCCAACATGCCGGCTCTGCTGAAAAACCGAGACCAGTGGGGTGCCGTGTTTGTCGATGAGGCGCACAGCGCCGCCAGCCCTTGCTTCAGCAAGGTGGTGGGCTCGATCAACAGCTACTACCGGATCCCGGTCACGGCCACGCCCGAGCGCAAAGACGGCCATGAGGTTGTGGTCTTTGACATTGCCGGGCCGGTAACGGCCGTGGGAACGTCTGAGCAGTTGCCCGTGCACGTCAAGGTCGTCCATACCGGCATCGAGGTACCGAATATCTTTGGCCAGATGGGCAGGAAGGCATGGGCCTCGCTGCGGCGGCGGCTGGCCCACAACGAAGACCGCAACGAACTGATTATCAACCGGGTGTTGGCTGACTACCGGGCCGGGCACAAAATTCTGGTCTGCAGTGATCTGATTGGGCATCTCAAGCAGCTGCAGGGAATGTTGATCGAAGCCTCCGACAAATTCCCGGCCATTTATGGGGACCTGAAGGTTTCGCTGCTGATCGGGGCCGTAAAGGGCAAGGAACGTAAGGCGCTCCGGATGGACGCCAAGGCCGGCGACGTCGATGTTGTGCTGGCCTATAGTAAGATCGTTCAGCTGGGTTGGAACGTCTCGCCTTGGAGCAGCCTCCATAACGTGCTGCCCATGGCCAACGAACCCAACTGGTACCAGCGGATCAGCCGTATCCGTACACCATGTGATGGGTGCCCCGGGGTTGGAGAAAAGGGTTGTGGGGGTCCGGCCTGCTCCAAAGAGGCCCCGGTGGCCACCATCTACGTGGATGCCAACCGCGTCCTCGAGGGTTGCTTCAAGACCCAGCAACGAGTACACCAACGGCTGGGGTTTGTGGAACAGCACGAATATCTCGACGCAGCCCCGAAGGTTAAACGCGACCCTGAGCGTAAAGGCCGCGGCTTGAAGTGGACAGAAATCCTGTAGGGAGGCCGGTATGGCAACGACAGAACAGCTGAGCCGCGGTCAGGTCTACAATGCCAGTGGCGACCATGAATTCAATAAGATTTATCACCTCAGCGGGGTCCCGCGGGAATTCTGGCACAGAACCGCCGACAATGTGGCGTTCCAGACATACAAGCATGACTGCTACTGGATCAAGGGCGACCCGCTGCAGGTCGACAGTACAGTGAAGGCCTTTGAGGCCAAGGATTCTCAGGCGTGGTTTGAGGGGTTTATCAATACGGCCCGGGGGTTCACGAACAAATCACTAGCTGACTACGCGGGGATGACCATCGGAGTAACGAGCCAGCAGACCGCCACCGGGGCCCAAGCCATCGCGTCCGTCGCCGCCATGACTCTGCTGAAACACGACGAGGGCCGCCGAGTCAGGTGGATCAACGCGGCTGATCGCGGCCGGGGTGGTTTTCCCATTGGGGTTGACTGGGAGGATGTCCCTGATCTGGTCGTGCTGGACGGGCTCCACCCGGATCCTTCCAAGGAACTGTATGAAACGGTCGAACGGGTAAGGAACTGGGCAGTCAGGTTTGCCCCGATCTTTCTGGTTGGCTCAGGGGCTACCCCGTTGGCTCTGTTGATTGACCATTACCGGATCACTCCGCATATTGCCCTGATGGGCCATGACAAGAAAGCGTCGATCAGGAGTTTTGGTTGAACACATTGACTGCACACCTTGAGGACTGTCTTGCCATGTACGATCTGGTGCTAAGGATGCCGCCGTTTTCCCGTTTTGACGACCTCGGTCACTTCAGGTCATGGCTGGACCGGTGTGTGAGGGAGAACGCTATGTTTTGGGCCACCATGGAGGCTGTGATGGACGCACCGGGTGAGTGTTTTGTATTCACCATCACGGTAAGCAGCTCTGCTGGGTGGCAAGACTTTGACCTCAAGCTCCCGTACGGATCTGGCATGACTTACCGGCGCGCGACTGCCCAGCTGGCCCGGCAGCACCCACAGCTGTACAGCGCCATCTGGGGTGCCCGATGAATGCAATGGCCGGTTTGGTCGAGCACATCAGCGATGCTCATCTCGCCTACGCGATCTGCACTGAACTTCGCGCGACCAGCAATCCGATTGGCTTGCTGGAGCGAAGGCTTCTTGATGCGCACGGTTGTGCCGTGGCCGTGGTCGTACAGACGACGACCAACTATCATGACAACAGCTCATGGGTGGGTCCGGCACTCCGTGAGTACCTAGGCAGTAGCTTAACCGTTACTTGCACGGTGTCGGAGGAGCTTGCTTACATGTTTGAGAGCTACTGGCGCGTCGGCGATTTCTACCAAACCCTAACCCGGTTAATACTCGACAACCGTTTCCTGCGGGACGCGTTCCTTGCATGAACCACCTCTCCGGTTCCGCTATCTTGGCTGGTCCGGCTTCCAGTACAGCGGAGAATGCTGCGTCTGCTACGAGATCAGGCCACGGCTGTATGGTGGCGGGCAGGACATGTGCTTTGTTTGCTGGCAGGAACTGTTTTGTTGCGCCGAGTTGGAGACAAACAAGACCGTCGCAGGTCAAGAAACAAGCGTGGCGGTCTCATTGGTAATCGATAGCCCGGAGGTATTGCCGGCCCGGTGGAGAAGCGCCGCGGTAAATGGGTGGTTTAAGCGCTGGACATGGATGTTCAAACGGAATTGAGGGCACGATGGCCACAACGATCAACTCAGAAGCAGAACAGCTGGCGATCGTCACAATCCTGAACAATCCGGAACAGGCCGGTCGCCTGATGGGATCACTTGGGCTGGACTGGTTTGGCGACGAAGCCGCCGCGGAAGCGTTTGCCCGGATCCAGCGCCGCTTGCAGGCCGGGAAGGAGATTCCGAAACGGTCAATTTTCCTGCTCGATTCCACCCTGACTGATACGTGCCGGCAGTGGGTAGAGAATATCCGGGTCAAGTCGGTCAAGGACGACACGGCAGCTGACCAGCTGGTCGAGACGCTGGCCTACCACCGTAAGCTGCGGTTCATCATGATGGCAGTCTCGGACATCACCGCCGCGGCCCGTGCCTCGACGCCGGACACGATCCACGAGCTTGAAAGCAAACTTGACCAGCTGACGATGGACATGAAAGCCGGTGGGCAGGCACCCAAGCTGGTAAACTTCGGCATCGGGGACAACGCGTACGCGGACGAGATCAGGCAGCAGATCATATCAGGGGATCAGTCCAGCCGAATTTTTACCGGTCTCAAGTATTTCGACGAGCGGGCCAGCGGGTTCAAAAAGGGCCACGCGGTCTTGATTGCCGGGCCAGTAGCCGGAGGCAAGAGCGCTATGGCCAACCAGCTGCTGGTCAACATGTACATGAACGAGCCACACTATAACGTGCTGATGGTCTCGCTTGAGATGGATGCCCCAGAGTGTGTCGGGCGTATGATCAGCAGCTTCAAGGGGGTCGATTTCGGCAACATTGAGCGCAGGACAATGTCGGTCAAGGAGGCCAACCAGTTCAACGAGGGCTATGAGGAATTCAACCGGATTGGTAAGGACCACGGCAAGTATTTTAAGGTCTGGAACCCCGATGACGATCTGACCAGCGCCAACGTGATCTCGTATGCCCGGCCACTGGCTCCAGACGTGATTGTGATTGACTATATCGGGTTGCTCGCACAGGATGCGTCCAAGGACGAGCAGTGGCGGGCCATGGGGCGGGCCATGCGGACGTTCAAGCTGGCCGCGAAGCAGCTGGGCTGCTGCATCATCGTGCTGGCCCAGTTTGATCAGGACCAAGCGGTGGTCAAGTATGCCCGGTCGCTCAAGGAGCACGCCAACATCATGTGGTGCTGGTCCTACGGGCCGCAGGAGGAGGCCACCGGGATTGTGACGATCAGGCAGACAGCCCCGTTTGGGAAGAACCGCAACTGCCAAGCCTTCGACTTTCGGGTCAAGTACGAGCTGAAGTACATGCGGATCACCGATGCCGGGCCTGCCGATCCGAGGGACAATGCCCCGGGACAGACCAAACAGGTTCGGGGGAAACCGGACAAGCTGGTCATGAAGCTGCCGGTGGCCCGGTCAATCCCGGGCCTCACTGATGACGACGATTGAGCGATTGATGCGCCGTGTCATGCTGGGGATTGCTGCGGTGTGGCTGGGTGCTGGGATTCTGGCGCTGATGGTGGGATTACTGTTGGGCTGGCTAGTTTACTGGGCCGTGGAGTTGTTTGCATGAATGCGCTTGCTGAATTGTCAGGATGGCTTGGCGAGAGTACACGGGTCTATAAGGCGCTGCGTTTGATTGATTGCGGCCACGGATACGGCCCATGGCTGCGTAATTTCTGGGGGGCTCACGTTCCGGGTGGCACTATCACGTACCGGTCAGCCACCATGTGTCAACAAGCCACCGGCGGATTTACGTTCAATTTGACGCTAGAAGCAACGGGCAACGGCGAGATGATTACGCTTGTGGAGCCTAATACGCTGAGCAGTCAATATGCCTGCAAGTTGCTGGCGGCGCGTTTGCTGGCCCGTTACCCTTACCTGCTGGCACATCTTTGCCGGCGCTGCAGGTGTCCCTCACCAGTGCATTACCGGGATACCGGGGCAGACCACATCATAGCTGACGTCTCCACCGTCTATCACACCAGTACGGCTTCGACGCACGCCGTGTGGTATGGTGCTGGATTTACAATCTCCGGCACCAGTATTGTGAAAGGCTCAACCTGATGGGATGCTGCCGTTCAAGATCTGGGGCCAGACCAGCCCCTTCCTATGATGTGTCTACCTGTTCGTCGTGTGGACTAGAGCTGAAGGGTCAGTTCCAAGCGGCCGCGGCCAACCAGACAGCCGGCCGGCTCGGGACCGCCACCCTGCTGGTCACACTGGCGTGCCCCAAGTGCAAGGCTCCTAATACATTCAAGGTCAATGTGGATAGAAAGATAGTCCGGCCGTAAAGAGACATTATGGGTGCCATGGCTAACTTGACAGACTATCTGGACGGTCGCCTAGCCTTTTACCTCTGGGTACAGGGCATTGAATCAATTGAATACCACTACACTTCCGGGGCCCATACGGATCTGCTGAAGAATGGCGCGTGGGTAGGACACCAGTGGTCAGACGCCCTGCACCGGAGCAGACTAAAAGACACAATCGAGCAGGCTATCAGCTTTGGAGCGGCTGAGTCCCGGGCCAGCCTGATGCTACCCGGGACCGAGCTGAGCTTTTATGTCAGAGATCCGGCCTACGCCAACATCACACACCTGATCAGCTACCGGGCTGACGACCAAGGCTGCACCGGCTCCCTATTGTGCTCGTTGGTGTTGCTGCACCGGTCACCACCCGTTACCATCGACTACTTCGGGCTGGATATGCCCAGCCAACTCGCCAGCCAGCCCAACGGGATGCCATGAAACAGATTCCACTTTTCGGTTCAAGTCTCCGCAAGGTCGATCTCGTGATCGACGTGGCCAACATGGTGTACCGGGCCCACCACCGCTTCAACGTAAAACAGCAACCCCCGATGGCCTGTGACGGTAAACCGACCGGTCACATCTACGGAACAGTGTCCATGCTTCTGTCTATGCTCAGGCAGCACGGTGTTGGCCGGGATGTCCGTTTCGTCTTTGCCATGGAAGGCGGCTGCACGTGGCGGCGAGAATTGTTCGCGGCCTACAAGGCGAACCGCGGCGAGGCCCGGGGTCACAGCTCAATCGACGAGGTAACGGAGTATTTGGCGGCCATGCCCGGTCTGACCATAACGGCCCCGGGGCAGGAAGCCGATGATGCCATTGCGGCGCACATCAGCCGGAATCCCACCCGCCAGCACGTGGTTCTCTCGATGGATCGAGACCTCTGGCAACTGGCCGGAAAGTCCAATGTCTCTGTCGTGATCGGTACCAAGGAGAAACCAATCACGGTCTATGACGTTGCCGAGACGTTCCTTACCACCCGGCCCGAGCTGGTCCCGCTGGCCAAGGCATGTCTGGGGGACACGTCGGATAATATCCCGGGTGTTATGCGGTTTGCCCGGGATGACCTGAAGGTCTTGCTGGCCCGCCAGCCTCCACACCTCGGTCAGTCGTCTGAGGACATCGCCCAGAGTCTGCTCGAAACGAGCCGCCACGCTCCAGACATGAAGCCACGGACCTGTGGCCTGATTGAAAGCTCCCTTGAGCAGATTGCAAGATCTCACAGGATTGCTACATTGCAGCACGCCAGCGAATTGACGGTCCAAACCAACATCCCAAACAGACAAGCGCTACAGTCCAAGCTTGAGGCCATTGAGTGTTTTTCTATGGCCGAGCGGCTTGGCGAGATCTACAGGTGAAACGTGGAAGTCACGCTACAGTTTGATCTGTTCAGAAAGATGCTCAAAGAGGTCACCCAGATCTATTGTGCCTCCGAGCTGGGTGGTGAAGCCGCCCAGTCCGACGACGGGGCGGCCATGTTTCTGCGGGCCTGTGCCGGCACACTGTTCTGCGAAGCTTCCTGTAAGGGGCTGGAGGTCACCGGGTCTATGCCCATCGCGGCCACGGCGCTGGACGGGACTGTGGCTGTCAAGATGGGGGCATTGCACCGGCTGAGCGGTCAAGCGGACCAGATCACGCTCACCCGGGCGGGTAAATCGTTGGCCCTGCAATCCGGCCGTTTCAATGCCGAGGTAGCCACGATTGCCCAAGCTAAAATGTCGCGGTACGATGAAGTCCCGCTGACCCACACCATCGAGACCAAGCTGCTGAGGGCCGGAATTAAAGCCGCGGGTGTGCAGGATTTACCAGAGGGGCACGCGCTGGTTCGGCTCCGGTGGGACTCGGCGGGGGCGCGTGTTTTCAGCCACACCGTCTATTTCGCAACCCACACCGCCATCACGGCTGACCCGGCCGAGCCGATTGAATTCACCTTCAACGGGGCCCTAGCCGAGGGGGTCTGCAGCACAGCAGAACAGGTCCAATTCGGGACGGACGGTAAATCTTACCGGTTCAAGACTACCGAGGTGGACATGACCCACCCGATCAAGGCTCACGAGCTGGAGGACATGGACCTGCTGGTCCGGGCTCTCAAGCCGGACGAATACCCCAGATTCGACGTTACTGCCAAGGTGCTGAGCGAGGCCTTGGAGGCCGTCGGCTCCATCGACACCCAGACCGGCCAAGATGCCAAGCGGGCCTACGTGGAGCTGACCTGCTGTGCCCCCAAGGAGATGGTTGTGCTCAGTACCAAAACGTCAATCGGTTTTACCACGCAGCAGATCAGTGTGGTTGGCGTAAAAAACATTGACGTGGAATGTTTCGCGCTGGTCAACCACCGGGCCCTGTCAGCCTTTGTTGGGCGGCTCAAGGGACGGGAATTGACCGTGGCGATGTTGCCAGATAGAGTTGTCCTTCATGCCGGGCCCAGTTTGTATGTTGTCACGCTGGTTCAGGAAGATTAAAACTGATCAACGCGGTTCAAAAGGCGGACATGTTCTCATTCTCCTCTTCGGAATACGACTCCTTCATGCTCAAGTACGCCCGGAACAATTGGCGCCGCGGTACAGCCACGCATTCCGACGTGTCTCAGTACAACCAATCAGTTGTGCTGGGCGTGGACGTGACCAGCTACACCGATGGTCGCCGAACGATCACGTTCACTTCATCTTCGGCCATGATGTGGCTCAAGCTGGAGGACGGGCAGGCTATCCTGTGCAACCGGGCATTCACGGACTTCAAGGAAGTCCTCGATGAGATCGAGGCTTTTGCGGGGAAGGTCGAATGATTGCCAGCTGGGCGGCCATTAAGCCGTGGACATTTTCGTGGCCAGATCCGGCGACCATGATTGTCAAGATCATGCCCGCGGTCGAGCAACCCTACCAGAAGGAAACTCACCGGGACGGGTTCATAACCGCGTCAACGCTGTACAACGAGACCCGGCTAGTCGGGTACATGGTTGGATTTGACCAGAAGACTGTCGGCCGCGGCAAGAACAAAAAGCAGTTCCCCGCCTGTCGAACCTTCAGCGGATTCTCCATGGCGGCCAGTTACTCGGCCGAGGAGCCCGACGATACGCTCGTGCTCGTGCTGGGCACGCCACACATCAGGTTGATCCGGTTGGGCCAACCTGACAATGCCATCTACCAAATTGTCATGAGGAGGCGCTGATGCCGCCAGCCAAAAAAGAAGACCCGTTGCCAACCGTGGATGCCCGTGAGGAATTTATTGCCCAGCTACAGCAGGAACCGTGGCTGGCAGGAATTTTGGTCCGGCTGGAAAAGCCGCGGTTCAAGATGGACGAATCCATCATCGTTGAGCTTAATGACATGGCCACGATTCAGGCAACATCATTTGTGGACGGCACTGCCCGGTTGCCGGTGATCAGGCACAAATCAGATCTCTTCACCCTTCAGACTGCCAATGCGGAATGCCTCGCCCACCGGGGCCGGGTCACCGAGATTGTAGTGAGTTATCTGGCCGTCAAGTACGCGCTTGACACGTTGTGGGACGCGGCCGAAGCCAAGCTGCAGGCCCAACCGGCTTACAAGTATTACTCCAACGGGCGCGGCCGAGATTTGTTTGTGGCTGCCGTGCTGTCACCGTTGCATGAGCGCCGGCTTCATGTGGATCAGGTGCTCAAGATGGCCGAACACCTGAAGGAAGCCTTGACCCACACGCACTTTGCTATCCGGCAGCAAAGCGATCTCGGGTTGGCGTCGTTGTCCGAGAAATCCGCATGAGCCTTTTCGAGTACACGCACTTGCAATACCGCGGTACGGACGAGATCCTGTGTGGGCAGCAGGCCCGGTACCGGTTCAGCGTGGACCGTGGTAAATGGGACAAGGAATACCTCAAAGTCCCCAGCCTGTGCCCCACGTGCGTGCAGGTATTGAGACTCCCGCCAGACACCAAGGAAACCCCATGACGAGTTCATTATTCCGAAAACTTGAAGTCATACTTAACGAGGCTACCATTCATGGTGGCCTTGCGTCTTGGACTCATAAAAGAAAGACATCCAAACAGTTCGATGTGGTCGATATCCATCTTGTGATCGACACCGGTTTCGACTCCGGCTTATCATGGAATGATGGGTCTCCTGTCATGCCCGACGAGTTGTTTTCGTGGTACGACGCCTGTGCCCAGATGCCAGTCTACATGCTCTTTCGTCAGATTGATAGACACCTTGACGCTATTAAAAACAACGACGATCACGGAAACGTGATGTCTGAGTGGCATATGTGCATCCTTGAACAGGTGTTAGGCTCAAAGATCGAGGCCGCAGAGCCGTCTAAGTCGTCTATCACGGCGCATGAACAGCAAGTTAGTTTTGATGCCTTCAAAGACAGGTTTGTCCAATTTCTCGCAGAGCGCGCCAAAAATGGCGACAACACAGCACCAGAACTGCTTGCGTGGCAGCTAGCGGGGGCTAATGCCGAACTGCTGAGTGAATCTGGGTTTCAAGGTTATGAGCCGCTCACCAAAGAATCAGTGATGCGTGCACTAGTCGAGCTTAAGGCAGCATACCCGCTTGGCTGTCGGCCAGACAAGACCCCTGTAGCGTGTCAGGAGGGCACCAACCATGGCAGCTGTTCCGAGTATTAAAGCGGGAAACCGCCAAGGTGGCGACGCAGACGCGACTGACCGTGAATTGCTGGCTTTTTATGCCCTGTGCCGCCAAGCCAGTACCAATGAACTGGTCACGCGCCTGCGGGCCAGTGAGGCCCGGGCCCGCTATTACGGGGTCAAGGCCCCCAGCGGGGTAGTCAGCTATACGTTTTCAACCGCAGTCAAGACTGAACCAAATC
>Ga0315287_10007375_pt1 | contig 11024 bp, 8 predicted proteins | sample YL17G11_0_MG_FD_205037 | JGI IMG/M metagenome (GOLD analysis project Ga0315287, IMG submission 205037) | Sediment microbial communities from Yellowstone Lake, YNP, Wyoming, USA - YL17G11_0 | ecosystem: Environmental > Aquatic > Freshwater > Lake > Sediment | place: USA: Wyoming | collected...
GTTTTTTGTGTGTGTGGGGGGGGGGGGGGGGTTGTCTCTGCCACCCCCCCTCCCCCCCCCCCCCCCCCCCCCCCCCCCCCGCCCCCCCCCCCCCCTCGCTCTCGCAAAAGCCACTACTCACTTTGACTCCAGCCGGATCGCGTAGCCCACGTCTGTGCCCACCCCCTGGTTGCCCCGCTCCGCCGCCACACGCTCCGCGACGGAGATCGCGGAGATGCGGCGGGGCTGGGTGCAGACGATGCGGGCGCCGGTGCCGGCCGCCCACGCCTCCTCCAAAATGTATTGGGGCACCTGTGTCGTCTTGCCGCACCCCGTCTCGCCCGCCACGAGGACGACCTGCGAGCTCGCGACCGCCTTGAGCACCTCCGCCCGGAAGGGGGCGATGGGCAAGGCAGCCCGGGCGGCCGACAGGGCGGAGCCGGCCGGCGTTGCCTGGGCGGCCGCCCAGGCTGCGTGCCGCCGCGCCACCTCCTCCCTCGAAAAGGCCGCCGCGCCGCCGCCGGGGCGGCCGCCTCCACCACCCCCATCCCGGCGCCGCCGCTTCTCGTCGGGGGACGCGGCGGACGGCGGCAGGGCACCGTCGGGACCGCCACCGCCAGAGGCGAGTGCCAGCTCACCAGGCGTCGGCGGGTGGGCCGCGAAATAGCCGGCCAGCGCCGCCCGCGTCGCGTCGCAGAGCGGCAGGTCATAAGCCGAATCCACGCCCCGGGACCGTTCCTTGGGCTTGTAGACGGTCACGGCCCGGGCGTCGCCCCGGCTGTTTGTATGTGTGCGACAGTTGGGACGAAAGGATGAGAGTTTTAGGTTTTCTCTTTTTCTCTCTCCAGGGGGAGGGAGGCACCCGCCGCTTTTCTTCTCATTTTTCTTATTTATCTCCTTTCCATAACTCACCCGTGGCTCTTGGACTTGAAGCCGTACTTGCGGCACTCTGCGTGGACGACCGCCCGGTCATGGTTGGAGAGGCCGGGCGGGAACTTGATTTCTGTGGAGATTAAAAAAAAAAAAATGAGAGCAGGTTTGACGAGAGAAAAAAAATGGCGCCCCTGGTCGTCGATGCATCGCTTCTCTTCTCTTTCTCTCCCCCTCTCCATCTTCTCACCCTTCTCCTCCCCTCTCTGAAAGTCGGCCAACTGGTCGGAGATGGAGATGCGGACGTGCTCCTCCACGGGGCGCATCCCCGGGGCCAGGCGGCCCCGGCCCCGGCCGCCGCCCGGGTCGCCCCTGCCGCCGCCGCCGCCGCCGCCGCCGCCGCCGCCGTTGCTGCGGGTGCCTCCGCGGCCGCCTCCGCCGCGGCGTCCAGACATGATTGGGTGCGTGTGCGTGTGTGTGTGTGTGTGTTTGTGCGTGCTCTCTTTGAGCGCGCGCTCCTTTAAGAGGTGCCACGTGCGTGCGAGCGTGAAGAGAAGACTGACTAGCCTTTTTCGTTTCACTAATAAAAAAATGGCCGCCACCTCCGGCGGCTCCCCCGCCGCCGGCGGCGACCCTATCATCTTCGGCGTTCTAACCGTCTCGGACCGTGCATCCTCCGGGGTGTACGCGGACGAGGGCGGCCCCGCTATCCTCGGCTTTTTCGACGAGGCGGTCGCGAGCGAGTTGCGTTTTTTATATATATATATATTTTTTTCAACCTCCTCCCTCTTTCATCTCCCCGGGGCAACGCACGACGCACGGCGCGCCATTTCCTCACTCTCTCTCCTCTCTCTTTCCCTCTCAGATGGACCGCCATCCACCGCATCATCCCGGACGACCGGGACACCATTGAAAAGGAATTGAAGAGCATGGCGGACGAGGAGGGGTGTGCTGTGATTGTGACGACGGGAGGCACCGGCCCCGCGCCCCGAGACGTCACCCCCGACGCCACCGCTGCCGTGTGCGACCGCCTTATGCCCGGGTATGGGGAGCAGATGCGGGCGATCAGTCTGCGGGCGGTGTCGACGGCGGTCCTGTCCCGCCAGACGGCGGGGGTGCGGGGAGGGACGCTCATCCTGAACCTGCCTGGGCGGCCGCGCGCGATTCGGGAGACCATCGACGAGGTCTGGCGTTCCGTGCCGTACTGCGTCGACTTGATTGGCGGGGCTTACATGGTGATGGACGAGGGGGTGGTGCGCGCGTTCCGGCCGGCGGGGGCGGTGCGTGGGGCGGCGGAGGAGCGGCGAGGTTGAAGGGGAGTGAGGGAGGGGTGGGAGGAGGTTGAAAGACTGAACATCATTCCTCCGAGCACGCGAAGGAACGTGAGCGTGCCCTCTTTCTCTTCGCCTCTCTCTCCCACCTTCATGCTGCCCGCCGCCCTGCTCCGCGCCGCCGTGCGCCGGTCGGGCGGCACCGTGGCCAGCGCGGTAGGCGCGTCCTCGCGCGGCCTGGCCGCGAGCGCCGCTGAGGCCGCGCCCGCCGCCCCGGCCGTCGAAATGATCGAGGTCACCGTCAACGGGGCGCCCGTCTCCGTCCCAAAAGGGGCGAACGTCATGGCGGCCTGCACGGCGGCCAGCGTGGACATCCCCAGGTACGGGTGGAGAGGGGGCGCGAGGAGGGGTGAAGGGACGGGCGGTGAGATGCTTCTGTGTGTTCAGGCGCCGGGGCGGGTTCTCTCCATCGCGCTCGCCCCTCCCTCGCTCACGCTCCGTCCTTTTCTCTCCTCTATTCAGATTCTGCTACCACCAGCGGCTCAGCATTGCGGGCAATTGCCGCATGTGCCTGGTGGAGGTGAGAGGAGGGAGGGCATGGGAAGGAAATGCGTGAACAGAGGTAGAGCAGCTGCTCAGGGTCGCCGTGGCGCGCCGATGACGAGAAGAGAGTGCCGTTTCCTTCTCGCCCGCGGGCGTGGCAGTCGACCGCCCCTGCTCTCTCAGTCTCCACCTTGAGATGGTTAGACTGGTGGCGCATTTCCCGGGCCGGTCGGCCAGCGAGTCGGCGGCGAAGCAGGGGACGCGAGGGACACACAGAAGCCGTCAGCCGCTCGCCGCCCTCTTCTTCTTGTCCTCACCATTCCATCCCCACCCATCCCGTCTTCCTTCTCCCCATCTTTGTTTCAGGTCGAGAAATCGCCGAAACCCGTCGCCTCCTGCGCCATGCCCGCCGCGCCCGGCATGGTCATCAAGACGGACACGCCCCTGGTCAAGAAGGCCCGGGAAGGGGTGATGGAGTTTCTGCTGGTGAGTGAAGGGGAAGAAGAGGAAGAAGGATCCACACAGACCTCGCGACCCCCCGACCCCGCAATCCCATCCCATCCTCTCCCCTCTCCCCGCTCTCCTACCCCCTTCCCCTCCAGATCAACCACCCCCTCGACTGCCCTATCTGCGACCAGGGCGGCGAGTGCGACCTGCAGGACCAGGCCATGGCGTTCGGGTCCGACCGCGGGCGCTTCACCGAGGGCAAGCGGTCCGTCCACGACAAGAATGTCGGCCCGCTCGTGAAGACGGTGATGACCCGCTGCATCCACTGCACCCGGTGCGTCCGCTTCGCCTCGGAGGTGGCGGGCGTGCCCGAGCTGGGCATCACGGGGCGCGGCAACGCGTCCGAGGTGGGGACGTACGTCGAGCGGGCGATGAGCTCCGAGCTGGCCGGCAACGTGATTGACCTTTGCCCCGTGGGCGCCCTCACCTCCAAGCCCTACGCCTTCACCGCCCGCCAGTGGGAGCTGAAGGGGACGGAGTCCATCGACGTGTCGGACGCCATCGGCGCCAACGTCCGCATCGACGCGCGCGGCCCCGAGGTGATGCGCGTCGTCCCGACCCTGAACGAGGCCGTGAATGAGGAGTGGCTGAGCGACAAGGGCCGGTTTGCGTACGACGGCCTCCGCACCCAGCGCCTCGTCACCCCGCTGGTGCGGAGCCCGGCCAGCGGCGCCCTGGAGCCGGCGACGTGGCAGGAGGCGCTGGCCGCGGCGGCGGCCGCGGTGGGCGCGGTGGCGGCCAAGGACCCGGGCGCCCTGCGCGCGGTCGCGGGCAAGCTCGCGTGCGCCGAGAGCGCGGCCGCCCTGAAAGACCTGTGGTCCCGCCTGGGTTCGGGTGACACACGGTACGAGGGCGACGGGCCGGCCGGCCCGCACCTGGACGTCTCCTCGCGCGCCGCCTACACCTTCAATGGCGGCCTGGACGGCATCGACGGCGCGGACGCGGTCCTGCTGGTGGGGACCAACCCCCGGACCGACGCGCCCGTCCTCAACGCACGCCTGCGCCGGGCCTGGCTGGGCGGGACGCCGGTCGGCCTTGTCGGCCCGTCCGCCCTGGCCGCGCCGGGCAACCCGGCGACGGGCGCGCCCCTGACCTACCCCGTCACGCACGTTGGCGAGGGGCCGGGCGCGTTGGAGGCGCTCCTGGCGGGGGGGAGCGAGTTCGGGGGCGTCCTGCAGGGCGCGGCCCGCCCCCTCATCATTGTGGGCGCCGGCGTCGGCGCCCGCCCCGACGGCCCCGCCGTCCTGGCCGCCGCGCACGCCCTGGCTGCCTCCGCCGGCGCCGTCCCGGCGGCCGCGGGCGACTGGAACGGGTGGGCGGTGCTGCACACGGACGCCGGGGCGGTGGGGTGCGCGGACGTCGGCTTTGTCCCCAGCGCCCGGGCGGCCGCGGCGGCGGCGGCCGGCGTGCGCCCGAAGCTGGTGTACCTCCTCCACGCCGACGACTGGGCGGCCGGCACCATCCCCGACGGCGCCTTCGTCATCTACCAGGGCTCCCACGGCGACGCGGGCGCGGCCCGGGCGGACATCGTCCTCCCCGGCGCCGCCTTCACGGAGAAGGACGGCACGTATGTCAACACGGCCGGGCGGGCGCAGGCGACCCGGGCGGCCGTCCCCCGCCCGGGCCAGGCGCGGGAGGACTGGGCGGTCGTCGCCGCGCTGGCCGAGGTGGCGGGCGTGGCGCTGCCGTACTCGGACCGGAGGGGCGTGCGGGCCCGCCTGGCCCAGCTGGCGCCGCACCTGGGTAGCCCGGGGGCGGAACCGCGGGCGGTGCCCGGGCTGGCGGGCCCGGCGCTCGCGGCCGCGGCCGCCGCCGCGGCCGCGCGGGCGGCCCCCCCGCTCGACCCGGCCACCCCGTTCGCCGTCGGCGTCCCCAACTTCTACCAGACCGACGTCATCTCCCGGGCGTCCGTGGTCATGGCCAAGGCGACGGCCGCCCGGCGGGCGAGCGCGGCGGAGGACGAGGGCGGGGCGCTGGCGGCTTGAAAATGCTTGAAAATGGAGTGGAGAAAAGATGTGTGTGGGGTGTGGGGGGGGGGGGGAGTGATGGGGGGGGGATGGGAAGAGCGGGCGTGTGGTTTTGTGAGCCCGCCCTGTAAACGAAGACGCGGAGTTTTGCGGAGTTTAACGGCTGTGCTGTTCTGACAGAACACAACACAAAGGCGAGAGAACGCAGGCACTCACGCACGCACTCTGCCCACACGCCCTTCTCCCCCGGGCAGACACACTCCCCCCCTCGTCCGCCCCTCCCATGCCTCACATTCCATTCCTCCGCTCTCTCTCTCTCTCCTCCCCCCTCATTCGCCGCCCTCCTCCGCCGCCGCCGCCTCCGCCGACAGCACCGTCACCGTCTGCACGCTGTCCCCCGCATCCAGCTTCACCAGGCGGATGCCCCGGGCCGTACGGGAGTAGGCGGGCACGGCGGCTTGCGGGGTGCGGAGCATGACGCCATTGGCGGTCCCGACCAGCAGGTCGCGGCCCGCGTCGGCGCCGCCCGGGCGGGTGGGGACGGGCAGGACGGCGGCGAGGACGTCGCCGGGCGCGAGGCGGATGCCCCGCACCCCCTGGCCGGCGCGCCGCATGGTGCGCACGTCGGAGGCGCGGATCTTTTTGGCGAGGCCCTCCTTGGTGACGAGCAGCACGGCCGCCCCGCCGCCGCCCGCGCCCCCCTCAGCGGCCGCCGCCGCCGCGTCCGCCTCCGCGGGGGGCAGGACCACCATGCCCACCAGCACCGCCCCGGGGGACAGCTTCATGGCGGCCACGCCCGTCGACGCCCGGGAGGACGGGCGCAGGCAGTCGGCGGCGAAGACCAGGACCTGCCCGTCGCTCGCGGCCACCAGGACGCGCGCGCCGGGCCCCGCCGGGCAGCGCGCGACCCACACGAGCTCGTCGCCGCCGCCCGCCCGCAGCTTGATGGCGTACGTCCCGCCCGGCCGCACCTTGGCGAACTGGGAGAGCGCGGTGCGCTTGACGAGGCCGTTGCGGGTGAGGAGGAGGAGGTCGGGTTGCGGGGAGGCGGGGCCTTCGCCCTCGCCCTCGCCCGTGGCCTCGGCCTCGACCTCGACCTCGACCTCGGCCTCCTCTTCATCATTTGTCGCCGTCGCCGCCGCGGCCGCCGCCGCCCCCCCTTTTTTAGCAGGGGCAGGTGGCGCCTCCCCGAAATCGCGCACCGCCAGCAGGGCCGCCACGTCGCTCCCGCGCGGCACAGAGATGAGGCGCGTGATGGGCGTGCCCGCGGCGGACCGGGAGGCCTCCGGCACCTGGTGCACCGCAAGCGAGCGCACGCCGCCGTCCCTGCTGAAGAAGAGCAGGGTGTCGTGGTTGCGCCCCACCAGGACGTCGCCCACCCCGTCCTCGGCCCCCCGCAGCCCCGCCCCCGCCTTTCCACGCCCCCCGCGCGCCTGGGCGGCAAAGGTCCGGGGGTCCATGCGCTTGATGAAGCCGCGCGTGGAGTAGACGATGACGGATTCACCCTGCGGCACCAGCGACGCGTCCGTCACGCTGCCGGCCGTGCCCGCCCGGACGACCGACCGCCGGGGCGTGCCGTGCTTGGCCGCCACCTCCTCGGCCTCTGAGACGATGAGGGCGCGGACGCGGGCGGGGGAGGCCAGCAGGTCCTTCAAGTCCGCGGCCGTGGCGGCCAGGTCGGCCGCCTCGGCCTGCAGCTTGCCCGCTTCCAGCCCCGTCAGCCGGCGCAGGGCCATCGCCAGCACCGCGTCCGCCTGGCCGGGCGACAGGCCGTGGGAGGCTTGGAGGGCCAGGGCGGCGGACGGCCCGTCGGGCGCGGCCCGGACGGTCCTGACGACCGCATCCAGGTCGGCCTGGGCGAGGAGGAGGCCGGCCACGATGTGCGCGCGCGCTTCGGCTTTCCCCAGCTCGTGCCGGGCGCGCCGCTCGATGACGCCCACCCTGAAGTCGATGAAGTGGGCCAGGCAGGCCTTCAGGCCCAGGGTCTTGGGGGTGCCACCCACCAGGGCCACCAGGTTGACGGAAAAGCGGGCCTGGAGCGAGGTGTGGCGGAAGAGGGCGTTGAGGACGACTGCGGGCGCCGCGCCCCGGCGGACCTCGACGACCACGCGCATGCCGAGCCGGTCCGACTCGTCCCGCACGTCAGACACGCCCGTGAGCACGCCCTCGTCCACCAGCTCGGCTACCCGGCTCACAAAGGCGGCCTTGTTGGTCTGGTAAGGCAGTTCGGTGATGACGATACGTGCCTTGCCCGGCCCGCCGCCTCCCAGGCCCGCCGAGGCGAACCCGCCGGCAGCGTCGTCGCCGTCCTCCTCGAAGGACGAGGTGGTGCCGGCCGCGTCGCCGTCAAAGGCCGCGGCGAGCGCGGCCGCGTCTGCCTCGCCCTTCTTCCCGCGCTTGGCCCGGGCGGCCTTGCCCTTCTTCTTGGAGGCTGGGCCGTCGCCGTCCAACTCGAAGGCCACCTGCCCCCGCACCGTCACGGGCCCCCTCCCCGTCTCGTACGCCGCCTTGACGCCCTCCACGTCCAGGATCTCCCCGCCCGTCGGGAAGTCCGGGGCCGGGACGTGGACCATGAGGTCGGCGGTCGTGGCGGCCGGGTTGGCCACCAGGCATTTCAGGGCAGACACGACCTCGTGCAGGTTGTGCGGGGGGATGCGGGTCGCGATGGACACCGCAATCCCGGCCGCCCCGTTGACCAGCAGCAGGGGCACGCGCGCCGGCAGGACGGTCGGCTCCTCGCCCGATCCGTCAAAGGTGGGCGACATGTCGACGGTGTCCGCGCCCAGGTCGCGCAGGAGGGCGTCCGCCGAAATGGGTTGCAGCCGGCACTCGGTGTACCGCATCGCCGCGGGCGGGTCCGCGTCCAGGGACCCGAAGTTGCCGTGCCCCGCGATCAGGGGCGCCCGCATGGAGAAGTCTTGGGCCAGGCGGACGAGCGCGTCGTAGACGGCCGTGTCGCCGTGGGGGTGGTACTTGCCGAGGACCTCCCCCACCACGCGCGCGCACTTGCGGTAAGGCGTGGTCGGGGCCAGGCCCAGGCCATTCATCGCGAACAGGATGCGCCGGTGCACGGGCTTGAGGCCGTCCCGCACGTCGGGTAGGGCCCGGCCGACGATGACGGACATGGCGTAGGCCAGGTACGACTTTTCGGCCTCCACGCGGAGCTCGGTGTCGATGACGCGCCCGCCCGGGGCGGGCGGGTTGTTGTTTGCTGGGTCGCCGCCCCCACCATCGCCGCCGCTCGCGCTTCCATCGCCGCCCGCAGCGGCGGCCAGGCCCCGCCCCCGGTGGATTTGCGGGGCCAGGCGGACTGAGGTGGCCAGCCACGCCCCCCCCGCCGGCCGGGCGCTCACCAAGGCCCGGGCGAGGCGGGCCACAAGGGGAGCAGGCGGGCGGGCAGGCATTTGCGGAACGACGACGGCTGCCGGGCCGGGTGCGGGGCGCATGTGTGTGCCAGGGAACGGGCACGCGCGCGTATATGTGCGTGTGTGAAGGTGGAGAGGGGCCGAGATTCGGGGGAATCGATCGGAATGCGTGCGCGCAGGCGGCGTTCGGAGGCTTGTGACGGGCGTGGCGAGAGAATTGAGCGTGAGAGTGCCGGCGTGCGCGCGCCGTTTTTTTCTTTTCAACCTCCTCCTGCCCGCTCTAGGCCTTTCCCTCCGCCGCCCGGCCGCGCCCACCAGGGCGCCGCCGCCTTCCCACCGCCCTTCACCACCGTCACCGTCGCGATTGCCGGGCCCAACAGGGCAGCCTCCGGCAGCGGGGGGGGGAGGGGGGCCGGGACGGGCGCCCCACCCCCATCCTGCTTCTTGCCACCCTTCCGCCGCCCAAACAGGCGTGCCCAGCGCTCCTTCTTCTTGCCTCCTCCTCCGCCGCCGCCGCCGACGCCCAGGACTTCCCCGTCCATGCCCAGGGGCATCGCCGTGGACGCCGCAGGCGTGGCGACGACGGGGCGGGCGGCAAGGCGAGGGGGCAGGCCAAGGTCGGTGCGGGTGGTGGTGGTGGGCGGCGGCGGCGGCGGCGGTGGCGGCGGCGGTGGCGGCGGGGTGGGCACCCCTCCGCCGGCCGACCACCGCGTCACCCTCCCGCCGCCGGCCGGGCTGGTCAAGCAGGCGGGCGGCAGGTCCAGCACGCATAGGGAGGCGTCCACGCTCAAAAGGGAGGAGGGCGACTGGCGGGGCAGCGGCGCGTCAGGCGGCGCCAGGTGGTGGTGGCCCCGGCCGCGCGCGCGGGCGGCCGCGGCAGTGGGCGACGGCCCGCCGCAGCCGGCCAGCGAAGGGCTCCGCGCGCCCGAGCAGGAGGCGGGCGGCGGCGGGACGACCGGCCCGCAGGCGACGGGCCGGAAGCAGGAGGAGGCGGGGAGGGGGTTGCTGCCCGGCGCGCTGCCCCCGCCCTCGCCGCCCCCCTCCCCTTGCCTTGGCCCGGCCGCCACCGCCGCGGCCAGGCGGCCCGCCAGGACGGCCGCCCGGGCCTCCGCCGCCGCACGGCCCGCCTCAGCTAAGGCCGCTCGCCGGGACATGGCCACCGCCGCCTCCGCGGCCTCCCGGGCGGTGGAGGCGTGGTCGGACAGAGCCTTCCGGGCGGCCAGGGCGGCCGCCCGCTCGCGCGCGGCGTCGGCCCGGGCGGCCTCCAACGCGCCCGCCGCCCGGCGCGCCTCCCCGGCCGCGGCTTCCGCGCCCGCCCGGGCCCGGGCTTCGGCGCCCAGGGGCGCGTGCAGGTCGGACGCGCCGGGGGCATGACGGCTGCTGCCCTCCACGGCGCTCAGCGCCGCCCGCAGCCGCGCGGCCTCAGTTTTGGCCGCGGCCGCGTCCGCCTGCGCCTCCGCCAGCCAGCCCTGCAGTTCTAGGACGTCCCGCTCCAGTTCGGCCTGGTGGTCGGCCAGGGCGGCGGACTCGGCCTGGACGGCCCTGCACCAGCGGGCCTACACAGGGAGCGAGAGGAAAAGGGGGAGAGTGAAAAGGGGAGAAGGCTGAAAAAAACGATGCGCGCTTTTCACGTCTCTCGTTCGCGCTCCTCTCTCTCTCCTTCACTCTCGTACCGCTGCCTCCGCTTCCGCTCGGGCCTCCGCCAGGGCGGCATGCGCGGTGGCTGAAGGGTGGGGTGGGGTCGCCATAGTGTGTGCGTGTGCAGGGGGGGGGGGGGGGGGGGGGTCAGGGGAACACGGGCGTTGGCGACGCCGTGTTTTGAGAGTGGCTGTCTCTCTCCATTCTCTCCTTCTCCCGGCGGTGCTTTTTCGAGAGAGCACACACACACTCACACGGCCCGGCATCAGCACGCACGCACACGCCCACACACACGCACACACGCGTGCACACACACACGTACGCCCATGGAGAACCACCTCCTCCGCCACGGCGAGGCCATGGAGGCCGAGCTGAAGGCCGCGGGCGAGGTCTCGCTCGGGGTGAGTTGGTGTTTGGTGTTTTGTGCGCGCGCGCGCGCCTCTCCCGCGTCTCGGGCCCGCCATCCCACCCAGGGCAGCGTTTTACGTGCACATCGTGCACCGCGCCGGGTGTGGGTGCAACCAAAATCGCACACGCGCTCACACGCACCCTTTCAATGTACTCACCGTCACCCCCATCTCTCTCTCTCTCCACACAGACAACCATCATGGCCGTCGCCTACGACGGCGGCGTCGTCCTAGGCGCGGACTCCCGGACCTCCACGGGCACGTACGTGGCCAACCGGGCGACAGACAAGCTGACCAAGCTGACGGAGCGGGTAAGATGAGGAGGAGAGAAAGAAAACACAGCGATCGGCGCGCGCGCTCGGGCCGACCCACCCCGCCCCGCCTCTCATCCCCCCCCCCCCCCCCCCCCATCGCGACCCCGGTAACGTCGTCGGAGGCCAGCTTGCGGCATCGCTGAACCGCCGCAAGCCCTAGCTG
>Ga0315287_10007376_pt1 | contig 11023 bp, 10 predicted proteins | sample YL17G11_0_MG_FD_205037 | JGI IMG/M metagenome (GOLD analysis project Ga0315287, IMG submission 205037) | Sediment microbial communities from Yellowstone Lake, YNP, Wyoming, USA - YL17G11_0 | ecosystem: Environmental > Aquatic > Freshwater > Lake > Sediment | place: USA: Wyoming | collected...
GATTGCGTCAGGCGGTCGGCGTCGCCATCGATTTCCGGAAGGCTCGGATCGTAATCGCGCACCAGCTTGATCGACCATGCGGCTTCGGCATCGGCCAGCTGGCGCACGCGCTCAAGCACGGTATGGATATTGAGCGGCGAAAATTCGCGCGGCGGCGCCGGATTCATCAAGCGGTCGACAAGGCCGGCGAGCCGGTCGACTTCGGCGCCGATCAGCTCGACCAGCTCGCGCGCATCGTTGCCCTCGACCCGGCGACCGAGCAATTGCGCCGCACCCTTGAGGCCGGCCAGCGGATTGCGGATCTCGTGGGCCAGGCCCTTGAGCGCGGCGGACAGGGCGGCGGGCAGCGCCGTGGCCGGATCCTCGCCGGGAAATTCGCCGGCCGGATGGGCCTCGAGGTGAATCGAGTCCGGGCCGGTGCGGCTGATCCACAACTCGGCGAAATGCTCGCTTCCCCCCGGGAAGGCCAGGCGCGCGCGGTGCACCCGCAAGGCCTCGCCCCGCTCGGGCAAGCGCGCCAGCAACGCGCGCAGCCGGCCCTTCTCGACATCCATCGCGTCCAGCGTCAGCCCCTGCATGCGCCGTGCGCTCACTCCCAGCCAACTTGCGAATGCCGTGTTGCAGACAGTCACGCTGGCGGACGCGTCGAGCCAAGCGACGGGTGTCGCCAGGGCGTCCAGTTCGGGGGGGATTTCAGGCTCGGCCATTGCACCATTGTAGTGCAAAGCCGCGGCCGGCGATCAGCCCGGCGCCTGCCGCACCGCCTTCAGAATTCCCTGCAACAAAGCCATCGGCGATGGCGGGCATCCCGGCACCGTCACATCCACCGGAATCACGTTGGCGATCCTGCCCAGGCTTGCGTAGTTCTCACCAAACACGCCGCCGCAGGCCGCGCAATCGCCAACCGCGATCACCCACTTCGGGTCCGGCGTCGCATCGTAGGTTCGTTTCAGCGCTTCGGCCATGTTCCGCGACACCGGTCCGGTCACCAGCAGCGCATCGGCGTGCCGGGGGCTGGCCACGAACTTGATGCCCATGCCTTCCAGGTTGTAGTACGGATTGCCGAGCGCGTGGATTTCCAGCTCGCAGCCGTTGCATGAGCCGGCATCGACGTGGCGTATGCAAAGCGCGCGACCGAACACGCGATGGATGTCCTTCTGCATCTGCGACCGGATCAGTTCGGCATCGGTCGCTGGCGGCGCCTCGGTCACCAGGCCGATCCGGAATATCTGTCGGAGCATGTGCCACATGATGTCGCGCTCCTGTTAGAGGTCGTGCCCGCTGTAGGACAGGTTGAAAGACTTGTTGATCAAGGGGAAGTCCGGAACGATGTTGTTGATGATCGCGTGCTCGAGCGCCGGCCAGTTGTGCCAGGACGGATCGTGCGGATGGCAACGCGTGATGCGTCCATCGGCCAACACACGCAGCGCTACCAGCACCGGACCGCGCCAGCCCTCGACGCCTCCGATGGCAAGCGCGCCACTGCGCAACGTGCCCGGCGTCGCGCAGATCGGACCGGCGGGCAGCGTCGCAATGAAGTGGCGACACAGGCGCAGCGAGTCGGAGACTTCGTCGAAGCGCACATCCACGCGGGCAGCCACGTCGCCGCGCTCGCCGGTGATCGCCTTCACCGAGGCCTCGTCGTAAGGCGCCATCCGCAACGACGCGCGCCAGTCCTGGGCCTGCCCGCTGGCCCGCGCCACCAGCCCGACCACGCCCAGCTGTTGCGCCAACTCGGGGGTCACCACGCCTGCATCCATGAACCGATCCTGCAGTCCCGCGTGATTGTCGTAGAGATCGCGCAGCACCTGCAGTTCCTGCTCGAGGGCCGTCATCGAATCGAGCAGCAGTTGCACACCCTCCCGACTCAGGTCGGACTTCACGCCGCCCGGAACAAGCGCGTCCATCGGGTAGCGCGCGCCCCAAAGTTTCGCATTCACCCGCAACAGGTCTTCCTTCAGGCGCGAGAACTGGGCCAGTCCGAACGCCAGTCCGGCATCGTTGCCGATCGCCCCGATATCACCAAGGTGGTTGGCCAGGCGCTCGCGCTCCAACAGCAACGCGCGCAGCATCAGTGCGCGCTCTGGCACCTGCGTTTCGGTCAGCGCTTCGGCCGCCATGGCGTAAGCCCAGGCGAAGGCCACCGTCGAATCGCCGGAGACGCGCGCCGCCAGGCGGATGCCCTCGGCCAGCGTCATGCCTTCGAAGCGTTTCTCGATGCCCTTGTGCACGTAGCCCAGGTGCGCTTCCAGGCGAAGCACCTTTTCGCCGACCACGGAAAACCGGAAGTGACCCGGCTCGATCGTCCCGGCATGCACGGGACCGACGGCAATCTCATGGACGCCATCGCCTTCCACCCGCACGAATGGATAGGGTTTCCGAGCAGCTTCCGTGGGCGCCGGGCCGGCGCCAGCGCGCAGCGGAAAATAATCCGCCGGCCAGCCGGAATGGCGCAGCCATGGCCGTTCGTCGCTGCCCATCGCGCGCAGTCCCAGCAGGTCGAAGGTCGCGCGCTGTAGCCGCGCTGCGCTCGGAAAGATTCCGCTGAGATCGGGATAGGTCGGCGCGTCCGAATGGATCGGGCACTCGATCACGCGCAGGCAGGTCGCCGTATCCAGCACCACGCACAGGCGATACGCCGCGCTGCCTTCGCTGCGATCCTCGCCCCACAGACTGACCAGGCGACCGCCCTCCTCGCGCACGCGCCGGCACACGAGCAACAATTGCGCCGGGCTGATTTCGGCATGCATCGCCGGCAGCGCGCCGGGCATCGCCGTCCAGTCGACATCGATGTCGTGCCATCGGGTCATGGTCATCATCCGATCATCGCCGCGGCCAGCCGGTACCAGGTGGCGAGCGCCGGGGGAATGTACACGCCCAGCATCAGCACCAGGCCCAGGTGGGCGAACACCGGCACCAGCGCCGGCGAATGCGGCAAGGGCTTGAGCGTCGTTTCGCCGAATACCATCGATTGCACGCGCCTGAAGATGGCGGCAAAGGCGATCGCCAGCGCGAGCAGCAGGATCGGCGTTGCCCATGGCTGCTCGCGCATCGCCGTGGTGACGATCAGGAATTCACTGGTGAACACGCCGAACGGCGGCATGCCCAGGATCGCCAGCGTGCCGAACATCAAGCCCCAGCCGATGGTCGGACTGACCACCAGCAATCCGCGGATATCGTCCATCACCTGGGTTCCGGCTTTCTGGCAGGCGTGGCCGACCGCGAAGAAGATCGCCGACTTGGTCAGCGAGTGCACGGTCATGTGCAGCAGCGCCGCGAAGTTGGCCACCGGCCCGCCCATGCCGAAGGCGAAGGTCACGATGCCCATGTGCTCGATCGAGGAATAACCGAACAGGCGCTTGATGTCGCGTTGTCGCCAGAGGAAGAACGCCGCCAGCAAGACCGACAACAACCCGAAGCCCATCATCAGGTGGCCGGCCAGGCCCGAGTGCGTGGCGCCTTCCACCAGCACCTTGCAGCGCACGACGGCGTAGAGCGCGACGTTGAGCAGCAGGCCGGACAGCACCGCCGAGATCGGCGTGGGGCCTTCCGCGTGCGCGTCGGGCAACCAGTTGTGCAATGGCGCCAGGCCGACCTTGGTTCCGTAGCCGACCAGCAGGAACACGAAGGCGACCGACAACACGCCCGGCTCCAGTTGCCCCTTGACCGCGTTGAGGTGCGTCCACAGCAAGGCAGTGGAGCCGCCCTCGCCGAGCACCTTTTCCGCCGCCAGGTAAAGCAGGATGGTGCCGAACAGAGCCTGCGCGATGCCGACTCCGCACAGGATGAAATATTTCCATGCCGCCTCGATGCTGGCGGCGGTGCGATACAACGACACCAGCAGCACCGTCGACAGCGTGGCGGCTTCCATTGCCACCCACAACAGTCCGAGGTTGTTGGTCAGCAGGGCCAGCAGCATGGTCGCCATGAACAACTGGTACATGCTGTGGTACAGGCGCAGCCGCTGCCGGTTCACGCGGCCGTGGGTTTCCTCGATGCGCATGTACGGCCGGGAAAACATCGCCGTGGTCCAGCCGACGAACGCCGTCAGCGCGACCAGGAAAACGTTGAAGGGGTCGACGAAGAATTGCTCGTTGCCCAGCAGCAGGGGGCCTTCGATGATCACCCGCCGGGTCAGCGCGGCGCTCGCCAGGAAGGTGGCGGTGGAAAAACCCACGTTGGCATCCGGCGCCCAACTGCGCGCGCCAAACGCCGCCAGCGTCAGGCAACCGAGCAGGGGAATGGCGAGGAGGAGCCAGAGTTCCAACTCATTCCTCCTTGAGTTTTTCGAGATGCTGCAGGTCGAGGCTGTCGAACTGCTCGCGAATCTGGAAGAAGAACACGCCGAGGATCAGCGTTCCCACCAGCACGTCCAGGGCGACGCCCAGCTCGACGATCATCGGCATGCCATGGGTCGCGCTCATCGCGGCGAAGAACAGGCCGTTCTCCATCGCCAGGAAACCGATCACCTGCGAAATCGCCTTGCGTCGAGTGATCATCATCAGGAACGACAACAGCACCACCGCCATCGCGATGCCCAGTGTGCTGCTGGCGACGCTGGTCGACAGCCGGGTGATCGGCTGCGACAGCGCGAAAGCGAAGACCACCAGCAGGATTCCGACCAGCATCGTGGCCGGGATATTGAGCAATGGCTCGGTATCCCAACGGACATTGAGCCGTCGGATCAGATAACCCAGGATCCACGGCAGCATGATCACCTTGAGCACCAGCGACAGCGCGGCGGATACATAAAGGTGGTTCTGGCCTGACGTGTAGGCAACCACCAACGTGGACACGGTCAGCACGACGCCCTGCAACCGGTACAGGTTGACCAGCGACAGGATGCGGCGTTGCGACAGCATCGCGAACGAAGACAGCAGCAGCACGGCCGCGCTGAGATGGATAAGTTGCGCTGTCCACGGCAGGCTCGTCATCGCTCAGCTCCCGAGCAACTGGTGGACGAGCAAGCCCAGCACCGCAAGCAGGAAGGCGGTGGCGAGAAACTCGGGTGCGCGAAAAATCCGCAGCTTGGCGCTCAGCGTCTCGATCAGCGCCAGCACGGCGCCGACCAGGCCAAGTTTCAATAGCGAGATCGCGGTGCCGGCCAGCACCGCCAGCACGCCGCTGCCCGGCGACGGCAGCCCCCAAGGCACGAACAGCGCCAGGCCGATCGCGGCGAAATTGAGCAGCTTGAGCGCCGAGGCCCACTCGATCAGCGCCAGGTGCCGGGCCGAATACTCCAGCACCATCGCTTCATGGATCATGGTCAGTTCGAGGTGGGTGCTCGGATTGTCGATCGGCACGCGCGCGTTCTCGGCCAGCAACACCATCGCGAAGGCCACGCCGGCAAAGGCCAGGCTGGGATAGATCGCCAGCTCGCGATGCGCCAGCGTAGCCACGATGGTCGACAACAGCGTGCTATGCGATATCAGGGATGCGGTGAAGAACACCATCAGCAGGGCCGGCTCGGAAAGGAATCCGATCAGCATTTCCCGCCGCGCTCCCAGCGTGCCGAACGCGGTGCCGATATCCATGCCGGCCAGCGCGGTGAACACCCGGGCGACGGCGAACAGTCCAACCAGCGCGATGGTGTCGGCCGATGCCGCCAGCAGTGGCTGACTGCCGAAGATCGGAATGATCGCCGCCGCCAGCGCCATCGCGCCAAGCTGGATATAGGGCGAGGCGCGGAACAACGGTGATGCCCCAAGCGCGACCACCGCATCCTTGTGGAACAGCTTGCGCAAGGTCCGATACGGCTGCAGCAGGCCGGCGCCACTCCGGTTCTGCAGCCACGCGCGACACTGATCGACCCAGCCCACCAGCATCGGCGCCAGCCCGATGGCGAGCAGCGCCTGGGCCAGGGCGAGCAGCGGAAAGCGGACCGTCACAGCACGAACGCCAGCAGGATCAGCAGCGTGGCGAAGCTGTACACCAGGTACAGCGAGATCCGCCCCTGCTGCAGGAAGCTGACCCAATGCGCGCCCTTTTCGACCGCGCGCACGATCGGCGTGTACAGCCAGTCCCACCAGCGGTCGGCGAGTTCCAGGTTGTATTTCGGGGCAAGGTCGAACGGCGTCGGCACCAGTCGCCGGATGCGGAAGAACGGCCCGAAGATATGCCGGATGGGCTGGCCGAATCCTTCGGCCGTGTCCTGCATTCGCGCAGTCTGGTCAGGGAACCCGCAGTCCCATGGGTCGCTGCGGCGAACGCGGCCGTGATAAAGGCGATGCACCAGCGCGAAGGTCAGCATCACGCAAACCGCGATGCCCGCGCCGAAGACGAGCGGACTATACGAGGCACGGTCCGCGGCGAACGGCACCACCGCCCACCACGATGTGACCTGGTCGCCCAGCGTCGCGCCCAGCAGGCTTTGATTGACCTGGTCGAGCGCGTGCAGGACGAACACCGGAAACAATCCCAGCGCCACGCAAAGCACGGCGAGCCAGCCCATGCCGATCCGCTCCAACCAGCCCGCGTCGTGCGCCTGTGCGAGCGACGTCTCGCGCGAGCGGCCGAGGAAGATCACGCCGTAGAACTTGACCAGTACGTACGCCGCGAGCGCGAAGGTCAGGGCGAAGGCCGCGGCGCCGAGCGGCACCAGCATGTTGGCCAGGTTGTGCGGCAAGGTCGGACTGAACAGGAAGGTCTGCAGCAACAACCACTCGGAGATGAATCCGTTCAATGGCGGCAGCCCGGCCATCGCCAGCGTTCCCAGCAGCGCCAGTCCGGCGACCCAGGGCATGCGATGGATCAGCCCGCCCAGCTTGCCCAGGTTGCGTTGGCCGGTGGCATGCAGGACCGAACCCGTGGCCAGGAACAGCAGGCTCTTGAACTGTGCGTGATTCAGGCAATGGTAGAGCGATGCCGCCAGCGCCAGCGCCGACAGCGAAGCCATGCCCATGCCGCGATAGAGCAAGGCCAGCCCCAGCCCGCTGAAGATGATCCCGATGTTCTCGATCGACGAATACGCCAGCAGCCGCTTCATGTCGGTCTGCACCGCCGCGAATATCGCGCCGAACAATCCGGTGAAACCGCCCAGCACCAGCACCACTGCGCCCCATTGCCATTGCGTATGCGGCAGCAGGTCGAGGCTCACCCGCAGGAAACCGTACACCGCCGTCTTCAGCATCACACCGCTCATCAGCGCCGACACCGGCGACGGGGCGGCCGGATGCGCCTCGGGCAACCAGACGTGCATCGGCACCAGCCCCGCCTTCGCGCCGAAGCCGAACAATGCCAAGGCAAACGCCGCGCTCGCCCAGGCCGGCGACAACGTGGCCACGCGCATGGCGTCGAAGGTGAACTGCCAGGAACCGCCCTGCAGCACGCCGAAGCACAGAAGCAGGCTGATCGCACCGATGTGCGCAAGCAGCAGATACAGGAAACCGGCGCTGCGGATCTCGGACACCCGGTGCTGGGTGGTGACCAGGAAATACGAGGACAGCGCCATCGTTTCCCAGGCGACCATGAAGGTGAAGGCGTCGTCGGCGAGCACCACCATCGCCATGCTCGACAGGAACACGTGGTATTGCAGGCACATCAGTCCCGGCGCGGCGCCCTCACCCGGGCGGAAGTAGCCCGCCGCATACAGCGAGACCCCGGAGACGGTCAGGCCGATAAGCGCCAGGAAGCAGGCGGCCAGCGGATCGAGGCGCACATGCATCGGCAAATCCGGCAGCCCGAGCGGCAGGACCCGGGCCTCGGGCACGGCAAACAGGGCCAGGATCGCGAACACGGCGAGCACCAGGCCGAGGGCTGCTCCCAGCGGGAACAGCGTGTGTCCCACCCAGGCCAGCGATCGTGGCGCCAGCAGCCCGGCCAGGCCGATCGCAAGCCAGGCCAGCACGACGGCCAGGACCACGCCCAGGCTGGTGACGATCATTCCGCCAGCCCTTCGACCGCGGTCGTCCCAAGCCCGCCGGAACGGGGGACGCACGCACCAGGGAACCGGGCGGTATTGGTTGACATACTCTCATTTGATTGTCATCGTATGCACATCAAATGTAAAGAGGCGCAATCCATGCCGCGCGAGCAACGTACCGCCCGCCTGACCGTCCTCATCGACCCGGACAAAAAGGCGGTCTTCGAACGCCTGTGCACGCTCGACGACGTCACTCCGTCGCAGGCGATCAGGCGGCTGATTCGCGAATTCATCGAGCAACGATCGGGTCGCCCATGGCAGCCGGGCGACCGGCCGGAAGATTTTCCGTCCCGGCCAGCGGGAACCGCGACCGAAGCCAGTCAGGCGAAGGCGAAGTAGCTGGCGGCGCGCAGCGCGCGCCGCTGTGTTCAGTGGCGATTTGCCAGGGCGTTGCGCCCGATGCGGTGCAGCAGCCCGCCCGCGACCATGGCCGGCAGGAACATCATCGCGGTGCCCACCCCGCCCGCGGCCCCGACCAGCGCCGGTCCCGGGCAGTAACCCGCCAGGCCCCAGCCCACGCCGAAGATCGCCGCGCCCAGCAGCAGGGGCCGATCCACGGTGCAGGCCGTCGGGGTCTGGAATTGATCCGCGAACACCGGCTTGCTTCGCCTCAATATGAAATGGAACGCAGTCGTCGTAGTGCCGACGGCACCGCCGAGCACGAACGCAAGCGCTGGATTGAACTGGCCGAACATGTCCAGGAAGCCCAGCACCACCGTCGGGTCGGTCATTTGCGAGACAGCCAGGCCCACGCCGAACATGGCTCCGGACAGCAGCGCGACCAGCAGGCGGATCATGCGGCGCCTCCCGACAGGTGGCGCATGACGAACACCGTGATGATCGCCGTCGTCATGAACGTGATCACCGCCACCAGCGAGCGCCTGGACAGCCGACCCAAGCCGCAGACGCCATGGCCGCTGGTGCAGCCGCTGCCCATGCTGGTGCCAAACCCAACCAGCAGTCCGGCAAGCAGGAGCGTGCGCGTACCAGCCGGCGAGGCCGTGGATTGCCCCAGCAGGCGCATCGCCATCCCGCCCGCGCCCATGAGTCCGACCACGAAGGCGAGGCGCCACGCCCACTCCGACCAGTCCGGACGTTTCACCAGCGAGTAGACAATGCCGCTGATCCCGGCGATGCGGCCATTGAACAGCAGCAGTGCGGCCGACGACAGTCCAATCAGCACACCACCAAGCAAAGCCAAGAGCCAGACGTTCATTGCGATTCTCCCGGTCGCGGTTACGAAAGATCATGCCGATTTCGCGACTGCGGGGCCATAGGGCAAGCAAAGCATCGATGTCCGGCGAGGGGCATCCGTGACCGGCCACAAAAAAAAACCGGCCCGCACTTGGCGGGCCGATTGCCGTTCGATGACTCCGCGCTCCGGTCCGAAGGACCGAGCGCGGGCAAGCGAATCAGATGGTGTAATACATCGCGTATTCCAGCGGATGCGTCGCCGCGCGGAACTTGGTGACCTCGCCCATCTTCAAACCGATGTAGGCGTCGATGAAGTCATCGGTGAACACACCGCCGGCAGTCAGGAAGTCGCGATCGCCGTCGAGCGCTTCCAGCGCCTGGTCAAGCGAGTGGCAGACGGTCGGGATGTTCTTCTCTTCTTCCGGCGGCAGGTCGTACAGGTCCTTGTCGCTCGGCGCGCCCGGATCAATCTGGTTCTTGATGCCGTCAAGGCCGGCCATCATCAGCGCGGCGAAGATCAGGTAGCCGGAGTTCATCGGATCCGGGAAACGGAGAAAAGATTCACGCCGCCCTTGGCCAGCGACTGGCGCACGTGCATGCCGCTGCCGTTGTCGCCGACCAGCGGCTTGGGCAGGTGGCGGTTTTGCCATTCCGGTGGGCGACGTTGCGGATGATTTACTTCATCATCAGCAACCCGTCGCCCTTCTGCACCAAGGTGTTGAACTTGCTGCACGAGTTCCGGCGCAAGCCAAGGGGGCAGACGGTCCGGTTTCCTGGACCGTCTTGATTCCGTTTTCGCTGTTCCGCCGCTATTGCGCGATATAGAAATTTACGCGCTGGCTGCCGTTGCCAGGCACCCACGGCTGGTTCGGCCCGTCGTGGATCATGATTTCCTCGAGCACGTAGATGCGGTTGCCGTCGCGACCCAGCGGCTCCCAGTTGCGCTGGCGAATCTGGAAGCAGTTCGTCGAGCCGGCCGGGCAAGCCGAGAGCGTGCCGGGCACGCCCGGCTGCTTCCAGTAGCGGGCGACCATCCGCCCCGCCTCCAGGTTCCAGCCGAAGAAGGCGTTGTTGAACGCACTGCCTTGCTGGTCGATCGTGCGCTGGTTGCCGGTGCGACCGACGTCGCCGTTGATGACGATATAGAAGCCGGGAAGGATCAGCGATTCGCCCTGGAACTGGCTGGCGTCGAAACCGGAGCGCCACACGCCCGGCATTGTGCCGAAGTCGAAGGCATAGGACGGATCGGCGCGGCTGGACAGACTGTAAGCCGCCCTCTGCCGGCCATCCGGCAGGGTCGCGATCATCAGCATGCCTTCGCCGCGACTGCCGTCCATCTGGTAGCGGCGGTATTCGTAGTTGGTGACCAGGCCGGTCGCCGTATCGGTGAGTTGCAGGTACAGGCGACCGTTCGACACGCTATGGCTGAAGCTGGACGCCGCCTCGGGAATGCTTACCGTGCCGCTGCCGAAATCGAAAATTGCCGCGCCCCAACGGGCGCCGCCCGGGGTGACGAAGTTCAGAGCGATCTTGCCGAAGGACTCGGTGGCGGCGAAGGGCAGCTCGCCGGCGCCTTCTTCGAACGCGAGCATGTGGAGGCTGGCGGCCTGCGGGCCATCGGCCGGCGGCGTGCAGCCGTCGCCCAGGTCGGGATCGGTGTAGACCCAGTTGGTGATGGACGTCACCTCGAGGTAGTCGACGCCAGCGCCGTCCTGCAGGCGATGCAGGCGGAACCCTGTGGTGGTGGCGTCGGCCGCGTACACGGCGCCGGGACAATTGCCGACCCCGGAGGTATTGAAGTGGAAAGTGTAGGGCGCGTCGATGGTGCCGACCAGGTCACCGTTGTCGAGTGTCCACGTGTAAGTGCCACAGCCTTCGGTGCACAGATTCCTGCCGGTACCCGAATTG
>Ga0315287_10007377_pt1 | contig 11023 bp, 9 predicted proteins | sample YL17G11_0_MG_FD_205037 | JGI IMG/M metagenome (GOLD analysis project Ga0315287, IMG submission 205037) | Sediment microbial communities from Yellowstone Lake, YNP, Wyoming, USA - YL17G11_0 | ecosystem: Environmental > Aquatic > Freshwater > Lake > Sediment | place: USA: Wyoming | collected...
CCGTGATCCGAGTGCGCCGCCGCGCCGGCAGCAATAGAACGGATAAAATTGCGCGCCTGGATCGTATCGATCGTAGCTCCACACACGCCCGTTTGACCATCCTTAGTTAACCGGCAAGGACCCATCCCGCAAATCTTACAACACATCCCGGCACCGCCGATATTGCATGGAACCATTTCATCTGCCCGGCTGAATGCGGTGCCAATGCCAAGCTCATCTGCCCGAATCAGCATCTCCTGGGCAGCTGGATCTGAAGTTTGTTCCTCGTAACTGCGTTTACCTTTAACCATTTTCTACTCCTCCATTTTATTGTTAATAATACCCAATCCAGGGCAATTCCATAGTGGTCTACCAGAAAAACTGACTCTTTGAGTAAAACTAACCACCTGCCGGCTTGTTTCAAATACCTCGGTATGCCGGAAGAAATTGTTCTTACGCTCAGCGGCGGTCTCGGCTGCAACTCCTCTTTCCTCAGGCTGCAGCCATTCACCCAGATAACCAGCCAAAGAAAGAATCTTCGAGATTGATTCCTCGCTGGTTTTATCTGTGTCATATGTTACGTCTACAATTCGGAAGGAACTGCTGGCGTATACACTCTCCACCCCTGGTTGATCCAGCAATATCCGGCGAACTTCAAGTACATGGTGATCCCCAAAAAGTGCGGGTGTATCAAAGGTTATCGTTTTCCTCATCGTTGTCTTCCTCCAAAGATAGAATAGGATACTTAAAACAAACGCCCAGCCTTACATTAAAATAATGTAACACCAGGCGTTTTCTGGCAAAATTGAAACTTCTATGAGCGCGCCTCACCACACTCAACACAGAATAACTCATCCTTTGACTCGCCACTGACTATAGCAAAAATGTCACGAAATGACAAGTGACAATTATTACTTTTTTTTAGGTAGTTTTACTCCAAAACAAGTTATCCTATCGGCGATTTTGAAAGAACTTTATGAGATACATTTGGAGTAAGCGCCATCGCTTCCACGTAACGTAAACTGAAACCCGGATCTTTATCCAGGTCTACTTGTTGTGCCTGGCTGGCGAGTCTTTCACCCAACTCAAAACCGGCTTCCGAAAGGAACATCGCCGCGCCTAAACCCGCGCCATTGGCGATCGTTTCAACCTTATCCAATGCGACAGGCGGGATCATGCCCAAATCGATTGCCGAGGCGATATCAATCTGTCCGCCGAATGACCCCGTTAAGATTATACGCTTCAAATCCTGCGTTCTTAGTTCCAAGCGGGCCATTAGAGTATCCATCGCAGCCCGGATGGCACCCTTGGCTTTCTGTAACTCGCGGATATCCCATTGGGAAAGCGTCAACCGGCCATCTTCGGTGAGCAAGATCTTTCGTCCGGTATTCTGGTCAGGGACAATCCAGTCTGACAGTACAGGTGGATTGGGTGCGATTCTGCCGCTGGGCTCGATCACACCCGCCTTTCGTAAAATATGCACCAGGCTCAACAGACCCGAACCGGTCAGTCCCACCGGTGGTTCATCAGCAATGGTAACAAATTCCAGGTGGCTGTTATTCAAGCTAGCAGAGACAATCGCCCCATCCACTGCGCGCGTGCCACAGGAAATGAAGACGCCCTCGAAAGCTGGTCCAGCAGCAGTTGAAGCGGTGAGGATCTGATGACCATCGGTGACCAACACTTCTCCATTCGTTCCCAGGTCGATGGCTGCCATCGGTCCGTCCGGCTGGTCGAAGTGAAAAAATGCCAGGCAAGCCAACGCATCCGAGCCCACAAAGCCTCCAATCAACGGAGGCAGCATTACTCTGGCGTTCTTGGGGAAGATTCCCCCCATCAAGGCGGTCGCGTTGCGTTGCGAGTCGCGATTGACCGGTTGGAATGGTCTCGCCGCTAAGGTTTCGACTGGCAGGTTGGTCAGTAAATGGTGCATGGCGACATTACATACAATAGTCACCTTTTCGATACGGTTTAATATCCTCTCGGATAGTTTCAGAGAATCAACCGCCTGATTGATCGAAGCCAACGCCAACCGATGTAAACGGTCCGCATTCTCAGGCTGGTTAAGAGCAGCCGAGAGTCGCGAAATAACATCTGCCCCAAAAACGGTTTGTTGGTTCAAGCTGGCCGCCCCGGCACAGACCTCCCCGTTGTCCAACATGGTCAGAAAGGCTGCAACGGTAGTGGAGCCCAGGTCTATTGCGAGACCCAACGGTCCGTCAACGCGCTTATAGCGGCTGCTGGCCCGAAAGATTTTGTTCGAATAGACGACGATCGGCGCCAGGACCACCTTTACATCATCCTGGACGCGTGCCCGGCAGGCCAATCGGTTATCCACCGCCAGTTCGCCGGGTGTGAGGTGCTGGCGTTCGATCTCGTCCGGTGGTGCAGCGCCTGACTCGACCAGTACCTTGCACTTCCCACATGTTCCGCGACCGGCGCAAGGTTGCTCGAGCGGCAGGCCAGTAGACGCGATGGCGTCTCCTAACAAGCTGCCTCCGGCAGCCGGAACTGTAATTTCTTTCTCACCATAGACAACCGTTACATTCGGCATGGCCTACCTATAAATGAATAAAATTCCTTTGTTTCAACTCGCCACCGGGCGGTATGACGATGAAGTCATTATCGGCCTTCTGTAAAGAGGCAGCTATTTCTGCCAGACGTCGGACATACTGGTCCGAACCAAGCATCTCTTCGTAAACCATTCCCCATCTTTCGCAATATTGCGCGACTTCCTTGGCAATCCGTCGATAACGATCCAGGTCATCCTGCTCGTGGGCAATAAAAGCAATACGCTTATAGTTGTGATATTGGGTGTCCATCAACCAGGCTGCTTTTTCCTCTCCGTAGCGTTGAACATATTCCTGGTATTCCTGCAATGGGTTGCTACCCGACTCTAACCACCCTTTGGTCAAGTAATAAGTGCCGGGTATAGTAGAGAATTCATGCTGGTAGGCCTGGTAAGATCCGAGTAAGATGGCAATGCAATCATCGGTGCGCGGGATTAAGAGTGTGTGTTCGCCCGCCTGGATGCCATCCAACCCGTTCCCACACAACCCATACCCCAAGACGACCAGACTGGGCGTTTCAATCTGGTCGAGCTGTTCCTGGAGAGCTATTTTCAGGTTTTTCGGAACCCGGTGCAACCCATAATCCAGGAATGTCAGGCTTTGGATCAGTCCCTCTGGAAGATATTTCTCAATGAAGTTTTGAAATACTTTACAAGCAATTAAAACTACCGGTAAGGCAGGCGTTTCTGGCATCCATGCACCTCTGTGTTTTATGCAATCAGTAATCCGCAAGATTATAGCTCAATTATTAAAATGTGGCTTCTCTATTTCAGTGAAAATTATCTCCTTATATTGATTAATGTGGCCCTAGCAAATTCGCCAGCTCTTTAAGATTTGAAGAGTGGACAATACAAATCAACTCATCTACCGGCTGTAAGATAGTACTGCCTTCAGGAATAATCATGTTACCCTTCCGCAATATGACAACCACCCGGCTTTGCGACGGGAGCTGGATCTCTTTCAATGCCTTCCCGGCTACGGCTGCTTCGGGATGGACTTTCTCCTCTACAATCGAGAATTCACCTTTGCGAAGCTTGAGTAGAGTCATCATATCGCCCAATGACATCTCCTCGGCAATCAGTTTTGCCAATATGTCAGCTTGATTTAGCGCGACATCCACACCCATATCCGAGGTAAATAGCCAGGCATTCATCGGATTATTGACCCTGGCAATGATACGCGGAACCCCAAATTCAAAACGCCCCAACGTGGCGATAACCAGATTCGCCTCATCTTCACTGGTTACAGCCGCCAATACCTGAGCCTGCCGGATGCCGGCTTTCTCCAGCACCGTCGGAGAACTGCCGTCACCCTGAATCACTACATTTTCAGGCAACTCCTGACACAGCCGATCAATAATTTGGGGCCGTTCTTCTACCAGTACGACCTGGTGACCTTCTGTTAGCAAGGTACGCGCCAATTGCGCGCCAGTACGACCACCACCAACGATGATAACAAACATAATATCTAATCTCCTTCCCCAAAGCCGAACATCATGTTGAACCGGTCCATTGCATCTGCGGATACGACCAGATGCACCAGGTCATCTGCGTGCAATTCAGTACCCATGATCGGGATAAAAGCTTTACCTTTCCGAGTGATATTGATCACATTAATTTCGCCTGGTACCATCAATAGTTTAACCTGGCGTCCGGACCAATGTCCTGGAATTTCAATCGCGACGATATTCACTTCGCCATTTCCAAAGGTTAATATGGGGTCTAATTCGGAATGGATCAATATCTCCTTGATGCGCTCGGCGCCCCAGGTGGTCGAAGAAATGGTACGCAGGCCCAATCGTTCATATATCTCTGCCCGGCGTGGATCATACAGACGAGCTACCACGCGTGGCACTGAGAAAATATTGCGCGCAATGCGCGCAGCCAGGATATTCGCATTATCCGATGAGCTGGCGGCTGCAAATGCATCCGCGGTTGCGATTCCGGCTTGAAGCAGCACGTCCCGGTCAAAACCTATCCCTTTGATCTTGCGACCCTTAAAATCCGGGCCTAGATGTTCCAAGGCCGCAGCGCTGGGATCAATCACAGTCACGTGATGGCCCTCTGCAATTAACAGGCGACCGAGTTGTTCGCCAACCCGACCGCAACCCATGATAATTACATTCATTAATCACCTCCGAGAAAAATACATCTTCCTAAGCCATTCCAGTCCATATAGAGCCGGAGCAAATAAACCTAAACCTAACCAAAAGATAGGTGGTAACGCCACAAGGTCAAACACCTGTGCTAGCGGCGGATAATAAACTAGAATTAAAACCAATATTATTTCAATCATAACACTTACAAGCAATCCGGGGTTGCTCAACCACCCCAAGGCACGCCCACGCAGACGTTCTGTACGGCAAGCAAATGCATTGCCAACTTGCGCCATTACGACACCAGCCCAATAAACGGTGACAGCCAAATTATTGACCTCGCTGATTGAGGGGTTCCGGATAAGCGAGGAACCGATTTTCTCCAGAAACGGCACGGAAATCAAACTCGATTGACCGAATAAAACGTAGACAAAAGCGTAACCGGCATAGCACAACCCGGCCTCGATCATGCCCAGCCACAAAAATGACCGTCTGATCAGGCTGCGGTCGACCAGTCTTTGAGACCTGCGTCTTGGCGGGTGTTCCATAATATCCGGTTCAGGTTTTTCAGTGCCTAAAGCCAGGGCGGGTAATAAATCGGTGCCCAGGTCGATGGCCAGGATTTGTTTGAAAGTCAAGGCTAATGGGATCGCGAACAGACCTCGAAGGAGGAACGGAAGTACTTCTGGCACGTTACTGGCAAAGATGTAGCTGGTGAATTTCCGCAAATTTTCGTAAATAGCTCGCCCTTCACCGATTGCCTTGACGATAGCGTAAAAGTTATCATTGGTGATAATCAGATCGGCTGCATCTTTGGCTACATCGGTGCCGATAATCCCCATAACAATCCCGACATCGGCTTTACGCAAGGCAGGCGCATCATTTACTCCATCTCCGATAACAGCGACGACCTCTCCCTGGGCCTGAAACGCCGCCACCAGGCGCAACTTATGCTCCGGAGCCATACGAGCAAAGATCATTTCTTGCCCTCTTGCAATCATGGTGGACAGCTCGACGTCATTCAATTCATCCAGCTCGGCTCCGGTCATAATAAGCGGGTCCGATTTCTCAATCAACCCGATACGGCGAGCCAGCGATTCGGCGGTCAAACCATAATCACCGGTTATCATCACCATTCGGACACTGGCCTGGCGGAACGCCTGCATTGCCTCCGCCACCTCGGGACGCGGCGGATCCATCATCGCCATCAGCCCCAGGAAAGTCAGATCCTGCTCGATACGCTCCACGCTATAAGAACCAATCTGGTCGGGCAATGTCCGTTGTGCTAGTGCTAGCACGCGCATCGCCCGGCTGGCATAGTCATCATTCACAGCCATGATCTCTGCTCGTAAAGCCGCATCCAGCGGGCGAACCTCACCGTTCAGGAAAATGGATTTACATAGCCCCAACACTTCCCGCGGGCTGCCCTTAATAAAAGCTATCTGCTCCCGATGCCGGCGATGGAGGGTAGTCATCCGTTTCCTGCGAGCATCAAAGGGTAATTCGTGCACTCGCGGGTATGCAATCGAAATAGTCTGCTCGTCCAAACCACCTTTTATGGCTGTAACCCGTAATGCTGCCTCCGTTTGATCTCCCAGACTGGTCCATTGTGGATGTTCCAGCGTGGGTGGGTTCAAGCGCGCGTTATTGCATAACAAAGCAGCGGTCAGCAATTGATGTAAATCTTCTTTTGCAACTGGCTGGCTTCGTTTGAATGGCTCGATTACTCCTTTGGGCTCATATCCCTCACCTGTAATCCGCAGCCGTTGATTACCCACCCAAATTTCCCGCACATTCATCTGGTTTTGGGTCAGCGTTCCGCTTTTATCGGTACAGATCACCGAGACAGTCCCCAGGGTCTCCAGCGTGGACAGCTTCTTTACCAGGACGCCCTGGTGAGCCAGGCGTTGACCCGCCATCGCCAATGTGAGCGTAACAGTGGCGGGTAAACCTTCCGGCACAATGGCGACGAAGGTACCCAAAGCCAACAGAAATTCCTCATTGATACCCAGGTGGATAGTGGTGTCAAAAACACCAACTAAGAAAATCGTCCCGGCCAGGAATAAAGCTATCAGAGAAATCACCCGCGTCAGATGAGCTAATTCGACCTGGAGTGGGCTAGGCTCAACCTCCACCGATTGGCTGAGACGGGCGATGCGCCCGAATTGAGTAACCATTCCCGTGGCATAGACTACTGCGCGGCTGGTACCCGATATCACCGAAGTACCCGCGAACACCAGATTGGGGCGTTCCAGTTCGCTCAACCCTTCGCGCAACGAAGCATCAGCCGTTTTACGCACCGGAAGTGCCTCGCCTGTAAGGGTGGCGTTATTGGTCCTCAGACCATATTCCTCCACCACACGCGCATCGGCGGGGATGTTGTCGCCTTCCGCCAGCACCAGGATATCCCCCGGCACAAGCTCACTGGCTGGGATGGCCTGCTCCTGACCTTTGCGAACCACGCGCGCATAAGCTGGGAGTAAGTGACTGAGCGCATCGATTATTTGCTCAGCGCGATATTCACGCCAGAAAGAAAAACCTGCATTCGCTAAGACTAATAACCAGATCAATGCCCCCCAGACCGGTTGCCCGACAAGCATAGCCAACACCCCGGCGCCCCAAAGTGTGAGAGCCATGGGGTGGATCAGGTGAGCCAGTAAAAGCGGCCAATACTGTCTGGGCTTCGGCGGAATAAGCAAATTGTTGCCATACAGCGAACGCCGCATGGCAACATCAGCATCAGTCAAACCTTGGGGTGAGCTCTCCAACGCGGTGAAAACATCCGCAGCTCGTAAGCCGTATATCGGCGTATTATCCATGCACACCAAATTCTAAATCATCTTAAGCGGATGGATCGTCTGGTGGCTCGGTTTCTTTGGGATGTCCACCCAATTTCGGTTCTGGTTTGGATTTCAGATAATCGATCAGCAGAGAAGGTTGGTCTTCATTATGGCTTGCATCGAGCATTTGCTCATAATTCCCAGCTGAAACCGGTTTCTCGAAGCGCATTGGCCGCCTGACGCCAAATAATTCCCAAAAACGTGTGATGGCTACCAAAATTTGGTAGCGGTATTCCTGGACCTTCAAGGATTGCCATTCCACTATCGACCCCATTGGACCCTGAACTCTCGATTTCGTCCGGACTATCCGGAATATTTGATCAGGATCCCGGTATCCTATTGGTGAGATCAGAATCGCGTGCGCCATTAATACCAGGGCAGTCAGCGAAAGCAGAACAACCCATCCGCCTTCGGACCATTTTCCAACAATTTGACCGACAAAAACAGTCGCTGCCAGCGCAGACGCAAATGTAGCTCCAAATATCCCCCATTTTCTCGCCCGGCCGGTAACATTTAGCATAATATGTTTCCGAATCGCTAATCCCATCGCCATAATTGGTAAAAATACCCCAACACCATAATATGGCACCGCAGTCCCGGTATCCCCGCGGACCAGGAATTGAAGAACGATCGCAGCAATGACAGCCGCAGTAACCGGTCTGGTGAATGTACCTTTCGGATTGCGGTAAACTACAATTTCAGGAATTTCTCCGATGGCGACATTACGCCAGGCCATAGCTTGCAGATCCTGAAATGCGGTCATTGACGCACCGGCGAGCAAGGCGACTGCTAAAAGCTGGTATGTCCAGAACAGAATCGCCCCACCCTGCATTTGCCCAAAACCAATCCAGGCCAGGTTACCGACCAGCGATCTGCCTAAAGTCCCATCAAACACATTGAATCGTATCGCAAAAGAGGTAAGGAAAAGTGTGGTTATCCCACCATAAAACAAAAAGGAAGTTTGAACAAAACGCCCAATTCCTGATTTACCGGAATAAAAATGCCAAATTTTGCCCAATTTAGGCATATGCTTTTTCCCCCATTTCACTATCGCAGCATCCTCATCAATAACAAATTGAATCCCATTGGACATAGCCTCTAAACCACTAAGAGCAACCATGCCTTTCATAGATGCCGTCAGTAAATGGTACATGGCCTGCATGAGGGAAGCCGGTTCAGTAGTCTCGGCAACGACAACTGCTGGGAAATCACGCGCTAGGGCGATCATAAGCCCAATCAGCATCGTAAAGGTCAACATCCCGAAAACAGCTAGCATCGTGAAGACAACCTGTGCCGATTCGCCTCGACCTCTGATAGTCAAATACCAGGTACTCAACGCCAGTGTTGCTCCGATTAAGAATCGATAGAACCAATGGATAGCGTAGGAATTAGTTAATGAAAGTAACTGGTCTACTCCCGAGAGCGTCGAGACCACAATGGTTAATACATAATCCTGAATTAGAACAACAGCAACAATCAGACTTAACGAGGCACCCAGGTAACGCATCGAAGCAGTAAATGAACCGCCACCTTCATTGAAAATTCCTAATGAATACATATACAAGAAACCAAACACAAAATTCGCCAGCGATATTACGCCTACAGCAATGTAACCATACTTCTGGAGACCGTACGGATGCAAGGCGCTCATCATTTCACCAGTTGCGTAGAAGTAGGAAGTAAAATAGTCTACCCCAAACAATGCGACCGCAGCCAATAATCCAATTTGCCCGGCGCCATGGACATGAGCGTCCTCCTTATGCTCCTTGGGAGATATTCTATAAGCAATATAGACAATTGCTGCTAAAGTCAGGATTGAAAACAACATAGTCGTGTACCTTTACCGGTTCCTCTGTTCACTTGCTTTTTCAAAAGCTGTTTCAAGCATGTCTAATTCATCGAGCAAATGTTTGCGGGTGGATGAATTCAGGCGTGTGTCTTGCGCGACTTTGGCCTGCTCTTCACGGGCCGCCCGCACCACAAATGCCGGTACGAACATGATCCTGCCTGCCGGGATGACCTCAACAGGATGGATAATCATCTTTAGATCCTGATCATCAAAAAATGGCAGGCTCAGGCGCAACCCACGATTCAGATCATTTTCAGCCGCCCGTTGCTTAATGATGCGAATGATTTCTCTGGTCTGGTAGCGGGCCAGGGCGCGTCCCTGGTTGAGCATCTGCCCTAACATGCCGTAGCGTTTATCTTGATAGACAGGGTCGGCGACTAGATATGGCGCCAAACTCACTGCGATATGCAACAGGTCTACATAACGCTCCATGGATGCCAGATCGGCTTCAGCCTCTTTCAACGACCCAACCAACAAATTGTCTTGCTCATCAAATGCCACCCACTGCGGCAAGTAAAATCGTCTCGCGGCGGGCACATAGGGCACCTGCAATTCTCCACGTCCGGCCTCAGATTGCCCCTCCTCTGCAATCGCGTCTGTACCCGCGGTGATCGCCGACTCGGGATCCAGCTGATCTTTTACCGGAATGGTCGGGATCTCTTCGCCATCCGCTGCGACGTAAGTAACGCTGCGCCCGGCGGGTAACTGGTTATAGACCATATGGATAGCGGTTGAATGGCGCACTAACGTACTCGAGAGCACAATCGCCGGTTGGTCAGACTGCTCCAGTTCCGCCAGACGTTGGCGCAATGCCATGCGCAGATCAACATGCTTGAGTCTTGCAAAGAACCCACCGATGGATTGTCCGCGCTTGTCGGCTGGAACAACTAATGTTCGTCCTCTTTGTACTGGATCCACCACCTGGTCCGGCAAAGTAAAGTGGACTTGCTGCAAGTGTTGCAATAATGCATCTGCTATCTGCTGCGCCTGTAACTGCAAGAAGCGCTTCACCAGGGTTGCCTGCGCATCTAGCAAAGCCTGGTGGGTTTCATAATCCTGGCGGAGTTGGCTGAGCGGGCTTCCGCTACTAGACATCAGTTGAGCCATTTTTTACACTCCTATGAATGCCGGGGTATATCTTTTTTGGAATAAGCCACCCGTGGTGGATACAAGTATTTTTGATATTCGCACAAATTTCCAGGGCAGTTCCAATCGAATTCCTCGAAGCACGCGGAGAAAATACCGATATTGCTTAACCATCGGTATTATAGCGCATAGTTGCAAATCAAAGAAAATATTGCAGGGATTAAACGAAAAATGATCTATGTAAAAATAATAGATCTGGACAATCCTGTGATTAAATCCAATCACGGATCGGGAAAATAATGTCCGTGATAGTTGGCTTAGAGAAAACCGTACGCCTGATAATTACAAGAGGCGTAGGGCAATTACACCCTTAATCTTTTGCCGGAGCGGTCTCTTTTGGAGCGCCACCAAGGCGTGGTTCAGGCTTGGGTAAATACTCTTCGAGCAAGGAAGGCGCGTCAGGATGATCTATATGCAAGGCGTGGTCATAATCACCGGCAGCGACTGGTGGCTCATAGCGGACCGGTCTCCGAACGCCAAATAACTCGAAGAATCGGCTTATCCCTGTAAGAAGGGAATAACGGTATTCCTGCATTTTCAGCGA
>Ga0315287_10007378_pt1 | contig 11022 bp, 8 predicted proteins | sample YL17G11_0_MG_FD_205037 | JGI IMG/M metagenome (GOLD analysis project Ga0315287, IMG submission 205037) | Sediment microbial communities from Yellowstone Lake, YNP, Wyoming, USA - YL17G11_0 | ecosystem: Environmental > Aquatic > Freshwater > Lake > Sediment | place: USA: Wyoming | collected...
GGGGGGGGGGGGGGTGGGGGGGTGGCTGGTTTGGGTTTTGTGTGTGGGTGTTTTTGTGTGGCCTCCCACCCCCCTCGTTCGGGGGGGGGGGGGGGGCGGCCTGCCGCCCCCCCCCGCCGCGTTTCGTTTGCGAACATGTTTGAGACTCGCTGGTGCGGCAGGCGCCCGAGCCCGGGTGTGGCGGCGTCCGAATGTGGCTCCTGCGGTCGGGAAACAAGCTTTGCAGGAGGAGCGGGCGTAGACTGAGAAGGACATGAGCGTCACGCAACTGACCGAAGTAGAAGAACTGCTCGTCACCGGTCCCTCGCGGGATCGTCTCTACGACCTGTTCACCAGGCTGTATGCGGGCCGTCGTGACGTGCGCGTGGTCAAGGATCGCCGGCTCGGTGAGCGGCGCTCGCGGTCGGCCGATCGCGCCGCGGAGCGGCGCCGGGCCGACCGCCGCCGCCGCAGACCCGCCTGGATCGTGCCTTCTCCCACGCTTGGTGAGGGCGAAGGCGCCTGAGGCTGCTCTCCGTGCCCGGCCGGGCCCGGTGCTCCTCGCCATCGCCCCCGCGTCTCGCTAGGATGTCGCCTTGGGTACGGCATCCATCACCCGGTACGGGGGCGTCTTGAAGAAGATCGGCAGCGTGTTCGGCGGCGTGCGTGGCTGGCGTCTGGGTCTGGGCATGGGGGCCGGCGTCGCCGCCGTCGTCATCGCCGCCGTCGTCGCGGCCTTCGCTCCCGGCGACTCCGCCCTGCCCCTGCTTTATGCGCTACCGGTCCTCGTCGCGGCTCTGGTCATGGTCGCCCCCGAGGCTGCCATGGTGGCCCTGCTCGCCCTGGTCCTCTTCCTGGTCTCCATCGGGCTCAACGAACACGCCCATTTCTTTCCCAGCATCCTCCCCCTGTCGGTCCTCTGTGTCGTTGCCCTGGTGCTCTCGGGCAGGCATCGCGGTGATAGCGCCGGCCACGACTTGCTTCCCGAGTTCTCGCCCGAGGCGGGCATGCTGGGCCTCGTGGCTTCCGATCTGGCGGCCACACTCGATCTGCCGGCGCTGCTCGACGCAGCGGCACAGCAGCTGAGCGCTACGGTCGGGGTGACGCGCTGCACGATCACGCTCATCGAGGGCGGTCGTTTGCGCATCGCGGCGGCGGTGGGCATGACGGCGACGCCGGCCGGCATGAGCATCGACGAGGGGCCGGGCCAGCGCACGCCGCTCGCCATGGAGCAGGTGCTCAGTCTTCGGGAGCCGATCGTGCTGGGCCCCGAGAGTGAGGGTGTCGATGCCGAGGTGTCGGCGGCCACGGATCTCGTGCGGGTCCTGGCGCTGCCGCTCATCTTCCGTGGCGGGCTCGTCGGCGTCGCCACCCTCGACGAACCGGGTCGTGACACCCATTTCAGCGCCCAGCGCATCTCTCTGGGCATGACGGTGGCGAGCTTCGCGGCGCTGATGGTGAACAATGCGCGGCTGTTCGAGAGCGAGGCGACCATGGCGGCGCAGCTGCACGAGCGTTCTGCCACCAACGAGGCGCTCTTGCGGTTGGGCAACGAACTGCGCGTGACACTCGATCTGGATGCGGTCTTCGAGACGCTCGGCCGAACGGTGCTCGAGGCGCTGGGCTATCGCGAGGTGTCCATCTTCCTCTACGACGCTGAGGCCGACACCTTCTCGGCCAGCGTTTCACTGGGAGGGTCGGATGAGCTGAACGAGTTCTGTCTCGCGACGATCATCCCCGGCGACGTCTTCAGGCGCTTCATGGAGGCCGACCAGCGCATGGGCAACTCGTTCTTTCGCAGCCGTCGCCGGGCGTCGGTATCGAAAGACGAGGAGGTCTTCTTTCCCTGCACCGACCTGGGGTCGCGTGGCGACGGCGAGTGGCAGACCGGCGATTCTCTGTTCACGCCGCTGACGGTCGCCGACGGCAGCATCATCGGCGTGCTCGACGTCTACGACCCTGTCGAGCGCATCTTGCCGACTGTGGACTCGGTGCGAACGCTCGAGATCTTTGCCAACCAGGCGGGGACCGCTATCCAGAACGCCCGGCAGTACGAGCGCCTTCAGGCGCAGGAAGCGCGTCTCGAGCGCGAGTCGCGTTCGCAGCGTGAGATCCTCAGCGTCAGTGAGTCGATGCTCGGCACGCTTGACGAGAAGGTCGTCTTCGATTCGATCGCCGACACGCTGGCGCAGATCGTCGCCTACGATACCCTGGCGGTCAGCAAGGTCGACTGGGACAGGCGCGAGATCCGCACCGTCTTCGCTCGTGACGACTACGCCGACGAGCTCATGGCCAGCCCGTTGCGTATCGACGAGGGTCTGACCGGCTGGGCCGTGGCCCATGACGAGCCGGTGCTTTGCAATGACGTGCTCGCCGATCCGCGCGGGGCGCTCGTCGCCGGCACCCCCGAAGACGAAGCGCAAGCGTCGATCATCGTGCCCCTGCGGGCCATGGGCAAGGTGATCGGCGTGCTCTTTCTCGACCGTCTGGGTGGAGCCCGGTTCGAGGAAGAGGAGCTCGAGACCGTCAGGCTGTTCGCCAACCTGGCGGCGATCGCTATCGAGAACGCCTCGCTCTACGAGCGCACACAGGTGCGCGCCGTCACCGACTCGCTGACCGGCGTCTTCGACCACGGGCATTTCCAGGAGACGCTCGAACGCGAGACCAAACGCTGCGAGCGCTACGGCGAGGGCTTCTCGTTGCTGATGATGGATCTCGACCATTTCAAGGCCGTCAACGATCGCTACGGCCATCCCCGCGGCGACGAGGTGCTCAAGGCGGTGGCCCAGATCCTCAGCGAGACGGCGCGAGAGTCGGACTACGTCGCCCGCTACGGCGGCGAGGAGTTCGTCCTCATCCTGCCCCGCACCTCGAGCACCGACGGCTGTGCGCTCGCCGAGCGGCTGCGTGAGCGTATCGCCGCCGTCCCCGTGGCCAGCGGTGACGCGTTCCGCGTGTCGGCGTCGGTCGGAGTCGCCGACTTTCCCAGCTGCGGGCTCGATGCGCGGACCGTGCTGTCGGCCGCCGACACCGCTCTGCTGTGGGCCAAGCGGCGCGGGCGCAATTGCGTCCTCTACTATCGCGACGTGCGAGAGATGGTCGTCGCGCCGCTACCCGGAGACATCGCCGACGGATTCTGGACCGGAGGTCTCGAGGCTCTGGCGGCCGCCGTCGACGCCAAGGTCACCTTTCGCGAGCGTCACAGCGAGGCGGTCGCCGGCATGGTCCGCGAGCTGGCCACGGCGGCCGGCTGCGCGGCCGCCGAGGTCGATCTGTTCGAGGTCGCGGCGCGACTGCACGATGTCGGCAAGGTCGGCATCTCGACCGAGATCCTGGCGAAGAGCGCCAGTCTCTCGGTCGCCGAGCTTGATGAGCTCAAGCGCCACGTCGAGGTGGGGGTCGACATCCTCAAGAACGCCGACGCGCCCCGCGAGCTGCAACCGCCGGTGCGCCACCATCACGAGCGTTGGGACGGTCTGGGGTATCCCGACGGTCTCTGCGGCGAGGACATCGCGCTGGGGGCTCGCCTGATCGCCATCTGCGACTCGTTCCAGGCCATGCTCTGCGACCGGCCCTACCGCACGGCGCGCACCCTTGACGAGGCGCGCGACGAGATACGCCGTGGGGCCGGCGTGCAGTTCGACCCGCGGCTGGCCACCGTCTTCCTGGAGTCGTGCGCGACGTCGGCCTGACCGCCGCCGCCGGTCAACGGGACTCGGCCTCCGGCGGTTGGCAGGCCCCGCCGGCGCCGGTAAGATGGGGCGCCCTTCAAGAACCGCGAAGTTCTTGAGGGCGTCCCGCGTCTGACCGTAGTGGAGGTAGTCGAAATGTTGTTGGTTGGAGAATCGATCAACGGGACTCGCAAGCAGGTCGCCGAAGCGATCCAGTCACGCGACGCTGAGTTCATCCAGAAGCTTGCGCTCGACCAGGTCGAAGCGGGAGCGGGCGTCCTCGACGTCAACGGCGGTGTCGCCGGCGGCAACGAGGTCGAAGACCTGACCTGGCTGATCGCGACGGTTCGTGGCGTGACCGACATGCAGCTCATGGTCGACTCCGCGAACCCGGTCGCGCTCGAGGCCGGTGTCGAGGCCTGCATCAAGGACGACGGCAAGGTTCCGCACATCAACTCGATCAGCGGCGAACAGAGTCGCATCGACGCAGTTCTGCCGCTCGTCGAGAAGTACAAGTGCCCGGTCGTCGCCCTGTGTCTCAACGACGAGGGCATCCCCTCTACTGCCGAAGATCGCTTCGCGGTCGCCAAGACGCTGCACGACAAGCTCGCCGGCGCCGGCCTGCCCCCCGAAGACATGTGGTTCGACCCGCTGGTCATGACCGTTTCGGCCGACGCGTCTGCCGGGCTTGTCACCATAGGCACCCTGCTGCTCATCAAGTCGCGCCTCGCCGGCGTGCGCAGCACCGGCGGCCTGAGCAACATCAGCTTCGGTCTGCCCAATCGCCCGCTGCTCAACCGTACGTTCGTCGCCATGTGCGCCGGCATCGGTATCGACGGCGCCGTGCTCGACGTGCGCAACAAGCAGATGATGGCCACGGTCAAGGCCATCGAGGCGCTGCGCGACGAGGACAGTTACTGTGGTAATTTCCTCAAGGCGCACCGCGCCGGACTCCTGGAGTAGTCCGGTTGCCTGAGACTCGCTACAGGGCACGCGATCTCGGGATCACGATAGGTACGCAACCAACAGGGCCGCTCAACGCGATCACCGACGTGCCCGGCGTCAAGGTCGGGCACAGCACCGTGTGGTGGGGCGGCCCCGAGCTCACTCCCGGCAACGGGCCCGCCCGTACCGGCGTCACGGCCATCCTTCCGCACGACGGCGACCTCTTCAACGAGCGTCTCAAGGCGGGGGTGTTCGCCGCCAACGGCGTCGGCGAGGTGATCGGCAGCACCTGTATCCGCGAGTGGGGTCTCATCGAGACGCCCATCGTGCTGACCAACACCCAGGGCATGGGCGTCGCCTACGACGCCGTGGCACGCTGGATGATGGCACGCGATCCGCTGATCGGCGTCGAAGACACGGTCATCCCCGTGGTCGGCGAGTGCGACGACGGCGTGCTCAACGACGTGCGCGGCATGCACGTGCTCTCCGAGCACGTCGTCGCCGCGCTCAACGGCGCCGTCGACGGGCCCGTCGCCGAAGGCAGCGTAGGCGCCGGCACCGGCATGATCTGCAACGACTTCAAGGGTGGTATCGGTACCTCGTCGCGGGTCGTCACAGCCTCGGGGGTGCACTACGCCGTCGGAGTCCTGGCGATGACCAACTACGGTGATCGCCGGCGCCTGACGATCGACGGCGTGCCGGTGGGCCGCGAGATCGCCGAACTCATGCCGGTCGGGCACCGCGAGGGGTCGTGCATCGTCGTGCTGGCCACTGATGCGCCGCTCAGTGCGCGTCAGTGCGAACGGCTGGCCAAACGTTGCTCGCTGGGGTTGGCGGTGACGGGGTCGTACGCCGCCGACGCCAGCGGCGAGATCATGCTCGCCTTCAGCACCGCGCATCGTCTGCCGCGTCGCTCAGAGAGCCTGCTTCAGTCGACGATGCTCGCTGACGACAACCTCTACGGGCTCTTCGAAGCCGCCGTTGACGCCACCGCCGAGGCGGCGGTCAATTCGATGTGTATGGCTGTCACAGTCGAGGGGCAGGGCGGCGCCACCGCCTTCGCCCTGCCGCTCGACCGTCTCGTCGAGGTCATGACCAGGTACGGCCGGCCGGCCCGGCTGCCGCAGGCCTGAGACTTGGGAGGCAGAAGCATGGACCGAGTGCCGTGGCGCGAAAAAGAGGTTAGAATCACTGCCAACCTGTTCTCAATGCGGGAAGTCGCACGACACTTGGCAGCGAATGAACTGGATGTTGTTCAGCGACCTTCGGTCGTTCTTCGGCCCCTCCACAGTGGTGGGGCGACCGCTCGCTCGCCTGGTCAAGGGTGGCCGCGGGCGCGTCCAACGAGCTATTCCGAGAGGATGAAAGGGGGCGCGATGAACGCGAATGCGATCTCGGCTTGTTGCACCCGCGACTGCCGTGGATAAACGACGATACTTCATTCGCAAGATCGCCAACGCTCTGCTGACGTTGCTCCTGATCGCATCGTTCAACTTCATGCTCTTCCGCATCATCCCGGGCGACCCTGCCCGGCTCCTGGTGCCGAAGGGCAGGTTCTCAGCCGACATGATCGAGAAGCAGCGCGCCAACTTCCATCTCGACAGGCCGTTGAGGATGCAGTTCGTGTACTACTGGGAGGACACGCTGCGGCTCAAGTTCGGCGACTCGTTCAAGGAGAAGCGCGCCGTCTCAGAGGTGGTCAAAGAACGCATCTGGCCCACCGTGCTGCTCGTCGGTGTGGGCACCATCCTCTCCACGATCGTGGGCCTGATCGCTGGAGTCTTCGCCGGCTGGAAACGCAACAGCAAGTTCGACGTCTGGTCGACCAACACCGGCATGGTCATGTACTCCATGCCCACGTTCTGGTCGGGCATGCTGTTCATCATGCTGTTCTCGGTGAAGCTGGGCTGGTTTCCGGTGGGCCGGATGTATGACCCGGGGGTGACGTACTCCAGCTGGTGGGACCAGTTCACCAGCCTGATGCACCACCTGGCGCTGCCGGCCATCACCTTCGCCATCACCTATGCCGGCGAATACCAGCTCATCATGCGCAGCTCTCTGACCGGCGTCATGAACGAGGACTTCGTGCTCACGGCGCGCGCCAAGGGCCTCTCAGATACCAACGTCCTCTGGCGGCACGTCGCTCCCAACGCGATGTTGCCCACGGTCACCATCGTGATGATGAACCTCGGGTTCATCATGACCGGCGCCATCCTGGCCGAGACCATCTTCAACTGGCCGGGACTCGGGTTGCTTGCCTACGACTCCATGAACAATCGTGACTATCCGGTCATGCAGGCGGTATTCCTGCTGTCCAGCGTCGCGGTGCTGCTCGCCAACCTCATCGCCGACCTCATGTACTACTACCTCGACCCAAGGGTGAAGGCATGATCCCCGCGCGCCTCAAATCATGGATCCTGATCTGGACGCCGGTGGTCTGGCTCGTCCTCGAACTCGTCAAGTACCCGAAAGAGACCGGATGGAACGACGGCTGGGTCGCCATGCTCAAGGGCTTCTTCGACCCCAGCGTGGCCTCGTATCCCGCCTGGTTCCTGCTTGGCTTCGCCTACATCGCGCTGGTGGTCGGCATCGGTATGCTGCTGCCGGACGTGGTCAAGCCCAAAGCCGTCAAGAAGCTCGATCGGTGGATGCTTGGCGTCGGCGCCTCGGCGCTTGTCATCGGCTACCTGCTTGAGCGCGGATGGCTCGTGAGGTGGTTCGGCCTCGATCTCCATCCATCGCTGCGGCCCATGATGCTGCTGTCCGCCCTCGTCCTGGGCTTGGGATTGCTGTTGCTGCCCCTGCAGATGCCGACTCGCCGCGCGGGCGCGGTCGTTCCCGGTCTCTTCGTGGCCATGGGTATCGTGTATGTCGTCTGGGGTCTCTCTGCCGGCGGCCTGTTCGGCGGCGAAGACCCGTTCTCGCTCACCGCCGCGGTCGGCTCACACGGCTGGGTGTACCAGACGATCGCCATCCTGCTGGGTGCCGCCATCGTGTGGGTCTGGGGCAGCACGAACCCCGAGCGTGCCGAGCTCATGGTCTGGAACACTCGCCAGGTATGGAAGCTCTACCGCGCCAACTGGCAGGGCATGGTGGGTCTCTACATCCTGCTGTTCTTCGCCTTTCTGGCTTTGCTGGCGCCGTTCCTTGCCGACCACGCGCGTCTCGGGTCGACGGCTCAATTCGGGCACATGGCCTTCGAGCTACCCACCTTCAATTCCTACTACCACCTCTTCGGCACTGACGAGCAGGGCCTGTCGATCCTTGCGGAGTTCATCTGGAGCGCTCGCATCTCGCTGTTCGTCGGCCTTATGGCGACCGCCATCTCGACCATCCTGGGCGCCGGCATCGGTATCGCCGCCGGCTTCTATGGCGGCGGCATCGGCGAGGTCTGCATGCGGATCACCGACGCCTTCCTGGTGGTCCCCTGGCTGCCGCTCGCCATGGTCATGGCCGCGGCGTGGGGCCGAAGCTACGTGACCATCATCCTGGTCATCGGCGTGACCAGCTGGCCGGGCACGGCGCGCGTGGTGCGCTCCGACGCGCTGCGCGTGCGCGAGCTGCAGTTCATCGAACGTGGGCGAGCCATCGGCTCGAGCAACTGGCACATCATGAACAAACACATCTTGCCCAACGTGTTCCCGCTGATCTTCGCCAACACCATTCTGGTGGTGGCGATCGCCATCCTCTCCGAGTCCGAACTCTCGTTCCTCGGTCTTGGCGACCCGCTCAACTTCAGCTGGGGGACGATGCTGGCAAACGCCTGGGGTAACGGCGCCGCCGGCCTGCCGGCCTGGTGGTACATCCTGCCGCCCGGCCTCGCCATCGTCGCCGTCGTGCTGGCCTTCACGTTCATCGGTACGGCGTTCGATGAGGTCCTCGACCCCAAACTACGTAAGCGCGAAGACAGTGGCGGGAGTCCCGGCGCTGACAAACACACGGCCGGGGCGATCATGATCCCATCCGGCCCCGTGGGCCCGTCAGTACTGTCCGGCGACGCCGCCGGCGGCGAGGGAGGTCTGATATGAGCCCCGAGGCTGCTTCGACGGCGGTCGCCAAACCGGCTGCCGCTCAGCGTATCGAACACCCCGGACTCCTTGACGTCCGCGAGCTGCGGGCCTACTTCAGGCTGAGCGAAGGCGACGTCAAGGCCGTGGACGGTGTGAGCTTCATGCTCGAGAAGGGCGAGAGTCTTGGCCTGGCCGGTGAGTCCGGCTGCGGCAAGACCACCGCCGCCATGGCGATCCTCAAGCTGCTGCCCGAGAACGGACGCATCGTCTCGGGCGAGGTGCTCTTCGACGGCAAGAACCTGGCCAAGCGTACCGAGTTCGGCATGAGCAAGATCCGCTGGAAGGACATCTCGATCATCTTCCAGGGAGCTATGAACGCCCTCAACCCGGTGCAGCAGACCGGCAAGCAGATCGCCGAGCCCATCATCCTCCACGAGGGTAAGAGCGAGGCCGAAGCCATGAAGCGCGCCCGCGAGCTTTTCGACCTGGTGGGCATCAACCCCAAGCGGGTCGTCGAGTTCCCGCACGAGCTGTCCGGAGGCATGCGTCAGCGGGCGATGATCGCCATGGCGCTGGCCTGCAACCCCAAGCTCATCATCGGCGACGAGCCCACCACGGCGCTCGACGTGATGGTGCAGGCGCAGATCCTCGAACTCATCGGGCGGCTGCGCAAAGAGCTCGACCTGTCGTTCATCCTCATCAGCCACGACCTCTCGGTCATGGCCGAGACCTGCGACAAGGGCGTCATCATGTACGCCGGCCAGGTCGTCGAGTCGGGCTCCACCGAGCAGATCTTCAACAACCCCCAGCACCCCTACACGCGACGGCTGATCAGCGCCTTCCCCAACATCCACGAGAAGCGCGAGATGGTCAATTCGATCGCCGGCGACCCGCCCAACCTGTTGCGGCCGCCTGAGGGATGTCGTTTCTATCCGCGCTGCGTCGAGAAGACCCCCGATTGCGACGGGGCCCACGGCGAGCCTGACTCGGTCGAGGTCGACCCCGGACATTTCGTCCGCTGCGTCCTCGTCCACAAGGGGTAGCGCCATGGCTGAGAACATGAGCACCAGCACCGTCGCCGACGCGCCCGTCTACACCCACGAGGGTGAAGTGTCGCGCGAAGATGTGCGTAACGCCAAGACTGAGGGCGGCACCCTGTTCGACATCCGCGGCCTCGAGGTCTTCTTCCCCGTGCGCCAGGGCTTCTTCAAAGCCATGGTGTCGACCGAGAGGCGTTGGGTCAGGGCGGTCGACGGCATCACGTTCCAGATCAAGTCCGGTGAGATCCTCGCCCTGGTCGGCGAGTCGGGCTGCGGCAAGACCACCACCGGGCGCACGATCCTCGGCCTCGAGGCGGCGACCGGCGGCGAGATGTACTTCAAGGGCCTGCCGCTGAGCCAGTTCACCAGCGGCGCGATCCGCGAGTACCGCAAGAACGCGCAGATCATCTTCCAGGACCCCTACAACTCCATCAATCCCAAGCAGACGATCTTCGACATCGTCGCCGAGCCGTTGGTCGTCAACGGCCTGGTGACGAGCGAGAGGGAGAAGGAGGAGACGGTCGTCAAGGCGCTGCACGAGGCCGGTCTGCGGCCGGCGCGCGACTACCTCTACCGCTATCCGCACGAGCTCTCGGGCGGGCAACGTCAGCGTGTCTGCATCGCCGGCGCCACCGTGCTCGCGCCCGATATGATCGTCGCCGACGAGCCGGTCGCCAGTCTCGATGTCTCGATCCGCAACGACATCCTCAAACTGATGGTCGAGCAGAAGGACAAGCTCGGCGTGACGTATCTCTTCATTACTCACGACCTATCGCTGGCGTGGGTGATCTCCGATCGCATCGCGGTGATGTATCTCGGCAAGATCGTCGAGATCGGCGAGACGGAAGAGGTCGTCAAGAACCCCCAGCACCCTTACACCAAGGCGCTCATCTCGGTCATCCCGGTGCCCGATCCGACCGCCAATCGCGAACACGTCATCCTCAAGGGCGAGACGCCCAACCCGGCCAACATCCCGTCGGGCTGTCGCTTCCATCCGCGCTGCCCGGTGCGCATGGACAAGTGTAGCGAGATAGAGCCCGGCGACACGCACCTCGGCGGAACGCACTACGCCTCCTGCCTGCTTCTCGAGAGCTGAGACTCGACGGGGCGGCGACGAAGACGAGCGGGGGCCGCGCAGCGGCCCCCGCTCGTCTCTCAGCGCCGCCCTTGCCTTGCTCGCGCCGGTCGCCCGGCGCCGACCAGCGGCTGCGCAGGCGCGGCTCGAGAGATAGCATAGGAGCGCCGCGCGTTCATTGTCGCACGGGTCGCCTGCCCCGTCCCGTGTCGTGAGGAAGACGCCCATGGACAACATCATCCACGAGCTCTGGCCGCCCGAGGCGGTCGTGGCGATCCACAGCGCTTCGCTGGCCTTGCTCG
>Ga0315287_10007379_pt1 | contig 11022 bp, 12 predicted proteins | sample YL17G11_0_MG_FD_205037 | JGI IMG/M metagenome (GOLD analysis project Ga0315287, IMG submission 205037) | Sediment microbial communities from Yellowstone Lake, YNP, Wyoming, USA - YL17G11_0 | ecosystem: Environmental > Aquatic > Freshwater > Lake > Sediment | place: USA: Wyoming | collected...
ATTTTGAAATTCGCAAAGATGCATCAACTATTAAAAATAGCAATCGTGCAAAAGATAAAATCGTATTTCATATTAGACCAGCAAAAACGCCTATGGATGGATCAAATCTTTCAATTGGATATGTATATAACAAATTGGTGTCAGATATTCAACAAGTAATTGACGCTGATGAAAATAAAATAGTAGGTTCAGATGCATTAGTAAAAGAAGCAGAAAGATATTTAGTAGATATTGCAGCTGATATCACAATTTTAACAGGATATGATTTTACTACTGTCGCGAACGCAATTACAACAACGATAACAAATAATTTAGCTGAATATGTTTTAGGACAACATTTAGACAGATCAGACATAGTGGCATGGATATATACTGTTGAAGGCGTTGATAGTGTTGATTTAGATACATTATTACCAGCAACAGACATAATAGTCGATAAATTGATGTACATTAAATTACAGTCGGTGGTAATCACATAACTATGATAGAATTTAAACCTATAAATCTTTTTTCTTATGTTTCTGATACACAACAATCGCAAACGCTGTATTGGTATTTAGAAGTTGACGCAACATCTGATGTTACTGGTATCCCCGATCACGAAATTCATGTACAAGTAGACGACACTACTGGTTTTACTATGCCTGAAGATTTTTTATTTTCTTTAGATAGTACATCAGTAATAAATGGAAATTTAATTGAAGGAATATCATACCCATTTGTTCGCGAGCAGGAAGATCAATTGAAATATTGGAAAGTACAAAATATTTTTATTGATCCAACAGGCGATCCTTCGGGTGCAACTGACTGGTCTGACATATCATCATTTACTATTTTTTCTAATGATGCTACTGCAATAGCAGACTATTTGTTGTCGACATTACCAGATGATATAGTTTATAAACAAGATAGTAGAGATACTAATATTTACAAGACACTGAATACATATAGCAATGAATTTGATTTGCAAAAATTTGAATTATTTTTAACTGAAACAGACTTAACTTTGAAAGACATCAGAGATTCTAGAATTTATGATGTATTTGGCTATCTTTTTAATTTAAGAAAACCCATTGATGTAACATTCCCAGAATATAAAGAGTTATTAAAATTATTGACTGATTTAAGTTATTATGGCGGAACATATAAAGCAATAAAAGATATTTGTAAATTTTTCACGGGCGTTGATCCAATAATTACGTTAATTCGTGATTTAGGCGATTTAGCACTGGTGGGATCTGACACTACTGGTGATTTATATGATGTAACGGGAAGTTTTATAGAAGACGCGACGGGTGGAATCGATGCAGATTATATCTGGGCAGAAGATGAATTAGCTACTGGATTTTTAGTCAACTTAATAAACAAATATAGTTTAACTTTAAACATAGATTTAATAACATATATCTTAGAACTTTATAAGCCGGGAAATTCTAAGATTTATATATTAGGAGTCTAATATGATTAGTTTGAGAATTCTTTCAGGACTGCAACTTGTTAAAAAAGTATTTTCATTTTTTCAAACTGGTAAAGAAGACGATATCAAACATAGATTAAATGATATTTTTGCTGATGGTATGGTAAAAAATAGCCAGCAGTTTGCTGAAACTAGAGAGTTTGAGTTAATTCCCCAGGGTGGACTATATGTCAAAATAGGTTCTGGCATAGCATATAAAAATGGAGAACGAATAATTATAGATGCTGATGTAAGTGCTGGAACTGTCGTTAGCGAAGTACTCGACGATTTTTCATTATTAGCATCAACAGCGGGTAACGAAAGTATTCTTTTAACTGACAATACAACTAACAAACTATGGGTCAGATATCAAAGAATTTTAGATTCTAGCGACTATGTTTTGCATCCAGTCTCAAGTGAACAGCTTTATTATAAAACATTAGATAGTTATCAGATAGCAAATTCTCCAAGCAATCCCGATCCAGATTATTGGTTGAAGCTTGTTAGTTTAGACGTTACAGGCGGATTAATAAATGTAATTGATTATTCAGGAAGATTAGTTTTGGGGCAAGAAGCAGATACTGTAACAATGATCGCGTCTTATGGATCGACGGTGCAAGATCATATTGACGCTATAGGTCATGCTGCTGTTTCTGTTTATAACCCTCATGGTATTTCTGTTATTGATATTCCTGATTGGGCACCTTATGACGCTAGTATTATACAAAGTGCTACGCATTCAAATGGCATAGTAGATACTAATGACGATGCTATTGCAGAAGTCGCTATAAGAACTAATGCATTTTTCTTTGAAGGAATACCGTATGCAGACTCAATAGAGTTTCAAAAATTAGCTTCTGGCGAAAAAATATTTTTAAATGGATATTTAATTGAAGATATGCTTCCACATTGTTCTGAAACAAATCCCAATACGTTTTGGCCTGACCTTAACAATACATTCGTACCGTTTTTATCTGGTGTAGATGCTTCGGGAACATGGCATATTTATTTGGAAAGCGAGTTGATTGAGGGAACTCCAAAAGCTAGAATTTCTAAGACACAAGCAACGTTGACTTCAACACAACTTTTGTTATTCGATGTAGCTTGGGACGGAACCATTATTACGGGATATACAGATCATAGAGTTTATGGAGTTACGGGCTCTAAAGATTTACAACGATTTAAAGATCAAAGCGGTGCAATATATATAGTGGGTAACGTACTTGTATCGGGAACGGTACACGCAAGCAATATCCCATAATGAGGTAAAATAAATGAAAGGTATTTATATTCAATCTGGATTGCAGCTTACTGGAAATGTTCTTAATTATTTTCAAAATTCAAAAGATTTTAATTCTGGTACTAGACAAAACGATTATTTTTCTCTTGGTTTACTTCGTGAAAGTCAAACACAGCTAGAAACTAGAGAATTTGAATTTTTATCTAGTTATCCATATGTAACCGTGGGATCTGGTACTGCATATAAAAGTGGCGAACGCATGCTAATTGATATATATCAAGCATATGGCACTTCTGTAATCGAAATTTTAGATACAGATGTAACAGCGTCGGCGACTACGGGAAATCAAAATATTCAATTGACATCAGGCAATGGAACTTATTATTTATGGATCAGATATGAAAAATTATTAGATTTATCAGCGTATACATTGCATCCTGTATCATGCGAACCGCTCTATTATAAAGAATATGATGGTTATTATATCAATATGATTTTTAATAATGCGAATAACCCTGATACTGATAAATATGTTTACTTAGGCAAAGTTACTCTTAGTGGAACAACAATAACTGCTGATTATACTGGTAGGATTTTTAGCGCTGTTGACTCTACTACTATTAGAATCCCTGCACAACCTTACGGAAATACATTGTATGATCACATAACAGCTATTGGTCATGCGTCAGTAACATGCTATAATGCTCATGGTTTGTCAGCTACAGATATACCGGGCTTAGAAAATTTAGATATAGCCGCTATTTTAAGAGAAGGTTTTAACGATGGAATTTATGATATAAACAACAATGCATTAGGAACATGCATTAGAACAACACCTCTTTCGTATTGTGGTTGTTTATATGATTCTGGTGGCGTTGTTATTCATCAACTATTAGCAGATGAAACTATTTATTTGGATGGGAATAGAGCTAAAGAAGTATTGCCACTAATTCAAGACGCTAGTGGGTGGGAGCTGTATGAAGTACCAACAGATTCATTTGTTCCATTTTGCTCTACAGACGCAGCTGGTATATGGTATATAGCATTATGTAGGCAACTACCCGCCAGTATTCAACCAAAAGCAGTTGCATATAAAACAACATCATTAGCTGGAGTTCAAATACCATTAGCATCTGTTTGCTTTACTGGTCTCGGTGTTTTAACATCAATTACAAATTTAAAAAATTATGGTTTAACGTATAGCAATCAAATGAAACATGATTCTTTGGGAGTCGTGCAAATTGACAGCAGTACTGATATATATGGTGATTTATACGTTAGCGGTAATGCATATATAGCTGGTTGTGAAGTTGTAACGTGTAAAGAATTTATACATTCGTGTTCAGTAATCACATGCGATTTATGTGTTTGCGGCAATTCATATTTAGGAAATGCAGCTTCAGACTATGCTTTAATTTGTGGATGCGCAAGATTATCAGGATATTTTTGTGATACACTCAATTCTTGCGTTCAAGGAAATGCAACTATAGGTTGCAACTGGTTAAGTACGAGTAATACATATGCTGGCATAACTGGACTTTCTCTTTGTGGCTATGGTGGTTTTTTCTGCAGTGTAAATACATACGGATTATGTGTTGATAGAAATACAGCTGGTTATTCTATATACATAGCAAAAAATGCATGTGTAGCGAGTTGTTTATATACTGGTTCTAATATTTATGCTACTGGTAATATTTGTACAGCTGCGCAATTAATATCTATAGTTGCAACAAGCACTGCACCATTCGTTGTTAATTCGTCTACTGTTGTAGGAACTTTAAATGTAGATTGTTTAGACGGTTATCACGCTGGAAATTCAACAGGACAGATTCCTCTTAGCAATGGTACATGTAATACTAACTTAAATGCAGATATGCTAGATGGTTATCATGCAAGTAGTTTTGCTGCTGGAATTACTGTTACGCAATATTGCGTTCCCTATGCATATGTAGCTAATACTTTATGTGATTCTACTATGCAATGGAAAAATTGCACACTAATTATAACAGGCGTTGCTGCATGTAGTAATTTTGCATTGTGCGCAAACAGCGGAGTATACGGCATTAAAGGTGAAGGCAGTAGTTATGGAATGCAAGCAATCGGTGGCAGTTACGGAGTTTATGGTTGTGGTATAATATATGGTGTTGGTGGCTTTACTTCTAGTGACGGTAGTTGTGCAATATTTGGACAAGCTCCTAATCAAGAATCAATGGGTGGGTATTTTTTAGGAAGCACAGGAGTATACGCAACAACTAATGGCACAACTGGATGGAGATGTAATTATGATCCCGCTTCTTCAGCTGCTATATGTGTATCAACTGCATTATATGCTTATAACCCTATTGTCTGTACGTCAACTTTGTGCTTTCCCGCAGCAGTATGTGCTGTAGCAGTTAATACATGCGGCGTGGGCGTTATGGCATGTGGAAATAGGTTTGGCGTATATGGTTTTGGTCTTAATATTGCCGGAATTTACGGATGTGGACCAACAGGCGCGCCAGGTGTCATTGGTTCATCTAATGGAAATATTGGCGTTAGGGGCTGCGGTTCAACAGGCATATGTGGTACAGGCACATATGCTGGCGTGGAAGGAAATGGCACAGTTGGTTTATTAGGTAATACACTGTGCGTAGCCGGCGATATAAAGATCGATGGAATGCTTTGGTGTTATGTGCAAGGTACTTGCTCACTCGGGGTTCCGGGTACAAATGTGCAAGTTAAATGTTTGACATTTTCTACAAGCAATACTGGACATTTATTAGAAGTGCATGCGTCGACTTCGATTTATAGTACATGTCAGAGTTGCAATTGTATATTTGCACAATTATATATTAATGGTACAGCTTATTGTGCACAAATACAGTGTAATTATGGAGATACTGGCACGGGTATGACACCAAAAGGTTCATTATCGACACATTGGTTAGGTTGTATAACCGGAACAGCTCAATGCGTAGAGTTGTATGCGGGTTCATCAACTCAGTCAGGAACAGCATATTATCAACTTTCATATAAAGTCTTAGAAAGATTAGATAGCTTTTAACTTGCAATAAAATATCACATTTAAATTTAATAAATTTTATAATATTAATATGAAAGGAGAATATGAAAAATGAAAAGAGCCGGAATCGTAGTAGAAGGTGGGATTGGTAAGCATATAGCATTTAGTTCTTTAATTCCAAAGTTACACGAGAAATATGGAGAACTGATTTTAATTTCTGCATATCCAGAAGTTTTCATGAATAATCCCCATGTTTATAGAAATTTTGGATTCGGCGCTCCGTATGTCTACGAAGATTATCTAAAAGATATACCTATTATTAAACAAGAACCTTATCTTAGTAACGTTTATAGATTAGAAAAGAAACACATAATAGAATCATTTTGCAAACTATATGATATTGAATATTCTGAAAAAGATATGCATAACGAAATTTATCTGACAGAGCAAGAAGACAAACATTGTGAAAATACAACAAAGCAATCTATAAAATCTAAATTTATTTTAGTACAGTTCGTAGGTGGGACTAGTTATTACAATCCCGCTATGGCTGGACAAAAAGCATATACATCAAGAGATTATCCGATGGATATGGCACAGCAGTTCGTAGACGAGTTTTACAAAAAGTATCCAGATTATAAAATATTGCAAGTAAGACTACCCACAGAACCATTGTTAAAAAATGTTAACTTTATAACAAACGTACCAGCTAGAAACATCTTTCCTTATATGAAATATTGTGAAACATTTGTTGTCATAGATAGTTTTTTAAATCACGTATCTGATGTATATAGCAAAAAAGGAATAGTTTTGTGGGGAGCTACAGATCCAAAGAAACTTGGATATAAGAACAATTTGAATCTTTGTGCTGGTAAAAAATGCTCAACTCCATTCTGTCACAGACCAGAAACTTATTTCTTTGATACAGTTACGGGTGGTGTTTGGAAATGCCCATATAATAATATGTGCATGAATATTTCAGTCAACACAATATTAAGTGCTGTTGACTTTATTTTAAAACCAGAAAATAGAACTAAGATTGCTGTCGACGTAAATACACAAAAAAAAGAAGAGACTAATACAGATGAAACAAATTCGCTATATCGCCCTGCATCACAGTGAAACTCTTTGGGGATCTTTGGAATACTTCGACAATGTAGCTAAAGATAAAATGGTTTCGCAAGATCTCGTTTCAAAGAAATATACTGGATTTCATTACATTATCAACAATGGTTTTCATACTCTCGAAGATTTTAAAGCTAACGTATACAAACCTGAGTTTGATGGATTAATCGAAGAAGGGCGATCACAACAAACTGATGGTATACATCTAAATGGATTTAACCACAATAGTATAGCAATACTTATAGTTGGCGACTTTAATAAAACATCGCCAACTGCTAGACAAATAAGTTCATTACTAAGTTTGCTAACTGAAAAGTGTTATCAATATAATTTACTAGTAGCTAAAGTAATCGGTCACAGGGAAGGGGAAGTGATAATCAATAATTTCTTTTCTGATCCTTGTCCCGGTAAGAAGTTTGATACATTTTCATTAAGAAAAGAGTTGTCAAAAACTATTAAATTTTAAAGGAGGTAGTATTATGTCAGACGATATTAAAAGAAGGATTGATGAGTTGCGCAATGCGATTAGAGTAAAGCAAGGAAGAATTAATCAGATCGAGCAAGAAAAGAACCAGCTTACTGTAGACATCATTGGAGCTACAGGCGCAATTGCTGAATTAGAAAAGATTATTGCTCCTTCGCAACCCGTAAATCCAGGCGTTCCTCAACAACAGAGTGGTGAAATTCAACAATCATAATTTGTTGATAGGGCGTTTACTTTTGTAGAATTTTGTTTTATAATATAGTAAAGGAGGTGAGCGCTAATATTATGTGGTTGATCTGTAGTGAAATTGATCGCAACAGAATAGATCAGACAATAGATAAGATAAATAACGACAAGCGTATCAGCGAAGCTGAAGAGCGTGAGCTTATTCAATTTTTAATGAAAGAAGTACCTACGCATCCCTGGATAAGCAATCAACATTATCTTGAAAACTTGCATATGACTCACGACGATTTAGTTTCTGAACTTGTTTTATCTATATGGGAAAAAATACGTAAAAAGAAATTTAATCCTAAATTATCTAGATTAGAAACTTATATAACAATGGTAATAAGAAGTCATATAGATTGGTTGATGGATAAAACTAAAAAGAAAACTGAAATACCACATAAAGATTTAATTTCTATTTTTGAAGAAATAGGAACTGAATTTGAAGGCGATGCTCCTTTGCAGCTTTCTGAAATAGAAGACAATTTACCTACGCCTGAAGAGCAAGCTAAGTTTAGACGAATGTGGGGTGCTATTGAAAAAGATATTAAGCGCAAGCCTCAGCTAGTACAAGAAATTTTTAGATTGAGAACTAAAGAAGAATTAAAGATAGTTGAAATAGCTGAAGCTTTGAAAAAAATGTCTAAAGACGAAGAAAACGAAGAATTTAAAGAACAAATTAAGAATATTCATTCTAATACCGTTTCGCGCATAATTTCAGATGAAATTGTGCCTATTGTAGAAAAACATTCTAAGGATGCATAAAATGAATTCAAAACCCGCTCCAGAACCCTGTCTAGTAAAACATAATATGAGTTATGAAGGTTTACACATAATGAGTGAGTATCATGGGATATTTGCTAATATCATGTTGGGAAATGCAGGGATCTTTAAATTAGCATTACGGGATCGGATCACTAGGGACGTCTGAAACTAATACGAACGTTAATTTGGTTACTACTGGGCTCGAAAAAAAGGGGGAAGGTCGAGTGAACGCAATGTTAAGAAAAGGATTTCTTGATAAACAATATTTAGAATTTACGCGCATGGCGAGATTTACAGACGCCATCGTAGATACTCAAGAAGAAGTCTACGGTAAAAGCATGGTAGACGATTGCTATTGGGAAGGGTATCTAAGATTTTTGGATATTGTAAAAGGAAGGGTTGATAAGAAACGTCAACCCTATTTTATTTTTTCGGCCAGTAAGAAAATCGATCCGATATGCCCGGAATGCTTACGCAAGATAGCAGGCATTGATTCATTGCTAGAATTTTGTGAAGATCAAAATCTGGCAAGTAGAATCAGAGTATCATTCGAAAATCAAAACTTAGTTCCAACGCAATGTCCTTCGGGACATTTTTTATTTTACAGCTTTCGAACGAATAGTTTTGAGAAGCGTAATAGATCCGAAGTCGACGATTATCTCGAACTGGCGAAAAATAAAGGTTATCTTCCATCAATCTGGGGATAACTTTTTAGAAAATAAGAAAGTGAAGGTGAAAAATTTGAAAACATTAGAATTGATTTTTTGGATTGTCCCTACATTAACGCTGTTACTATTCTTAAAAGTATTTCACGTCTTAGTTTTAACTCAAATCAAACTTTTATCCTATCTTTGCTACGTCAGCGATCACATCAGACAAACTGCTGAAAAAGCACACAATTCGATAATTCATCATTGTGAGCACATCTAGAAATCTGCTAATATCTATCTGCAGGACACTGGGAGGTGGATATGAGCATATACAGAAAAGAGTTAGTAGACAAAGCAGTTAGGTTTTTGACAAACAAAGAAATTAAAGGAACCGTAAGTATGAAGCTTCAATTTCTCAGTCAGAAAGGACTGAACGAAATTGAAATCATAGACGCGCTCAATAAAGCGTCTGACGGCGTTCTTCTGGAAACAGCTTTAGGAGGAAATTAATGGCAAAAACTAAAGAATGGTTTTCGGTTTCTAAAGAAGGTCTCAAAGAGCTGCAAGCGGGTAAGCCAAAAAGCTATATTCTTCGTGAACTTATTCAGAATGCGTGGGATGAAAACATTTCAAAATGTATAGTAAACACATCATGGGATAGCAATAAAATAAGAGCTGAAGTTATTGATGACAATCCCGAGGGATTCAAAGATATTACAGACAGTTATACATTGTTTAAGCACACCACAAAACGAGATAATCCTACAAAACGTGGCAGATTTAACTTGGGAGAAAAACAAGCATTTTCAGTTTGCGATCAAGTTACTGTAACAACTGTTAAAGGTACAGTCATTTTCGACAAAGATGGTCGAGCGCATTCAAAATTAAGTTCTAAAGCTGGTAGCAGAATTGAAGTTTGTTTCAAAGCTACAAAAAAAGAAAATGAAGAGATTTTAACAGAAATCAATTCGTATTTACCTCCTAAAAACATAACATATACGGTTAACGGATTACATATAGAATATGAAGAGCCAGACATTGTTTTCAAAGCTCTGCTAACTACTGAGAAGAACGAAGACGGTATTTTTAAACGTCCGCAGAGAAATACAGAAATAAATTTACATGCACCAATCGGCAAAGCTCGCATTTATGAAATGGGGATTCCTGTTTTTGAAATCGAATGCAAATACGACATAGACGTCCAGCAAAAAATCCCATTGTCTATAGACAGAGAAACAATTCTGCCAAGTTTCATGAAAGATATATACGCAGAAATCTTGAACAAAACTCATTATGAAATAGCTAAAGACGAATCATCAAGCATATGGGTACGGGAAGCGATGACAGACGAACGAGTTTCAAATGAAGCGATTGCGGGAATAGTCAAGACGCGCTATGGTGAAAATTCATGTATAGCTAATCCATTCGATAAGAAAAGCATAGATGATGCAATTTCTCATGGGTTTAATGTAGTTCATGGTTCAGAGTTAAGCAAAGAAGAATGGGACAATATAAGAAAAGCAAACGCGATAAAAACTTCGACACAATTGTTTGGTCAAGATCATTTACCATGTATAGCTGTACCAGAACTTTCACTTACTGAGGGACACAAGTATGTTAGATCATTGACTAAAAAGATAGCAAAGGAAGTTCTAAAAATAGAGATAGATGTAAAATTCATCAGATCACAGGCTTCTATAATGGCAGACTACGGCTCTAGAACCCTGAGATTTAACCTTTCACGCATAAGCAAAGGTATCTTTACCACAGAACCAAATGAAAGCATACTAGACCTCATAATCCATGAGCTGGGACACGAAGGTGGGATGCATACTGAAATAGGGTATCATCAGACTATTACTAAAATAGGAGCCTGCCTCGCAATGCGTATAGCTATGGATCAAGACTTTTTCGTAGTAGACGAAAGTTTACTATAAACAATTTATAATATATATGAGGGTATTATGAAATCAGGTGTTTATTTAGATAGAATGGAATTAGAAATAGACAAAACTTTAAATGAAAGAAATAATAATATGATAGATCTAAAAAGTTTATAGAAGATATTAGTCG
>Ga0315287_10007380_pt1 | contig 11020 bp, 8 predicted proteins | sample YL17G11_0_MG_FD_205037 | JGI IMG/M metagenome (GOLD analysis project Ga0315287, IMG submission 205037) | Sediment microbial communities from Yellowstone Lake, YNP, Wyoming, USA - YL17G11_0 | ecosystem: Environmental > Aquatic > Freshwater > Lake > Sediment | place: USA: Wyoming | collected...
ACCGGGAGAGCATCGGGTGGTCCTTGCATCCTTCTTCGTCCTGCTGGGCGAAGCCGGGCGCGGGCGCGGCGAGCAGAGCGGCGGCGGCAAGAGTGAGCCAGAAGCGCATGACGGCCTCCTGTTGACTGGCGCGGTGTACGGCACAGTTGTAGCACAATCCGCCCAGGGATGCGGCCGGCCTGCGACAGGCCTATACTTCTCGCGTCAGGCGCGCGGGCCCAGATGTCCAGGGAGGGCGAACCATGACTGCCTCAATAGATCGTCTCGCGGGGGCCGCCGTGTCGCTGGCGCTCGTGGCAGCGTTGAATGCCGCGTCCCCGCCGCAGCGCAAGAGCGTGTTGCTGTCGTCGCCGGCCTACACCGTCGACATCAGCCTCGCCATGACCGGGAAGTGCGCCCCCTCGGAAGGGTCGGACTTTTAACGCCTTGACGTGTACTCGGGCTTTCAGAATCTCCGCTTCGTCGCCTCGCCGTTTGCCGGCCATCCGCTCTGGATTCAGCCCGGAGCAGGCGCCTCGAGTGGCGCGCCGGCCAGCCACCAGGCGAGCGGCAAGGGCGAGATTCGCGGGTTCGACCTCTGCCAGGCCTGGGAGGACGAAACGCATTCCATTCCGGCGAAAGTGACGGGCGGACCGTCGCCCTTCAGAGCGACGCTGACCGTCCTGACCGCCGAGGACGCGAAGGAGCGCCTGGCCAACCCGGCTGATCCGATGACGCCGGTGGACCTCGTGCGAGTCCTATGGCTGGAATTCAGCACCCGCTTCTCGATCCTCGGGCAGGAGCTGGCCTGGGAGCATCCCGGCCTGTCGAAGAGCGGGATCTCGAACTACTCGTTTGTGTTCTCCGTGTCGCTCGACGCGTTGGGCAAGGGGCAGTCCTTCTCGTTCACCCTCCCTCACGCTGGAGAAGGAGAGAGCGGCACCTGGTCGGTGATGTTCAACGCGGTGTCCACGCGCTGAGCAGGGAGCCGCGATTCGGAATCGCGGTCTTCCAGTCAGCGCTCCGCGACGAACGCGGCCCTTGCCACGCCACCTCCTGTGACGACGACCTCGACCCGTTCGCCAACGGTCTTGCCACGCTCGTCCTCGAGGCGCACAAGGTACTTCCCCGGCGCCAGCCGCGTCATCCCGAACCAGCCGTTCGCGTCAGAGGCCGTGCGCCGTGTTTTGCGGAACCAACCGGTCCTGCGAATCCGAATCGTCGCGGCTTCAACGGCGCCACCCGCTCCGTCGTTGACGGTCCCCGCGACGAACCCCGTAGTCGGTCGCTCGAGCCACGGCATGACTGGCACGGATGCGGGCGCCGCGAATGCCGGAGGCGAGTTCCCGGCGCCGCGGACGAGATAGTCGAGGCGATCCGGGCTGGCGGCCTGCGGCGGTGCCGCAGGCGCCGCTGTGGTCTGCCGGGCGCCGGGTCTCGCTGGCGCAGCCGCCGCTGGATCGCCTGAGCGGGGCTGTCTGGGCATGGCCCCTGCCGGCCCAGGTGCCGAGGCTGCTTCAGGCGGCGCAGGCACGAGCGACGGGCTGAAGTACGAGAAGAACGAGACGCCATCGGCGCGAGCACGGCCCTCGGGTGATCGCACGCGAGCCACCTGCGAGAGCACGCCTTCGGGCGCGCTGAGATACCCGCCGATCCCGACGGCCAGTTGCCGGTCGGCCTTGTAGCGCTTCTCCCACGCGATCCAGCCGTTGAACCAGCCGCGCACTCTCTCGTCGTGCTCGCGCGCGTAGTTCATCGGCACGGCCAGATCGAGCAGCCCTTCCGCGAGCCAGCCCTGCCAGTTCTGGAAGATCCGCTGCATCGGCGCGACGTTCTCGAAATCGGCGAGCGAGACCGGCGGCCTGCCCCACGGAATGGCGGCAGCGCTTACCTTGATGCGGGGTTTGATCGCGCGCGCCTCGATCGAAATGCGGCGCATGAGTTGCGTCACCTGCTGCCGCCGCCACCGGATCCACGCTTCATCGTCCGGGGCCGGGACGTCGGTGCGGCCCGTCGCCCGCTGGAAGCGACCGACGCTCACCGGGTTGTAGCCCACGTCCGACCCGCGCGGGAGCGTTGGGCCGTCGGTTTCCGGGTAGCGGATGTAGTCGAAGTGAATGCCGTCCACGTCGTACCGCTTGACGATGTCGAGGTAGACCGACACGAGATGCTTCTGGGCCTGCGGGTGGCCGGGATCGAGGAAGTAGCCGACGGGGAACTTCTGCGTGCCGTCGCGGGCGCTGGTCAGCCAGCAGTTCTCGCCGGTGGCAGCCGGTCCGTGGAGATTGAACACGTGGCGCGCGTCCTTGGGCGGCGCCTCGTCGCGCCACACCGGTATGGCATTGATCCAGGCGTGCACCTGCAACCCGGCCGCGTGCGCCTTCTCGACGATGTGGGCGAGGGCGTCGAATGACGGGTAGTAGTTCGAGTCATCCAGGGCGGGCTCGAGACCTCCCGTGTAGAGCGCGTCGCCGCGCCGCCGCACCTGCACGATGAGTGTGTTGATGTGGATGCGCCTGGCGTCGGCAACGAGTTGCGCCGCCTCCTCGGGGGAGCGGATCCCGGCGTGGAAGGCATCTACCCACAGCGCACGCAACTCTGGCGCAGCCGTTGTTGGGCCGCCCGTCGGCGCCTGGGCGGAGGCGGCCCGCGGCGACATCAGGATGAGCGCCGCGGCGAGCACGAGCCCCACGCCGGCGCTCGCACGCCAGGAACAGCCTGACATAGCTCTATGCCTCCCAGATGCAGGGTTCACTCGCAGCGGTGATTATGATCGATTCCGCGCAGGTGGGGTCAGAGTGGAGTCTGACCCCACTTACTTCTTCAGCGTGAATTCGGCGTGCAGCGGGCGCGTGAAGGTGCCCAGGTCTTCCCATTCCAGGCCCACGAGTTCCGCCCCTTCGAGCCAGGCAGCGTCGATGCGGCTTCCTGCCGACGCGTAGCTGTTGCTGCGAACTTGCCACGTTCCCGTCGTCACCGCGACCATCCCGCTCAGTGTCAAAGGCACAGTAGTCGTGCGGCTGAACTCGAGTTGGAAGGCCTCGCGTCTGGCCGTGTTCCTGAGATAGTACCGGCCCCCCGTCGCCACGAAGAACAGGCGGGAACGAACTTCTGCTTCGCGGAACCCGACCACCGCGCCTGCGGGCGAGGCGGAGACCGACGTAATCTCAATCACGGATCCGGGCACGGCAAATCCCGCCCCCGGCCGAGCCGCGATCGCGCCTTGCACTCGGAATCGGTGCGCCTGGAAGGTCACCGTGGCATCCAGGGTCATTGGCTCGCCCTTGTGGCGTTCCGCCACATCGGCCGGTACCGTCGCAACAGCGATGCGGCCAACCGGAACTGCGGCGACGGCAGGAGAGGCCAGCACTTCCGACGTGCCAAGGGCCGACTGCCGGGCGCGTTGGAACAGCTGAAACAGGTCCTTCCGGGCGCTCGATCTCGGCACCCACACCCGCCCGATCGGAGCCGTCACCCGGTCGGAGACGGTCTGGTCCGAAAACGTCAGGCGCGAATCGACGGCCGTCGCCATCAGGACCACGGCATCGCTCCCGGTGTCGGCGATGACGACAGCCGAGATCCGCGTCCGTGGAACAACGACGCCGCCAACTTCTTCACGCCAGTTCTGCTCGAAGATGGTCTCGCCAACGAGCGAGACGACGACCTCTTCGGGGTTGATGACCGACCGATCGACGGCGCGCGGCGGCCGAGCCGGCGGTTCAGACGACCAGGCAAGGCCCGCCGCGATGGCGGCCAGCAGCGCGACCATCACCATTGCAGCCGAGTGTCGTTCGCGGCGCCTGATGTATTGATACACGATGATCGGCAGTCCCAGCACGAAGAGCGTGACGACGAAGACCACGGGCTGCCATCCGCGACCCACGAGGAACGGCCAGAATCTGAGGACCAGCGGCTGAACCGATCCGCCGGCCGCACCAACGAGGGCGACGCCCGCGACAACGGCCACGACGAAATGGGTCAGCGACGAGGTGATACAGGCGGCCATCGCGGCGAGCAGCGTGACGACGCCCTGCTCAATCGCGACCGCTGTCGCGGCCCTCAAGACGTCTGCCGGCACGGCTCCCATTGACCACCAGACGATGAGCACCACCACCCACGGCACGACGACGAGCACGGTCGCGAGAGACACGAGTTTGCTGACAAGAAGCGTGGTGCGGGTGATCGGCCGCGTGAGCCAGAATGCCGTCGTGCCAACGAGGGAGTCGCCTTGGATGATGAGTGCGGCAAGAAGCCCCGTGAGCAGGAACCGAAGGCCGAGGAGTCCTGGCCTCGCCGCCAGTCGCAGGAGCGGGACCGAATCGAGGACGAGTGCGGCCGGAAGCAACGCCAGGATTCCCGCCCATACGAGCAGCGGCACGCGCTGCGAGCGGAGATCGTGCCATGCCAGGTGGGGAATCAACCTCATCGTCGCGTCCTCTGGTCTCTCAGGGCGCCTGCGGGGCCTGCTCCGGCCGCGCAAGGGTGAAGCCGTCGATCCGGATTGACGTGGACACAAGGCCGAGCGTCTCGGGCTTCAGCACGATTAACTCGGCATCCGCGAGCCACGCGCGATTCAGCGTGACCTGCCTCGCGGCGGTTGCGCTCAGCTTCATCTCGAGACGGGTGCGGCTCACGAGCATGCTGGAGTAGTCGAGCAGCGTGCTTTGAAACGACGATTCTCTGCGGTTTGTGGCCACGACCGCCTGCCGGCGTCTCTGGTTGAGCAGCAGGTAAAAGGTCGGATCAGCCGGCTGCCAGTCCCTGACGTAGCTTTCCCGGATGTCCACCGCGACGCCGTCTTCGAGCGGAGCAATGCCTTCGAACTCGACCGCGTATCGCGGGCTTCGTGCCCCGCGACCAGCGTCGAGCGGCACGCGGGCGATGATTGCGTAACGGTACGCCAGTAGATCAAGAAGGACGCTGAGTGTCGCGGGTTGGGCCGCACGCACGGCATATCTGTCTGCACCAATCTCGAGAAACGTGAAACGGTAGCGTCCGGCGGCCATGCTCCCCGGTTCCGCGATAGTCGCGCCGCCGATGGCGGCCGACACGCTCGCGTACGGCTGATCGGCGAGGGTCTCTGCCGGGGCGTCGTCCAACCACGAATTCGCAAATCTGGACGTGGAGCGATCCGATACTCCGTCCGGAAACTGGATCGTCGTCGTCCGGCTCACGGGCTTCAGGATGATCGTCCCGGCGGTGGGGTCCGCGAGCGTCGCGCTGTAGCGCATCCCGGGCTGTAGGGCGCCGTCGTTTGTCCCTGGGTACGATGTGACGCGAACCGACTCCAGATCGAGCGAGAGATTCGGCGCCTGCAGCGTTCGGCTGGAGGCACCGGCGGGCGGCGCACTCGTCACCGTCCACAACGGGAATCTTTTCACCAGCACCACGACAGCGACCAGCGCGATGATGAGCGCGAGCGATCTGGCCGTCTTCAGCGTCAGGTGCTGGTGGACGGAGATGAGCGTGACAAGGATCCCCGTGACGGTCCAGAACGCGATGCCGACCCACTCCCCCGTGTGCAGGACGATGGCAAACGGAGCAAGCCGACGCGGAAGGGTCCACATCACCTCGCCGCCCAGCCCGTACAGGACCACCGTAACCACCCCCAGGACGACGATCTGGGCCAGGTTCTTCGACACGGACGCCAGCGCCAGGGCAAGGCCCGCGATGAAGGCCTGTTCGCCGGCAATCGCCAGCGCCGCGTGGAGTGCGGCTGACGCGTGTAGCCCCATCCCCAGGAACACGCCGCCAAACCACACGAGCGGCACGATGACCGTCAGGAAGAGGGCGTTGAGGAGCGTGCTGGCAAGGATCGACGCGCGGGGGATGGGTCTGCTTCGCCAGAACGCCGTCGTTCCGACCAGGAGATGCCGCTGAACCAAAAGCGCGACAAGCACCACCGTCATGGCCCAGCGCATCACGATGGTGGCAATGTCGAGGCTCAGGTTGACCCTCATCTCCGAGGGCAACCCCACGACCGGCACCGGCGGCCCCATCCAGAGCACGACCGCCTGCAGCAGGAGCACACCCGCCCACACGACCAGCACCGGCGAGAGCGACTGCAGATTGAACCGAACGAGGTGGCGGACCAGCTTCATCGCGGCGTCCCCCGTCACTCCGACAACCGGTACACGCGCGCGAGCGCGATGAAGATCTGGCGCAGGGGCATGGGCGTGGCCTGGATGTCGCGCGCGGAAGGCAATGCCGCGCGAATCCGCGCCGGTGATTCGGAGTCGGAGAACGCGCTGTCCACGAACCGGATCACGGGCCCGGCGGCCTGGGGCAGCAGCCACGACGCCGGAACCTGCGCCGGCACGGGTGTGTCGGTATCGAACATCACCTCCACTTGCCGGAACCGCGACAGCATCGACGACACGGGCTCGGAAAGCTCGAGGCGCCCCCGATTGATGATGCCAATCCAATCCGCCAGGCGCTCGACCTCATCGATGTCGTGGGACGACACGAACACGGTCCACGGCCGGTCGCCCGTCGCCTCCAGGATGCCCTGCGAAAACTCCTCACGCACGAGCGCGTCCAAGCCGGCAAACGGCTCGTCCATCACCAGCAACTCGGGCCGGTACGCCAGCGACACGAGCAACGCGGCCTTCATCTTCATCCCCCGCGAGCAGTGCTTGAGCGGCCGGTCAACAGGCAGGTCGAGTTGCCTGGCCAGGGCCGCGGCGAACGCAGGATCCCAGGCGGGATAGAACGGCGCACAGTAGTTCATCAGGCCACCGACGCTCAGCCACTCCGGCAGTTCCTGGTTCTCGGATACGTAGCCGATGCGCGCCAGCACGGGCGGTCCGACGCGCCGCGAATCCACCCCCAGCACGCTCGCGCGGCCGGAGGTCGGCGGCATCAGGTTCATCACGGTCTTGATGAGCGTCGTCTTGCCGGCGCCGTTCGGCCCGACCAGGGCAAACACGCTTCCCGACGGCACCTGCAGCGTGAAGTCGCGGACGGCCTCGATGCGGCCGAATCGGCGCGACAGCCTGTCCGTTTCGATGGCATACTGCATGGCGCCTCCGGCTACCGGGATCCCCGGTCGAGACGATTCCACCGCTCGACGATGGCATCGACCACGTCCTGGAGATCCAGGGAAAGATGTCTGGCTTCGACGACGAGTTGCTCGACGTCACTCCCCAGAAGCGCCCGCCGGTCGCGGGCGTCCGGGGTCTGGCGCGGAGCCACGAAGGTGCCGATGCCTGGACGGACATCGAGCAGGCCCTCGGCCGTCAACGTGGCGACCACTTTGTGCGCGGTGTTCGGGTTGATACGAAGCTCGCGGCTGAGCACCCGGACCGACGGGAATTCGTCGCCCGGCCGCAGGCGCCCGGAGACGACGGCCCGTTTCACGGCAAAGACGACCTGCTCGTGAACGGACAGGCCCGGGCGGAGGGTGACGGTGAACGGCAACACGATGGTGTACTATATATACTAGTACAGTTGGAACAGTCAAGATTCGGGATTCGGGATTCGGGGTTCGGGGTTCGGGGTTCGGGGTTCGATCGTCACCCCGGCAAAGGCCGGGGTCCAGTCTGGATTCCGGCATCCGCCGGAATGACGGAGGGCGGCGAGGAGCATGGCGACTGAAACCTCCGGGCTACGACGGGGTGAATCGACGTCATGGAGGCCGGGTCTTCAGACCCGGCGACGCAACGCGAGGAACACGATGAAACGTACAGCTTGTGCTTGTGTCATGGCGACAGTGATGGTGCTGCTCGCGGGCTCGCCGGCTGGCGCCCAGACAGGCCCCACTGTTGATCAATTGATCGGGCTGAAGCGGGCCGGGTCGCCGGCGATCTCGCCCGATGGCAAACTCGTGGCCTACACGGTGCGCGAGGCGAACTGGGATGAGAATGCCTACGAGACCGAGATCTGGCTGGCTGACGTCGCGGCCGGCACGACGCGCCAGTTGACGAACGGCAAGAAATCGAGCGGCTCGCCGGACTGGTCACCGGACGGCAGGCGCCTGGCGTTTACGTCCGACCGATCGGACAAGCAGCAGATCTGGCTCATCAGCACGACATTCGGCGAGGCCGAGCAGCTGACGCGCGAAGACGAGGGCGTCGGCGGCAATTTCGCGTGGTCCCCGGACGGCACACAGATCGCCTTCACGGTCACGGACCCGAAGCCCGAGGCGTGGAAGGACCGCGACAAGAAGTTCGGCGAGTTCGAGATCGTCGCCGAAGACCAGCGCTTGACGCATCTCTGGGTGATCGACGTCGAGTCGAAGAAGGCGAAACGCCTGACGAAGGGCGCCTTCACGGTGGGTAGTTTTGACTGGTCTCCAGACGGCAAGGAGATCGCCTTCGACCACACGATCAACCCGGACCCGTCCAACGGCGGCACGGCCGACATCTCGGTCGTCAGCGTCGCCGACGCGAAGATCCGGTCGCTGGTCACGCAGGCCGGTCCCGACAACCGGCCGCTCTGGTCGCCTGACGGCACGAAGATCGCCTTCTCGTCGGCCATGGCACAGCCGTTCTACTACTACACGAACAGCCACATCGTGCTCATTCCCGCGGCCGGCGGGGCGATCCAGGACCTGACGAAGACCTTCGATGAGAACCCCGGCCCGATCGCCTGGCTGAAAGATGGTCTCGTCTTCAGCGCCTCGCAGCGGACGGCGGCACACCTGTTCCGGCTGGATCCGGTAACACAAGGGGTGACGAAGATCACGCCGGGGACGCAGTGGATCTTCTCCGGCGCAAGCCTGACGCCCGACGGCGGGACGATCGCGTTCGTCCGCAGCGGACCGAAGGAGTTCCCCGAGATCTGGGTCGTGTCCGCCATGACCGGGAGTTCGAAGAAGCTCACTGACCTGGGCGCCCAGACCAGTTCGTGGCCGCAGCCGACCCAGGAGGTCATCACCTGGAAGAGCGTCGATGGCACATCCATCGAAGGCATCCTGCACAAGCCGGCGAACTTCAAAGCCGGCACCCGCTATCCCCTGCTCATCGTGATCCATGGCGGGCCGACGGGTACCTCACGGCCGGTGCCCTTCAGTTCCACGACGACCTATCCGATTGATATCTGGCTGAACAAGGGCGCGCTGGTGCTCGAGCCGAACTACCGCGGCAGCGCGGGGTACGGCGAGAAGTTCCGCTCGCTGAACGTCCGCAACCTGGGCATCGGCGACGCCTGGGACGTCATCTCGGGCATCGACTACCTCGTGGCGCAGGGCCTGGCCGACAACGACAAGGTCGGCACGATGGGCTGGAGCCAGGGCGGCTATATCTCCGCGTTCCTCACAACGCACGACAGCGCGCGGTTCAAGGCGGTGTCGGTGGGCGCGGGCATCTCGAACTGGATGACGTACTACGTGAACACCGACATCCACCCGTTCACGCGCCAGTACCTCAAGGCCACGCCCTGGGACGACCCGAAGGTCTACGCCGACACGTCGCCGATGACCTACATCAAGAAGGCTTCGGCGCCCACGCTCATCCAGCACGGCGAACTCGACAAGCGAGTGCCCATCCCGAATGCCTACGAGTTACTACAGGGCCTGCAGGACCAGGGCGTCGCCGCGAAGCTCGTCGTCTACAAGGGCTTCGGGCACGGGTTGACGAAGCCCAAGGCGCATCGCGCGGCGATGGAGCACAACCGCGAGTGGTTCGCGAAGTACATCTGGGGCGAAACGCCGCCGGCGCCGATTCCGAGCGCGGCGAGAGTCGAGCCGTTTGCCGGCATCACGAATTACGTGCCGATTGACGATGCCTTTGCGTGCGGCGGCGCCACGAAGCCGGAGGCGGCGGCGGAGCTGAAGAAGCGGGGCTATGCGTCAGTCGTCAACTTCCGCGCGGCAGACGAGGAAGGCGCGAACGTCGAGGAGGAGAAGGCCGCCGTCGAACAGGCTGGCTTGAAGTACCTCCACATTCCGTTCAAGCGAACCGACCCGAATCCTCAGCCGGCGGTTGACGCTTTTCTTGCGGCCGCGAAGGACCCGTCGCTCCGGCCGATGTTCTTTCACTGTCTGGCCGGCCCGCGCTCTGCGGCCATGTGGGCGATCAAGCGGGTGATGGTGGACGGGTGGCCCAGGGACAAGGCCCTGGCCGAGGCCGAAACGATCGGCCTCACCTTCGAGCCAGTGAAGAAGTGGGCGGCGGATTACCTGACGAAAATCAGTAGTAAGTAGTCAGTAGTAAGTAGTAAGTAGTAGGTAGTCAGTAGTCAGTAGTCAGTAGTCAGTAGAAAGACATTTCGACGGCGTCGCGCTGGGACGCTGGCCTTTTGGCCTGCGTGCTGGTGCATTCCTACTGACTACTGACTACTGGCTACTGCCCAAACGACAGTCCCTGCACCAGCGCGTCGAGTTCGGCCTGGAGCTTGGCGCGCTTTGCCTCCCGCTCGGCGATCTCGCGCTTGATCACGTCGAGGCGCGTTTCCTGGTCGTCGAGCTGGCGCGTGTAACGGCCCACGAGGGCCTTCTCTTCCGTGCGGGTGCCCAGGGCCTTCAGGTTCTCGCGCAGCCGCTCCTGGTCCTTGAAGATCTGCTCGGTCTCGCGCATCCGGACGGCCAGTTCGCTGTTGACCGCGGCGACTTCGCCTTTCTTCGCGATGATCCCCTTCAGCGCCTGCTCCACCTCGGGCGTCAACGCCCGCTGCCTCGCGAACATCGCCAGCTGGTCGTCGGTGAAGTTCGTCACCTGGTACGACGTGTCCATGGCGCGCAGTTCCTCGATGGTCAGCGACGCGGTCGCCTTCGGCGCCACTGAAACACGGAAGCGATACGCGTTCGGAGCGGTCTCGTCAGGCCTGGTGGCACTCGTCAGCTTCCAGCCGGCACGGTTCGGATGCTCAATCACGACCGTCCGAGCCCTGCTGTCTTCGTTGCGCACGGTGTACGTGCGCTTCTCGCGGAACTCGCGCTGCATGATCATCACGCCGCGCGCGATGCGGAGGCTGGTGACGCGCTCGGGGTCGGTGGCGTCCTGCTTCGTGTCCACCAGCAACGACAGATCCGACGCGTACGACAGGAGGCGCTTCTCGCCGGGCTTCACCGGGTCCATCAGGCCCTCGCCGGTGAACGTGG
>Ga0315287_10007381_pt1 | contig 11019 bp, 6 predicted proteins | sample YL17G11_0_MG_FD_205037 | JGI IMG/M metagenome (GOLD analysis project Ga0315287, IMG submission 205037) | Sediment microbial communities from Yellowstone Lake, YNP, Wyoming, USA - YL17G11_0 | ecosystem: Environmental > Aquatic > Freshwater > Lake > Sediment | place: USA: Wyoming | collected...
GATCGCCGCCTCGAACGTCTGCACGAAGACCCGCCCCACGTCGTGCCGGACCCACTCGTCGAAGACCGTCGTGAGGAACCGGCCGAACTGCTCAGGCCGCACGGAGCGCCCGGACACGGCCATTCCGCGCATCGGGTCCGGCCGTCCCGCCGCGTCGAGCCGCTCGACCACCGGGATGAACTGCATCCAGTCCGTCCCGACGTCGTCGCGCAGGAACCGGTACACCTCGAGCGGGTAGTCGCCGTTGAGCCCGTTGACGGTCGTCAGCACGTTGAACTGGACACTGTGCGCCTGGAGCAGCCGCAGCCCGCGCATCACGTCGTCGAACGTCGCGTGGCCGCCCTTGTCCACGCGATTCCCGTCGTGGAGCTCGCGTGGGCCGTCGATCGAGATCCCGACCAGGAACTCGTGCTCCGCGAGGAACTCGGCCCACGCGTCGTCCAGCCGCGTCCCGTTCGTCTGGATCGTGTTCTCGAACGTCATCCCGGGCTGCCGGTACCGCTCCTGGAGTTCGGCGGCGCGGCGGAAGAAGTCGAGGCCCATGAGCGTTGGCTCGCCGCCTTGCCACGCGAAGGTCACGCGGTCGGTGCGATGCGCCTCGATCAGCCCGCGGACGTACGCCTCGAGCACCTCGTCCGACATCCGGAACGACGACCCGGGGGTCAGTGCCTCCTTGTCGAGGAAGAAGCAGTACGAGCAGGCGAGGTTGCAGATGGCGCCGGTCGGCTTGGCCATGACGTGGAACCGCGGCGGGGCGGCCGCAGCGGCCGAAGTGGCAGCTGAAGCGGGAGCCGGATCCGCGGGCGACGGCCGGGACGCCGAGATAGGGTCGCTCACTTGATCGACGAACGCGAGGACGGCACTCCGCGAGCCACCCTCGCCCCACGAGGGACGCGGGTCACGCCGCCGTCAGCGACCGCCCTGCATGGCGGCTTCCATCTTCGCCATCACCTGGTCCACGGTGAAGCTCGCCGCCTTCATGCGTGGCGGGTACTGCATGAACGTCTGCAGGAACTCGCCGACGACCTTCTGGGACGGGACGACCAGGTACACGCGGTCAAGCATCCAGTCGTAGTACGTGTTGGACGTGATCTGCGCCCGCTCGAAGGGGTCCGTACGGAGGTTGAACATCAGCGGCACCCGGAGCATCACGAACGGCTCCGCCCAGACCAGGAGCGTGCCTGGGACCCGCTGCTCCGCGAACACGAGCTTCCAGTTGTCATAGCGCGTGGCCACCAGGTCGCCGTCGTCGCTGAAGTAGAAGAACTCGATCCGCGGGCCCTTGTCCGTCTCGCCGGTGAGGTACGGCAGGAAGTCGTAGCCATCGAGATGGACCTTGAACGTCTTGCCGGCCGCCTCGTGGCCGACGAGGAGCTTGTCCTTGACATCCGGGTCGCCGGCGGCCGCCACGAAGGTCGGCAGCCAGTCCATGTGGCTGATCATCTCGTTGGAGACCACGCCTGCGGGGATCTTCCCCGGCCACCGGATGGCCTGCGGGACGCGGAAGGCGCCCTCCCAGTTGGTGTTCTTCTCCGAACGGAACGGCGTCATCGCGCCGTCCGGCCAGCTGTTCATGTGCGGGCCGTTGTCGGTCGAGTACACGAAGATCGTGTCGTCCGCGATGCCCAGCTCGTCGAGCGTGTCGAGGACCTGTCCCACGTGGCGGTCGTGGTCGATCATCGCGTCGTGGTACTCGGACTGCCAGCGGCCGGACTGGCCCAGGGATTCGGGCTTCAGGTGGGTCCGGAAGTGCATGTGGGTGGTGTTGACCCACAGGAAGAACGGGACGTCCTCGGCGTGCTTGCGCTCGATGAAGTCGATGGCGCCGCCGATGATCTCGTCGTCGATCGTCTCCATCCGCTTCTTCGTGAGGGGCCCGGTGTCCTCGATGGTTTGCGTGCCGTCCGGGTTCGCCCGGCAGCGGAGCACGCCACGCGGCCCGTAGTTCGCCTTGAAGTCCGGGAACTCCTCGGGCTTCGGGTAGTCCCGGTGCTCGGGCTCCTCCTCGGCGTTGAGGTGGTACAGGTTGCCGAAGAACTCGTCGAACCCGTGGGCCGTTGGCAGGTGCCGGTCCTGGTCGCCCAGGTGGTTCTTCCCGTACTGGCCGGTCGCGTAGCCCAGCGGCTTGAGCAGCTCCGCGATGGTCGGATCCTCGTCCGGCATGCCGACATCCGAGCCCGGCATGCCCACCTTGGACAGCCCCGTGCGGTACACGCTCTGCCCGGTGATGAATGCAGACCGGCCGGCGGTACAGCTCTGCTCGCCATAGGAGTCCGTGAAGCGCATGCCCTCGTTGGCGACGCGGTCGATGTTCGGGGTCCTGTAGCCCATGAGCCCGTCGCTGTAGCACGACAGATTGGTGATCCCGATGTCGTCGCCCCAGAAGACGACGATGTTCGGCTTCCCGTTCGGCATCCAGGGATCCTCCGAGTACGTGGTCACGATGGTCGGATGCTCCGTGCGTGCCGGGGGGCATCACGGCAAGTCAGCCGATGTGGTCCTGCGGGGTTCCGGGCACGATGGCGCCTGGGGCGGAGGATAACAGGCTCCTGACACCCGACCCAGACCGTTGTCTCGTTGGTCTGTGAATCCGTCAGGGCCAGCTGTGACCTGCTCGATGCAGGTTCAGGACTCGTCGACTGCAGGCTGGCGATCGAGCGTCGCGGCGAGTTGTGGCACAGCTTCTGCACGAGCAGGGGACCCTCCTTCACCTCAGGTTCAGGCGAGTGCCGGCAACTCGACCTCGTCTCGACCGAAGGACGGAGCGCGACCGGCGCACCACGGCAGGTCGTGGATCAGGTGTCGCCGGACGGGGCCACCTGAGCCTCGGAGTCCGCGATCCCCTCCAGCCGGCGCCGGATGTCGGCGAGGTTGGACATCCGCTGCAGCACCGACGGCACCTGGCCGAAGCCACCGATGTACGCCCATACGTAGGCGATGATGGCGAAGATCGTCCCGACCTCCGCCGAGCTGCCCGTGGCTCTCACCAGCGCGAACACCGCGAGTCCGAGCGCGATGACGTCGACGACACCCCAGCTGATGCCCTCGGCGTCGGATAGGCGGTTCCAGTGGCCCGCGATCACCATGAAGTGGCGCCGCACGTCCTTGACGGACCCCGCGTCGATGAGTGAGACCTCGCGTTCCGATTGGTCGTTCAGCGCGCGGAAGATTCCTGCCGAACGATGCATCAATCGGCGGTTGATCACGACCACCGGGATGGCGACCGCGGCCGCCACGAGGCCAAGCAGCGGGTCGTAGAAGAACAGCATGACCAGCGAACCGACGACCGCGAACGCCGCCACGATGGCGGTGTTGACCCCGCTCCTCAGGAAGTCGACATACTCGTCAGCGAGGATCGTCCGGGCGACCACCGACGTGGTCTCGATACCCTCGGCACGCTGGTCCTTGACGAGGTCCGTCGCGAGCGAGGCGTACAGGCGGTTGAACAGCCGGGTGTCGTACCACTGCCGTGCGACACCCAGGCCGGTGTGGGTGAGCGAGAGCACTACGAAGACGACCACACCGCCCCACGAATCATCGAGCAGCCCGTTGACCGCCAGACCGATGGCGAACGGGTACAGCAGCTCGAACGTGTTCTCGACCACCGCCGCCCCGTAGGTGACCGCGAGCTGGCTGCGATACGGCCGCACGTGGCTGGATACGATGCCCAAGACCCGATCCTCCCTCCAGGCCGACAGCCGTGCTGGTCACCGCCCGGTCATGCCCGGCGCCGATGCTCAAGGGACGGTGGCGCAGGCCGTCACTGGCCCACGCGACCCGGGTTCCTCTGCTACTGCGACGTCGCGCGCAGTGTAGGGTAGCGCTCGTCATGACCGTCGACGCCTGGTTGACACTCGGCCTCATCGTCGTCCTGCTGGTGCTGCTCATCTGGGGGCGTTTTCCCACCTGGGCGGTGTTCGCCGGCACGCTCGCGGCCATCCTGACGCTCGGCCTGGCTCCCGAGCCAGAGGCCCTGAGCGGCTTCTCCAACGCCGGTGTGCTATCCGTGGTCGTGCTCTACGTCGTCGCGGAGGGCATGTACCGCACCGGGGCCATCAGCCTCATCATCGACCGCGTCGTGGGCCTGCCCGGGACGGAGCGGGCTGCCAACCTGCGCATCCTGCCCGTCACCGCGGTCGGCAGCGCATTCATCAACAACACCCCCATCGTCGCGATGCTCGTGCCCGTCGTCGCCGACCTGGGCCGCTCCGCGAAGCTGGCGGTATCCCGGATCTACATGGGCGTCTCGAACGCCTCCGTCCTGGGCGGCAGCACGACGCTCATCGGGACGTCCACGAACCTCATCGTGGCGGGCCTGGTGTTGACGACGTATGGCGTCGACCTCGGGGTGTTCTTCCCGACCGCGGTCGGGCTGCCCGCGGCCATCGTGGGTGTGGCGCTCATGCTGGTCCTCGCGGACCGGCTGCTCGGGAGGCGGACGCCCGATCGGGGGGCCGCCGAGGCGCCGAAGTCGCGCTATCGGGCCGAGTTCGTGGTCGCGGACGGCTCGCCACTGGTCGGCCGCACGCTCGCCCGCGCCGGACTGGCCGAGCCGACCGGGGCCCGCCTGCTGGGGGTCACTCGCGCCGGCGAGACGATCGCCGAGCCGCCCGCGGACTGGACGCTGGCCGCCGGGGACGCGCTCGCCTTCGATGCCACGATCGCCGCCACCGGCCAACTGTGGACGACGCTCGGCCTGGTGGCCGCCAACCCGCCGAGTGTGGAGGGCGACGAGTACGCGACGCGCCTTGTCGAGGGCGTCGTGGCCGTCGACTCGCCCTACATCGGTGGCCCCGCGAGCGAGCTCGCGCGCGCGGGCCGCAAGGTCGTGGCGGTGTCCCGCGGGTCGGCGTCGCTCGCCTCACCGCTTGCCGAGGAGTTCGTCGCGGCCGGCGACGATGTCGTGCTCCAGATGGACCCCGAGGACGCTGACGAGCGCCCGGATGGCTTCGCGCTGACGCGCCGGGTGAGCGGCTATCGTATCCGGCGCACCGAGCGCGCCATCGCCGCGACGGTCATCGTGGTCGCCATGGTGCTGCTCTCCGCCTTCGGCGTGATGAGCCTGCTGAACGCCGCCCTGCTCGCGAGCGCCGCGCTCATCGCGACCGGCTGCCTGAGCTTCCGGGCCGCCATCGGGGCCATCGACTGGGAGACCTACGTCATCCTCGCCTGCGCGGTGGGCCTGGAACCCGCGGTCACCAACAGCGGCCTCGCGGATGTCATCGCTGACATCCTCTCCTCCCTCGCCGGTGACAGCGTCATGCTCGGGCTGGCGGTCGTCTTCCTGGGCGCGGTCGTGCTCACCAATCTCGTCACCAACTCCGCGGCGGCGGCCATCATGTTCCCCATCGCGACGGGGATCGCGGCCTCCATGGGAGCGCCCTGGGAGCCCTTCGTCGTCGTGCTCATGCTCGCCTGCTCGTACGCGTTCATCAACCCGGCGGGCTTCCAGACCCACCTCATGGTCATGAAGCCGGGCGGCTACACGTTCGGCGACTTTGCGAAGGTGGGCATCGTGCTCACGGTCGTGCTGGGTGTCGTCGTGGTGGGAACGGCGTCTGTTCTGTACGGTGTAGTCGGTTGAGCGTCCCCCTCGGCGGCGATGCGGTGTTGGGCCTAGGATGGCGCACCCGGGGTCGCGCCGGGTAACGGAGGGAATGATGTCGGAGTCCATCGATCGCAGCGCGTTGCCCATCGCGGGGACACCCGTCGATGTCCACCCAGCGGAGGCGTCGGGCCAGGTTCCAGGCTCGGCCACAGCGCTCGCGCCGCTACGCCCGCCCGCCGGCGCGCCCAACGTCCTCATCGTGCTGCTCGATGACGTCGGCTTCGGCGCGTCGAGCGCCTTCGGCGGGGCGATCGCCACCCCGACGGCCGAGCGGCTGGCGGCCGGCGGCATCAAGCTCACGCGCTTCCATACGACGGCGATGTGTGCGCCGACCCGCCAGGCGCTGCTCACCGGCCGCAACCACCACACCGTGGGCATGGGCGCCATCACGGAGCTCGCCACGTCGGCCCCCGGCTACAGCTCGGTCCGGCCCCCCTCCTGCGCACCGCTCGCGGAGATCCTCCGCCTCAACGGATACTCGACGGCGCAGTTCGGGAAGTGCCACGAGGTCCCTACCTGGCAGACCAGCCCGATGGGCCCCTTTGACGCCTGGCCGACCGGCGGGGGCGGGTTCGAGCACTTCTACGGCTTCCTCGGTGGCGAGACGAACCAGTACTACCCGTCGCTCTACGAGGGCACGACGCCGGTGGAGCCCCCCGCGAGCCCGGAAGAGGGCTACCACCTGACGGAGGACCTGTCCGACCGCGCCATCGGCTGGGTCCGCCAGCAGAAGGCGCTGATGCCCGACCGCCCCTTCTTCCTCTACTTCGCGCCCGGCGCCACCCACGCGCCACATCACGTGCCGCGGGAGTGGTCCGACCGCCACCGCGGCCGCTTCGACGATGGCTGGGACGCCCTGCGCGTGTCGACCCTCGCGCGCCAGAAGGCGCTGGGGGTCGTGCCGCCGGAGACCGAACTCACCGCCCGCCACGAGGGGATCCCGGCCTGGTCGGAGGTGCCGGACGCCCTCAAGCCGGTGCTTGCCCGCCAGATGGAGGTCTACGCAGGCTTCCTCGAGCACACCGACCACCACCTCGGGCGCGTCATCGACGCCATCGAAGAGCTGGGGGCGCTCGAGGACACGCTCGTCATCTACATCATCGGTGACAACGGGGCGAGCGCCGAGGGCACGCTCCAGGGATCGTTCAACGAGATGCTCTACATGAACGGTGCCGCCCAGCTCGAGACCGCCGAGTCGATGGCGGCTCGGATCGACGAGTTCGGTACCCCGGAGGCGTACAACCACTTCGCCGTGGGTTGGGCCCACGCCACGGGTACCCCGTACCAGTGGACCAAGCAGGTGGCCTCGCACTGGGGCGGGACGCGCAACGGCACGATCATCCACTGGCCGAAGGGGATCGAGGCGCGCGGCGAGGTGCGCTCCCAGTTCAGCCACGTCATCGACGTGGCGCCGACGGTGCTCGCGGTGGCGGGCATCCCGGAGCCTTCCCACGTGAACGGCATCGCCCAGCGCCCCATGGAGGGCGTGAGCATGGCGTACGCGTTCGACGACCCGGCGGCGCCGGAGCAGCACGAGACGCAGTACTTCGAGATGGTGGGCAACCGGGGCATCTACCACCGCGGCTGGTCGGCCGTCACGAAGCACGCGACGCCTTGGATGGCCACGGCGAAGCTGCCTGCGCTCGAGGACGACACCTGGGAGCTGTACGACACGACGACCGACTGGAGCCAGGCCCACGACCTGGCGGCCGAGCAGCCCGAGCGGCTTGCCGAGCTCCAGGGCCTCTTCCTGGAGGAGGCCGGCCGCTATCAGGTGCTGCCCATCGACGACCGCCGGGTCGAGCGGCTGGACCCGGCGACCGCAGGCCGGCCGGTCCTCGTGAAGGGTGAATCCCAGCTGCTCTTCGGGGGCATGGGCCGGCTCACCGAGGCCACGATGCTCAACGTCAAGAACCGCTCGCACGCGGTGACCGCGCAGGTCACGGTGCCCGAGGGAAGCGTCAACGGCGTGATCATCGCGCAGGGCGGTGCCTTCGGCGGGTGGTCGCTCTACGCCAAGGACGGCCAGCTCGTCTACTGCCACAACTTCCTCGGGCTGCGGCGCTTCAAGGTGGCCGCCGGCTCCACGCTCCCGGCGGGCGACCACGTCGTGCGCATGGAGTTCGCCAACGACGGCGGAGGGATGGGCAAGGGCGGCACCGTGACGCTCTATACGGACGAGCGCCCGGTGGGCGAGGGACGGGTCGAGGCCACCGTGCCCATCATCTACTCCCTCGATGAGACCGCGGACATTGGGCGCGACACGGCGTCACCGGTCAGCGACGACTACACGGCGGCGGACAGCGCCTTCACCGGGTCGATCGCCTGGGTCCGGATCGACCTCGACGCGATCACCGGGGGCGTGGACCCGGTCCCGCCGGAAGACCGGCTCCGCGCCACGCTGGCGCGCCAGTAGCGTCGCTCGCCCGACGACGCCGGTCGACGGGTATGTGTGGCCCCCCTCGACCCGCGCGCGACTGCCCGCACATCGCGGCACGATGCGAGGCTGTCCTGGATGTGGGAGTATCCGCCCTCGCATCGCGGCGACCCCGCGTTCCCCGTCACAGCCCGCATCGGGAGCCCCGCGAACATGAAGATCCTACTGGTCGGAATCGGCACCGTCGGAGAGGCCATCGCGCGCCTGAGCGCCGGTCGGCCATGGCTGGAGCAGATGGTGCTCGCCGGCCACGACCTCGATCGGGCCCGCCAGGTGGCGGACTCGATCGGCGACGCCGCGAGCCATCCGGTCGCGCAGATCGACGCGTCGGATGCGGACGCCGTGGAGGCGCTCGCCCGGGCCCATGGCGTCGACCTCGTGATGAACGCCGTCGATCCGCGCTTCGTGATGCCCGTCTTCCAGGGTGCGCTCGCGGCGGACGTGGACTACATGGACATGGCTCTCAGCCTGTCCCAACCGCATCCCACGGACCCCTACGCGCAGCCCGGGATCAAGCTGGGCGACGATCAGTTCGCGATGGACGCCGCATGGCGCGACCGCGGCCGACTCGCGCTCGTGGGGCAGGGAATCAGCCCCGGATTGGCGCAGGTGTTCGCGGCGCACGCGACCAAGCACCTGTTCGACGAGGTCCACGAGATCAACGTCCGCGCAGGCGGCGACCTGCGCATCGAAGGCTACCCGTTCGCCTCCGTGTTCTCGGTCTGGACGATGCTCGAGGAGTGCCTCAACCCGCCGATCGTGTGGGAGAAGGAGCGCGGCTTCTTCACCCTGCCGCCGTTCTCGGAGCCCGAACGGTTCATCTTCCCGGAGGGCATCGGCCCCGTCGAGTGCGTGCACGTGGAGCACGAGGACGTCACGATGATCCCGCGCGTCTTGGACGCGCGCCGGGTGACCTTCAAGTTCGCGCTCGGTGAGGAGTTCATCGGGGCGCTCAAGGTGCTCCACGCCATCGGCCTCGACCGCACCGACCCGATCACGGTGGACGGCCAGCAGGTCCGGCCGCGCAACGTGGTGGCCGCGCTCGTGCCGGATCCCGCGACGCTGGGTGACCACATGTCCGGGCGGGCGGTCGTGGGCACGCACGTGACCGGCCTCAGGGACGGGAAGCCGCGTGAGATCTTCAGCTACCAGATGGCCGACGCGCAGGACACGATGCGCCGCTTCGGGCTGCAGCCTGTGGCGTGGCAGACCGGCTTCAACCCGGTCGTCGCGATGGAGCTGCTCGCCGAGGGTGCGTGGCACGGGGCGGGCGTCCTCTCGGCGGAGTCGTTCGATTCCGATCCGTACCTGGCCATCCTCGACCGCGACGGCATCCAGCACGCCACGATCGAGATCGAGCCGGGCGGCGCCGTCGCCTGACGGCTCCTTGGGGAACGTCTCCTCGGGAACTCCCAGATGCCGGACTGCCGCCTTCCGACGCCGCGCGCGCGGCCGTGGGCTACCCTGAAGCAAGTACGCGGAGGGCGCCAATGCCGTCACTCAGGGAACACCTCGGTTCACCGCAGTTCACCGACGAGAACGGCGAGCCGACCGGCGAAACCGTCATCGGCCGCATGGGCGGTACGTGGGTCAAGCCGGGCGTCCCGCGCGGCCGGGGTTACCTCTTCTACGCCATCATCTTCTGCGGCGGGCTGGTGCTGATCGTCACCGCCGGGCCGGGCTTCGACCTGTTCGCTGCCTTCGGTGTGTTCTGCGTCGTGCTCGGCATCGCAGGAGCGATCGAGATCGCGCGCGGGCGACCGTTCACCAGGATCTTCGGGCGTTAGGCCCGACCGGCTTCGTCGGCTTCGCTGAGTCGGCGCGGGTCGATCGCACCCGTTGGCCCCGCCACGCGCCAGCGGGCGGGCGATTCAGCCGAGGCCGTCCCACTCGATGACGTGCACGAACTCGTCGACCAGGTCGGGGTCGAACTGCCGACCGCGCTCGCGTCGCATCTCCTCGACCGCCTCGCTCATCGAGCGGGCCTGGCGATAGGGTCGGTACTGGGTCATGGCGTCGAAGGCGTCGACGACGCCGATGATGCGCGCCCCGATGGGGATGGCCCGACCCGACAGGCCCTCCGGGTAGCCTGAACCATCCCAGCGCTCATGGTGGTAGCGGATGATGGGGCCGAAACGTGCAGCTCCGGCCAAAGGTGCCGCGATGCGCTCGCCGATCTCGACATGACGCCGCACGGCTTCGAGCTCGTCCCGGCTCAGCGCGCCCTGCTTCAGGAGGATGGACTCGGAGATGCCGATGCGTCCCAGGTCGTGGAGCAGGATGCTGTAGGCCACGGCGTGCAGATCGGCAGCTGACAGACCGACCCGTCGGCCCAGCTCCCCAGCGTACTTGCCGATGCGCTCGGTGTGCTCCTGGATGTCCGTGTCGCGCGCGTTCATCTCCCGCGCCAGCGTGGCGATGACCTGGTGCGCGGCCTCCATGCCGAGCATCGCCCGGCGGGCGCGCAGGGCAGCCTTGAGGCGGGCGATGAGGACCTCGGCGTCGATGGGCTTGGTGACCAGATCGTCAGCACCCTGGCTGAGCGACGCGGTGGCAGCACCGTGGAAGTCCGGGCTGCTCAGGACCAGGATCGGCAGGTCGGTGTAGCGGCGATCGCGATGGATGCGCCGCATGAGTGGCTCACCGCTGGCGTCGGTGATCCCGAGATCGAGGAGCACGACGTCGATGGCGTGGCTCTCGAGCGCGTCGAGCACCGCCTGGCCATCGGATACGACGACCGCGTCGTAGCCAGACTGCTGGAGGACCGAGGCGATGACGCGCGTGCACATGACGTCCCTGTCCGCCACGAGGATGCGCGCACTGCCCAGGTCGAGGACCGCTGCGGTCTTCCCGATCCGCGGCGGATTCGCCGGGCTGACGAAGCCACCATCCCCGCGCTCGGGTGCCGAGTGACCGTTCACCGCGCGGGGATCGCCAGACATGCCGGCGAAGAGACCGGGGGTCTCGGTTGGCA
>Ga0315287_10007382_pt1 | contig 11017 bp, 26 predicted proteins | sample YL17G11_0_MG_FD_205037 | JGI IMG/M metagenome (GOLD analysis project Ga0315287, IMG submission 205037) | Sediment microbial communities from Yellowstone Lake, YNP, Wyoming, USA - YL17G11_0 | ecosystem: Environmental > Aquatic > Freshwater > Lake > Sediment | place: USA: Wyoming | collected...
ACGACCACTGATAATGACATTTAACGCACTCGTAAAGCACCCACCATCGATTCTTATCTGCATCCTCCAAGCCACCCGCATGAGGATACCCCTGGAAATCATAAAGGATTTGTTTCTTCCCGCAGGTGCAAACAAAATTAACTCCCGTTAATATTTTTATGGTCCGAGCGACCTCGCCACCAAGATTTTCGTTGATGCTACGGACGCTTCTATTCTCGGAGTCATCATCCTTTTTCATATTATTTACGCCGTGTTGAGCACCACCGCACTGGCAGACGCATTTACTATCAGGCTTGGCATCTTCGCAACGGCTTGTGTGTTTCATCAGGGACCCCAGACGTGATTGTTAAATATCTCACGGAATTTTCTTTCTTCTTCTTTCAAGCGTTCCATCTTTTTCTGTCGTAGTTGCTCCAGCATCTGTTCCCTTTCATCGTATTCTGCATCCTGTCTTGGTGAACCTCCCATCAATAAATTGACGGGCATCCGTTTACAGGCTCGCATGGGTCTCCCCCACGGTCATCCCTGCTTTTAGTCGTTCATCTTGACATCGAGAGGCAGTCGCATATGCGTGTTTGTAAGCAGAGTTGATGTCAGCGTCTTTCTTCAGACCGCAAGCATGGCACAGGATGTATGATTCCCCGCTTGGAAGCCATTTCCTGGTCACAAGAGGCGAGTTGCACACATGGCAGTCATTGGAGCCTCTTTCAGAGACAAGCAACGTGTCATAGCCGTTCTCTGCACGTCTCAGTGCAATGAACTGTCGTTGCCTGCTGTACGACCATTTCCCGATTCGCTTTCGCAAGTCGGGGTTGCCGTTTCCTCGGTACATGTCGTGCCTGAAATCAGCATCCCCGATGCCAATAAGAACACCGTCTGACAGTTTGGCAATTTGATTGGCTATATGCCAGTCGTACTCCTTTGCCACGTTCAGTCGCTTGCTTCTTAACCTCTTCAGTTTGCTGAACTTCCCAGCGTTCTGAAGCACGGAAACAAGGCTGTCGTATTTCTGAAGTATCTTCTGCTTCTTTTCATCGCATATCAGCCCCTCAAAAGGCATCCCGTTCTGGTCTGATGGCAGCAATACGATTCCTGCGCTATGGTTCAGACCCTGGTCGATGCCTCCCACGGAACTTATTTTCTTTTCAGCAATCTCCTTTTGAATGGAGATGTGAACCTGATATTTACCTTCTTTTTTTATGAGTTCAAAATCCTTTATCTCAGCACTTTTCAACTGCTTGAGATGATACCGTGCAGGGTTCAACGGGATGTCAACAGTCTTGCCTTTCTTCAATGTTGACAGATGAACCCACAATGGTGATAGTTTGCTTCGCTTGTTCCATTGTATCCTGCCTGTGCGTTCATCAATTCGGCAGGATGTTTTATGGTTGAACGTGGGTGGTGTCGGCTCTTTCTGTAGGTATTTCTGGAAATAGATTTCATCATCTTTGACTGCGACCTTTTGAAGACCCTGTAACCAATCATCGTGCAGTCGTTTGTATGATTTCCATGACCATATTGATTTGTCGATGCATTGGTCGACAAAGCCTGCGGAGAGTTTGGTCTTCTCTGCAACCTTGTTTTTGCGGGTAAGAAGTCTGATGTTCTTCCTTGTCAACTCAGTTTCATCGGTGATGAGAATTGAAATACTTTGGATGCAGAACGTCATCCTCGCTGTGGTGTTGTCCAGTATGCTCTGCTTGAGTTTTGTTGTAGCGAAATGCACAGGGATTTTAAGCGTTTTTGTTATTTGCATATCTCTATTTCCTGGTACAATACATCTTCTTCGGGAGTAATTGGTTTACCTGTTTTATGGTCTTTTGAAAACGCATCTTTCACCTCTTCCTTTGATAATGCGTACCAACCATCATTCCCCAGGTAAAAACCATATTTGTTTTTCAATGGAATTGGTATTTTCGACCCGTTCATCTTTATTTTGACTGGCAGAATTTGTGTCACTATCAAACTGCCACCACAAAACATTGCATTTGCAAGTTTTGCAATGAATAGTTCTTTATGCCCAATCCCGTGTCCAAACTCTCCATTTTCATTAACATCTATGGTCATTGTTTGTTGAACTGAATTAACACTCATCAGAAAAAGTATTTTATCTCCAGGTATCTTTAAAATCTGTTTTATCAGTTCATCAATGTTTTTTTCTATGGGTTTCATTCTTTTGCCTCCTTCTGCATTTTAATATACTTCGCTATCACATCTTTGGTTACGTCACCCATCGTTCCAACGTAGTACGATGGGTTCCAGAGATGTCCTCGCCATGCCTGCAATCTGAGTTCTGGGAACTCTTCAAAGAGAACCTTGGCTGTGATGCCTTTGAATATCTTGGTCATCTGCGATGGGGAGAACTTCGGGTGAGCGGAAACAAAAAGGTGTACGTGGTCTGCCATTATTTCCTGCTCCCGTAGTGTTATCCCTTTGTCATTTGCAATCTGAGTATGGAGTTCTTTTAATCTTTCAGCAATTTCGTTTACAAGAAGTTTCTTTCGATATTTTGTGCTCCACACCATATGGTAGTATATATTGTAGACACAACCTCGTGCTGTTATCCAGTGTTCTTGTTTTACCATACTGTTACGTATGACTACCATACGTATATACTTTTCGGCTGTATCCCGCCTTTGAAAAGACGGGGATTAGCCGAACGACTGTCCTAATTTTTTCTGAAATGGATTATGCATCGCATGATACACCATATCGTTTTTCAATCGCCATTCATGAAGGTCCTGCTCTTCTTTTCGGTCCAGGTCTTTCAGTTCTGCTTCGATTTCCTGATATTCCTTGAATATTTCGTCTCGTTCTGATTTAAGTTCCCCGACATCTTCCATCAATGAGTCAATATGCATGTTAACATCGATGAGACGATTTTTTGTTTGCACACGTTCTTTTTCCCAGTAATCCCGTGTCCCAACTGATTTATCAACCATGTTTTTTCTCTTCTCAATATTTTTTCTTCAACCTGCTCAAGAATTCTTCTGCATCGCCCACAAAGAACGATGATTTATATTGTGATTTCTTCTGGATAAGACCCGAGGTCGCCAGTTTCTTGAAATCTTTATCATACGTGATTATTCCAGCGATATCAGGGTTGTCGATAGCGACCTGTATGATAGTTAAATCCTGCTCCGACGGCTGTTTCTCAAGGTCTTGCAATCGCAGTTCGCTTACTTCATCACATAACCGTTTCGCACGATAAACTTCCCTGATAGGGAACTTCTCCGTCGCAGAAGGCGGTATCTCGGAGTTCAAAAGAATATCAACGGTCGCAACATCATTCCTGTTGATTACTTCCTTGCAAAGGTCACCTTTCAACCTATCATTGTTATCAGCAAAAATATAGATATTCGAATCCAAAATATAGATGCGTTTCTTCCCGAAGACCGCATCTGTGGAGAACTGGTGGTCACAATATTTGCATCTCACGTCACGTGATTTTCGTAGACGTATCCGTCTCTTACATTTAGGACAGGTCTTCTTTATATGCCATCACCTGTATTATTTTATATCGTAAGTTTAAATATACTTGGTGTTTTATAATAGTTTCTATGAAAAAAATGGTTCCTATAGCATTTCCGCTACAATCTCTGCTTCATCCACCACAGATATATCGCCTGGGAACAGATACTGATTATACAAGAAGTTATCCTGTGCGTCGGACCACACCAGGATTTTATACTGACCACGACTGGTCGGATGCATCTCCAACGACCCGAATTGACACATCATGGATTTCTCTTTATGCGAATAATCCCCACGCAGTTTCAACCAGGCGGTCTCCACACCGAAATTCAGATGAGAGTCAGTCAGATAATATTTCCCCTGCGACTTCAACGTGAATATATTATCATCGGTGACCTTGCTCAAACATTCGACTATTTCTTTCTCTGAATCAAAAAGGACATGCTGGACCTTAATCGTGAGTTCAGATGCACCCCACATGATTTGAATCGCTTCGCATCCGTTCTCCGCTATCGTCCGCAACGGATGATGGTTGCCCACCATTATCATTTTTTTTCCGAACAATCGATTGAATTTCCAGACAGCCACAGGTCGGGTCACTGTCTTATCAGGATTCTCCTTATCGTAATCGATGGAATAGATATCGATGACCGTCGCATCGTTCGCCGAAATGGCTCGTATCGCTGACTGAATTACTTTAAACAGCATCAAAAACCATAACGAGTTGTGTCTATTAAAAAGTAATTGATAAAAAAAAAATTATTTCTTTTTCAGGTAAGGCAGACCTGTTCGTTTGTTGACACCAGTTTTATAGCCATCAGGCATGTCACATTGTTTACCACTTTTCGGTCGTTTCCCTGCTTTGCAAAAAAAGTAGATTCTCTGCTCCCTTCCGCCTTTCAACTCTACTTCACGTGTGTGAAGGACATATCCATCTTTTTCGAATGCCATAATACTTCCTCCGAGTTCATAAGGAGAGATATTATATAAAGGTTACCCTTCGAGAAAATATGGATTTAATCACGTTTTTTCATGGGTCCGATGGGCTTGTTCCCCCGCAAGTTTCATAAAGTTCATAGTGCATAATCCAACTCATATGAAAATAGATGGAGTTCTTGTCCGATGCATGGGAAAAGGAAAGGCACAGTTATGCAAAGCGAACGAAGTCCATGGCATGACGCCCTGGGAACTCGGATAAAAGAAAAAGTGATTTACGTCAGAACAGTCCCGATTGAAGAAACGACACTTTAAAATTATTTTTCTGGTGCATCTGGAACTGGATTAAGATTGTGACATATCTCGCATTCTAAATCAGGATAGAACCCTATCATGACAACTCGTTGTTTCGTCACCCTCTTACATGTGTAGCAATAGGCATCGTTTTCATATGGCGATGGCTTCACATAAATAAAAATCAATGCGACAGAAACAACGAAAACAATCACCATAACGATAGTGAATATTTTATCAAAACTCGTCCACATTCAGTCCACCTACATTATTCCGACGTCTTTCCTTCATTCCTTGTTTGATTTTTTTTGAGTTATGAACTGGTGCAAGCCCATCCAGCACTTCTTTTCTAAATCTACTTCCTTCCTCACGTTCCATATCATCAGCAAGTCTTTGTGCATCTGCGGGGTGCAGTAAGTTCAATATCTCAAAGTTATTCCGTATATCGTCGATAATCGCATCTACCATTATTTTTCTTTCACTCCTTGGTTCTTTGAGTGGTTCTGGTAATTTCAATCCTTCTTCTAAAACAACATTTTCAAAGTCCATCTGCTCAAAATTTTTTGATTGGTTGTTCCATATTTGTAGATTTTTATGATGTGGTTTTTTTATCACTGGCTTAAAATAAGAATACGAACTGAAATGTTTTGGATATTTCGGATTCAAATATCTATCCTCACCACATTCACGTATTCTCAATATTATCTTATTCGGGCACCTTGGCTTCGTCTTGTTGACACCATCGTTCATTTCTATAAATAACATTGTTTGGTTATGAGCCACACGAGGAGAAATTTTAGTTATAGTCCCCATATGACCCTTTTGAACATCATATCCCCATAATTTACCATAAGCATATAATGACTTGATTTCTATTTTATCCCCTACTCGCATTTTAGCCCCAGAGTTATAGCATGGCACTGGTTTTTTTTCTTTTTGGCGTCTATTTGGCTCATAACGTAATGGAAACATCTTTTTACACCGTCCCTTTCAGCAGAATCAACAAATGCGGATGATACACCACGACATCTTTTTTTATCCTGTATTTTTTTATGACATGACCATTGATATCTTTTTCAAATTTCATCTTCATCACCATCCAGTTTATCATCAACAAAATATGTTTTCTCAACCAATGGACCATGCTGTGGACCTTTGATATAAGAAAATATTATGATACGCTTCCCGACATTCGCCCCATAGCGTGGATTCTTGAGTGTCCTGAAATGCTTGCGGACAAAAAACCTATATTGATAATGCCGACTCGGATTATTTTTCATGTCTTCCATGTATCGCTTCAACTCACCAGAGAGTTTTATCACCGAGCGTTGCGGTATCGGCAGTTTACCTCGTTCCATCCGTTTCTCGTTACGAGCCTCATGTTGTTTCACATCGACATACGTGACCTCGGGCAGGTTGACAAAATTCAGGAAATTCAACACGAAACTTTTCATGAAACGACGGGTTTTTTTATCAAGCCCTGGCTCATTATGAAACTCTACTTTTTTCAGGAGTTCTTTGTATTCATCGTAAAAGGTTTTCCTTTCAGCATAGGTATCAAAAAAGAGTTCACCATCAATAAGACCACAAATCGATATTGAGAGAGAGGTCCCTATTTCTTTTTTATCTTTATCTAAAATTATTTTTCGTTCACTAATGAGAATACCGTTTATTACATCGTAGGCGATTTCGATGCCCATTTCCTTTAAGTCTTTCTTTTTGAAATCTACATCGATGAAAATCACAGGGAATGGCAAGAAAAACATGTCATTCTGTTTTGGGGTTTTCAGTTCTATGAGCAATTGTTTAACATCGTTTGATACTTCGAATAAATGAGCCTTTATCAAACCGAGAGCGATATTGGATTCGAACTCGGTTGTTGGTTTCCCGATGTTATCAATAACTATCGGTAAATCCATTTTATGTGAAAGAAGATATCGTTGAAAATCTGATGCGAATTTCGTATAGTTCTTCATTGATGCCACACCGTATCCACACAATTGCATTCCTTGCCATCAGACAGGATGACCCTGCAATCAGGACAACGATAAATCAAGCCACGTTTCTTATCATTTGATAACTTACCGTAGATGGATATCGTAAGATGCTCAACATCTGATTTTTTCCTGCGGACAATTTTCGCAGATTTATTTTTTGTCATACTTTTTTGCTCTTTCTTTTGAGACTCCATGAGAGGCATTCAAATGTTCGAACATTTCCTCTTTCGTCTCTGAAACAAAACCGCATCCAAACCCGCAATGATAGAATTGTCGCAGGCTAATCTTAATTGCGTCTTCTACGTTCATAATTATTTCCTCACGATTTTATACTGCCAATCCACGTGGTAGTTATCCTTCAATAAATTCATAATCGGAAGCATCGCCTGCCAGACAGTCGGCTCCACCATCATAATGACCCAGGCTTTCTCATGCTCCTGCACGACATGGATTCCATTGACGATATCGGTCATCGACAGGTTCTTCGCCACTTCTTCCAGGACCAGGTCCATGAATCCTTTGATGTTGCCCTCTGGCGGTGCACGAAGCGTGACCTTGTATTTCATGGTTTCACCGTCTCTGCGATGAACACATCATCATAGGTTGTAATCTCCACGTTTGCAGTAGTGTCGCCACCAAAGTCTAAATCAATCCGTATGTGGATTTTGTTGTTCGGTTTTTCTTTCAGTTCCTCCCTTATTTGTTTGTAGACTTTTTTGAAGAATTTTTTAAGAGGCATGTTGCTATAGACTCCTGGTTTCGCTGACATAGATATCTGGCTCATAGTTGTTCACCACAACAATCTGGCAAATGCCCGTGTTGTTTTTTGTATTTCTGTAATATTTCATCAGGAAATTTATTAGGATTCCTATCGCTTCTCGAAAAATCAATGGGTTTGTTTCCCTCATAAATCCATTCAGTGAGTTTTCGATAATACTCACCGAGGATGAGATAATTCGCAGGGCAGATGACAGGGTCACAGACCATGATAAGACCTTTCATATCGAACACACGGATGCCAAGAACCTTTACGTGCTCTGGTCTTGCACAGGCGTTCCCCATGTGCTCCAGGCTTTCATGAGCCAGATGTTTGTAATCACGTAAATCGATGCTGTCGAGTTGTTTCTGTGAATACTTCGGCTTCCCAAGACCAACCATGATGAAATCATCATCAGGATACAGATTTCTTTCTTCCACTTCGACCTGCACGATTGCACGTTCATTGTTCCTGCTCTTCGCATTCATCGCATAGAACGGAGCATACGCCAGACTCAAATACACGAAACCAGGTTTGCTTTTAATCCGCCAGTTATATTTCTGGTCAGGCTTGAAACCCTCATGGAGAATACGTTCCGCATTTTCCTTCGTGGTTCCGTGATAAAGAATCATTGGTCCCCCATTGTGACAATATCATCGGCAACCGCTTCTGCAATGTTCGTGTTTGCTACCAGTTGACTTATGATTTGTCCTTCATCAACTTTTTTGTATGAATTAACGATTCTGACGAATTTTTCCCAATCTGCTTTTGTTATCATCATTTACCTTCCTTCGGCAATGAATTGATGTATTCCATATCCAAGTCCTCAATGACTTTGATTTTACTTGTGATACAATTGCATATGACTTTCTCAAGCGTCGTAGACTGGAAATCAATCGCATATCCTTCCCCGTGGCAACGAGGACATTTTTTTTCTGCCTTGATTTTCTTCTTAATTTTCAATGGATTGTGTTTTTTTCTGCATTTAAGAACTCGTCGAGAGTTTACTTTCTTTTGACATTTTTCTTTTTTACAGTATATTTGCCAAGGGCGAGTTGGTGTAAATGTTTCTCCGCAAATTTCACACTTTTTTGTCATAATTCGTTCTCCGAATCGCTGTAGAACATGGACAACACTTCCTGCTCGGTGTTTCGGAAGATGCTCATCTTTTTCTTGTAACATTCGAAACAGACATACTGCACATCGATAGGCGTGGCTTCTTTCCCATCACCATACGTGTTCGAAACAGTCTCCATCTTATGACGCTCGACGTTTTCTGCATCGCAGTTATCACATGTTCCAACGTTCTGTGCCTCCCCCCACCAACAATCCATGCCACCGAGTTTCTTCCCAGTGTCCAGTTTAATTGTTGGATAGTTCTTTGATAAGACCTCTTTGGTTTCCTCGACGATGAGTTCATCGACTTTTACGATGGTCCCCATGCCAAGATATTTGCTCTGGTCTGGCGAAAATACATGCACCCGCATACCAACTTTTGCTTTCACCATTCTCATATCACCTTCTTTATTTTTACTTATAATCAACTCCAACTACTCCATTAACCATACCGCCCTCTACATCAAAAACAATAAAAGCCTTATCGAAAGGGCTTAATTTCTCTTCATCTATACGTGTTTGAATAGCATTAATACAAGTTAAAACAGAGTCATAAATACTTTTATATTTTATTTTGAAACTACCTTTCAATGTAAATTTCGACCATTGGTTATTTTCTGCATTTAATACATAATATTGCCCGCTTATTCGTGTTACCAATAACTTTAATTTTCTACGTTCAAATCTTATTTCCATTTTATTTCACACTCCCAATTTCTTAATTGCATCATTCAATTTATTCCAATCATCAAAATCGATTTTCACGTAATCGCAATGAGGAACCCCTGTGTAGGCTTTGCCACCGACCTTTATGGTCTGGTCGGAACAGACAAAGATAGGTTTCTTCCCAATCTCATGGAATACACGTCGGACTTTTTCATTCGCTGTTTCTTTCATATCATTCCTCTTTGTTTGTCGGGTCGCCCATGTCATCGAGTTTCTTCCCGCTTTCGTAGTGGCGTTCAACATATTCTTTTATCCAAAATGTTTTACCGCAGTTACCGCAGTCCCGCTCCACTGCACCGTCCTCCGCCCAATACGTCACTGGATATTGACCGTCATCGTTTTCCTGCAAATGTCCGCAGTGCGGGCATGTGATTTTTTCTTTCTGGCGTTGACTTTCAATCCGTCTTGTAATACAAGCCATGCAGTCCATTATTCTGCCCCCCCAGGAAATTCTTCTTTGGTCAGCAGGAATGGTGTGATGAGCCTCTCTGCGATTTTCAATCGTATGCGATGCGAGAATGGCAATTTATTTTCATGGCGTGGTATGAAATATACGCACAATGTTGGTTTGCCATTTATCTCAACGACTTTTTTATAGACATCATGCCATTTAATTTTCATTTTTACCCACCTTTTTTGTAAGTCTTTTCAAAATATATTGTTTTAGACATTTATTTGAACAAAAATAAGGGTCTGCATCATCATCCCACTTTGGAATTTCCTTTGCTATTTTTTTTATTTGTTGCATGATGTTTTTAACTTGAGGTAACTCCTTTATTGTAAATTTTATCAAGTCTTCTTCGTTGACATAATCTCCTTCTGGTGCTAAACAAAGTTCGAGTTCACATTCATCAGCATGTAATGCATATTGCGATGAAGATGTTTTGATGTCCCATGTTTCTTCATCAACTTCTCCAGTTAATTTTCCACAGTTGGGGCAATAGCATTTTTTGTTTTCTTTTTTATTAATTTTCATTTTCAATCACCAATTTATTTTCTTTTCAATGACATGTTTGTTTCTGCATCCCCACAGTTCAGTTTCCATGATAGTGTGTTTTATGAAATACAATGGTTCTCCGCACGTGGGGCATTTCTCCATTATTTCTTCCTCACGTAAGGAATCTCGCCAATCCAATCGATACTCATCGCTTCTTTCACCAGTTCACCTATGGTATAAACTCGCAACTGGGCGGATATTATTTCGATGACCGCTTCCTGGAACTTATCTGCGAAACTGTCGAAGTCTTTGAAATCGATATAGAGTTCACCGCCCTCCATCTTGGTTTCAAAATAAGAGCCGATTATTTTCTTTGCTATCGTCGCAAGATGGTCCTCGGGCAATATGTCATAGAGGCTGTTTTCACCCCAGGCTTCTCCGCCGTCAGTGATACGCCAGGTCCCGTCCTTTCGCTGTTCGATGTAGAAACTGATTGAATCGTTCACGGGGTCAAGGAACCGTGCCCAGACCTCCCATTCAGCAACAATATCCTTGTCAGATGGTTTATCGATTTTCTTTGATTTGAATATCATCGGCTTCACGGAGTCGAGCAAAGCCTGCATCGCTAACTCCATTGTTCTTTCATCATCAACTGTCATTTTATTCACCTTATATTTTGCATTGCGGGCAAACTGGCAGTTCTTTTTCGTTACGCCAGAATCCGCAACGTTTACATTTTGTGAGCCTTAACCTGATTTGTTTATCCCCTGAATATGCTAT
>Ga0315287_10007383_pt1 | contig 11015 bp, 13 predicted proteins | sample YL17G11_0_MG_FD_205037 | JGI IMG/M metagenome (GOLD analysis project Ga0315287, IMG submission 205037) | Sediment microbial communities from Yellowstone Lake, YNP, Wyoming, USA - YL17G11_0 | ecosystem: Environmental > Aquatic > Freshwater > Lake > Sediment | place: USA: Wyoming | collected...
GACCGTCAGGCGGATCCTGTCCGGATAGGTCAGGACGGCCGTCCCGAATTTCTCCCGGTCGAAGAAGTTCGGGGCGAGCTGGAAGAGCTTGGCATCGACGTCGCTGAAGATGAGCACGTCGTGGGAGGCCAGGACGGCCTCGTAGTCGCCCGGGCCGAGCTTGTTGTAGAAATCCCAGGCCGGGACGGACTCGACCGTGTGTTTCCCGGTGGATTCCAGGGCATCCTTCAGCCATTTTCCGTAATTGAAAATGTCGAGCCCCTTGGGGGAATGGTAAAAGGGCGTTTCGGCGAAGACCGGTCCCATCCGGACGGCCCAATCTCCCACGTAATAGATCTTGGCCATGTCGATGACTCCTTCTGACGGGAATAGGATAACAGAGAATGCCTCGGAGAGGCAACGGTTTTCCCCGTGCCCCCGGTGTCCTCTCCTGGGGACAGGGGATGAAAAGGGGTTGACTTGCCCCTCGAATTCCGGTATGATTTTCCAGCAATTACATCTACCACGGAAGTGAAACCACAATGATTACCATGCGCTTGATGAGATTCGGCACCAAGAAAAAACCGACCTACCGGATCGTGGTGATGGACTCGAAAAGAGCCCGCCAGAGCCAGGCCCTGGACACGCTGGGCACCTATACCCCGCTGGCCGACCCGGCCGGCGTCAAGATCGACCTCGAAAAGGCGAACCATTGGCTGTCGAAAGGCGTTCGGCCATCGAGGACCGTTCAATCCCTTCTGGATAGAGTCGCCAAGCCCACGAAACCCGCCCAAGTCGCGAAATCTTAAAGGAGGTCATGGTGAAAGAACTCGTGGAATTGATTGCCAAGGCATTGGTGGACCAACCGGAAAGAGTGCAGGTCTCCGTGCTCGAAGGGGAGCAGACCACCATCCTGGAGCTCAAGGTGGCCCCTGAGGACCTCGGTAAGGTGATCGGAAAACAGGGACGGACGGCGCGCGCGATCCGCATCCTCCTCGGCGCCGCGGGGATGAAGCTCAAGAGGAGATACAACCTCGAGATCATTGAAAAATAATGACCTCGTCGCTCTGGGGAAGATCCTCAGGAGTCAGGGGCGCGAGGGACATCTCAAGCTCCGGCTCAACGAAAAAGGGCTTCCCGGGTCCGACTGCGCCACGATATATCTCCGGCGGGCGGACGGGTTCGAGGCCTTCGCGGTCGAATCCCTGACGCTCGATCGGAGCGCGTACTTCCTGAAACTCAAGGGAATCGATACGCTGGCCGGGGCGGACGCCTTGGCCGGGCTGGAAGTTTTTGCCGCCGAGTCCGACTTCCGGCGCCTTGATGATGGCCTTTTTTACGACTTCGAAGTCATCGGATGCCGGGTGGTCACGCGGAACGGGGCCGAGGTCGGAGAGGTCGCGGGGATCCTCCCCGCGGGCGGTCCGATCCTCCTCGTCGTGAGGCGGGGGGACGGGGAGGTTTATGTTCCCTTCACGGAGACGATCTGCGTGAACGTAGACCCGGAGGCGAAGGAGATCCTCATCGATCCTCCGGATGGCCTTTTGGAGTTGAATGAGATTTGATATAATCACGATCTTCCCCGAGATGTTCGCAAGCGTCTTTTCGGGGGGGGTCGTCAAGAGGGCCCTGGAGAGGGAGACGGTCCGGATCGCCGTGCACGACCTGCGGGATTTCACCGAGGACAAGCACAGGCAGGTCGACGACCGGCCCTACGGGGGCCTGGAAGGAATGGTCTTGAAGCCCGAGCCGATCTTCCGCGCCGTCGAGGCCGTCCGCGAGGACGCCGCGAGCCGGGTCTACCTTCTTTCCCCCCAGGGCCGGCCCTTGGACACGGCGCTGGCCCGGGAGCTGGCCTCGTATGCCCAGGTCATCCTCATCTGCGGACGCTACGAAGGCGTGGATGAGCGGGTGGTCGAGCACCTGGCCGACGGGGAGATCTCGATCGGTGATTACGTCCTGTCGGGCGGAGAGTTGGCCGCGGCCGTCGTCGTCGACGCGGCGGCCCGCTTCGTTCCGGGCGTCGTGGGCAAGGAAGGGTCGGTGGAAAACGATTCCTTCGCCGGGGGGATCCTCGATTTCCCCCAATACACGAGGCCGCGGGAATTCCGGGGACTGAAGGTCCCCCAGGTCCTGTTCTCGGGCGACCACAAGAGGATCGAACGCTGGCGGCGGAAAAAGGCCCTCGAAAAGACGGTCCGGCAGCGGCCGGACCTGGTCACGCATAAAACACTTGCCCCGGAGGACCGGCGTCTTCTGGAGGAAATTCAGAACGAAAGGAAGAGCGAATGAACCTGGTCGACATGGTTGAGGATAAACAGTTGAGGAAGGACCTCGATCCCTTCAACGTCGGCGACACCATCAAGGTCCACGTCATCATCCGGGAAGGCGACAAGGAACGCACCCAGATCTTCCAGGGCGTCGTCATCGGCAAGCGCGGCGCCGGCATGAAGGCCTCCTTTACGGTCCGCAAGGTCTCTTTCGGTATCGGCGTCGAGCGCGTCTTTCCCGTGCATTCCAAGATGATCCGCAAGATCGAGGTCGCCCGCAAGGCCAACGTCCGAAGGGCCAAGCTGTACTATCTCCGCGATCTCAAAGGCAAAGCCGCCCGGCTCAAAGAGGACCAGGGGTAACGTCGGAGGCCGTGGCCACCCTCAGGCTCGAGAAGGAGCTCTTCCGGCGTGGCTTCCGGCTCGTCGCTGGGGTCGACGAGGTCGGCCGCGGTTCCCTGTTCGGCCCGGTCGCAGCCGCCGCCGTCATCCTCCCTCCGGAGTGGCTTCTGCGGCGCCCCCCGTCCTGGGCCGGCGCCATCGACGACTCGAAGCTCCTTTCCCCGGCCCGGCGCGCGGAACTCGCGGTCTCCATCCTCCGCGAGGCCTCGGGCGTGGGGGTCGGCCTGGCCTCAGCGGCCGAAATCGACTCCCTGAACATCTACCGGGCGACGCACTTGGCCATGGTCCGGGCGGTCGAAAGCCTGCCCGGCGCCCCCGACATGCTCCTGGTTGACGGGTTCCCGATAAAAGATGTAAAGTATCGCCAGATGGGCATCCCGCAAGGAGACCAGAAGAGCCGGTCGATCGCCGCAGCCTCCATCGTGGCCAAGGTCTTCCGAGACGGCCTGATGCGGGTTTTTGCCGGCCTCTACGAAGGCTACGGCCTAGACAGGAACAAGGGCTATGGGACCGAGGAGCACATCCGTTCGCTGAAGGACAAGGGGCCGACCGGACTTCACCGGACCTCCTTCAAGCTCGGATAAGGACGGAACGCCATGAGCGCGCGCAGCGACCGGGTCAAGGTCATCGAGCAGGCCGAGAAGCATGTCCGGGCCGGCCGGGTCAAGGACGCCCTCGCCGAGTACGAGAAGCTCGTGCTCAGCGATCCCCAGGACGTCGGGACCCTCAACATTGTCGGCGACCTCCATATCCGGCTCGGCCATAACGACCGGGCCATCGGGTTCTTCCTCAAGGTCGCCGAGGAATACGAACGGCGGGGCCTCTTCTCCCTGGCCCTAGCCACCTATAAGAAGATCCACAAACTCAACTCCGAAAACGTGGATTACGCCCTCAAGCTCGGCGACCTCTACGGCCAGCAGGGTTTCCTGGCCGACGCCAAGAACGTCTACATGGCCATCGCCGGCCGCCTCGTCGAGGCGGAAAAGATCCCGGACGCCATCGCCATCTTCGAGAAGATCATCAAGCTCGACCAGGCCTGCGAGCTCTCCGAGCCCCCGAACAACAACCTCGTCAAGAAGCCCCGGGACGAGAAGGCCAGCGGCCTCTTGGGACTCATCCTGGAGAGCCAGAAGCCTCACCTGCCCGCCCTGGAACGCCTGGCCCTGATCTGCCGGTCGAACAAGGAAATGAAGAAGCTCGAGGTCGTGGACCGGGCCATCCTGGACGAGCTCCGGAAGCAGGGAGACAAGGGCAGAATGATCGCCGTCTACTCGGAGCTCCTGGAGCTCCGGCCCGACGACGCCGACATCGCCCGCGAAGCGCGGGACCTCCGGCTCGAGAAAGGCCTGCCCGAGGAAAAGGTTCGCGAGGAAACGCCCGAGCTTTCGAAAAAGGACCTCGAAGCGCTCCAGGAGGGCATGGCCCAGGCGGACCTCTATATGCAGCAGGGCCTCGTCCGGATCTCCCGTCGGCTCCTCGAAAACCTCCGTTTCCGTTTTCCCGAGGCGCCCCAGATCCTGAGGAAGATCGCCGTCCTCGACGAGGTCGGGACCCACATGGACGAAGAGGAGATCCGTCGGCGCGTCGAGAAGACCAGCGTCCTCGATGCCAAGTTCAAGGAAAAGACCGCGGAAAATAAGGCCGAAGACAGGAAGACCGTGGACCGAAAGAAGACCGCGGGCCCGTTTACGGATGCGGTCCTCGAAGGCGAGAAGGTCAGCACGGCCGATATCTTCGCCGAAACGGACATTCTGCCCTTCGTCAACTCCGAAACCGGCGAGAAAAAATATTACGACCTCAAGGCGCTGGCGGTCGAGGAACTCCGGCTGCTCGCCGCCGCGCACGCCCGGCAGCTCCAAGGGGACACGTCCCAGTACGAGCGGGAGCTTTCCGGGATCGTCGCCGAATTCCGGAAGGACCTCCGGGCCAAGGTGGAAGGAGACGCCGCCGAGACCCACTACCAGCTCGGCCTGGCCTTCATGGGGCAGGGCCTCACCGGAGAGGCCGTTGAGGAGCTCACCCAGGCTGCGAAGGACAAGAAACTCGCCATCGACAGCTACAGTTTGATCAGTCAGTGCTACAGACAGAAGCGGAATCACGATGAAGCGGGGAAATGGCTGAAGTTGGCCCTCGCCGCGGCCAAGCCGGGCACGGATCAGTATTACGCCCTCCTCTATGAACTCGCCGAGATCCACGAGGAATCCGACGACAGGGAGAAGGCCATCGCCCTGTTCAAGCAAATCCACGAGTGGAACCCGGTTTACCGGAACATTTCGACCCGGCTCGAGAGCTTGGAGAAAGAGTCCGCCGGCTGAGCCGGGGCGACTCCTCAGAACCCCAGGACGAGCCCCGCCCCCAACCTTATGTGCTTTTCGTAAGGTCCCTGGAACACGTAAGTCGTCTCGACCGTCAGACGGATGTTCCGCCGCAGCAAATACCCGTAGTGGAGGGTTGCGGAGGTGTACCGGAGGTCCGGCTGGTCGGAATCCACCCAGTTGAAGAGCCCGGCCCCGTACCAGCGGCTGTTGTCCCCTTTCGGGAGGTAGATGAGCTCGGCGAACGCCCCTCGCGTCATGACCTTCTCGATAGGCCGGATGAAGGAGAAATAGGGGTTGCTGTCGCGGCGCTCGACGTACTGCAAGTTGAGCTCGAACGGTTTGAAGGACAGGGTGGCGTCGCCGCCGGCCATCCAGACCGAGTTCACGACCTCGTCCGGCCGCTCCTTGCCCGAGTAGCCGAAGGCGCCCAGCCGGAAGGCCGGGGCGACCTGTTGGGAGACGCGGAGCATGACGTTCTTGTAAGGGTCGTCATCGAAGTTCCGGAAGACGTTGGCCTCGCCGATGCCCGTGCCGTTGAGGACTTCGAATGTGACGTCCGTGCCGGTGGGGAAGCCGTAGGTGAGCATGACGCCGCGGTCGTAAGTCAAGTTGATATGAGAGTCGCCCGGCGTCGCCCGGTAGATCTGGTAGTCCTCGAACGGCAGGCGGATCTCCCTCTTGAAGAGCGGGTCGGAGATCTGGAACTGTCCGACGAAGAGGTCGAGATCGGAGCCGAAGAGGTCGTTGAACATGACGAAGGCGTCCTCGATGCCCGCGATCTCGCCCCGTTCGCTGAAGAAAAAGTAGAAATAATAGGCGATGTTCTTGGTGATGGCCCCGCCGGAGAGGAATTTCAGGAGGTAGGGGGCGGTGAAGTCGACCTGGCGGGTGTTGGCGTTGTTATAGGCCAGGAAGCCCTCGAGACGGAGGGCGATCGGCAGCTCCCGGAGAAGCGAGAGCGCGCTGTCGCCGGTATCGACGAAATAGCGCGGGGTGTCTTTGTCCTTGATGACGAAGCCGTTCGCCGCGAACTCCTCGCCGTAGGGCTTGAGTTTGGGGAACGGCGCGTGGCAGGTCTTGCAGCTCATGCTGTACTTGCGGGCGAAGGCCGGCGTGGCCTGGAGGCTCCCGAGCGAGACCGCCGCGAGCAGGGTGACGGCGAATCCGGTCTTGAGGATATTCTTCATGGTCGGCTCTCCTTTCTCGAGCGCCGTCAATCGACGATCTTGATCGTCGTCGAATGCCGGTTGACCTCGATGATCTCTGTTTCGTCGGCGGGCACACCCAGGAAGTCGGCGACCGGCTTGACCAGCTTCTGGAAGTTGAGGACGGCGGTGACCGTCAGGTCACCGAGGGCGACGCCGTCGGGGAGGCGGAAGGTGCAGGTCTCGAGTTTCGTCTCGCGGGGCCCGAGCCGGTAGTCCGTGCCGAGGGATTTCGTGTTCCACTGCTGGATGGTCATCCGGCCCTGGGGGTCGAAGTAGGCCATGCGGAAGATGCGGTCGCCGGCCGGGATGCCGTCGCGCTGGACTCCTTTGAAAGCGGGGTCGTTCAAGGCGATGCCCATGTCCTGGTAGGCCAGGACGTCCGCGCCGATCGTGTACTCCTCTCCGGCGAAGCCCTTCTTGTCCACGGGCAGATGGTAAACCTTGCCCTTGGAATCGACGGCCTCGACGTGCATCCAGACGATGCGGTCCTCGACGGAGCCGGAGGGGAACTTGTGGCCTGTCTTCTGGTTGAAGAGGGCGATGGTGATTTTGACCGGGTCGCCGGGCACGGCCTCGCGGACGTCGGGATGGATGCGGAGCTCGATCGTGCCGCGGACTTTGCCCGGGTCATGGGCGCCGTGGAAGAGATGCTGGCGGGCGTCTGGATACGAGTTGCCCATGGCCGCGGTCTTCCCGGGGGCGGAGGTCATGTGGCAGTCGTGGCACTTGACGCCCTGCTTGGCGTAGGGGCCTTCCTTCCACTCGAGATGGGTGGATTTGACCCAGACGCCGTAGGGGCTCATCTCGTTGTGGCAGGTGCCGCAGAAATCCCCCGTCCCCAGGAACTCCGACTTGACCATGCTGTGCTCGGGGGAGTTGTCGCCCCCGCGAGGGCCGTACTTGGTCTTGCCCGGCTCCGAGACCCAGTTGAAGTTATGGGGCGTGTCGCCGGCGAATCCGGTGACCGTGTGGCAGACTTCGCAGGAGACGGACTCGTTGGCCCGGCTGTTCTTTGAGGGGTGGGGCGGCGGGACGTCGCCGGCCAGGAAGGCGATCGGGGCGTGACAGCCGTTACAGCCGGCCTTGACCCCGGCCACCATGCTGTCTTTTTCGGCGTGGGGGACGGCCAGCTTGAAGTATTCGATCTCGTCCCAGTGGTGGGTGTAGGCCTGGGACATCATGGCCTGCTGCCACTGCCGGTAGATGTCGGTGTGGCAGGACGTGCCGCAGAACTGGGGTGTTTGGTAATCGGCGTACTTGCGCGTCCCGAGCGCGGCGTCCCCGGCCTTGGGCGCCTGGGCGGCGGTCAGGCCGAGGAAAAAGACGACGGCAAATACGAGAACGATGGACAGCGCAGATCTTCTCACGGGGACCTCCTCTCGGTTGGTCATCATCTTGAACCCTATTCTACTAAAAATCGGGAGGTAATAAATAGGTCCTTCTTCCCCTTGGGGGGAAGTCCTCTATTCGGCTTGGCGAAGGATATCCCCACTGCCCAGAGAGATTGGGGTCGGACCACAGCAAATCAATTAGATAGAGTGAGTTGGCACTAAAAAAGGGCTTCGAAACGGGCTTATTTAGGTGTTTTTAGCCCCAAAAACGCGAGATCAGGATTTTCTCGGAAAGCTGACAGGGGACCCCCAGAAAAAAGAGAGGCCGCCCTGAGGGGCGGCCTCTCTTCATGCTGCGAGGCTCAGTCGACGATCTTGCCGGAGATGATGAGGATCAGGCCCTTGCCGCCGCCGTCGAGCTTGGAGACGCCTACGACCGTGCGGTCGCCGGACTTGATATTTAGAGTGCTCTCGATGAGGGTTGTAGAGTTGGAGACAGCCTGAGCGGTTCCCTCCTTGCTCTCGGGCGCCTTTTGCTGCGTGATCTGCCGCAGCAGGACCTCGGTTTTGATGACCGGCGGCTTGGCGTCGCCAGCTACGTCAGGCTGGAGCGCGAAAACGAATTCGCCCTTCGGGCCGAGGATGACCGACGCCCGCTCTCTATTAATGACCCGGACGAGCGTGGAGTCGAGGAGCGTATAGCCTTTGTAACGGAGGAGCTTGCGGATCTCCTTGATGATGGGATCGCTTTGGAGCTCGGCGTCGGTCTGCGCGTCGGTCTCCGAGCCCAGGATGAGCTGGACGGTGAAGAGGACGTCGGCCGGCTTGGTGTCGATCTCGCGGACGGCGGCCAGGATCTTCTCGACGTTCTCGGGCGTGTCGCTGACCGACAGGACCGTCGGCATGTTGGAATTGGACTGGATGTGGCCATCCCGGCTGACGTAAGCATAGAGGAGGTTCTGGATGTCTTGGGCCCGGACATACTTCAGCCGGACGATCTCCTTGCGCAGGGCTTTCGTCTCGGCCTTCTCGTTCTGCGCGGCGATTGCGGCAGGGTCCTTGGCCAAGGCCGGCAGGACAACGGCCAGGGTGAAGGCCAGCATCACGATCGCTAGAATTCTTTTTTTCAATTTTCGTCTCCTTTCCATTCGAAATTCTTGTCGAGGAACCAGACGATCTTGAGCCCGGTCTGCTGAGACACCAGGGTGAGTGAAACGACGGAAGGTTCGCCCGCGGCGGACGTTTCCCGTTGCCCCAAGTTTCCGTCCTTGAAGAGCATGGTCAGCACGGCCAGGCCGAGAAAAACACCAAGGACCGACGCGGCGGCCCAGCGCGGCCGAGCGAGAAACGTGGGGCGCCAAGCTGCGGACGCATCCGGCCGGAGCCGGGCCATCAGGGCCCGCCAGTCGCCCTCGCTCCAGTCGGGAACGCTCTCGGCCTTCGCCGCCGCCTTGAGCCTCGTCAAAGCCTGCCGGTATTCTCCGAGTTCTTTCCGGCAAGAAAGGCAGGCGTCGATATGGGCCCGGACCGCCGCCAGGAGCCGCGGCCGAAGGTCGTCGCTGGCGTAGAGGGGCATGAGCTTCTTCGCTTTTCGGCAAGTCATCGTCCGTCCTCTAAATAGGGGAAATCGTTCCGGATCGCTTCGCGGAGCTTCCGCCGGGCCGAAGACAAGTTCACGCGCACCGAGATGCTCGAACAGCCCAAGGTGCGGGCCGTTTCCTTGATGTCGAGCTCCTCGAGGTCCCTCAGGACAAAGACCTCCCGCTCGCGCGGACTGAGAACGGCGAGGCATTGCAGGATGTCGGACCGGATCTCCCGGCGCTCCCGGCCGGCCTCCGGGCCGGCAAACGGCGGCTTGTCCCGGGCCGCGTCCTCGACCGCCGCTCTCTCCCGCGCTCTTTTCCTGTGCCGGTCTCGGGCCTCGTTGGCCGCGATCTGGAACAGCCAGTTCCTGAAGCTCCGGGAGACGTCATAGCGGGCGAGAGAGCGGAAGGCGCGGAGAAGGGCTTCTTGGGTGACTTCCAGGGCCTCCTCCCGGTTGCGGGTAAGCCTGTAGGCCAGGGCGAGGAGGGGCTGCCGGTACGGGGTGACCAGCGGCTCGAACGCCTCGGTATGGCCGGAGAGAATCATTTCGACGAGCTCCTTCTCCGTTTCATTCATCCGCATGGTTATACCCCGGCCCGGGCGAAAATGTTAACGGAGCTCGCGCTCTTAGTCTTTATTGCCGGCGATGATCAGGTTATCCGTGTCGACCAGGCACACCCCGTTCTCGACCTTCATGTGATAGGCCGCCTTGACCTTCCCGCTCGCGCTGAGATGCATGTTTAAAATAAGCTTCTGTTTGGCCTTGTCGAGCCCGGAGTTGACGAGCCAGTTGTTGATATTGAACCGCTTCATCTTGTACTTGTGGACCTTGACGTCCCGGAAGCCGTTCTTGACGAAATAGTTCACGAGGAGGCTCCTCGTGAAAGTACGGCGCACTTCCTTGTGCTTGAACATTTCGGTGTACCAGTCGATGATGTCCTGGTCTTCGCTCGGCGGGATTCCTTCGGCGATGATCAGCTTGCCCCGGCTTTTCAGCAAGTCGTAGCATCGGAGGAAAGCCCGGTCCAGGTTGTCCAGGATGTGATGGAAGACCATGCGGCCCACGATCTTGTCGAACAGCCGGTTGTGGAACAGGCTGTCGTTGAGGTCCCATTTCACCATGGAAATGCCTTCCCACCTGCCCTGCTTGAGCATCGAATCGGAGAAGTCCATCCCGACGACGTGCTTGACGTGCGGGTGGATGGACCTGGCCATGGCCCCCGTCCCCGTGCCGATGTCCAGGACGAGATCGCTCTTCGAGAACTCGGAAGCCTCGATGATTTTCTTGATGTAGCCGGCGTCTTTCGTCCAGAAGAGCTTGTCGTAGTTTTTAGCCCGGACGTTCCAAAAGTGCTTGTCGGCCATCGCGGATGTCTCCCGTCAGCCGATGTGGACTTCGTCCTTGACTTTGCGGAAGACCTCGAGAACCCGGTCGATCTGTTCGTCCGTGTGGGTGGCCATGTAGCTCGTGCGGAGAAGGGCCAACTCGGGCGGGACGGCCGGGGGCAGGGCCACGTTAGTGTAGATCCCGGCCTCGCACAGGACCTTCCAGGCCTGAATCGTCTTCATCATGTCGCCGATGATGATGGGGATGATGGGCGTTTCGGTCTCGCCGATGTCGTAGCCCATGGCCTTGAGCTCGGTCCTCACCCGTTCGCCGATCTTGTTGACCCGCTCGATGCGCTCCGGCTCCCGCTCCAGGATGTCCAGGCAGGCGATGACCGTGGCCACGTTGGACGGGGGCAGGCTGGCGCTGAAGATGAACGGCCGGGCGAACATTTGGATCCAGTGGACGGCCTCCTTGGGGCCGGCGATGAAACCGCCGACCGAGGCCAGGGATTTGCTGAACGTGCCCATGACCAGGTCCACGTCTTTCTGGCAGCCGAAGTGATGCCCGGTGCCCCGGCCGCCGCCGAGGACCCC
>Ga0315287_10007384_pt1 | contig 11015 bp, 9 predicted proteins | sample YL17G11_0_MG_FD_205037 | JGI IMG/M metagenome (GOLD analysis project Ga0315287, IMG submission 205037) | Sediment microbial communities from Yellowstone Lake, YNP, Wyoming, USA - YL17G11_0 | ecosystem: Environmental > Aquatic > Freshwater > Lake > Sediment | place: USA: Wyoming | collected...
GCCGCGGGCAGCGGCTGCGCGGCGGCCATCGACGCCGAACGCTGGCTGGCCGACACCCACGACACCGCCACCACCGAGATGATCGGAGCACACCCATGAACACCCCCACCGCCCCGCTGACGGTCACCGACGACTCCTTCGCCGCCGACGTCCTGGCCAGCACCACCCCTGTGCTGGTGGACTTTTGGGCCGCCTGGTGCGGGCCCTGCAAGATGGTCGCCCCCGTCTTGGAGGAGATCGCGAAAGAGAAGGCCGGGGTGCTGACAGTGGCCAAGATCGACGTCGACGCCAACCCGTCGACCGCCCGGGACTTCCAGGTCGTCTCCATCCCCACCCTGATCCTGTTCAAGGACGGCAAGCCGGTCACCCGGATCGTCGGAGCCAAAGGCAAAGCCGCCCTCCTCAACGAGATCGCCGACGTCATCTAGAGCGCACAACCGGTTTCACCACAGAAGCCGACTGCCGCCGCGCATCGACCACCAACCAGAGGACCCAGTACCCGATGAAGTTCCTTGACCATCCGCCGCGCTTTCTGTTCTTCACCGGCAAGGGTGGGGTGGGCAAGACCTCCATCGCCTGTGCCACCGCGATCACCCTGGCCGGCCAGGGCAGATCGGTGCTGCTGGTGAGCACCGATCCCGCCTCCAACGTCGGGCAGGTCTTCGGGCTGACGATCGGCAACACCATCACCGCGATCCCCGCGGTGGCCGGGCTCTCAGCGTTGGAGATCGACCCCGATCAGGCGGCCGAGGCCTATCGGGAACGGATCGTCGGGCCGGTGCGCGGGTTGCTGCCCGAGGCGGAGGTGGCCTCGATCACCGAACAGCTGTCCGGGTCGTGCACCACCGAGATCGCCTCGTTCAACGAGTTCACCGAATTGCTCACCGACTCCGAGGGCCGCATCGGGCAGTTCGACCACATCCTGTTCGACACCGCCCCCACCGGGCACACGATCCGGCTGCTGCAACTGCCCGGGTCGTGGACGGACTTCCTCAACGAGGGCAAGGGTGACGCCTCCTGCCTGGGCCCGCTGGCCGGACTGGAGAAACAGCGCGCCGTCTACGCCGCCGCCGTCGATGCGCTGGCCGACCCGGCCCGCACCCGCCTGGTGCTGGTGGCACGAGCCCAGACCTCCACGCTGATCGAGATCACCCGTACCCACCGGGAACTGGCCGCCATCGGTCTGAACCACCAGTACGTGGTGATCAACGGCGTCCTGCCCGCACCCGTCGATGACAGTGACCCGTTGGCCTCGGCGATCTTCCGCCGCGAACAGGCCGCGATCGCCGCCCTTCCCGACGAGCTGCGGGCGCTGCCCCTGGATCTGGTGGATCTCAAGGCCACCAACATCGTCGGAATCGACGCCCTGGCAACACTATTCACCCCCGACACCACCACCGGCCGGCCCGACGGGGCGCCGGTCGAGGTGCCCGACGCCCCACTGGCCGCGCTGGTCGACCAGATCGCCGCCGGCGACAACGGGTTGATCATGTGCATGGGCAAGGGCGGGGTGGGTAAGACCACCGTTGCCGCGGCGATCGCCGTCGCATTGGCGCAGCGCGGCCACCCGGTGCATCTGACCACCACCGACCCCGCCGGCCATCTCACCGACACCCTGCACGGGACGCTGGAGCACCTGACGGTGTCCAGCATCGACCCGGTCGAGGCCAGCCGCCTCTACCGCGAGCATGTCCTGGCCACCAAGGGCGCGAGCCTCGACGAGCAGGGCCGGCGGATGCTCGCCGAGGACCTGCGTTCCCCGTGCACCGAGGAAGTCGCTGTCTTCCAAGCGTTCTCGAAGGTCATCGCTGAGTCGCGCCGTCACTTCGTCGTCGTGGACACCGCGCCCACCGGGCACACCCTGCTGCTGCTGGACGCCACCGGCTCGTACCACCGTGAAGTCGCCCGTCAACTCGGGGACCGCCCCTTCACCACACCGCTGATGCGGCTGCAGGACCCCGAGCAGACCAAGGTCATCATCGTCACCCTCGCCGAGACCACCCCGGTCCTGGAAGCCGCCGGCCTGAACAGTGAACTCGAACGCGCCCAGATCCACCCCTGGGCCTGGGTCATCAACAACTCCCTGGCCGCCGCCGAGCCCACCTCGCCGCTGCTGCGGCGCCGCGCAGCCGCCGAAATCGCCCAAATCGCCACGGTGCGAGACGATTACGCCGACCGGATCGCCGTCGTCCCACTGCTCGCCGTCGAACCCGTCGGCATCCCCGCTCTGCAAGCCCTCGCCGACGCCCGCGACACCGCCTTCAACAGGTGAACACCGACGACGTCGACATCGTCGTCATCGGCGGCGGCCAGGCAGGACTTGCCGCGGGCTACTACCTGCGCCGAGCGGGGCACCGCTTCGTGATCCTCCAAGGATGTGAGCGTTGAAGGTGATCCCGCCTTCGGTGCAGACTCTGAAATCACCCGTGCCGGCTGGGATATCAGTCATCAAACACGACCCCCTGGCGCCGGGCAGTCGGACCCGTCAGACGGCCGGGGCCGTCCACGCGCCTCTAGCGGTGCGGGAGGACGGGATGCGTCAGGCCCCGGTGCAGGCGCCGCCGGAAGCCCTTGTGGAGCGCATCGGCGAGGAGCACCCCGGGGATGGCAAGCGCCGCCAGCGCTAGGCCCTGGGCCGTGGGCGGGGCCTGGCCGAGCAGTTCGGCCACGGGTGCCGCGAACAGCAAGACGCACAACAGCGCCAGTTCGATGACGACGGCCCCCACCAGCCGCGGGTTCGAGTTCCAGCGCAGCCGCCAGAACGGCTTGCTGGCGCTGCGGCAGGCGACCGAGTTGGCCAGCTGGCCCAGCACCACGGCGGTGAAGGCCGTGCCGGATGCCGCGGCCAGCAGCCCCGCCTCCGGCAGGGGGCCGCCCGGTCGCCAGCCTCCGGCCAGTAGCACGACCGTGAACGAGGTCATCTGGAACAGCACCTCCACGGGGCCGAGTAGCGCGAAAGCCCGGAAGAGCACGGTGGAGTCCAACAGGTGCCGCCGTTCCGGGGGGCGCTTCATCACGCCCTCGCTGGGGTCCTCGCTTCCCAGGGCCAGGGCGGGCAGCAGGTCTGTGCCGATGTCGAGGAAGAGGATCTGCATCACGCCGATGGCCAGCGGGAAGTGGCCCGCGGAGAGCGCCCAGATGACGAACGGCGCCAACTCGGCCACGTTGTCCGTCAGGTGGTAGGTCAGGAACCGGCGGATATTGGAGTACGTCGCCCGCCCCTGTTCGATGGCCGCGATGATCGTCGCGAAATCGTCGTTGAGCAGCACGAGGTCCGCGGCGTTGCGGGCCACGTCAGTGCCGCTGCGGCCCATCGCCACACCGATGTCCGCTGCCTCCAGGGCAGGGCCGTCGTTCACTCCGTCCCCGGTCATCGCCACCACGTGGCCCCGCTGTTGCAGGGCGTGGGCCACCATGAGCTTTTGCTCCGGGGAGACGCGGGAGATCACGACACCGTCGCGGTCCAGCAGTGCACCGAGCACCTGCAGGTCCTTCGGCAGAGCGTCTCCATCCAGCACGGTGCCCGGCACCTCGTCTCCGGTCAGCCCGATCTCACGGGCGATCGCGGCCGCGGTGCCCGGATGGTCGCCGGTGAGCATGGCGATCTTGATTCCCGCCTCGCGCGCCTGCCGAATGGCGCCGGCTGCTGACGGCCGGGGAGGATCGTGTAAGCCGAGCAGGCCCAGGAGCTCAAGCCCATCCTCCAAAGAGTCCGGCCCAAGTTCCCCGGCCACGGCGCCGCCGCGTTCCGCGGGCGACAGGCGCCGGCCCGCGACGGCGAGCACTCGCAGGCCGCGGGCCGCCATCTCCTCCATGGCCGCCGGGGCGTCGGCTGCTGCGTCAGGGCCCGTCGACCCGGGCCACGCGCAGATCGCGAACACCGATTCAGGTGCGCCCTTGACCCACAGGTCATCGCCGGTAACCGCTGACTGGCGCTTTCGGACGTCGTCGAAAGAGAAGCCGATAGCGGGCGCGGCCGGCCGCGGTTCGCCACCGAGTCGGCGATACAAGGCGACGATGGCCGCCTCCATGGGATCGCCGAGCGGCCGCCAGGATCCGTCGTGCTCCTCGATGTCCCCCTGGGAGGCGGCGCGCGCGCCCTCGGCGAGCCGCGCAGCGGCCACCTGCCCGGCCTCTGATCCGATGACCGTCGCGGTCGGCGCGTAGCCGTCGCCATCGACGGTGATCCCCGCGCGCGGCGTCCAGACCTCGACGACGCTCATGCGGTTTTGCGTCAACGTACCGGTCTTGTCGGTGCAGATGAAGGTGGTGGACCCCAGCGTCTCGACAGCCTGCAGGTTCCGCACGAGGGCGTGGCGGCGGCTCATCCGCTGCGCACCCACGGCTAAGGAGAGGGTCACGGTGGGCAGGAGGCCCTCCGGCACGAGAGCCACGGTGACGCCGATCGCGAACAGGAAGGCTCCCGTCAGTGGGTTCCCGATCAGCACGGACACGAGCAAGAAAACGGCCCCGACGGTGACCGCGGCGACGGCGATGATTCTCACGATGCGCCGCAGCTCCAGGTCCAGGGGGCTCGGCGGGGGAGCGGCGCGGATCGTGAGGCGGGAGATCTCGGCCAGACGTGTGGCCCGGCCCGTGGCCACCACGAGGGCCACGGCGTCGCCCTCGGCGACGAACGTCCCGCCGGGAACCATACGACCCGGATCGCCCGGCACCGGCTCGCTTTCTCCGGTGAGCATCGACTCGTTGATCATGCACGCGGAGCTGGTAAGAATCTGGAGGTCTGCCGGCACCTTGTCGCCGGCAGCCAACACCACCACGTCGCCGGGCACCAGATCAGACGCCTCCACGGTGGTGGCGCTCCCGTCGCGTCGCACCGTCACCCGGGCCGGCAACAGGTCTCGCAGCTTCGCCGCGGCCCGTTCCGCCCGCGCCTCCTGGAAGAACGCGAACAGGGCGTTGACGACGACGACGGCAACGATCGCCCAGCCGAGTTCGGGCGTGCCCGCCACGACAGCCAGCGCCGCGGCCGCCCAGAGCATCAGTGCGAAGAAGTGGGTCAGCTCCGCACCCAAGCGAAGCCACCAGGGGCGGATCCGTTCTGGGGGCAACGAGTTCGGCCCGTACCGGTCGCGCAGCGCGGAAACCGTCTCGCTGGCGAGCCCGCCCGGTGTCCCGGCGGGGATCTTCGCACGGTCCATGCCCCATTGTTGTAGCGGAAGCAGGCAGATAGCGAGCCGAGCCGGCCCTACTACCGATCACGGGATCGCGTTGCGCGGAGCCACGACTGGAATCGTCGGTCGGCGACCCTTTAGCTTGTCTCTCGAATCGAATTGCGCGTGTCGACTGCGTCAACAGCAGCTGGTGGTGCCTGAGCTTTCATTGCTGCAGCGACCACTCTCGGCAGACCTCGTGTCGGTGATAGCGCCAAAGCGCGCGACCCGGAGGTCGCTTGAGGCGCTGGCGCACACCGCCACACGGCTCGGATCATCCCCCTGGCCACCTGCTGACGGTAGGACTGTGCGGGACGGCGTGCTGCATTGGCATAAATAGTCGATGAGCGGCCCTATGGTGAGTGGGTGAACAATCCCTCTCGGGACGTCACCGACGCCGGTCCGGACGGTCACTCCGAACGCACCAGGACCCTGGGTGTTCTGGTGCTCGCAGCACTGGGCTGGGCCGCCCTCTACGCCCTCAACGAGTACCTCTGGGATGCGGTCGTGGGTTGGCTGGGGCTGGATCTGCACACCCGTGCCGTCGGCGCGGTGCACTTCTTCCTCTACGACACGGTGAAGATTTTCCTGCTGCTCATCGGCTTGATGTTCGTCGTCGGCATGTTGCGCGCGAGCCTGGATCTGGACAAGGCCCGCGACTATCTGCAAGGCCGTGGACTGTTCGTGGGTCTGGTCCTTGCCGTTGTCCTCGGCGTGGTGACGCCGTTCTGCTCGTGCAGTTCCATCCCGCTGTTCATCGGTTTCGTCGCGGCGGGTATCCCGCTGTCGATCACACTGACCTTCCTCATCGCCTCGCCGCTGATCAGTGAGATCGCCGCGATCATGATCGGTGACCAGTTCGGCTGGCACATCGCCGCCGCCTACGTCGCGGCCGGCAGTGTGCTGTCGTTGGTGATCGGCTGGATCTTCTCGCGCTTCGACCTGAGCCGATGGGTCGAGCCCATGGTGTTCACCACGAAGGTGGCCGCGCTTCGCGCCGACGGGCACGTGCCCTCGCTGGCCGAACGGGTCGCTGCCGCACTCGAGGAGACCAGGGACATCTTCCGCAGCGTGTGGCTGTGGGTCCTGTTGGGCGTCGGCATCGGAGCGGTCATCCACGGGTGGGTTCCGGCCGATTTCTTCGTGCGCTTCGCCGGACCGGACAACCCCTTGGCGGTCGTGGTCGCGACCCTGGCCGGAATACCGCTGTATGTCAACGGCGCCGGCGTTGTGCCGATCGCAGAAGCGCTGTGGGCCAAGGGAATGTCGCTGGGCACGGTGATGGCGTTCACGATGAGCACCATCGCCTTGTCGGTGCCGCAGGCGGTCATGTTGCGCCGAGTGCTCAAACCGCCACTGCTGGCGATCTTCTTCGGCACGGTGGCGGTGGGGATCATGATCATCGGATTCCTGTTCAACATCGTCGGCTGACCCCTCAACCATCCCCCATCGAACGGAGTGTTCCCATGATCGTGAAAATCCTTGGCCCCGGCTGCCGCAACTGCCACACCCTCGAGGAGCGCACTCGTGAGGCGCTGACCCAACTCGGTCTGGACGCCGAGTTCCAGGCGGTCACCGACTACGCCCAGATCGCCGGCTACGGCGTGATGAAGACCCCCGGACTGGTGGTCGACGAGGAAGTCCTCGTGGCCGGCAAGGTGCCCAGCGTCAAGGACCTCACCGGACTCCTCGCCGCACGCTGACTGCCGTGATGGCGAAAACTCATCCAGGTGAATAGCGAGGACGTCGACGTCGACGTCGTGGTCATCGGCGGCGGCCAGGCCGGACTCGCCGCGGGCTACTACCTGCGCCGGGCGGGGCACCGCTTCGTCATCCTCGACGATCAGCCAACCCCGGGAGGCGCGTGGCCGCACACCTGGGCGTCGCTGACCCTGTTCTCCCCGGCGCAGTACTCCTCGTTGCCGGGATGGCCGATGCCCAACTGGCCCAATGGATTTCCACCGGCCCGGCACGTGGTCGATTACCTGAGCGCCTACGAGCAGCGCTATGAACTCCCGGTGCGTCGGCCCCTCCATGTGGACGAAGTCATCCGCGACGGCGACTACCTCCAGGTGACGACTTCCGCGGGCCCGTGGCGGGCGCGGGCCGTGATCAGCGCGACGGGCACCTGGGCTCAACCCTTCTGGCCGATCTACCCCGGTGCGCGCACCTTCCGCGGACAGCAGTTGCACACGGTGGGCTACCGCGACGCCGCCTCCTTCGCCGGAAAGCACGTCGTGGTGGTCGGCGGCGGCAACTCCGCAGCGCAACTGCTCGCCGAGATCTCCGAAACCACCACCACGACCTGGGTCACCCACACCCCGCCGCGGTTCCTGCCCGACGACGTCGACGGCCGGGTGCTGTTCGTTATCGCCACCCGCCGTGCCGCCGACCTCGCCGCCGGGCGCCCCGACACCGGCGGAATCGCCAGCCTCGGCGACATCGTCATGATTCCCCCCGTGCTGGCCGCCCGGGAACGCGGCGTGCTGCACGCAGTCCCGATGTTCGAGGGCTTGAACGCCGATGGCGTCTACTGGGCCGACCACCAACAACACGCGGACGTCATCGTGTGGGCGACCGGCTTCCGCCCAGCCGTGTCACACCTTCGGCCGATGCACCTCCGCGAGCTTGACGGGACCATCGGCGTCGACGGCACCCGGGCCGTCAAGGAACCGGCCCTGCACCTGCTCGGCTACGGCGACTGGACCGGCCCGGGATCGGCCACCCTCATCGGCGTCGGACGCACAGCGCGCGCCGCTGTCGAAGAAATCGACTCAGGCTAAAACTAGCGGCAGCCCTCAGTCATGTGGGACAACCGTACGGTTCTCGGATTCGCCATAAAAAGCGGAAAAACCCACTCGCCAAGTTCAGCGGCAAAATACCGAACAAAAACTAGACACGGTGTCCGTTCGCCAATCAAAACCGGGACCTCGTGGCCCTTTCACCTCAGAACACCCGGCACCGACACCACCTGGCCGTGACAGTCTGATTTGGCCCCAGGAGGACGGTCTGATCTGGCCCCGCCTGGTTGGCCGCGGGGTGGTGTCGTGACGGTCTGATTTGGCCCCAATTCGGTGACACGCCGTGTTGGTTATGACGGCTTGATTTGGCCCCACCTCAACGTGATCGGTGTCCGGATGGTCCGGAGATTGCCGGTCACGGAGGTCAGGCATGCGAAGGGTGTCGCGAGTGCAGCAGTTCGAGGCGATCCGGCGTGATCACCGGGTCGAGGGGCTCTCGATTAGGGGGTTGGCCGACAAACACGGGGTGCATCGGCGCACGGTGCGCCAGGCGTTGGCCTCAGCGATGCCCCCGGCGCGGAAGCCCGCCGAAAGGGTGGCGCCGCGGTTGGAGTCGTTCAAGGCGGCGATCGATGAGATGTTGCGCAGCGATCTGGACGCACCCAAGAAGCAGCGCCATACTGCGCGGCGGGTCTTGGCCAGGTTGGTCGATGAGCATGGCGCACAGGGGTTGTCGTATTCGACGGTGCGTGATCATGTCCGCAAGCGCCGCCCGCAGATCCTGGCCGAAGCCGGCCGGCCCCTGGAGTTGGGCTATGTGCCCCAGACCCACGAGCCCGGCGCCCAGGCCGAGGTCGACTTCCACGACCTATGGGTGATTCTGGCCGGGACCAAGACCAAAACCACGCTGTTCACGATGCGGTTGTCCTACTCGGGGCGGGCCGCGCATCGAGCCTCGATCACCGCCGGCCAGGAGGCGTTCCTGGAAGGCCACGAGCACACCTTCAACCGCTTCGGTGGGGTGCCGACCGACAAGATCCGCTACGACAACCTCAACAGCGCCGTCACCCAGGTGCTGTTCGGGCGCTCACGGCAGGAGAACGACCGCTGGATCGCGTTTCGCTCCCACTACGGGTTCGAAGCTTGGTACTGCCAGCCCGGCCACGAAGGCAGCCATGAGAAAGGCGGGGTTGAAGGCGAGGGTGGGCGGTTCCGCCGCAACCACTGCGTACCGATGCCAGTGGTCGCCTCCATCGACGAACTCAACGACCTGCTGGCCGCTGCCGATGACGCCGATGACGCCCGCCGGATCGGCAACCGCTCCACCAGCGTGGCCCAGGACTGGGCGCTGGAGCGCACCCTGCTTCACCCGCTGCCGGCCGAGTCCTTCGACACCGCGCTGACGTTGAACCCGCGGGTGGATCGCTACGCCCAAGTCAGCGTGCGCTGCAACCAGTACTCGGTGCCCGCGAGGTTCATCGGGCACCGACTGCGGGTGAAACTGTCGGCCTCGGGCGTCACCGCCTATGACCGCAACCAGGTGGTCGCCCGACATCAACGGGCGATCGGCAAGGGCGCCAAAGTCCTTGACCTGGATCACTATCTGGAGATCCTGCTCCGCAAGCCCGGCGCTCTGCCCGGGGCGACCGCACTGGCCCAAGCCCGGGCGGCCAAGGTCTTCACCGCCGACCACGACCGGTTCTGGGCTGCGGCCCGCAAGGCCCACGGCGATGCCGGCGGAACCCGCGCCCTGGTCGAAGTGCTGCTGTTGCACCGCCGCCTGGCCCACACCGACGTGCTGGCCGGCATCGCCGCCGCCCTGACGGTGGGCTCGACCAACCCCGATGTGGTCGCCCTGGAAGCCCGCAAAGCCGGCGAACACCGCGGCCGGGCCGCCGGCCCCGGCGGCCAGGATCAGGACGCTTTGGTAGTCGATCTCGTGTCACGCCGCGCCGAGCTGCCCGCCGATACCCGAGAGCTGCCCTGCATGGACAAATACGACGCCCTGCTCGGAAAGGAAAGCTCATGACCGCCCGCCACACCCTGACCGAACCCGCGGCCACCGCCGCCATCGACTCAGGCTGCCGCATGCTGCGCCTGCCCACCATCCGCGACCGATTCGCCGAGATCGCCACCACCGCCGAACGCGAACACCAGACCTACCTGGGGTATCTGGCCGAACTGGTCATCGCCGAGTGCGACGACCGCGACCACCGCCGCGCCCAGCGCCGGCTCCGCGATGCCGGCTTTCCCCGCCCGAAACGGTTGGAAGACTTCATCTTTGAGGCCAACCCCGCGATCAACCCCGCTCTCATCGGTCAACTCGCCACCTGCGACTGGGTCAAAGCGGGCCACCCCCTGTGTTTGATCGGCGACTCCGGCACCGGCAAAAGCCATCTGCTCATCGGCCTGGGCACCCGCGCCGCCGAAGCCGGCTACCGAGTCCGCTACACCCTGGCCAGCAAGCTGGTCAACGAACTCGTCGAAGCCGCCGACGACAAACACCTCACCAAACTCATCACCCGCTACGGCCGCGTCGATCTGCTCCTCATCGACGAACTGGGCTACCTACAACTCGACCGCCGCGGCGCCGAACTGCTCTTCCAAGTACTGACCGAACGAGAAGAACGCTCCGCGATCGCCATCGCCTCCAACGAACCCTTCTCCGCCTGGACCAAGACCTTCACCGACCCCAGACTCTGCGCCGCCATCGTCGACCGACTCACCTTCGCCGGCCAGATCATCGAAACCGGCACCCACTCCTACCGACTCGCCCACGCCCGAAACACCCGACCCCCCAAAGCAACCGGGGCCAAATCAAACCGTCCCACTGGGGCCAACTCAAGTTGACATTGCCACACCACCACCGCGCCGGTTGCGGCACAAGCGCCAACCACGTTCCGTGGTGGCCATTCCTTGCCGCCGGGGCCGCGATCGTCCTGGCCGCCGCACTCTGGCTGGCCCGGCGACGGAGTTGAATAACAAGCACAACCATCCATGCGGTACGGAAACCTCGCAGCGACCCTGGCAGTGCCACCACTGTTGAAGGGCGAGTTCGTCCGCATACTCCGGACTATCTATTCAGCAGCGACGAAGGTCG
>Ga0315287_10007385_pt1 | contig 11015 bp, 8 predicted proteins | sample YL17G11_0_MG_FD_205037 | JGI IMG/M metagenome (GOLD analysis project Ga0315287, IMG submission 205037) | Sediment microbial communities from Yellowstone Lake, YNP, Wyoming, USA - YL17G11_0 | ecosystem: Environmental > Aquatic > Freshwater > Lake > Sediment | place: USA: Wyoming | collected...
GTCCGCCTTTTCCTCGCCGGCCTGCTTCAGCTGCTCCTTCGCCTCGAGGCCGATGACGGACTGGTGCATGCAGACGTGGTTGAGGACGCTGCCGAGGCTGTAGTGGGTGTTCTCGTGCTTCATCGCATCCTCCACCGCCTCGCTTATAGCCAGGCCGAGGCTGCCTGAACATTTCGGGTCGGCCTTCAGCATAGCCTTCCCCGCCTCGGTGAGCGTGCTCGGGCTCGGGACGACCTTCGCGCCCCATGTCTCCATCATGATGCGCCTGTAGGGCTTCTGCTCGTAGCTGCACTTCACCATGTAGACCATGCACTCGAGGCCGAACAGCTTCGTCGCGAATGCGAGGGAGGAACCCCATTGGCCTGCGCCGGTCTCTGTCGCTATCCTCTCGATTCCCTCCTTCATGTTGTAGTACGCCTGCGCGACCGCGGTGTTCGGCTTGTGGCTTCCGGCAGGGGAGACGCCCTCCCATTTATAGTATATCCTCGCGGGCGTCTTCAGCCGCTCCTCAAGCCGCCTCGCCCTCACAAGCGGCGTCGGCCTCCAGATGCGCAGTATGTCGCGTATCTCCGGGGGTATGTCTATGAACCTGTCCCGGCTCATCTCCTGTCTGATGAGCTCCATCGGGAATAACGGCGCCAGGTCCTGTGGGCCGAGCGGCTTCAGCGTGACCGGGTGAAGCGGCGGGTCGAGGGGCTTGGGGAGGTCGGCGTTGATGTTGTACCACTTCTTCGGCAGCTCGTTCTCGTCCAGGACGTACTTGACGTTTGAATTTGCCATCTGAACCACGTAGGGTAACCTATGCAGGCAATGAAATAAAAATGCAGAAATGCGCTGAAAAGGACATCATTTTTTCGCCGCTTTCGCGAGCGACCGGACGTAGGCGCCCACGTTTTCTCCCCTGGCCTGTTTTTTCACGATGCCGCTGCCGACTATGGCGGCGTCCGCGCCCATCCTGATTACCGCCTTGACGTGCTCCTGCGTAGAGATGCCGAAGCCGACTGCGACCGGGAGCCTGGTCTTGGCTTTGACGCGGCGTATGAGGGATTTCAGTTTAGGGTCCACGGTCTTCCTAGCCCCCGTAGTGCCTAACAGGGCGACGACGTACACGAACCCCGACGCGGAGGCCAGGATGCGACCGAGCCTGTCCTCAGGAGTCGTCTCGGCGACCAGGAATATGAAGTCGACGCCGACCTGGCGGAGCTCGCGCCTCAGCGGCCCCGACTCCTCAAGCGGCAAATCCGGGACGATGACCCCGTCTATGCCAGAGCGCGCGCACTTTTCCGCGAACCTGTGGAGGCCGTACCGGAGTAGGATGTTGTAGTATGTGAGGCAGACCAATGGGGTCTCGTACCTCACGTTCAGCCGCTTCACCAGCTCGAAGTACCGGTCCGTGTTCATCCCAGCCGCGAGCGCCCTCGCCCCCGCCTCCTGTATCGTCGGCCCATCCGCCAACGGGTCACTGAAGGGGAGGCCTAGTTCGAGTACGTCGGCACCGGCCCCTATTATGCAAGAGGCTGCCTTGTACGATTCCTCAACCGTCGGGTCTCCGGCGACCGTGAACGCTACCAGCTTCCCACCGCCAGCCAACACTTTTTCGAGCCTGCTCACAGCCGCACCCCCAGGTGCGACGCTATCGTGTGGACGTCCTTGTCTCCTCGGCCGGAGACGGTCACGACTATCGTCTTGCCTCTCATCCCCCGGGCGAGCTTGAATGCGTAGGCTAGCGCGTGCGCGCTCTCCAAGGCGGGGAGTATCCCCTCTTTTTCGCATAGAACTTTGACCGCACGGACGGCCTCGTCGTCCGTGGCCGAAGCGACCTGAAGCCTGCCAAACCTTGCAAGATGCGCGAGCTCCGGACCCACACCCGGGTAGTCGAGGCCGGCGGATATGCTGTGCGACTCGTTTATCTGACCGTACCTATCCTGAAGCAGCTTCGTGTGCATGCCGTGTAGGACGCCGTCGGAGCCTTTCGCCAGCGTCGCCCCGTGCCTCCCGGTCTGGAGGCCTTCTCCCGCCGCTTCGACGCCGACGAGCCTGACGTTGGTGCCTATGAAGTCGTGGAACGACCCCATCGCATTCGAGCCTCCGCCGACGCACGCTACTATGGCGTCCGGCAGCCTTCCTTCCTTTTTCAAGGTCTGGCTCCTGATTTCCTTTCCAATGACGCGCTGGAAGTCGCGGACTATCGTCGGATAAGGGTGGGGGCCGACGACGCTACCGATGCAGTAGTATGTGGTGCGGACGTTCGCGAGCCAGTCGCGCATCGCCTCGTTGGTGGCGTCCTTCAGCGTCTTGGACCCGGACTCGGCCGGTATCACCCTGGCGCCCATGAGCTCCATCCGGAACACGTTCAGCCTCTGCCGCACTATGTCCTTGGCGCCCATGTGGACTTCGCACGAGAGGCCGAGCGCGGAGCACGCTATCGCGGTCGCGACGCCGTGCTGGCCTGCGCCCGTCTCCGCTATCACCCGTTTCTTCCCCATCCGCCTTGCCAAGAGCACCTGTCCGAGCGTGTTGTTGAGCTTGTGGGCTCCGCCGTGGACCAGGTCCTCCCGTTTAAGGTAGATTCTGGCGCCGCATTCCCCGGATATGTTTTTCGCAAGGTAGAGCGGCGTCGGCCTGCCGGCGAATTCCCTGAGCAGATAATCTAATTCTTCTTTGAAAGCCCTGTCCCTTCGGCATCCGGCATAAGCCGCCTCGAGCTCCTTCAAGGCCGGCATCAGGGTCTCCGGTGCGAACTGGCCCCCGTATGCGCCGAACTTGCCTTTGCTCATTTTGTCCCCCGGCCCTTCAGGGCGGATACCGTCGCCCTCACGTCGCCTGACTTCATTAGTGAAGAGCCGACTAAAACCGCATCGGCGCCTGCGGCCTCCATCCGGATGACGTCAGCCCGGTTCCTGATTCCGCTTTCCGCGACGAGGAGCCGGTCTTCCGGCATGAGGGGTGCGATGCGCTCGAACGTCTCCAAGTCCACGCGCAGCGTAGCGAGGTCCCGGTTATTTATCCCCACCAGCTTAGCTTCCGAGTCCATGGCGTGCCTGACATCGTCTTTGCTGTGGACTTCGACGAGGCATTCCAGGCCGAGGCCGTGCGCTTCCTCGACGTAGGCGGGGATTTCCCCCCCCAGTATGGCGGCGATGAGGAGCACGGCGTCCGCGCCGAGGCAGAGCGTCTCCTGAAGCTGTAGTTTGTCGACGATGAAGTCTTTCCGTAATACGGGCACGTTCACCGACTTCTTCACCGACGTCAGGTCGCCGTTTCTTGCGCCGAACCTTATGCGGTCGGTGAGCACGGACACCGCGTCAGCGCCGGACGACTCGTAAATCCTCGCTCTTTCGGCAGCGTCAACGTCGCGTAAGACCCCCTCTGACGGGCTCATGCGTTTGACCTCGGCTATGAGCGCCGTCCCCGCTTTTGAGACGGTGTTTATGAGGCTGCGCCTTTTGATTCCATCAGGCATCAGGCCAGGGGTAATCCGCTTCACCTCCAGCCTCTTCTTCGCCACAATCTCGTCGAGGAACCCCATCTCAGCCACCGGTATACTTGACGAACTCTTCGAGCTTCAGGTACGCGGAATGGGAGTCGATGGCCTTGTAGGCTAGTCTAAGCCCCTCGGCGAAACCATCTGCGCGGCCTCCAGCTATCAGGCCGCCCGCCGCGTTCAAGGCGACGACATCCCTTTTCGCGCCGCCTATGGCTCCGGACAGTATGCCCCTTATAGTTGCCGCGTTTTCCCTGGGGTCGCCGCCCCGGAGGTCCTCGAGTGTCGAAGGCTTCAGCCCAAGCTCCTGGGGAGTTATCGAGTACGTCTTTACCGCATCATCCCGGAGCTCGCTCACCCTCGTCGCACCCGCAGTGGACAGTTCATCGAGGCCCGGCTCGCCGTAGACGACGAGTGCCCGGCTGTGGCCGATGAGCCTGAAAGCCTCCGCTAGAGGCTCCGTAAGCTTGGGGTCGTACACACCCATCAGCTGGGCCTTCGCGCCCGCCGGATTGGTTAGGGGGCCGAGTATGTTGAAGACGGTCCTGACGCCGAGTTCCTTGCGGACAGGCATCACATGCCTCATCGCCGGGTGGTGTGCCGGCGCGAACATGAACCCTATGCCTATGTTCTCTATGCAGGATTTCACCAGGTCGGGCGACAGGTCAATCTTCGCCCCCAATGCCTCCAGGGCGTCCGCGCTGCCGGACCTGGAGGTTATGCCCCGGTTGCCGTGCTTGGCCACCGGGACCCCGGAGGCCGCCACGACGAACGCCGCCGCAGTCGATATGTTGAACGTCCCGCTCCCGTCACCGCCTGTGCCGCAGACGTCGACGAGCACGCCCCTGACCTTAGGCTCGAGTCTTGTCGCATAGTTCCTCATGACCTTCGCGAGCGACGCTATCTCGCCGGGCGACTCCCCCTTCATCTTCAACGCTATCAGGAAACCCGCCATCTCAGCCTGGGTGGCCTGGCCTCCCATCATCGCCTTCATCGCCTCCTCGGCCTCCTCTCCCGTCAGGTCCTCCCCCGACGTCAGCTTCTTCAAGAGGTCCGATATCATATCCTCCCCTCCAGGAAGTTTTTAACGATTGCCATGCCATACCTTGTGAGCACGGATTCCGGATGGAATTGTACGCCGACTATCGGGTGCTCCCGGTGCCTGAGCGCCATGACTTCGCCGTCGTCCAGGCTCCTTGCCGCGACTATCAGCTCCTCCGGCAAGCCATCCTCGACCACGGCGAGCGAATGGTATCTGCCCACCTCAATGGGATTCGGGAGCCCCTGAAATATCCCGAGGCCATCGTGGCTGATGAGGCTCGTCTTCCCGTGCATCAGCTTCTTCGCGTGGACTATCCTTGCCCCGTAGACGTGGCCGATGCACTGGTGGCCGAGGCATACGCCGAGGGTCGGCACCTCCGGCCCGTATTCCCGTATGACGTAGTTTGATATTCCGGCATCCTTAGGCGCCTTCGGCCCCGGGGAGATTATTATCCGGTCTATCCCTGAAGCCACCGCCTCGTCCACCTGGCTTTCGGCGGCTGTGTTCTCCAGTACCACTGGATTTCCTCCGAGCATGCCCGCGTACTGGACGAGGTTGTACACGAAGGAGTCTATGTTGTCTATGACGAGCGTCCTCACCTTCCCGCCTCCAGGGCTTTGAGGAGCGCCCCGCCCTTGCTCATCGTCTCCTCGTACTCGCGCCCGGGGTCCGAGTCCGCGACTATCCCGGCGCCGGCCTGCACGTAGGCGTCGTCGCCTTCGAATGTTATCGTCCGGATGGCTATGGCCGTGTCCATGCTCCTGTTGAAGCTGAAGTAGCCGACGGCGCCGGCGTACACGCCCCGCCTCGTCGGCTCAAGCTCGTCGATTATCTCCATCGCCCGCACCTTAGGGGCTCCTGAGACGGTCCCCGCGGGGAATATGCTCTCGAGGGCGTCGAATTCCGTGAGGCCCTCCCTGAGTCGGCCCGTCACCTCCGAGCTCATATGCATTACATGCGAGTACTTCTCTATATCCATGTATTTCGCGACCTTCACGCTACCGTACTCTGCGACCCGGCCGACGTCGTTTCTGCCGAGGTCGACGAGCATCACATGCTCGGCCCGCTCCTTCCTGTCGGCAAGGAGTTCCTTGGCTAATGCCGCATCTTCCGCCGCATCCTTCCCGCGCCGTCTCGTCCCGGCTATCGGGTACGTCGACACATCCCTTCCTTCGACCCTCGCGAGCGTCTCCGGGCTTGAGCCGGCGATGACCCTCGGGCCGAAGTCGAGGTAGTACATGTACGGGCTCGGGTTGATGTCCCTGAGGCGGGAGTAGACCTGGTACTTGTCGCCTTTGAATTTCGCGCTGAGGCGTTGCGACAGCACAGCCTGGAATATGTCGCCTTCCCGGATGTACTCCTTGCACCTCCCCACCGCCTCCACGTACTCGTGCTCGGTCATGTTCGCCCCGGCCGGCGCGGACTCGTATCCGCCCGGCTCAGGCGGCCGCATGCCCCGTATGGAGTCGGCCGTCTCCTCTAGGCGGCGGATGGAGGATTCGACGTCGACTTCCCGGCCCGGGATGAAGTGGTTTTCGACGAGGAAAGTCTCCCGCATCTTATGGTCGAATATGATGTTGTTCCGAGTGAGGAGGAACTCGCAGTCGGGCTGCCGGAGGTCGTCTTTGGCGTGGCTTAGGGCGACGTGGCTTCTGACCGCGTCGTATGAGAGGTATCCCACGTATCCGCCGCTGAAGCGGGAGAGCGAGGGCCCGGCCAACTGGTAGGGTTCGACCAGGGATTTTAACACTCCGAGGGGCGTCGCGCCCACAGGCGCAGCCTTGTATTCCCCGTCGTAGGCCTTGTAGTCGACGACGCCGTCCTTCACAGACACCTTGGCCGCGGGATTGAATCCTATGAAACTGTACCTGGCCTTGGTCATGCCACCTTCAATGGACTGTAGGAGGTAGGTGTTCTCGCCCCGGACCGCCTGGTAAGCGTGTTCCGGGTCATGCTCCTGGATTTTGATGAAGGTCTGGCTGACGTCCATGTAGCAGACATAAGATAAATGAATATAAATATGCAAAAATGTATTAAAATGGGCACTGTTGCATTAGCGGGGGAAACGAGAGGGTGTTGCATGGCAGGGGAAAACCAAATTATAGCCCGTATTTTTCTTTCGGCATGTTCCTGGAGTCTTCGCCGAATCGTAGTTCGTTGTCTGGCATCCTCGCGCCCCAGTAGGTTACGGCCATGACGTTCCCGAGCGGAACCAGGGAGGCCATCCGGGTTTTCACCATTTCCTCGCTCTTTTCCATGGTGCCGTCGGGGTACATGGTGAAGTACTCCCTGACGAGGCCGTCCTTCAGCCTCTGCTCGTAGAATTTGACGCGGACCGCGGCCTTCGGGTTAGCCCAGCCTTGAAGGGCCTTCCACGCCCAACTGAGTTGCACCAGGAAGCTGCTTTTGACTTCCTCGGGGTCTTCGGGCGGCACCTTCCCGGCCTTGACGAGACGTTCCCTCACGGCCCAAATCTGGGGGTCGTTCATGAGGAACAGGTATTCGACGTTGAATCTCCCGAACGTCAGGGTCCGATAGTCCGGGTTCTTCTCCTTGACGTGCTCCCAGTCGACCTCGATGTAGGATTTGGCATTCGGCCGTTCGCCGACTATGCGTATGTCGGTGTGGCCGGGCGGCAGCCACGGTTCCTCGAAGCCGCCCATGCCGCGGAGCCTGTATGCCATCAGTCAGTACCCCCTGAATTCCTGGGTCATCTTCTCCACCCTCGGCGGAATCACCCGCCTCAGGAAATCCGCGACGAACGGGGTCGCCCGCTCCACGTCGTTGTCCGGGAACGGCTCCGCGAACACGGTCTCCGCGCCGAGACCCTTCGCGGCCTCCCCCCAGACCTCCGCTATCGTCCCCGCGTCCGAGCCGAAACCGAGCACCAGCGATATTATCGTCTTGTCCTCCGCCATCTCATGGGAGAGCCCCCGCATCTTCTCCTTGTCGCCGAAGGCGTCGCTGAGTAGGATGAAAATCTTTATCACGTTCTTCCTGCCGACCTTGAAGTCCTCCCACTCGGCCTTCGTGGTCTTGTAGTCGTCGGTGCCGCCGCCCACCTTATGGAGCTCGTTGACGACGTGTATCTTAGCCTCTTCATCCACCGGCTTCCCGAGGGGATGGATGGGATAGTGTTTCACGTCGAATGCGGAGACGCCTATCTTTAACGGGACCTCCTCATCCGGGCGGAGCATCGCCTCCCCCTGGAGCCTCGTCCTCACGACCTCGAGGGCCTCCATGACGACGACCAGCATCTCCCGCGTAGCCTTCGATGGGGCTCCGCTCATGCTGCCCGACAGGTCGAAGACGAACTTCATCTCGGTCTTCGCGAACTCCGGGTTCTCGACCGTTTTCATCATCGTCTCGGGCTCGAGGTTCCCTGACCGCATCTCGCCGATTGTCTCAGCCTCAAGGCCCGGAGTCCATTCACCTTCCCGCTTGTTGTAGGAGAGTATCGCCATCCGGTTGTCCCTGAACACATCGGTGAGGTCGTCGGCGAGCCGGTTGATGAGCTCCGCCCGCCTCTCGCGTATGCTCATGTACTCTTCGATGACCTCCGTGGGAATCCCGTATTTGTCCCCGAGGCCACGGGCCCTCCCGGCCCTGTCGGCCTGCTCCATGCCGCGGGCTGCGTCCCTGAGCTTGTCGAAGAAGTCCGGCTCCCTGCCGGGCCCCCGCCCCTCGACCTTCTCCCCCAGCTTCCGCTTCGCCTCCTCGTCCCTGTCGCTCATCGACTTGTATTTTTCCGCGAGCTTGTCGAGTTCGTCCTTCAGGGCCTTCGCTATCTCCCTCAGGTCCGCTTCGGACAGGTTGACCGGCTGGCCTCCGCCTGTCTTGGGCTTGCCCCCTGAGCGGAGCTCCTTCTTCAATTGTTCGATGAGGCGGTCCCGCTCCTCCTTCGTCATGGGGACGCTGTCAGGCATCCCGTGGCCGCCGGCTCCGCCGCCACCCGGCTTTCCTTCCCCTTCCTTTCCGCCTTCCTTCGCCCTCTTCTCGACCTCCTTCTCGACCAACTTGAGATATTCGGCCCTGAACACGTCCCTGTACGCGTCCAATTTCTCGTAGTAGCTCTTGTCCTGGTATTGGTCGGGCAGGAAAGGCTTCTGGAAGAATTCCACGTCCTCCAGCGCCTTCATTGCGCCGGCTGCGAGCGTCCGCTTATAGGCTTCGAGGACCTCCGGCTCGACCATCTCCTCCAGCTTTAACCCGCTGGGGTAGCGGCTTTCGCCGAGGAATAGCTGGACGTACTGTTCAGGCATCGGATTCCGTTTCAGGTAGCCTACGATGGCCCCGCGCAAATCCTCCCTGAACGCCGCCTCCCCGCCGCCGTGGCTGCCGTCCCAGTCCTTCAAGACAGACTCGGCCTTCGAGAGCGCGGTCTTCAGTGCAGGCGAAAGAACGGCTTCAGCGTCTTTGGGGGGATTGTCTGAGAGCGCCGCCTCCACGTAGCCCTGGGCCTCGAGCATCGCTTCGGCCTTATCGGCCTCGGGGACGAAATGCTGGACCGCCTTCGGCATCAGGTTAGCGAGCACCTTCCCCCGATTTTCCAGGGACAGTTCCTTGACCGTGTTGGCCACCGTCCTTCCGACGTCCGGCTTCTCGGACTCGTAGGTGTGGTCGAGCCTGTTCCTTATGAGCGTGTAAGGGTACCTGCCCATCACCGCCTCGAGTAGAACGTCCGCCAAGCCGTTCTGGCAGTGGCCGAGGAAGTTGTTGTTGTCGTAGAGCTTCGGCAGGAGAGGATGCGCGTGAAGGTCCTGGCCCATGCCATCCTGGAAGCGTCTCACGAACGGGTGGTGGTGGCCGGCCTCATGGGAGAGGACTCCTTCGCCGTACATCTGGCCTTTCTTGGCGAGGGTCTTGGGGTTGAAGAATATCTCCTTGGACGCCATGTTGGTGTACCAGCCTGCGAGGCCCTTCTTCTCCATCTCCGCCAGCACGTCCGGGGGAGCGGGCCTGAGGGAGAATCCGGAAGCCTGCACTAGGAGTTCAAGGAAGTCGATGCTGTTCTTGAGTCCGGCGAGAATAGACTCGTCCACCGGGCCTGCACCCTTCGGCTTCTCTACGTAAGCCACTCAGACCACCCCCAACCCCGGGGGTGCCTGGAACGCCCTCTGGGCTGAGAACCTGGCCTGGTCTCTGAGCTTCGGGAGTACTCCGCCCTTCTCATGCTCCTCCCTCTTCGCCTTAAGCGTCTTCTTGGCCTCGTCCCTCTGGGCGCGGTCGGCGGGATTTTCGCATATGAAGTCGACGACGTCCTCCTCCACTTCCGGGCTTAGGAGGAGGCCTACGTTGTTGCACAGCTCCACTATCGTCCTTGGCATCGCCGGCTTCTCCTGGAGCTTGTAAGGGTTCAAGAGTGTGACAAGTATGGCCTTGTCAAGGTCCGGTAGGCCTTCGGTGCGCGACGTCTCCGTGGAGCGGTCGTATAGCTGGTTGGCTATCCCGGCCGTCGTCCTCAACGACACCGGCTGAGGCATCTCCGACGCCTTCTTCGCCCTCAGCTTCGGGAACACCTCCGACAGGAGTATCCTGAGGCCTTCCGCCACGCCGTAGGGGCCCCTGAACTCCGAGTCCGGGTCGCATATCATCGCATGCATCGCCATCATTTCCTCCCTCAAGGGCGGATAGTCGAAGTGGACGACCTTCCCCTCCATCCTGCTCCTGAGGGCGGGGGGCACGTTGTAGACCTGGTGGATGCTGCCGATGTTGCCTGTGAAGAACATCCTCCAGTTATCCGGGACGCGTATCCACTCGTTGTTGTCGGCGAAAAAGTACCAGCCCTTCGGGTTAGCCTTGACTGAGCCCTCATCGGTGCCGGGCATGGGGCCCGCCTCCCTGTCCGAGGCCGGCTGCGCTGTCATAAGCCCCCACAGCCAGTCGACGTTCTGAGCCTTGTTGAACTCGTCGAGTATCGGGCAGACGTTCCTCTTGAGAGCGTCTATTATGAAACCGTAGCGCCAGCCGTTCCTCTTGCCTGCCTTGTAGACTTCATCTGCCATCACATCGGCCATCCGCCTCTCGAGCACCCGCTTAATGACGGCCTTCTTTTCTCCGACCTTGCCGCCCTCAGCCCCCGACTCCGCGTCCTTCCCGCCCGCGGCCTCCTCAACCATGACTGCGAAGCTTGCACCGTATCTCTTGACTCCGCTCGCAAGCAGCATCGCCACCTGCTCCTCAGGCGCTCGCTCGATGGCATCCATCACCCTCTGCAGGTCTGCGAGCGGGCTCTCCAGGGAGACGTCCTTGCTGCCTAAAGTCTGGAACCGCGTCAGCTCCTTGCTCAAGTCCATGTAGGAAAACTGTCTCCCGGATTTGGCGAGGTAGTATCTTACCGCGGTAGTCTTTCCGGTGCCCGGGTCCCCGACGACAACCGCGCCGACGGTGGTGTTCGGGTTCCTGTCCTCTATCTCCCTGAGCTCGTTAAGCTTCCCCACCGTGTACGGCAGCTCGAGCACCTCCTCCCCCCGCTCCAGGGCGGCCACA
>Ga0315287_10007386_pt1 | contig 11015 bp, 15 predicted proteins | sample YL17G11_0_MG_FD_205037 | JGI IMG/M metagenome (GOLD analysis project Ga0315287, IMG submission 205037) | Sediment microbial communities from Yellowstone Lake, YNP, Wyoming, USA - YL17G11_0 | ecosystem: Environmental > Aquatic > Freshwater > Lake > Sediment | place: USA: Wyoming | collected...
GCTCAATTCGCTACAGCCAGTTCGCTTGGCGGCGTAACATCAGTTAATAATACAGCGAATAGAGATTAGAGATGAGAAATTTGAGAGTAGTGATCAGTAAGTAGACCGAAGTTCTCCTGCTGGTGGGGAGTTGGTAGGCTATTAAAATTCTTTATACCCAGAAAGGAATTTCCCCATGTGTTCCCTGATAGTTCTCCAATGAGTAGCCAGGATCATATGCGAGCCGTCTTCAATCGTCACCAGCTTCGCCCCTGGAATAGCGCGCGAGGCATGGAGCGCTAACTTGTAGGGCACTTGCTCATCACGGGTTCCATGCATGATAAGCGTTGGCACGGCAATTCGCTCAAGTATGCCCGGTTCGCTGATCAACGCTTGTTTGATATCATTGACCGCCCCATCCGCCCACAAGTTCGTGGGCGTCAGTCCGCTCATCACAGCATGAATGAGTTTCCATGCCTTCTGATCGTCCACGTCTTCAGGTGTCCACCCCATAAACTTGCAGACCGGGTGCTCAAAGAATTTCACCATCACCCGCATCGGCAGGTCGAAATGGAGTGTAACATTCAAAAACGATGCCTGCGCTCTTTGCCAGGGACCAGGCTCTGTCAAATTCATAGCTGGGTTTGCCGCGGACAAAAGTACCAACCCCATACACCGCTGCGGATGGCGCAAGGCAAATTGGATGGCTGGAATGCCGCCTGCGGATATGCCTGCGATGAAAGCCTGTTCAAAGCCCAATTGGTCCAACACCGCTGCAGCCAAATCCGCCTGTGCCTCCGTCGTGTGCCCGCTTTCCAACGGCGTCCGGTGATAGCCCGGACGTGAGAGTCCCACCACTCGCACCGGCAGCCCTTCCAGGATCTCAGCCATCAACAGACCATGACGGTAACTTCCCCCTGCGCCATTCATCATGACCAATGTCCCAGGGCCATCACCCGCTAACGCATATTCCACGGGCCCATAACGGGTTTCCAGTACCCGGCTTATCTCGCCTTCGGCCATATCCACTCAATCAGCGCATACCCTATCCCCAGCAGGATCAATCCGAACTTGAGTGTCGCATAAATAGCCGCCATGCTCGCATAGTTTGCCCCGGTATTCCCCAGCAGCAGGTTGAACAGGCAGATGTTCTCGGCCGAGTCGAAAAGCGCAGCCACGAAAGCACCCCAGCCCACCCATGCGCCGACCGATGCGAACCGCCCGGGATGCCGTCCTGCAGCCAGCAAAACTCCCAGCGCAATGGCAGTCGCGTAAATCGGCATGAACAGGAAGTCGAATCCAAGACCGAAGGCGGCGTAAAGTTGGGCGGTGACATCCCAGGAGGCGATGATTTCATCCGCTTTCAGTTGAGAGCCTGCCAACTCAAATGAGACGATACCCTGCGGCGCTGCCTCCGTCTGCAGCGGCGGATCGAGTACCAGCCTGAAGACGGCCATCACAAGCAGCGTGGCAGCAAGGAAGATGAAGAAGATACGCTTGCGATTATTATCCGGGATGAAGGCGAGGGGATGAGTGATCATGGTTTTATCCTTATCAAAATAAAAAGGGATGCGGCCCTAGCCGCATCCCTTGGGGTTCTATATGCTCTTATGGTAGACCCGGTGGGTCTTGTAGATTTTCGCGCCTAGGTTTTCCAGGTCGCTGCGCATGTCCTTCGCTGTTTCGGCGATGTCGACGCATTCCGCGTCCGTGAAGCCGAACTCCTTCACGGTCTTTTCCATCTCGGAATAGACCAGCGCATTGCCGCCGTGTCCCTTGAACTGCGGTAGGATGCCGATCCCGTTCTGTGCCACCCATTTGGTGGTCTTGAGGGAATACAGCAGGTGGAAGATACCGGGGAACAGTTTCCCGCGCGCCTTCTGCAGCCCGGTGGACGCATCCGGGAAGGCCAGCAGGTAGCCGACGATATCTTCTCCGTGCATGATGATCTTGATGAGACGGTGGTCGGCGATAACCATGATGTTGTCCAGGACCAGTTTGATCTCGCCGGGGCTGAGCGGATAATACTCCCAGTTGTTGACCATCGATTTGTTGTAGGCTTCACCGATCCGGTCCGCCCAGCCGACCAGTTCCTTTTTGTTCTTGAACTTTCTAACGGTAAGCGTGCCGCGCTCCTGTACATGTTCGGCGATGCGGTGGACCCGTTCCGGGATCTTAAAGTCAATCACGTTGATATAGGCGGAGCAGAAATCGACTTCCTTTTCGAAGCCCAAATTTTCCACGAGCTTCTGGTAATAGGCATAGTTGTAATTGGCCATGGTCATCATCTGGCGGTGTTCGAATCCGTCAATCAGGATGCCGTACCCGTCGATGACCGAGAAAGGTTTCGGGCCGACCATCGTGTCCAGCCCGCGCGGTTTGGCCCACTCGAAAGCCGTGTTGAAGAGGGCATCCGCCACTTCCTGGTCGTCGAGGCTGTCGAAATAACAGAAGCAACCCTTTTTCACGTGATGATAGGCGTTGAAAACTTTATTCTCGAAGACGGAGATACGTCCGGCGATCTTTCCATCCTTCATCGCAAGAAAGAAATCCGCATCCGAATGCTGGTGAAAGGGATGTTTTTCGCGGTTGAGCGCAAGGTACATGTCATCGTAGATCGGCGGGACCCATTGCTTGCTGTCCCTGTAGAGCTGGTATTGGAACTCGATGAAATCTTTGACCTGCTTTTTGTTGTGAGTGTCGACTTTCTCGATTGAGACCATGATTGCTCCTGAATAAATCGGATAATCTCAGTATACAACACTTTGATTGTATAAATCGGTGCGCAGATGTTATATACTATTAAAGACAAAAGGAGGTGAACAGATGACCCAGAAAACTGCTGTAATTACTGTCCTTTTGGTACTCCTGACGGTTGCAGCCATATCCGCCTGCCAGCCTGCCACGGCAACCCCCGTCGTGCCTACGCCCACCCCGGCATTGATCGAAGCTGTGTATTATCACGATAACAGCGCCGGCGGCAGGACCTCCTACGCCTTTATCAAATGTTACATCAACGGCCGTGCGACACATGTGACCATCTCGCTTGACCCGCCCAGTACAGGCACCGCCCTGGAGGTCTACAACGACATCGCCGTGCACTGGCTGGACTATCCTCCGCCGGACCCGGCTTACAGCGGCACATACACCTTGCGAGCCCCGGATATGAGCCTGGTGCTCATCAGCAACATGGATACCCAATACTGGGGCGGAATCTACAGCCCGGAGGGGATCATTGTGACCGGCAGTGATGGGATCACAAAGGAATACCTCCTGCTGCCTTTGCCTTGAGTTGTCATTTTTCAAGGACCTCCGTAGAACAGGGCGTTCAAGCTCTATCTGACTTTTCTGCACTATAATTGTAAACATGGATACAGCCCAAATGATTCCGGGAATGACTGATCAAATTGTGCGCAGCTTTGCACCAATACGGATCATTTTATTCGGTTCCCAGGCGCGGGGAGAGGCAAATCCCAGCAGTGATATCGATTTGCTGGTGGTTTTGCCGTACATCACCGACAAACGTAAGACTGCCATCGAAATCAGGAGAGCGCTTGCCTCTTATTCGGTTCCCAAGGATATCCTGGTTACGACACCCGAAGAGATTTCGCGGCGAGGGAACCTGGTGGGCACATTATTACGCACCGCTCTGATGGAGGGAAAAACCCTTTATGAGCGAGCCTGAGAACGTTCATGAAGCCAGGCGCTGGTTGAAATATGCGCGAGAGGATCTACAGACAGCCGATCTGATCCTTGGCCATCCTACGATCGCTTATCGGCACGTGTGCTGGCTTTCTCAACAGGCGGTTGAGAAGGTGCTCAAGGCAGCCTTGATCTTTCTACAAGTCGAATTTCCCCGCACGCATGACCTGGACATCCTGCGCAATTTACTGCCAGGCGAATGGGAAGCAAAAATGGTGTCTCCGGATTTAGCGGATATGACCGAGTGGGCAGTGGAGTCGAGATATCCTGGCGATTGGCCGGATGCCACAGAATCAGACGCGCGGATTGCTAATGCCCTTGCAAAGAAGATATCGGAGGCCATGGAAATTGACCTCGGGAATCGAGGGCTGAAAGCCTAGGATGTGCAGCAGTAAAATATCACCCGGCTCATGATGCCATTTCAAGACCCTCGAGAAAAATTCTTTTTCTTTTATTTTGACCCGCTGGACCCTGCCAACAAATTATCAACAATCGATTGACAAATAGAAAATCCCGCCCTGCAAGATTAAGGGCGGGATTTTCTATTCATTTTATGGCAGGTCGACGCAGTTTCCGCTTTCAGCAATGACCGAGTGGTTGGCGTTTGCCACCAGTGCGCACATCTGCGTGGCGTTCGCGGGACGGTCGCTGACCCTGTATTTGGTGAACGGACGCGGTCCGCCGTACAGGATCCACGGTCCTGAGCCGGGCATACCGGCCTGCTCGGGAGGCACAGTATTGAAGAAGAAGTGGACGTGTTGCCCCGGTAACTTTTCGGTGTATCCGAAGGTCTCATACTCGACCACATACTGGTTGCTGCCGTTGACGGAAATACTGTTGATCCGCACAAAGAGCGGCGGGTAGGTGGGCGTGACGGTCGGTTCAGGTGTAGGGATATCTGTCGGCGCGGGCGTCTCTGTAGGCTCGGCAGCGATGGTTGGAACGGGGAATTGCGTCAGACCCGATTCAACCGTCTGCATGGCGGCGGTGGATATGGCATCCACGTCCACGGTGGGGGTGGAGTTCGAGAAGAGCTGCCCGGAGAGCAAATAAGCCCCGCCGCCCCCTACGACAAGTGCACCGCACAGAAATAATGCCGCGATGATACCAATGATCCAAAGCTTTGAGCCGGACTTTTTCTTTGGCGCGGCGGGTGGCGGGGTCGGAGTAAATCCCGTCCGGGGCTGGGAAGGCGGCAAGGCGGGTATGGACGATTCGTATTGTGTGGGCTGGCTGAGGACGGGAACAGGCATGGAAGGCGAAAGGGTGCTTGCTGCCGCAACACCAGCAGAGATGGGAGCGGTGATGGTGCGGCTATCCTGCGCGGACAGAACACCCTTGAGCGCGGCGGCAAATTCCGCAGCGGAGCGGAACCGGTCATCGCGGTTCTTGCTCATGGCTTTGACCAGAATATCGACCAGCGCCTGGGGGACGTCCGCCCGCAGGCTGCGCGGATCAGGCACCGGATCGTTGAGGTGCATCATCATCAGCGTCATCGCGGAGTCGGCCATGAACGGGGTGCGTCCGCTGAGCATTTCGTAGAGCGTGACGCCCAGGGAGTAGATGTCGGCGCGCGCGTCGGGCACTTCGGCGCGGATGACCTCGGGCGACATGTAGCGCGCCGTGCCCACCACAGCCCCGGTGGCAGTGTGGCTGTCGGCGCCGACGATCTTGACGATGCCGAAATCCATCAGGATGGCCTGGTTGTGAATATCGAGCATGATGTTGGCGGGCTTGATGTCGCGGTGCACCATGCCGCGCTGGTGGGCGTAACTGAGCGCGTCGCAGATGTTGATCGTGTACTGGATGGATTCTTCGATGGAGAGCAGACGTTTATCATCGCTCAGACGTTTGAGACGGTCCTGCAGCGTCTCGCCGGGCAGGAATTCCAGCACCATGTAGTAGATGCCTTCGTCCGAATTGAAGTCGAAGACCTGCACGATGTTGGGATGGCGCAGCGAGGCCACGGCGGCGGCCTCCTCCTCGAAGCGTTTGATGAACTGTGTGTCGCCTGAGAGGTGCGGGTGGATGAGTTTGATGGCGACAACGCGTTTGAGATTGGGGTCGGTGGCTTTATAGACCGCCGACATGCCGCCCTGCCCGAGCAGGGCATCGATGCGGTAGCGTCCGCTGAGAGTACGTCCGATCCAGGTGGGTTGTGACATGGTCTTCCGCCGGTATTGAATGGGGATGTCTTGAAAAAAGAAGATCCCGAATGAAAAGGATAATGTTTATCCAATTATACCAGTGAGCGATGATATTAACCGAAAGAATCACGGTGCCAGTTTAAAAAATGTGGAGACCCGAAGTGCTCTGCTTGTTTCCGAATCGGGATTATTGTATAGTGGAGATGAGATTTTCGATCATGGTCAAACCGGAAAGGCAGGTGTGGGATGTCCAGTGACAATATCCCGGTGGAGAAGAAACGCAAGGGAGCGGGATGCCTGCGTTGGTTGGGATGGGCGGCTATGGGGGCGTTGATCCTGTTGTTGGGGTTAATAGTGGTGGGGGCGATCTATCAGGCGATTGCAAGCGAAAAAGAATCAAAAACGTATAAGCCCCTGGACCAGATGGTGGATGTGGACGGCCTCCAGATGAGATTGGATTGTCGAGGCAGTGGCAATCCCACGGTCGTATTGGAGACGGGAGCGGGGATGTACAGTATCGCCTGGCTGCGGATCCAGGATGACGTGGCGAAATTCACACGCGTGTGTTCCTATGACCGGGCAGGCTTGGGCTGGAGCGACGGTGTTCGTGAGACACTCCCTCCTGAGCGGATCGCGGAGATGCTGCATGCTCTGCTGGAGAAAGGAGGGGAGAAGCCACCATATTTGATGGTTGGGCATTCGCTGGGCGGGATCTACGTGCGCGCTTTTGAGAGGTTATACCCGGAGGATGTGGTGGGAATGGTACTGGTGGACTCGTCTCATGAGAACCAGAACCAGTTGTTCCCGCCGGAATTTGTAAAAGTGGAAACCATGCAAGCGGCGGCATTCCAGTTCTGCCAGGCTACCGCGCCCTTCGGTTTTGTGCGGGCGGTGAAGATGATGGACGCATTTACTGTCGCTTTCCCGGTGACCGAGGAGGAAAAGGTGCCTTTGCTGGCGGCGATGTATCGCACCGGTTATTGCGGCGCGGCAGCGCGTGAAGCCGGTATGTTTACTGCATACGCCAGCCAGCCAAACGATTTGACCCGCCTTGGCGATATGCCGTTGATCGTGCTCACTTCGGGGTATGATGCGCAGGAAAAGTACGATGAATTGCCCCCATACTTCCAGTCACAGGTGACCGTGGATGTGATGCAGCAGGAGGTGGATGCCTGGGAGGCGATGCAGGAGGAACTTGCAGGGCTCTCCACGCGCGGCAAGCGGATCGTTGTGGAGAGCGGACATAACATCCAGTTGGATTCACCTCAAGTGGTGCTCGATGCGATTCGGGAGGTGTTTGACCAGGTTCCCAAGTAAGAAAAGGGGTCCGCCCCACATCCTTATGGGTTGCGATGCCCGGAAAGTCGGGACATCAAGGATTTTCGCCCGGTTCTTCCAGCAAGTTTTATGACTTGAAATTTGCGGAAATAATTAAGGCCGCAGACAGCCATGGGTTCGCAGGGGAAGCGACTGCCCCTGCCTTGAAGCGGAATGGTTACCCATGCGCCACGCTGAGCGGTGGGGTGGATTTTAGTTCCAGCCGCCGGTGCGAAGGCGGTTGCGAATGGCATCCTGCAGGGCGGACAGCATCTCGACGAAAGAATCCTTGTTTCTCGGGTTTTCATTGGTGGCTTTTTCTTCGAGCCGCGCCAGCAAATACACCATCCATGCCAGCCAGGCGCGCGGATTGCTTTGCACCTGCGAAACATCCTTTGCGGCCTGGTTCAATGCGTCACGCACATCATCTTCACTGATCATAGGGCACGCTCCTGACATTGTGGGATAACAAATTCTCTATACTATTTTAGCACCCGTGGACTTCTGTGTCTCTCCCTCGTCGCGGATAATGCCCTGTGTGGCGCGATGGTCAATGGCTGTGCCCCTGCGCCACCATGAGAAACGGAAAAATGGCTATAATATCATGGCGGGTGAGAACCCATAAAGGAGGAAGAATGGCTGCACATTCCAAAAAAGTGGTTGTCCAGGGCGGAGGTTCAGATTCCGTCTATGGATTGGGCATGATCGGCGCATGGGTCTATTACATTGGCCGCGCCACAACGCCGAGGCTTCGGGTGCTGGGATTTCTCAAGGGGCTGGTCTGGCCTGCGATGCTGGTGTATGAGGTGTTGAAATTCTTTAACGAGGACCTGCCGTCGACACGGCGCCTGGCTCCGCCCCATCCTGCTCCGACATTGTACAAAACCCAAGCTCAGGCAAGCAAACCTGCAGTGACGCCCAGGGTTCGTTCCACGCGCAAGCCGGCGAGAAGCGGTAAACCCAAAACGAAGAAACCTGCCCGAAAATAGGTCTGGTCTTAAAAAAATCCATTATTCCTACCCTTGCCCCCTCTGCCTTCGGCACAGGCCAGCGACATCATCACGATGGACGCCGCCAACAAGATACGCATGGATTTATGTTTCATGAAGTTCTCTTCTCTACTATATGTTCAAATATTCCGGCTCTCTCGGAGATGTTTTGATTCCTGGAACAATTGACAAACCCGACCCCTCCGACCTCCCCCGCAGCCGGCTGTAACCGCTGCCGAAGGGTTGGGCAGGATAAATGGAAATAGCGATTTCATGCGGCGCGTGGAAATCACCCGGACAGAACCCACCATATAAATTACCAGGACGCAGACACTACTGCGTCCTGGTTGGTTATTTTCGTAAATCAGTCAGGCGTTCTTCGACAGCCTGCACCTCGAGTTTGAGTTCTGCCAGATAGGACTCCAATTCTTCGATTTGTTCAGTTTTGGTCTGGAAGCGGCGTTGAAAATGATTTCCACCTCCGCAGCATTCACAGCCACAATTACAACCGCCTCCACAATCGCAATCACCATCCTTGCAATTACAAGTTTCATCTTGAGACATGTTATTTCTCCTTTTAAGCAGTTCTGAATTTTATTCTACCGCCCAGCGTGGGATAGTGGAAGGATTTTTCTCGATATTGCTACAATGGGATCGATTTGCATTATTCTCTCATAACTCTCCTAGCAAAGCACCCTGTGGGCTTAAACGCCTTCGATCACCACCATCTTCGACCTGGCAAATTTGTGGCGCAACGGCTGAACCTTACCGTATTCAGGCGATTCGAGCCACTTCCTGGCCTGGTCAATGCTCTCGAACCGTAAAATGACCAGCCGGTTGGGCGACCAATCCCCTTCAAGGACTTCAGTCTTGCCGCCGCGGGCGAGGTACTCCCCGCCATATAATGAAACGGTGGGCGGCGCAAGCTTTACGTATTCCTGATAGCCGACGGGGTCGGTCACTTCAATGTCAACGATCACATAAGCAGTCACTTTGGTCATCCTTTCATCATTGTCTCTCTCAGCGCGGACGGAAGCAACGCGCCTAATTCCTTTTCGTCCGTATAAGTCTTGATCACCACCTTCCCAATCTTGGAGTTTAGTGTATCCAGGCTGGCTTTGACTTTTATTATTTGATCCTGAATATACTGATTTCGTTCCTTATGATTGGTTTTACTGACTCCTGCTACAACAAGAGTGGTAAAGTCTCCAACTCTTAATGCTATTCCTTTGAAGAAAATATGCTCCCCAAATAGAACGCCGAAGATGTCGCCTAGAATTAATTTAGGTCTATCAGAAGTTTCTTCGATTTCAATCAAGGCCACAACTTTATCGGAGTTTTGCTCGACGATTGCGATATCCAATTGACTCAATTCGTCTTCTCTTTCAAAATCCTTCACAAGCGCGGATACGATCTTCCCCACGTTTTTACCGGGAATACCATGGTCATAGAATATTTCGCAGCCCTTAAATTTTAGACTTTTCCCAATTTCAGCAGTTATCTCGCCATGCATACTCATGTTTGCCACACCTTTCCATTAATAGGTTCCATGTTTCACGCATCTTCCTTAGATGCCCAAGCACTCATGGCATTCAATTTAATCCAGCACGGACGGCATCAATCCGGAGTCAATATTTGTTCTTTGCAGATCGGGCACATCCTATTCGCTCCCACTTGAGCAAGCCAATCTTTCATCATAATGGACAACAAGGTGGAATCTCCTTTCTTATGGTACTCATGGATTCCACTTCTTATGATCTGTATCGCATCTTTGACCTGCCAGAAAGCAACCTGCCTAACTCAAGATTTGAAAGGGTGGGATTCTGCAGGCGAATATCAAATTCCTTTGCCATCATTTCATCGCCCTTTCCAAGATCAACTTTAACAACTTCTCCAAAATCTCTTCATCGGGTATCTCACTCTTCCAACCGTAGGCTGCGAAGACGGCTTCATCGAGCCGTTTGTGTTTTGTTTTACTCGATTCTTTGGATGCATATTCGATTGTCCCATGCAAAGAATGTCAATAAAATAAGCATACAGCCAAACCTCCAACGGTGCAAGATGATAGGGGTGGTTTGTAAAGAAAGGGCAGGGAACGCTCTGCCCTGGCATATTCCAAATCGCTATTTTTACCCACCAGGATTGTTGTATTATATTAAGGTAGGATTCATTTTATATTCCATCATCTGAGAACAAAACAGGCTAAAGATATGAAATCCTTTCGCAAAGAACTCTGGTTCGAAATCCCCAGCCAGCGCGGATTCGTGAACATCACCCCTAAAATGCAGGAATGCCTGCACGAGAGCGGGATCAAGGAAGGCCTGGCCCTGGTCAACATCAGTCCAATGACCACAGCCAATGTCACGGTGAAGTTCTATGACGTGAATGGGAACCTGAGCTGTGTGAAGACAGACACCATCCCGGCAATGGGTGTGCTGAGCTACTGGTTGCCCAGTCTGACGTGTTCGCCGTAGGGCAACAGGTTGACGGCACCGTCCATCTTGACTTTGGGACGCGTGAAATACATAACGGCGTTGATAATTATCAGAAGATGCTTCTCCTGGGGAGCCTTTCTATGCAAGAAGTTGTATCTGCAGGTTGCTTGTTGTATTTCTTGTGAAATAACATACAATGACATTGTCCGATCAATTCAACAAGGAGTACGTCTCAGCGCCACTGTTGCTCTAATCTGATTACAACGCCGCCCATCGTTGCCCATGTATCCCCGCAGGAGACGCATATCCTGTGGGGATTGCTTTTTTGCGAAGGGAGCGGTTCGGAGCCCGTAATAATGTTACAGGGGCAGTCAAAGTTGGAGTGTATTCAACCTGCGAGACGTTGCCTTCAAATTGTTTGAAACACATTCATTTCAGTTCAACCG
>Ga0315287_10007387_pt1 | contig 11015 bp, 8 predicted proteins | sample YL17G11_0_MG_FD_205037 | JGI IMG/M metagenome (GOLD analysis project Ga0315287, IMG submission 205037) | Sediment microbial communities from Yellowstone Lake, YNP, Wyoming, USA - YL17G11_0 | ecosystem: Environmental > Aquatic > Freshwater > Lake > Sediment | place: USA: Wyoming | collected...
CCGGCGCCGGCAAGAGCACCCTTATCCACAAGCTTGCGCGGGGCTTCCGCGAAAGGGGCAAGACCGTCGGCGTGATAGCGGTCGACCCGTCAAGTCCGTTCACGGGGGGCGCCCTGCTCGGGGACCGAATCAGGATGAACGACCTGAGCACGGACCCCGGCGTATTCATCCGCTCCATGAGCTCGCGGGGAAATCCCGGCGGCATAGCGAAGGCGACCTGCGACGCCACCCGCGTCCTCGATGCGCTGGGGATGGACAAGGTCATCGTCGAGACCGTCGGAGCAGGACAGAGCGAGGTGGCCGTCATGGACGTCGTTCACACAGTCCTCGTCATCGTGGTTCCTGGGTTGGGCGACGATATCCAGGCCATCAAGGCGGGCATCCTCGAGATTGGGGACATCTTCGTCATCAACAAGGCCGACAGGGACGGCGTGGAGGCGGCCCAACGCGAGCTCGAGATGATGCTAGAGTTCGAGAACGAGAAGGGCCCCTGGAGGCCCCCGGTCCTGAGGACTGTCGCAAACAAATCGGAGGGCATCGCCCCTCTCATCGACAAGATAGATGCGCACTGGGATGTCATCCGAAAGGAGGGCATCCTCGAGGAGATGGAGCGCAAGAGATGCCGTCGAGAGGTGCTCGAACTCCTGAAGCACAAGGCCGTCCTCTCCCTCCTGGCGGAATACGGCCCCGACAACTTCGACACCCTCATAGGCCACGTTGCGAGCAAGAAGCTCCACCCCCACGACGCGGTGGAGGCCATCCTCAGCAAGAAGAGGCCCAATAACAAGAAAAAGAACAAGAAAAAGTAATGCCCAGTTGCCACCGGCAAGTTACTTTTCCCTCTAATCCTTCGAAACTTGATTTATCATGTATATATACTCTGAAGAGGAATTGCAATCGTGGACAATCCCTTAGCCACGGCCACTACAAATGACAAGCCCATTTGCCTGCCCATGGCGGTAATCGCTATTTTGGCGGGTGCGAGCGTTCTTCTGTTCCTGAGAAAGCGGGAGAAATGACGGGGCTATCTTGAAACGGTCCAATTACCCGGGAATATACCCTGTTGGCCTATACTATGTTCTTCCGGGATTTTCGTGGGTTATAGATTCGACAATCAGGCCCCCTCGAGTTCCATTGATCCCTGCTGGGGCGTCTTTCTTGCTGCTCGCCTCGGCTCGCAGAATAGATATAATGCGACGAAGACAGGGACCGTGCGGCCTTGTCAATTTTGCTTTGACCCGCGTCCTACTGCTTCTTGACCTTGGTGAGCTTCTGGCCGAGCTTGGGGGCATCCCAGGGCCAGACCCTCATTACCATGGGCACGCGGATGAACAGCTTTGAGTGAAGGACCTTCCTCCAGAACATGTAACCCCTCTCGTCGACTTCCTGGTTCTGGGTCTCGAAGACGCTCGAAAGGACAGCGACCTCCTCGTCGGCGCTGTCAAGCACGCCGCGGTAGCCGCGCCCGTCAACCATTATCACGACGATTTCCTTGCTTATGAAACTCCTGAGCTCCTCTCCGAAGGACATGTTGCTTCCTCCCTGTTTATGGCGGTAAATGGCAGGGAGGGGATATAATGGTTAGCGTCGACCATTCGATGAGCGCCGTCGAAAGGGCGAATCAGGCTGGTGTGATTTCGTCCCAGACGGGTCCCCTCTTCACGCATAGCGTGCAAAAAGCACCTTTCTTCACGGTAATGGGAAAGAGTGCGCAGCTTGCAATGTTTGAGACACTGCTACAAATCGATGGACGGGAATACAAATCGGATGGCATGAAATTATCGATGCGCTGGAACTGAAATGAATGGCGGGAAAAATCACCGTCTTCCGTGCCGTTTGCCCTTGTGCTTTCCGTGCCTGTGCTTCCTTTCGAAACTTCCCGCTTCCTCGAGCTCGTCCCGGCGCCTCCGGCGCTTCTTCTCGACAGTGGAAAAGGCGTAGTAGCTCAGACCTATGACCGCCACAAGCACGACGATGCCGATAATAGGAATGGTCATGTCCCCGGTCGCAGTGCCGGACCCCAGTACCGTGAGGGTGATGCGGCTCTCGGCGCTCACTGTGGGCTCGGAGGGCTTCGTCACCTTCACGCTGACCCGGTGTTTGCCGGCGGGGATGTCGGCCTTCGTGAACGACGGCGTCTCGGAGACCTGCAATCCGTCCAGGTACCACACGAACTTGTAATTGGCCATCTCAGCCGCGGGAAGACCGGGCACCATGGCGTAGAAATAGACCTCGCTCCCCATCGTTACGTTGGTGTCGTTGAACGGGCTTATTATGCTGACGCGGAGCTGGATGCGCGGGGAGCAGGTGACGTTCCACGTGGCGTTCGAGGACAATAGCCCGTTGGATGCTATGCCCGTTATTGCCACGACGCCGCTGTCCTGGTTCGCCTTCCACGTGAACGAGCCGGCCGAGCCTGCCTGCGATATTCCGCCCACTGCCCATCCATATGTCACGGGCATGCCGTCCGGATCCGTTGCCGAGATTGAGAACACGAGGCTCGTTCCGTTGGAGGCCGTCTGGTCAGCGACAGCGGGCAGCCGCGCCGTTATCTCGGGCGGGAGATGCGTGTTCCTGACGGTGATGTCCAGCCAGGCGGCGGCTGTCTGGTTGTAGGGGTCGAATGCTGTTATTGTGAAATTTGCGCTCCCGTACCAGTTCCTCTCCGGCACGACGGTCATCATTCCGGCGGTGAACGATACGGTCATGTGGGGAATGGCGGGCACCGTGAACCGAAGCGTGTCACCGTCCTGGTCCGTAAACAGCGTCCCCATTGCGAGCGAGAGCTCCGTGTTGCGGTCAATCTCCTTTGTCATACCGGGTGCCTTTGCGGCCGGAGGATAATTCGTGGGCGCATTCGGATGCGCTGAGTAGCTAAGGTTAATGGTGTAATCGCTCCTCGCCGTCCAGTCCGCAAGGTCGACGATATTCGATTTCAGGGCCACCTTGGCCATCACGACCAGATAATACGTCCCCGCGGCCGGTGCGCTCTTCTGGATGGACATCGTGCTGTCCAGGGAGGGCGGCGTCGAGCTCACGAAGTTGGTCTTTCCGTCGAGGGTGGTCAGGTCGGGGTTGAGCAATGAGAGGGCGAACATGTCCCCCGGCATCGGGTCCAGGCGGACAACTGCGGTCACGGTCTCGCCCTGGGCGAGGCTCATCTTGTAGAAATCGTAATGGTCGAGGGCCTGGTCGACCCGGCCGTTGAGCGTGGAATTGTAGGGCACCTCCTTGGCGCCCGCCGGCGTGCCGTCCCCGTCCCCGCCGGATGCCGGCTGGACCGTGATGTTGAGCGTGTAGTTGCCCTGGCTCGGTGCGCTCGCGCCCGGGCTCTGGAATGCGTGGACCTGGAAGTAGTACCAGCCCGAATAGGTGGCGATGGCATCCACCTTCTCGTCGGGGTCGTTCCACCATGAGATGTCGTACCAGAACGAGTAGTTGGACCACAGGTCCATGAAATAGAGGTCGAAGTAAGCGGTCGGGTCCTCGTGCAATGTCGCCACGAACTCGTCCGGGGTCGCATCTCCCTTCAGCTCGACACGGTACCAGTCGGAATAGTGGTTCGAGGCCGTGTTGAGGTAGCCCTTGATGGTCATTCCGGTGGTAACGATGCGCGCCTGCCCCGTCGAGTAGTCAAGCGTGTAGGCGCCGGAGCCCGCCGTGACGTTGACGGCGATGTAATAGGTCCCGCTCATGACCGCCAGCGCCGCCACGGAATCGTACTTCAGCTTGCTGGCTGAAAAGGCGGCCATCTGTTTCATCGGAGTGAAAAGGTACAATTCGAAGTTGACCTTGGCAGGGTCCGCCGCATCCCAATCGTGGATGAATATCGATATGTTGATGATGGTGCCCGCGCTCGCCGTGAGCCTGTAGAAATCCGATCTGTCATCGACCTCGTTGACCGTGTCGGAAATGTAGCCGCTAGCGCCCAGCTGGGTGGCGGTCTCGAACGTGTTGTTCCCGTCCATCTCGCGGCCGGCTCCGGTCGCCGGGGCCGGTATGAGCGCAGCCAGCACAACGAGCGCCAGCGCAAGCGTTCTGAGGCGCACCTTATTCCTCCTCGTCCATCTCCTCCCAGTCCCTCTTCCTCCTGGAAGGCGTGAACACGAGGGCCAGCAATATGACGACCAGCGTGATCACTGCGAGGCCTATGTAGATGACCGTATTGTCGGCGGACCTGGCCTCGACCTTGAGGTCCTTGCTCGAGGTGGCGGCGCTCTTCTCCCCGTCCTCGGCCTGGAAGAAGAATGGGCTGTCGCCGGCGGCGAGCGTGGTCCTGGCCTGATAAGTCGCACCGACCGTGAGGTTTCCGCTCACGCGCTCCATGGGCAAAATCTTCCTGCCCACAATGAGCTTGACGACGACGCTAGCGCTGTCGATATCCTTGCACACGACGGTGAACGTGAAGCTCGTGGTGGTATCTCCTTTCGATGGGGTCACGCTGGGCTGGCCCAGCTCGGGCGCATCGTCCACGGGCTCGACCGTCAGGTTGAACATAAGCTGCGCCCTCTCACCCAGCGGGTCCTCCGCCACGAAGACCAGCATCTCCGTGCCGGACCAGTTGGACATGGGCGAGAATGTCACCCAGTCGTCCGAGCCTATGGTCACACCGACATGCGTGGAGCCGCTCGAGGTGAAAATCAGCCTCTCGGCGTCGACATCCTTGAAGTAGGTGCTGAGGTTGAAGAGCCTCACCGTCTGGTCCTCCTGGATTATCATGTTGGGGATGCTCCTCCAGATGCGGGGCGGGTCGTTGACCGGCGTCACCGTGAAGTTGACCACCACGGCCGTGGACGCGTTGCTCGTGTCGCGGGCGATGAACATCACGCTCTCGCTCCCGAACCAGTCCGCGTAGAACGGCTTGACGGTTGCGTTGCCATTGATGACTGTGATATTGAGCAGGAGGTTCCCCGTTACGCTGTAGGCCAGAGCGTCGCCGTCCGGGTCCATGAAGACCTTCCTGAGGTCGATTGCCGTCGATGTGTCCTCGGAGAATGACAGGTTTCCAGGGCTCCAGACGACCACGGGCGGGTCGTTTTGTGCCATGACCTTGATTGTGACCCCGACCTGTGCGGTGGCATTCGCCGTGTCGGTCGCAACGATATAGGATGTTTCCGTGCCGTACCAGTCCTTCACCGGTGCGATCGTCACGGCACCGAGCGGGTCTATCTTGACGACAAGGTTCACCGCGCCGTCCACTGTGTAAGCGAGGGAATCCCCGTCGACATCATCGAACAATGCGAAGACGCTCATGGGCAGCGTGAAGATGTCATCTTCGTCCATGCTGAAATTAAGGTCCGAATGCAGGGCTCTCGGCGCATCGTTCACGGGCCTCACGGTGATATTGAGCCTGGCCGTGGATAATTTGCCTTCCACATTGGTCGCGGTCAGCACAAGCACCTCTCGCCCGCTCCAGTCGGGCTGGGGCACGATGTTCACAGTGGCGCACGTGAGCGTGATGTTCAGATGCTCCCCCTTGGAGACATTGTAGGCCAGCGGCAATGAGCGCGGGTCCTTGAAGACCGTGGCCAATTCGACGGACGTGCTGTTGTCCTCATCGAAGACGACCGTCAGCTCGGGAATGATGACCTCCGGCGGCTGGACCGTGGTCATGTTCAGGAGGAACGCCCCGGCGCTGTTGCGCGCCGCGCCCACCTTGACGAAGTACCAGCCCGGCTCCACCACGACATGGCCCACCTTCTTGACGGACTGGGCCGCCGTGGAGCTGTTCACGAAATTGTGGCTCGGGTCCAAAAGCCACACATTGATGACCGGCAGCTGGACGTCGGCGTCGTAGTCCTGGACTGTGAGCGTCACGTAGATGGTCGTATCGCTGCGGAGCAGGACCCTGTAATAATCCTCGGTATCGTAATTGAGGGTGACATTGCCCGACGTGTCGCCGTCCTGGGACAGGGTTGTCGCATTGGCCAGGTCATTGTCGTTGTCTGAAAAGCCGCGGTACACGCGCACGTTTATAGTGTAGTTGCCCGCCCCGTGTTCCGCCCATATGCGGATAATGTAATCGCCCGCGTCCTGCGGGATATAGTAGAGGGTCTCGTTGATGCCGAAATCGGGAGTGAATATGTTCCCCTCGTCCGCGACGAATACATAGGACGAGTTGCCTGGCCTGTAGAGCTCGACCACGTAATCGCCGCCGAGCGGCATCTTGACGAAGACCGCTAGCGAGTCCCTGTAGGCCGGCTGGACGTTCAGGTCTATCAGGTAATAATCGGCGGCGTCGTACATCTGGTCAAGGTATGTATCGTTCCTGTAGCCGTTCTGGACCGTGACCGCGTCGGCGGGCAGGTTATTGGAATCGAGGAGGCCCAGGTTCAATGTGTTGTTCGTCCTGGTGAAATTTAGCTCGTACCCGACAGCGACATTGGATGACCACAGCAGCGCAACGATGTACACATATCCCGTCGCGGGTGTGGTGCCCGAGACCGTGATGACCCCCGTGGCGGTGGTGGAGTTCCACGACATCCTGTATCCAAGGGAATCGTAAAGGTAGACGCGCACCTGTCCGCCGGAGGTCAGCTTGTTCATGTCCGCATGGATGGAATCGAAGTAATCGGGCGTGCGGTTGAGCATGACCTTGTACATGTCCGCGTTGTCAGTCGTGCTGAGGTTGCCTGTCCAGCTCTCGGTATCGTTCAATATCTCGATGGCCTGCGCGAAGGAATCGTTGGGCTCCTGCTCCTCGGACGCGAGCGCGGGCGAGACCGGCAGCAAAAGGGCCAGCGCGAGCAATATCGTTGCCGGGAGCCTTTGGCTGACATGCGCTCTCACATCCACGTTGCTTCCCTCCAAACAGGACCGGGGCCCCTCGGGCCCATTATATCTTCGAGAACGATATTTCATATAATAAGCATTGTGCACTAGAGCGAACAAAACAACTGCGCCGGGAGCGAAAAACCGCTCCCGGCCTTTGTGGAAAAATCAGTACTGCGGCGGCGGATACTGGGGTGGCTGCTGGGGCGGGTACTGAGGCGGGTATGCCGGCGGCGGCGCGCCGTACGCCGGCTGCTGCTGGTACTGGGGCGGGGGGCCCGGCTGCTGGTACATCGGCATGGGTGCCGGATATCCAGGTGCGGGGGCCATCATGCCGGGCATGGGCATCATCATCGGCATCATGGGCCTGATAACGCCCATGTTCATCTTGTTGAGGATGCTCTTGTACCCTAGGTAGAAGAAGAAGTACCCGATAAGGCCCACTATGCCGCCCATCGAGGATATTGCCGTGAAGCCGCTCAGGGCCGAAGCAATGCTGGTGTACGACAAGCCACTGGCGGTTCCGCCTATGAGTGCCACCGCCACGATGATGCCAATTATCGGCCCGACGAGGATGAGAATGGTACCTATCATGAACTTGCCCTTCTCCTCCTGAGTGAATGCCTTGACTATCGTCATGAACATCAGCGCGGACATCAGCTGGCCAACCAGGTTCAGCACGGCGCTCGCAATGACATACGTCCTCACGGAGTTGAGGTACGCATCGAAACTGTTTGTGCCAAAGTAGCTGTATGTCGGGGTGAACGCTACGCTCATGAACGGTATGATAAAGCTCAGGAGCCATAACACCAATGCCATCACGACGTTCTTGGAATGCATGGGGCCGTGCTCGTCCTTGCCCTGGTAGAACTTGATGAAGCCGATTATGAACATGATGAACGAGATCAAGGCAAGGATCGCAGTGGCGATTGCGGCTGCCGCAAGGCCGACCAATGCACTCAGCGCGGTGGACGCTGATGTGACGTTGCCGCTGAAGACGCTCATCACGAGCCCGATGGCGGCCAGTGCTAGGATGAATCCAATAAGGGCGAGGATCACCTGTAGCAGCAGGACGTAACTGAAAAACTTCACGCCTTCCTTCGTGTGGTGCTGGATCGGTATTGGCACGGGAATCATGGGCGCCGGTGCATATCCCGGGGCTGGAGCTGGGTATCCGTAGGCTGGAGGCGGTGAAGCCGGCTGGCCATAAGGGCTATATGCTTGCATGTGTGCTGCAACACATTCACGCTATATTTAATCTTCCCCGTTTCCACTGGCGGTAATTGTAATGGAACAGATTTATATACGCACAATCCAATTTGAAGCGTGGTGGGAAAAAATGGTCTTTGAACGCCTCAGCCGCGGATGGTACCTCACAAAGCTTAGCTTCAGCATAATAAATCAGGAAAAGAAACTGCTGCTGCTGCCAATCATCAGCGGCATCTCCCTGATTGCGGTCGTGCTCAGTTTCATCATCCCCCTTGTCGGGGTGTTCATATGGTGGCCCTCACTTCTTAACAACAACACGGCTTTCAGCATCTTCTATTATGTGATGTACTTCGTGTTCTACCTAGTAACTTACTTTGTCGGCGTGTTCTTCAACTCCGCGCTAATTCACATGGCGACCGTCAAGTTGCAGGGCGGGCACCCGACTATCGGAGAGGGTCTCCGGAAGGCCGGCGAGAACATCGGCCTGATATTCAAGTGGGCCCTCCTCGCAGCAACGGTCGGGCTCATCCTCAATGCCATCCAGCAGAAGGCCGGTTTCATAGGGAGGATAATCATCGGGTTCATCGGCGCCGCCTGGTCCATCGCCATCTACTTCGTCGTCCCGGTAATCATCTACGAGAAGCAGAGCGGGTTTGGGGCCGTCAAGCGCAGCATCCAGATAATGAGGAACACCTGGGGCGAGGCGCTCGGCGGCGGCCTCGGAATGGGAATCATCTTCTTCCTTCTGGCCCTCATCGGCGTCGTGCTCCTCTTCGTCGGCATCTATGCGGCCATTGCGATGGGCAGCCTCTGGATATTCGTGGGCTTCCTGCTCGGCACCATCTTCTACTGGCTGTTCCTGGCCATCCTCGCCAGCGCAGCGCACGGCGTCCTCGTTGCCGCACTCTACAGATATGCGGTGACGGGTCAGCTCTCGCCCGGTTTCCAGCAGAGCATCTACTCGAACCCCTGGGCAGGCCAGCAGGTCAATCAGGCCCCGAACTACAACGCGCCAAGGCCCTATTGAGAGCAATGGGGCAGGGTCCTGCCAATAATGCTCGGCGGGGGATACTCAAAGAGTTCGATTAGCTCAGGGCACCCTCACGAATCCGCATATCCGTGCTTCAAACCATGATAACAAGTATTTTAATCTACTACTGCAATTCCCGGTGTCGAGGTAAATACATGAGAAATTATCTAGCCTTCATTAGTGCCTCGGGATATGCACCGCCGCCGCCCCCGCCCGGAGGGGCATACTCGCCACCGCCGGCCGCGCCGGACCCTTACGCTCCTCAACCCCAGTACCAACAGCCACCCCAGTACCAGGCCCAGCCGCCGCCGCAGTACGGTGCTCCGCCGCCGGGACAGCCGATGCAGCCTATGATGCAGCCCGGAATGATGCCTCCGCCGGGAATGCCGATGATGATGATGCCGCCGCAGGAGAAGTCCACGCTCAACACGGTCGGCGCTGTGATGAACATCCTCGGTGCCGTATTCCTGTTCATTAACGTCGGCTGGGGCGCATCATTGCTTGCCGCAATCAATGCCGCGTCGGGTGCGGTTGGTGGTTTGCCGTCCAGTGCAAACTCTTACATCGGCTATCTGTGGGCCGTATGCGTCATACTGCCAATGTTGGGTGCAATATTCGGCATCCTGGCCGCGGTGTTCATGTTCAAGAAGACGAAATGGGCGCTGGCCCTTGTGGGCGGAATAATGGGTATGGTCGCGGGTATCGCCTCCGGTGTCCTGATGGTCGGACCCTTCATGGTAACGAACCCGGTGGGCATACTGGCGTTCATCTTCTGCCTCATCGGCGTCATCGGTGCCGGTGTCAGCAAGAAGGTCTATCACTAAGGGAAAAGAGTTTTTTCTTTTCCCTTTCTTTTCATTTTTCATCCCCCTAGCGCAAGCCCAACTTACACGCGAGCACAGGGCACTGCTGTCAGTTCGGCCCGTGTCACCATTTTGATAATTGCTTCCGTTCAAGCCGGTGGCCGGATGAATAGTTTTTTAGCCAGATACTCCGATAAGGGTCACGAGGGACGAAAATGAAGAACCCCATAGCCTTGGTAATTGCCTCGGGATATGCACCGCCGCCGCCCCCGCCCGGAGGGGCATACTCGCCACCGCCGGCCGCGCCGGACCCTTACGCTCCTCAACCCCAGTACCAACAGCCACCCCAGTACCAGGCCCAGCCGCCGCCGCAGTACGGTGCTCCGCCGCCGGGTCCGATGATGATGATGCAGCCAGGCATGATGCCCCCGCCCGGAATGCCGATGATGATGGCGCCACCGCCGCCCCCCACTGTCGGGTGGGTTCCAGGCCCCGCTCTTGGTCTGGTGGGCGGTATCCTCGCCCTCGTCGGCGCAATAATGCCCTGGGTGACGGCAACGTACAGTACCTTCTTCGGAATATCCCTCTCTGCCAGTATCAGCGGCCTGAGCACCTGGCAGGGTGACATTGCTATGATTATGGGCATTCTATGCCTAGTCTTCTGCGCTCTCAGGAAGAAGATGATGTTGCTGGTAGGCGGACTAATGGGCATGCTCGCGATGCTCATGGCAGTAATCGCCCTTGCCCAAGCAAGTTCGTACACCTCGTCATTCAGTATCGCCGGCAATTCGTTCAGCGTCGGTCCCGGCTTCGGGATATACATAACGATTGTGGGCGGGATACTCGGGCTCGTCGGCGGCTTGCTCGGCTTTATGAAGGCCAAGTCGATGAACTTGCCGTAGTCCCAGTGGCTTTCCATTTTTACTTTTCTTTTTATTTTTCAATTCCCCCAGCGCAAGCTACGTGCATGTCACATTGATGAATCCCCAGCTGGATAACTATTTCAACTTCGGAAGTCTATGTGCATTCAGGTTATAGACATGAATAATCCATTTGCTTTCCTGGCCACGTCCGGCTATGCATCACCGCCCCCACCGATGTATCCACCGCAGAATCCGTACGCCGCCCCGACCGGCTACGCACCTCAACAGGGATATGACCAGCAGGCGGGGTACAATCCTCAGGGAGGTTATGCACCTGCG
>Ga0315287_10007390_pt1 | contig 11014 bp, 6 predicted proteins | sample YL17G11_0_MG_FD_205037 | JGI IMG/M metagenome (GOLD analysis project Ga0315287, IMG submission 205037) | Sediment microbial communities from Yellowstone Lake, YNP, Wyoming, USA - YL17G11_0 | ecosystem: Environmental > Aquatic > Freshwater > Lake > Sediment | place: USA: Wyoming | collected...
GACGGGCATATCCTCCCCGGGTCGCATCATCGTTGAGCGAAAACGGCGTATAGTCCGAGGCCGGCCCCATGCCGATGAAGCTGGAGTGCAGATCGTTCGTGTGCAGGATGGTAAAATTTTTTTTCATTCCGTCGTTTATTATTTTGTTCACTGTTTTACACGCAGGCCGGCCACTCAGCCAGCCCGCGTGTTTCACAAGCGAATCACTTCATCTCTTCCATGTCCGGCAATTGCCACGACTTGTCGAAATAGGCTTCCTTCGGACTGTAGAGGCGGAAGTAGGTGAACCAGCCCTTCTTCGCCACGGTCATCACGTAGTTGCTGTTGGAACCGGCGGGCTTCTGCGGGCCGAAATAGAGGTCCACCGAGCCGTCGGCGTTCACTTCGAGCCCCTTGGTGCGCGAGGAAATATCCGCTGCGCCCTGCTCGGAAAGCACTGGGCCGCGGGTCACGTTGTCATACAGCGTAAACGACCAGAACAGATCCACCGGGGCTTTGGCCGGCACCTTCAGATGGTAATTTTTGCCGCCGTCGAGCCAAGCGCCGGTATTGTCCTTCTGCGCCTCGATATAGACCTGCCCGAAGCCGAGCGTGCGGCCCTGCATGCCGACGGTGTTGCCGATCGCTTCATAGAACCACGATCCGCGTTCGTCGATCTGGCCGTAACCCTTGAAACTCTGATCCAACTCCACCATGTTGGCCAGTTCCCAGTGCTTGTCCTTCCAGACTTCCGTGCCTTCCACGCGCTTGGAGTAGGCCGTCAGGCGGCCGAGTAGATCGCCGGTCACCGCTGCTTCGCTGAGGATCTTTTTCTGCCGCTCGTCAGGATTGAACGCCTTGCCGTGCTGCAGACCCAGGGGGAGCAGCATGCCGTGGAAGAACAGGTCGCGTTCTTCGGCTTTTTCCGGCTCCAGCACGTCGTGGAGGTATTCCCAATACTTGATGTCCCGCGGCTGTTCGGAACTCCACTTCTTGTCGCCCACCGGGATGAACTTGGTCGCCGGCGGGGCGGGCCGCTCGTCGTAGGCAAAGAGCTGGTATTTACGCACGAGGGCTTCAGCGGCGGCGGGATCGGCGCCGAGGCCGCGGGTCGCGAACCATATCTGATTCGACTTCGAACGCACCGTGATGAACTCGGAGTTCTGGGGGTCGGTCTGGCCCGGACCCACGACCAGATACTTGCCGCCCTGTCCTTTGTCGGGACCGGTCTGGCCCACGTCGGTGAAGGGCCGCTGCCAGATATCCATGATGCCGCCTGCCGATGCGCCGGCGGGCACAATGACCACGAGCGGGCCTTGCTTTTCAAGGTTCCAGAAGCTCATCGCGTAGATGGTGGTCAGGTTCGGCGTGAGCATGCCGGCCTTGTCCTTGAGCGTCACATAAAGGACGACCTCGCCGTCCTTGGCCCCGAAGGTGTTCATATGCGACAGGTGCAGGCCGTGGAATCCCACCGCCGGCAGGCCCCAGATATAGGCCTGCGTCGCGCGCTGGAAGTCGCTCTCATCAAAGAGTTTCTTGGCGGCCTCGGCCGTCGGGAAGCCGTTGACCACTTCCAGCTTGCCGATGCGCGTGTTGATTTCTTCAGCGCGTGTGCTGGTGGCTGCGAATGCCAGCGCGCCCACGAGCGCGGCGGCGAGAAGTTTGGGAATTTTCATCTTCATGATTGTCTCCTTTTTCCGGTTGATTGGTTGATTCACTTCACCCGTTCGATGTCCGGCAGCCTCCACGATTTGTCGTAGTAAGCCTCGGTCGGGCCATACCAACGGAAGTAGGGAAACCAGGCACGACCAGGAATAGTCTGAATCCAGTTCGACTCCATGCCCACGGGAGCTTTGGGGCCGAAGAAAAGGTCAACCGATCCGTCTGCGTTAGTTTTGAGTTTATTGACGTTCGGATTGATTTCCGCGACATGCTGGGGTGCCTCAATGAGAGCACGCGTCTGGATGTCATAAACAGTGATGGCCCAGAAGTCCTTGACCGGAACCTTGGCCGGCACGTTCAGGCGATAGTTATTTTCACCCTTTAGCCAGTCATCCGCCTTGTCCTTGTAGGCCGCTGCGTATTTCTGCCCAAATCCCGGCGGGAAATCCTGCGGATCCCACGAGAGTTGCGCCGCGTTGGCCTGGTAGAACCCGATCATCCGATTGACGACATAGGTATAGTTGGGTCCTTCCTGGCTGATGGACGGCAGGAGCTGGATGTTTTCCCACTTCGTGCCGGCGTAGAGTTCCTTGACCACGCCGTCCGGGATGTAGCGCGGTGAGAATGCTTCGTTGACCATCATGGCCAAGCCGACTTTTTCAGCGTCAATGAGCAGCTTTTCCATCCGCGCATCGGGGGCGAAAGGCTTGCCCCGTTCGATACCGATGGCCGCGAGCGTTCCCAGCATGACGCGGTCACGCTCATCAATAGTTTCCTCGTTGATGATCCGGTGCAGCAGCTTCCAATAGGCGATGCCGGTGGGGCGATTCATACGGAATTCCCTGCCGCCATTCGCTGGATCGCCCATCAGTACGAATTTCTTTTCCGTCGGATTTGCAGCATCGGACAGCCGGTAAGTTTGTATCTTCTCCAGGAGTTCAGTTCCCTGCTTTTCAGTCATACCTTCCTTCACCGAAACGCGTGTGATGGTGAAGACCTGAAAGTTTTTTGGGTACGCAACTTGATAACCTGTCGGGATCTCTCCCTTGTAGCCGGGCGGAACGAGGAGAATGCGGTCACCCTTGCCCTTGTTCGGGCCGACGATACCGAAGTCGTAAAACGGACGCATCCACATGTCGAAGAAGCCCGCGTTGATCGGACCTGCCGGCGCGGTGTAAACGACCGGTCCGGTTTCCTTGAGATTGATCATGTCATAGAGATAGATAACGCTCTGGTTAGGCGTGAGGGTCTCATGCCCCGGTTGTTGCCGTTTGTCGTGAAGCGTAGCCCCGAGATTGGGCGTCCCTACAACTTCCATTGCCTGACGAAAAAGCGCATTGTTGATCGCCGGCTCGGCCCAGATCACCGCCTGGACGGCGCGCTGGTAGTCCAGTTCGTCGTAAAGCTTCTGGCGCGTTTCCGGGGTGGGCAGGGCGTGATCAAAATTGAGCGTTCCAATACGCGTCTCGATCTTGTCGGGCGTTTGCGCGAATGCCGGCAGCGTAAGGCTGGCTGCGACAAACACGATCAATATGAATTGCTTTATTGTTTTCATGTCTTGTCGTCCTTCCATTTTAATAGGTCACTTCACCATCTTAATGGCTGGCGGTGTCCATTTGCCATCGGTGATCACGGCCTTCGGCCAGTAAGCCCGAATGTACAGCGAGAAGGGCTCCTTCGGGGCGGGCAGCCAGTTAGATTCCTTATCAGCACCCGGCGACGAGGCCTGTACGTAGATCGTAAGACTGCCGTCGGAGTTGGTTTTCAGCGACTTGTTCTTGGTCCCGAGCGAGAAGCGGTTCAGTACGTTCGGTGCGAAGAAGTGCGCCTCGTTGTAGAGCGTCAGAGACCAAAAGCCGTCGGTCGGCGGCGTCTCGCCCTTGGCGAAGGTCACGGTATATGCCTTCGTGCCACTGAGTCGAACGCCATCGCTGTCGAAGTCCTGGCCGAAGTACATCGTCTCGTTCGGCATGTTGGAGAACATGTTCCCCTTCGCACAGGCGGTGCGTTGGAAGTAGTCGGTACCGAAGCATGCGGCGTTCTTCTGTGTGCGCCAGCCATTGCCGGCCTCTACCCCGTTGTTGCGGAACTCAAACATAGGCTTGATGAGTTCAGTTTCCGTGGCGGCCGCCGTCTCAAGGAGTACCGCCTTGAGCACCGGATCCTTCGCAGCAGCGTCGAGTACCGACCGGATCCAGGCGTAAAGCGCCTGTTCGCCTGGCAGAGCCGGCACCTGATCCATCACCGACGCCAATTGATCGAAGAACTTTGCCGGCACCACCCATTGCGTCTCGCCCGAACCTTGCTTCTCGGCTTGCGGGAAGGTCGGGATCGTTTTCCAATTCTTGGTTTTCAGTTTCCCTGTGCACTCGCCGAGCGGGTACACCATCACCTGATTCAGAAGCGGTTGGATGGCAGATCTGTCCTCGGCGTTGTCGTCTTGAAAGACGCGCGGAAAAATGGCTCCGATGTTCGTGGTGGAGCGGAATACCTTAACGATCCCTGCGGGTGCCTCCCCTTTCCAGTTCGGCCCAACGAGCAGATACAGCCCCGGCTTCGACCCGTATTGTTTGCCAAGCCAGGCAAACGAATCGGTACGCTGATCCACGATCTGGTAGACCCAGAACCGGTCTCCGAAGTCCGGCACCTGCACGATCACAGGCTGTGTGTCGAGCGACAGAAAACCCGCGCCATACACCACGTCCTGGTTCGGCGATGTGACGAAACGCTGTTCCGGCTTAATGTAGTCGGAGAGCATACTCGCCTGGCCGATCGGCGCGACGGGCAATAGTCCGCCCATGAGCCCCGGTTCGGGAGCGAGACTGAACATCTTGTGCCGGTTCTGCATGTTCGCCAGCGGCCAGCCCCAGATGTAGGCGAAGCGGCCGACGGCGGCCACGTACTCCTTGCCTAACGGGGCACCGGGCACTGGCCCGGGAACTTCGGCAGCGGTTTTAGGTAGCGGCATTTGTTGCGGATTTTCTATTTTCATAGTTTTGTCTTTTCTTTGGTTGATTGGTTGGTTCACTTCACCTTCTCGACCTGCGGCGGCATCCAGGTGCCGTCGAGGATGGACTGCTCCGCCCAGTAGGCGCGGATGTAGAGGGAGAACGTACCGTCCGGAGCGGGCAGCCAGTTGGTTTCCTTGTCCTTGCCGGGCGACTTCGCGCCGAAGTACAGAGTGAGCGAACCGTCGGCGTTGTATTTCAAGAACGACTTGCTCTTGGTGCCGAGCGAGTAGCGGCCCAGTGGGTTGGGCGTGAACAGGTGATGTTCGTTGTAGAGCGTCATGGACCAGAAACCCTTCACCGGCGGTTCCTGGCCTTTCGCAAAGGTCACGGTGTAATTGTTCTTGCCGTTGAGCTGCTGGCCCGCGCTGTCGTAATCCCGGTAGATGTATTTCGTTTCGTTGGGCTTGTTGTCATACATGTTCGACTTGGCGGTGCCGGTTCGGTTGATGTAATCAGTGCCCCACTGCGCGTTGTTCACCGGGGAATTCCAGCCATTACCGGCGGAGGAACCGTTGTATTTCCACTGGAAAAGCTGGGCGATGATTTCCTTGTCGGCGGCAATGAAGGAATCCACCAGCGCCTGCTTGGTCGCAGGGTCTTTCTCGGCGGCGGCAAAGACGGAATTGATCCAGCCGTAGATGGCTTCCTCACCGGGCAGCGGCGCTACGAGTTTCATCACGCCGGGAAGCTGGTCGTAATACTTCTCCGGCTGAACCCACTTGGTCTCGCCCGAGGCACCGGCCGGCGCCGGGAAATGCGGCACCGTGCTCCAGTCAATGGTCTTCATCGTCCCGTTGAACTGACTGAGAGGATAAGCCACGATCTGGTTGAGCACCGGCTGGACGGCGGCGGTGTCCGCGGCGTTGTCGCCCTTGAAGATGCGCGGAACAATGAAGGACAGTTCCGTGGAGGACTGCACCACGGCGGTGATGCCCGCCGGAGCTTCGCCCTTCCAGTTCGGCCCGACGATCATGTAGAAGCCGGGCTTGGTGCCGTAAGGCTTGCCGATTTCCGCGAACTCGTCCGTGCGCGCGTCATACAACGCATAGACCCAGAAGCGGTCGCCAAAGTCCGGCACCTGAAACACCATTGTCTCCTTGTCCAGCGCGGCGAAACCCGCGCCATACGCCACGTCCTGATTGGGACAGGCGACGAAGGTTTGCTCCGGCTTGATGTAATCGTTCAGCATCGAGAGCTGGCCCACCGGCGCCATCGGGAGCACGCCGCCGTTCCAGCCGGGCACGTTGCCGTTCTTGCTGGTGACATAAGCGAAGGCGGCACGGCGGTTGTGCGAGTTGACCATGGCATAGCCCCAGACATAGGCCATGCGGCCGACCATCTGGACATATTCCTTGGTCATGGCGGTGCCAGCTACGGGGCCGGGAACTTCAGCGGCGGTTTTGGGCAGCGGCACTTGTGCGTTCGTAACCGGTATCGTTTTTGTTTGCATTGTTATGTCCCCTTAACTGTTTAGTTATTATGTCACCGCGCCCGGCAGCCCATTTCGGGCTGCCGGGAATGGCGCATTATTGTTCTTGACCTGCTCTAGTCTCTGGCGAACGCTCCACGAGCTATCACTTCGAGATCGAGGTACTGCTTCTTTTCAACAGTGACTCCGACGCCGAGGATCGTTCCGCCCTTGAACTCGCTGGGCGTCTTGTATTCCTCGCTCACCGCGTCAGCGCTGTCGTACCCGACGCACAAGCCATCGCCGCACAAGGTGAACTTTCCCACCTGCGCGCGCATCGGGCCTTCGGCAACGACCTTCTCATTGACGTAGAGCTTGGTCTTGCCCACTGACTCCGAATGCTTACCGGCACTCTCCCGGATGAACTCCATGCCAAGCGTGTACTTGCCAGGCTTGAGTTCAGGCGAGATGAACTTCTGTTCCGGCTTGATACCGAGGAAGTTGTACACGTAGTACAACTTCTTATTCTTGATGAACAGCGCATGCCCGCCGAAGCGTGAACCGTGGGCAAAGATGATGCCCGAGCAGTTCGGATCTGTGATCTCGACGTCAGCGAGTATCTTGTACGACCGGCCACGCACGTTAACAGCAACGCTTTCCGGAACTGAACTGGTGCCTGCGTAGTAAACGTACCTCTCACGCGGCAATTCTTCCGTGGGGCGTTCTGTGGTGCATATCGCCATGGCGTCTCGGTCGTCCAGCGGAAGCACCAGATTCTTATCTGCCTCCTCGAACCAGGCCTTGATGAGCTCCTTAAGTTTTTCAGGATTCTTTTTGGCCAAATCCTTGGATTCAGAACGGTCCACATCCACGTGGTAGAGCTCCCACACATCTTTGTCGAAATGACTCTTGTTGGACAGCGGAGTATGGATAGCAGACGCCTTCCAGCCATTTTCCCAGATCCCGCGAGTGCCGAGCATGGTGTAATACTGGCGCTTCTTCTTCGTCTTTCCATCCGGCTTCGCGTCGAAGCTATAGCGCATCGAGACGCCCGAAAGCGGGTATTGCTCCACGCCTTTATAGACCTTGGGCATCTCGAGCCCGCAGGCCTCCAGGATCGTCGGCACAATGTCAGTTGAATGGTGGTACTGATTACGGACCTCTCCGCGCGCCTTCATACCCTTGGGCCACGAGATGACCAACGGGTCACAGGTGCCGCCCGAGAATTGCGAGTAACGCTTGAACATCTGGAACGGAGTCGAAAAAGCCGCGGCCCACCCGGTCGGGAAGTGCTCGTAGGTGTCCGGGCCGCCCAGCTTGTCGATCAGCTTCAGGTTCTCAGACAACTCATCCGGGTAATTGTTGAAGAACTTGTTCTCATTGACCGAGCCGCTGGGGCTGCCTTCACCCGACGCGCCGTTGTCCGCGGTGTAGATGACAATAGTGTTGTCGAGCTGGCCGCTCTTCTCTAAATAGTCGACGATGCGGCCGACCTGGGCGTCGGTGTACTCCGAGAACCCGGCGTAGACCTCAGCCAGACGCGAGAACAGCTTCTTCTCGTCCGCATTAAGCGTATTCCAGGGGCGGACCATATCGTTCGGTACTGCCATATCAGCCGGCAGGGGGTTGAGCGGGGTCATCTGCGTTCCCTTGGGCAGGATGCCCTTCTCGATCATGCGCGGCAGAACCCATTCGCGATACGCTTCATAGCCTTCATCAAACTTGCCCTTGTACTTGGCGATATAATCTGCCGGAGCATGATGCGGGGCGTGATTGGCGCCCGGGCAGAACCACATGTACCATGGCTTCGAGGGGTTACTGGCCTTCTGATCGCGGATCATCTTGAGGGCCTGGTCGGCGAGGTCTTTAGACAAATGATATCCCTCCTCCGGGGTGTACGGCGCCTCGATGAAATGATTGTCTTCGATAAGGTCAGGATACCACTGGTTAGTCTCGCCGCCGATGAATCCGTAGTAGCGGTCGAATCCCTGATTGAGCGGCCATTGTTTGCGGCTCCCGCCGGGACAGACGTCCGTCTCGGGGACATTGTGATTCTTACCCAGCCAGAAGGTGCTCCAACCGCCGTCCTGCAGGATTTGTCCGATCGTCGCGCACTGCTCGGGAAGGCGGCAGTGGGCTCCGGGAAAGCCGTTTGCTCCCTCGGTGATGCAGGCCATACCGTTGAGGTGATGGTTGCGGCCGGTCAGAAGTGTGGACCGGCTCGGCGAGCAAAGTGCGGTCGTATGCCATTGCGAATACATAAGGCCCCTGTCGGCCAATTTCTGCAACGTAGGCATGTTGATTTTGCCGCCAAAGGGTGACCAGGCAGCGAGCCCGGTGTCGTCGTACAGCACGAACAGGATGTTCGGCGCTCCCTCGGGCGCTCTTTTCACTGTCCACGGACCCCAGTCAGCCTTTGAATCGCGGATGTCAAGTTTTATGACACCCTTAAACTTTTTTTTCTCCATTTTGCTGCCTCCTTTAATTACTGATCTGCCATAATTGGCAAATCAATCGTTAACTACATTACTATTTTCCATGACAGTTTTTAAACTTAACTGCCTTTTGATCTATATCAATCGCTCCGCGTGGACACGAATTATTTAAAATTTGCATTACCTCGTCGGCAAAACGTCCTTTTTTTAAAAGCTCGGCCATCATTTGCATGGGGCGCCTGGTGTGCGCAAAAAATGCCTTCAATCCCGCGCAGAGCCAGTTCAGGCCGGGCTCACCGTCAGGCGTAGTCAATACCCTGTTCTTCGGACATTCCCCGTGACAGGTATAAAGAAACTCGCAGGCCTTACAATAGCGCGGCAGGCTTTCTGATTTACCTTTGCCAAAAGAGCGCTGTTTTTCACCCGACACAAGATCTGCCATACGCGTCTTGGTAATGTTCCCCAATAAATACCGCGGCTCGACGAAATGGTCGCAGGAATACAGATCTCCGGTGTGCTCAAGCGCCAAAGCGTCTCCGCATTCCGGACGCAACACGCACACTGAAGAGCTTCCATATACATAGGAAGCAAGCACGGAATCGAAAAATGGCACAAACATCGTACCCACATCAGTTTTTATCCACTCATCGAATAGGGTGATTAAAAATTTCCCGTACGCATCAGCGCTTACCGACCGGTCAGTGACCTTTACCCCTTCCTGGTTGCCGCTGGCATTATCACGCTCAACAATCGGAATAAGCTGGATATAGCGCGCTTTCAACTCGTCACGGAAGAACCGGTACACCTCAAGGGGATGCTGGCTGTTTACGGCATTGACCGTGCACAAGATATTAAATTCAACCTTATGCTCCTGCATCAGGCTCACCGCCTTTACCACCTTATCAAAGGTAGGGTTGCCTCTCTTATCCTTACGATACACATCATGCAGCGCTCTAGGCCCGTCAAGACTAATCCCTACAAGGAAATTATTATCATGCAGGAATTTACACCAATCCTCATCAAGCAAGACACCATTGGTCTGAAGCGTATTTTCGATCGTCTTACCGGACTTAACGTATTTTTTCTCAACTTCCACCGCTCTCCGGAAAAAATCAAGCCCCATCAGCGTGGGCTCGCCGCCCTGCCAGGCAATCGTCACCTGAGGCCCCTGCTGCGACTCGACTGTCTGGCGGATGTAACTTTCCATCACCTCATCGCTCATGCGAAACGCGCTTTCAGGGTACAGCGAGCTCTTCTTCAAAAAGAAGCAGTACGCGCAGTCAAGGTTGCATTGCGCGCCAGTCGGCTTAGCCATCACATGAAACGCGCGGGGTGTTTTTTGTTCTTGTTGAGTCATCATTAACCTTTTTTCAAAACAGCTTTGCGGCCTTCCTTCAAAAATGTCTTTTCGCTGGTCGCGCCATAGACCTGGATGAATCGCGCCACAAGGCCGGTCCAGCCGGTTTGATGGCTGGCGCCAATGCCAAAGCCGGTGTCGCCGTTGAAATATTCAAAAAAGAGGATCAGGTCTTTCCAATAAGGATCCTCTTGGAATTTCTTGATGGACCCATAAACGGGCCGCCGCCCGTTTTTATCGCGCAGGAAAATGCGGGTCAACCGCCGGCCGATCTCTTCGCTCACCTCATACAAATTCATCATCCGGCCCGATCCAACGGGGCATTCAACCTTAAAGCTGTCCCCATAATACAGATAATATTGCCGAAGCGCCCTTAAGATTAATGTGTTCACCGGCATCCAGATGGGGCCTCGCCAATTGGAATTCCCCCCGAATAAACCGGAGTTGGAATCGCCCGGAACATAATCGACCTTGTATTCCTGGCCGCCCACCCAAAACTTAAAGGGATCTTTATCATGAGCGCGGGAAAGGCCGCGAATTCCAAATTCTCCCAAGAATTCTTTCTCATCTAAGAGGCGAGATAATATTTTCCGCAGTTTGTCTTCATCGATCAAGGTGAAGAGGCCCCGGTCCTGAAACCCGGGGTTGCCGATGGTTTTGTTGGTGACGGTTAAGTTCGGCATGCGGGACAGACGTTTGCGCAACTTCTCTATAAGATGAGGAAACTTATTTTTTACTTCCGGTTCAAAGATTGTTGCCGCGCACAGCGGTAACAGGCCCACCATGGACCTGATTTTGAGCTTCTGGGCCTGACCGTCCGGGGTGCGCAGCACATCGTAAAAGAACCCGTCTTCTTCATCCCACATCTCGTCGTGGTTGTCGCCAATCCGGTCCATGGCGGAAGCGATCCAGAGGAAATGTTCGGCGAATTTCGTGACCATACTTTCATACTGCGGGTCATAAAGCGCCAGTTCCAGGGCTATTTCCAACATATTTTGGGCGTAAAGAGCCATCCAGGCTGTTCCGTCGGCCTGTTCCAAATAGCCCCCCGTCGGAAGAGGAGAACTTCGGTCAAACACTCCGAAGTTGTCCATCCCCAAAAATCCACCTTCAAACACGTTCTTTCCATTTCGGTCTTTGCGATTCACCCACCAGGTAAAAT
>Ga0315287_10007392_pt1 | contig 11013 bp, 6 predicted proteins | sample YL17G11_0_MG_FD_205037 | JGI IMG/M metagenome (GOLD analysis project Ga0315287, IMG submission 205037) | Sediment microbial communities from Yellowstone Lake, YNP, Wyoming, USA - YL17G11_0 | ecosystem: Environmental > Aquatic > Freshwater > Lake > Sediment | place: USA: Wyoming | collected...
GGCCCAAGCTGCCGTCGCTCTGGACAACGCGCAGTGGTCGCAGGGGCTAGAGCAGAAGGTGACGCAGCGGACCGAGGAGCTGCAAGCCTCCAACTCCCGGATCTCCGAAGCGCTCGAGCGCGAGACCGCCAGCAACGACATCCTGCGCGTCATCGCGAAGTCGGCCACCGACGTGTCGCCCGTGCTCGACGTCATCGCCCGCCACGCGGCCCTCCTTTCGGGCTCGGACGACGCGATCGTGGGGACCCGCGACGGCGACACGCTGCTGGTCGCCGCGCATCATGGCGATATTCCCATGATCCCCATCGGGCAAGGGATCCGCTTCAATCGCGACTCGGTGGCCGGCCGCGCGATGATCGACGGCCGGACGGTCCAGACGGTGCACGGAAAGGCCGGTGCCGAGCCGGAATTTCCGGAGGGTGACGCCGTGGCCAAGCGGTACGGCTACCGCGTGACCTGCGCGGTGCCGCTCATGCGCGAGGGCGATGCCATCGGCGCGATATCCATCCGGCGCACCAGTCCCGATCTGCTGAACGAGAGCCAGATCGCGGTCATCCAGTCCTTCGCGAGCCAGGCCGCCATCGCGATCGGGAACGTGCACCTGTTCAATGAAACTACCCGCCTGCTGAAGGAGACCGAGCAGCGCAACGCCGAGCTGGCGGTGATCAACAGCATTCAACAGGCGGTGGGTTCGGCGCTCGACTTCCAGGCCATCGTCGACACCGTGGGCGACAAGCTGCGCGAGGTGTTCGCCACCGGCGACATTGCGATCCGCTGGTGGGACGAGGAGACGCGCCTCGACACCCGCCTCTACTGCTACGAGCACGGCGTGCGGCTGCACATTCCGCCTCGCGTGGTGGAACCTGACGGCCTGGTGGCCCGCTTCTACCGCGAGCGCAAGGTCTGGCTCATCAATTCGCAAGCCGAGCAGGCCGCGCTCGGCATGACCGCGATGCCGGGCACCGATCAGGCGCGCTGCGTCGTCTCAGTGCCGATGCTGGCCGGGGAACGGATTTTCGGCATGGTAACTCTGGAAAACCACGAGCGCGACAACGCCTTCGGCCTGGCCGAGGTGCGTCTGCTGGAGACCATCACCGCCAGCATGAGCGTGGCGCTGGAGAATGCCCGCCTGTTCGACGAGACGCAGCGCCTGCTCAAGGAGACCGAAGCGCGCAACGCCGAGCTGGCGGTGATCAACGGCATCCAGGACGGCATGGCCGCCGAGCTTAACTTCCAGGCCATCATCGATCTCGTCGGCGACAAGCTCGTCAAGGTCTTTGCCACCGACACCCTCGTGGTGGCCTGGCTGGACGAGGACGCGGGCCTGGTGCGTTTGCCCTACGGCGTCGAACGCGGCGCGCGGTTGCATGTGCCGCCATCGCGGATCGATGACGTCCTGACGGGCCGGCGCTGGCACGAGATCCTCCTCGCGCGCCAGCCGTTGATCTGGCACAACCAGGACGACTATCGTGCGCTCGAGATGATGGTGGCCGAGGGCACCCAGATGAGCTGCTCGGGCGTGGCCGTGCCGATCTTCACCGGCGACCGGCTGCTCGGATTCATGTCGGTAGAGAACATGGACCGGGAAGGCGCCTTCGGCGATGCAGATGTGCGCCTGCTCTCCACCGTGGCGTCCAGCATGGGCGTGGCACTGGAGAACGCCCGCCTGTTCGACGAGACGCAGCGGCTCGTCAAGGAGACCGAAGCGCGCAATTCCGAGCTGGCCGTGATCAACAGCATCCAGGACGGCATGGCGAAGGAGCTCAACTTCCAGGCCATCATCGATCTGGTCGGAAACGCGCTGCGCGAGGTACTGAAAACCGACAACATCGGCATCACCTGGCACGATTCCGCGGCCAATCTCATCCACTACATGTACGCCGTCGAGCATGGCGTGCGCTTGCCACCCGAAGAGCCGCGAACGCCAACGCCTGATGGTCCGTTCATGCACATGCTGCGCACGCGCCGCCCGCAGATCTGCAGGAACCCGACGGAGATCCGCGCCGCCGGCTACAGGGTACCGCCGGGTTCGGATGGTGGCACCCTGTCCCTTGTCAACGTCCCCATCCTGGGCGGAGATCGCTTTCTCGGCGAGATGATCCTCGAGAACTACGAACGCGAAAACGCGTTCAGCGAATCCGACGTGCGACTGCTGAGCACCGTCGCCGCCAGCATGGGCGTGGCGCTGGAGAATGCCCGCCTGTTCGATGAGACGCAGCGACTGTTGACGGAAACCGAGCAACGCGCGGCCGAGCTCGCCATCATAAACAGCGTGCAGGAGGCGCTCGCGGCCGAGCTCAACATCCAGGGAATCTACGACGCAGTCGGCGACAAGATGCGCGAGATCTTCCGGCAGGCCGACATCGGCATTCGGATCCACGATCCCAAGACGGACCTGATTCATTTCCCGTATTTCTTCAAGGACGGGCAGCGGCTGACCCTCCCGCCGGTGCCCATGGGCGAAGCGGGAATCACCGCGCATGTGCTGCGCACGCGCGAGGTGCTCGTCATCAACGAGGATATGCCGGGCGCAATAGCGAAGTACGGCTCGCGCATGCTCGGACCGGCAATAGAGAAGTCCAGCGTCTTCGTGCCGCTGATCAGCGGCGATCGCGCGCGCGGTCTCGTCAATCTCCTGGACATGCACCGCGAGCATGCGTTCAGCCAATCCGATGTGCGGCTGCTGCAGACGCTCGCCAACAGCATGAGCGTGGCGCTGGAGAACGCCCGCCTCTTCGACGAGACGCAGCGCAACGCGCGCGAATCGTCGGCGCTGTCGGAAGTGGGACGCGACCTGTCGTCGTCGCTGGATCTCGCCACCGTCATGGACCGCATCGCGCGCCACGCGAAGGACCTCTTGCAGGCCGGCAACAGTGCGATCTTCCTGCCCGACCCGGAAGCCGGGACCTACCGCGCGATCGTCGCCGTCGGCGAAGTGGCCGACGCGATCAAGGCTACGGTGATCAAAGCCGGCGTGGGCATCATCGGCAGCATCGTCCAAAGCGGCAAGCCCGAACTCGTCAACGACACCCAGGCCGACCCCCGCGCCATGCAGATCCCCGGCACCGTTCGCCAGCAGGACGAACGCCTGATGGTGGTGCCGCTCGTGGCCGATGGCGCAGTGGAAGGCGCGATGGCGGTCTGGCGCACGAGCGGGGAACCGTTCGACCAGCGCGACCTGCAATTTCTTGGGGGACTGTCGCGCCAGGCGATGGTCGCCCTCCGCAACGCGCGTCTTTTCAACGAGACGAAGGAAGCGCTGACGCAGCAGACTGCCACCGCCGAAGTGCTGCAGGTCATCAGCGGGTCGGTGTCCGACACGGCGCCGGTATTCGACACGATCCTCGACAGCTGTCACCGGCTGTTCGCGAGCGAGCAACTGGGCATCTTCCTCCTCGGCGATGACAACCGGGTGCGCGTAGGGGCGTGGCATGGCTCGGCGTTCGAAAGCTTTCGCGCGCTCGACGGGCACCCGGTGGAAGAGACGTTCACGGGTCAGGCCATCCGCGAACGGCGCACCATTCAGATCACCGATGCCGCGTCCATCGCCGATTCCCAGGTGATCGCGGGCAAGGCCGTGGGAATCCTCGGCAACTACTCGGCCATCTACAGCCCGATGCTGTGGGAAGGCAGCGGCATCGGGTCGATCTGTGTCTTCCGCCAGCCGCCCCGGCCCTTCAGCGAAAAGGAAGTGGCTCTGCTGCGCACCTTCGCCGATCAGGCCGTGATCGCGATCCAAAACGCGCGTCTGTTCAAGGAAGCCCAGGAAGCCCGCGCGCAAGCGGAAAGCGCCCGAAGCCAGGCCGAGGCTGCCAACGAGGCCAAGAGCTCGTTCCTTGCCACCATGAGCCACGAGATTCGCACGCCGATGAACGCGGTGATCGGCATGAGCGGCCTCCTGCTCGACACGGAGCTCGACACCGAGCAGCACGACTACGCGGCGACCATCCGGGATTCGGGCGATACGCTGCTGACGATCATCAACGACATTCTCGACTTCTCCAAGATCGAGGCCGGACGCATGGACATCGAGGCGCAGCCTTTCGATCTGCGCGACTGCGTGGAGTCGGCGCTCGATCTCGTCACCACCCGTGCGGTCGAGAAGCATCTCGACACCGCGTACGTGTTCGAAGGCGACGTTCCGGCGGCCATCATCGGCGACGTGACGCGCCTGCGCCAGATCATCCTCAACCTCCTGTCCAACGCGGTGAAGTTCACCGAGCGCGGCGAGGTGGTGCTGACCGTAACCGCGGCACCCACGACGGATGGAAGCGCCGAGCTGACGTTCGCCGTGCACGACACCGGCATCGGGCTGTCCGCCGAAGGCATGAGCCGGTTGTTCCAGTCGTTCTCGCAGGCGGATTCGTCGACCACGCGCAAGTACGGCGGCACCGGGCTGGGGCTTGCGATCAGCAAGCGTCTGGCCGAGCTGATGGGTGGCGGCATGCGGGCGGCGAGCGACGGTCCGGGCAAGGGGTCGACCTTCACGTTCACGATCCGGGCGCAGACCACCGCGCTGCAACCCGGCCGGCCGCGCGATTTCCTTGGCGCGCAACCCGCGCTCACGGGCAAGCGCGTGCTCGTCGTCGACGACAACGCCACCAACCGGCGGATCCTGAGCCTGCAAACCGCCAAGTGGGGCATGGCCCCGCGCGCCACCGAATCGCCGCAGGAGGCGCTGCGCTGGCTCGAAGCCGGCGAAGAATTCGGCCTCGCGATCCTGGACATGCACATGCCGGAAATGGACGGCGTTGCACTGGCCCGGCAGATTCGCGAGCGCCGCGCCAAGCTGCCGCTGGTGCTGTTCAGCTCGCTCGGCCGACGCGAGGCCGGCGACGCCGACAAGCTCTTCGACGCCTACCTGGGCAAGCCGATCCACCAGTCGCAGCTCTTCGATACGCTGGTCGGATTGCTGGGAGGCGACGCCGCGCCCAAGGCCGCCACTGCGCCGGCCAAGGCACGGCTCGATCCCGGAATGGCGGCGCGGCATCCGCTGCGCATCCTGCTGGCCGAGGACAACGTCGTCAACCAGAAGCTCGCGTTGCGCCTCCTGCAGCAGATGGGCTACCGCGCCGACGTCGCGTCCAACGGAATCGAAGCCGTCGAATCAGTCGAGCGCCAGAACTACGACGTGGTGCTCATGGACGTGCAGATGCCCGAGATGGACGGGCTCGAAGCGTCGCGGCGCATCACCGCCAAATGGTCCGCGGATCAACGGCCGCGCATCGTCGCCATGACCGCCAACGCGATGCAGGGCGACCGCGAGATGTGCCTCACCGCCGGCATGGACGACTATCTCACCAAGCCGATCCGCGTCGAGCGACTCGTCGAGGCACTCAACCTGATACCGGAACGCGAGGACAAGTAACATGACCGAACCGATGATCGATCGCGCGATTTTCGACGAACTCGAGGAAGCAGCCGGTCCCGAATTCGTCGCGGAACTCGTCGACACGTTCCTGACCGAGGCGCCGTTGATGCTGGACGAACTGCGCCATTCGTTCGCGCAGCGCGAGGCGGATAATTTCCGGCGCGCCGCGCATTCGCTGAAATCCAACGCCAACACGTTCGGCGCACACACGCTGGGCGCGATGGCCAAGGAGTTGGAGCTCGGCGGGCTCGCCCCCGTCGCCGAGGCCAACGGGCAGCCGATCGAGGCGCTGGCACAGGAATATGCGCGCGTGGCGGCCGCACTGACGGAGTTGCGCGATGCGTGAAAATGCAACCGGCGCCGCCCGGCTGCTGGTGGCCGACGACAACAAGGTCAATCGCCTGCTCCTGACGCGCAGCCTCGAGCTGCAGGGCCACCGCGTCGCCACCGCCGAGAACGGCCGCGTGGCGCTGGAAATGCTCCGCCGGGAGAGCTTCGATCTCCTGCTGCTCGACATGGAAATGCCGGAGATGGACGGCTTCCAGGTGCTGGAGCAGCTGGCCGCCGATCTCCAGCTGCGCGACCTGCCGGTCATCGTCACCTCCTCCCTGGAAGGCATCGCCAACGTGGTGCGCTGCATCGAGCTGGGCGCCGAGGACTATCTCGCCAAGCCGGTCAACCCGGTGCTGCTGAAGGCGCGCCTCGGGGCGAGCCTCGAGAAGAAGCGCCTGCGCGATCAGCAGAAGGAATGGATGCGCCGCTTCGCCACGCGGGAGGTCGCGCAGGATCTGCAGCAATCCGGTTTCGCGCTGGGCGGAAAGCGCGTGCACGGCGCGGTGATGTTCACCGACATCCGCGGCTTCACCGCGTTGGCGGAAACGCAGCCGCCCGAGGAGACCATCGAGCTGCTCAACACCTACTACACGCTGATGTTCGACGCGATCGCGAGCCACGGCGGCGTGGTCACGCTGATGGCCGGCGACGGGCTGATGGCCGTCTTCGGGGCGCCGCTGCCGCTGCCGGACCCCTGTGCGGGCGCCGTGCGCACGGCGTTGGAGATGATCGAGACGATGGAGCTCTTCAACCTGGAGCGGGTCGCCGCCGACAAGCCGCAGATCAAGATCGGCATCGGCATCGCTTCCGGCGAAATGGTGGCCGGATACGCCGGCACCAACGAGCGGGCGACCTACACGTGCATCGGCGACACCGTCAATCTCGCGTCCAGGCTCGAGGGGTACACCAAGGTCGCCAAGCGCACCATTCTGATCGACGGCGCCACGCGCGCGGCCCTGAGCGATCGCGTGCAGGTGGAGTCGCTCGGCCCCGTTCCGATCAAGGGCAAAGCGGCACCGGTGGACGTGTTCTCGGTGACCCTGGGGCAGAAGCTCTAGCGCAAGAGCGCCACCGCTGCCCCGGATTTTGCCGAGGCCACCGCGGCTTCGGCGATCGCGAGCGCCCGCCGCCCGTCTTCAAGGCCGATCGCCGGCGCACGCTTTTCTTCGATCGCGCGAACGAAGTCGTCGAGCTCGCGCGCGTACGACTCGGCGTAGCGCTCGATGAAGAAGCGCAGCAGACCATCCTGGCGGATCCCGTCTGCGCCGTAGCGCTCGAGCGTGGTCGGTTGCCGATTGCGCGAGATCAGCATTCCTTTTTCGCCAAAGGCCTCGATCCGCTGGTCGTAGCCGTACACCGCGCGAAAGCTGGAGTTGACATGGACCAGCGCACCGCCGGCCATGCGCAGCATCACCATCGCCGTGTCGGGATCGCGGTGCGGATTGTCCTTCGCGTCGAGCATGCACGCCGTGCGCGCGATGACCTCCACCGGCTCGTCGGCGAGAAGCCAGCGCACCATGTCGAAGTCGTGGATCATCGTGTCGTAGAAGATGCCGTACGGCATCGCCGCCACGTAGTCGGGCGGCGAGATCTCGGGGTCGCGGCTCGACAAGACCAGCATTTCCGGCCGGCCGATTTCACCGCCGCGTATCGCCTCGAACAGCGCGCGATGGCTGGGATCGAAGCGCCGGTTGAAGGCGACGAAGAATGGCGCGCCGGTCGATTCGAGCACCTTCGCGCACGCGTCGACGCGGCTCATGTCGAGATCGACGGGTTTCTCGCAGAACACCGCTTTGCCGGCGCGTGCCGCGCGTTCGATGATCGCCGCATGCGTGCGCGGCGGCGTGCAGATCATCACCGCTCCCACGGCGGGATCGGCGAGCGCGGCGTCGAGGTTCGCGGTCGCCCGCGCGCCGTGCTTCGTCGCGAGTGCCCCGGCGACGGCGACATCGAGATCGACGACCCAGGCAAGCCGTGCCCCCGGATGCGCCGCGATGTTGGCGGCGTGAAGCGGTCCGATGAATCCCCCGCCGACCAGACAGAACTCGAGCATCGTCATCTCCGCGAAAAGTTTTCGGCAGTACGGCTTCAGCGAAGCGCGACGACGAAACCGGCCATTTCGGCGGCGCGTTTCAGGTTGTCGAAGCCCAAGCGGGCGTAGGTGAGGGGATGCGCCTTCGCCGGATCCTGCTCGGCCTCGACCACGAGCCAGCCCGCATATCCCGCCTGCCGCAGCTCTCGCAGCACGGCGGTGAAGTCGATCGAACCATCGCCGGGGACGGTGAAGACGCTGTCGAGAACGGCTCTCAGAAAACTCCGGTCGTCGCGCAGGACGTCGGTCAATACCGGTGCCCGAACGTCCTTGCAATGCACGTGCACGATGCGCGCGCCGTGCCGGCGGGCCACCGCCACCGGATCGCCGCCGGCAAAGACCAGATGGCCGGTGTCGAGCAACAGGCCGACGTCGGCGGCGGTGTTGGCCATCAAGCGGTCGATTTCGGCCTCGGTCTGGACCACCGTGCCCATGTGATGATGAAACGCCAGCCGCACCCCCCGCGCGCGCAGATGGCGCGCCATCTCGTTCAGCTTCGCGCAGAACGGGGGCCATGCCGCGTCGGCCAGCACCGGCCGGCCGGAAAGCGGCGCCGCCGGATTGCCGTCGGTGCTGCCGTGGCCCTCGGCAAACACCATGACCGGGCATCCCATCGCGGCCAGCAGATCCAGGTGATCGGTGACCGCCGCGATTTCGTCGGCGACGGACCGTCGGCAGAGCTGTGCGCTGTACCAGCCCGACACGAGGCCGAGGTCGTGTCGCGCAAGGATCGGCCGCAGCACCGGCGCCTCGCGCGGAAACTTCCCGCCGAGCTCGATGCCCGCGTAGCCGGCGGCGCGCGCTTCGGAGAGGCAGGTCTCGAGCGGAATGTCCCCACCCAGCTCCGGCATGTCGTCGTTGGTCCACGTGATCGGGTTGATGCCGAGTGCGACTGACATTTGATCCTCAGAGCAGGTCGAGCGCTTCGAGTTCGCGCCGGAGAAGTTCCGGCGAGCGGAAGTGAATGCCGTGGATCCCCAGCGCCGCGGCGGCCGCCGCGTTTCGCGGGTTGTCGTCGATGAACACCGCCTCTTCCGGTGCGATGCGGTGGCGCTCGAGCAGGATGCGGAAGATTCGCGGGTCAGGCTTGATCACGCCTTCGTCGCCGGACACGACGATGCCGTCGAACCACGAGAGGAATTCGAAGCGCTTTCGTTGCGGCGGGAACGTTTCCGCCGACCAGTTGGTCAGCGCGTAACGAGGCACACCGGCGCGCTTCAGATCGGCCAGGATGTCGACGGTGCCATCGATGGCCCCGGGGATCATTTCGCCGAAGCGGCGACCGAACGCTTCGATGAGATCGGCTTTGTCCGCGTGCCGCGGCAGGAGTTCGGCGACCGCGTCGGCAAAGCTCCGGCCGGCGTCCTGGCGCTCGTTCCAATCCTCCGTGCACACGGTGGCGAGGAAGTCTTCCATCGCCGCGTCGTTGCCGTTGAAGAGCTTGCGATACAGGTAGCGGGGATCCCAATCGATGAGGACGCCGCCGAGGTCGAAGACGACGACGCGACGCGGTTTCCGCACGGCGGGCACCGGCGACGTCTTGCGCGGCTTCGGGACGACGGGCATCGGGGACGCCTCGCGCTGCTTCGGAACGGGAGGCACCGGCTCCGCCTCAGGCTCCCGCGGTCGCCGCGCGCCGCGGCCGGTTCACGATCACGCGCCGCAGCAGCTCGACCGATTTCTCGACGCCTTCCACCGCACTCATCGCCGGATCCTCGTGCTCGATGGAGAGCACGCCGTCATAGCCAGCGGTCGCGAGGGCGGCGACGAAATCGCGCCACCACGCCTCGCCATGGCCAAGACCGAGCGTGATGTAGCTCCACGCGCGTGCCTCGAAATCGCTGCCCGGCGTCGTGTCGATGACGCCGTTGATGCCGGCGATCACGGGGTCGATGCGCGTGTCCTTGGCGTGGACGTAGTAGACGGCGCTGCCCAGCGCGCGGGCCGCCGCGATCGGATCGGCGCCCATCCACATCAGGTGACTCGGATCGAGGTTGGCGCCGACCGTTTCGCCCACCGCGTCCTGCAACCGCCGCAGCGTGGCGACGTTGTACACGTTCTGGTAGCCGTGAAGTTCGAGGCAGAGCCGGCGCACGCCCTGATCCCTGGTGTAGGCAACGAGGTCGCGCCAGTAGGGAATCAGCACGTCATCCCATTGCCAGCGCAGGATGTCGCGGACCTCGGGCGGCCATTCGGTGGTGATCCAGTTCGCGTGGGCATCGCCGGGGGCACCGGGACAACCGGACATCAGCACGACGCTATCGACGTCGAGCAGACCGGCCAGGCGAATCGTCTTGCGCGTGACCTCGTCGTGGCGCCGGCCGGCGTCACCCGGGTGCACGGGATTGCCCGAGCAATTGAGCGCGCTGATCCCGATGCCGTGAGCGGCGAGGCGCGCCTTGAAATCGCGTCGCGCGGGCGCGCTCTCCAGAAGTGGGTCGAGCTTGAGATGCGGGGCCGTCGACCAGTTGCCGCAGCCGAATTCGAGCATGTCCATTTCGAGGCGGGCGGCGACCGCGAGCATGGTGTCGAAATCGGCATCCGGCAGGCTGTCGGTGATCATTCCAATTTTCATCGCGGTGTTCTTCGAAGGTTGCCAACGGGCGTGCGCTTAGGACCAATACCGTTCACTTATCCGATTTCGTCGCCCCCGCGAAGGCGGGGGCCTAGTGTCGTTCACTGTAAGACGCTGGGTTCCCACTTTCGCGGGAACGACGGCAAGGCCCTAAATGAACGGCATCGGGCTTAGGCCGGAGAAACGAAACCGTACCATATTGCGCGTCCGCCATGGAGGGCCTGATACCGTAAACTCGCGGCCATGAACCCGCTCCTCAACGAACGCATCGCTCGGTTCGATTCGCCGTTCCGCCGGCTGGATGCGTTGCTCGCGAACATCGCCCCCAACCCGCAACTGCCGCCGATCGTGATGTCGGTGGGCGAGCCGCAGGATGCGCCGCCGCCGCTCCTGGCCGAAACGGTCGCCGCGCACGCCCACCTGTGGAACCGCTACCCGCAGGCGGTTGGAACCCCCGAATTCCGGCGCGCGGCGTCGGGCTATCTGGCGCGCCGCTATGCCGGAACGCAGGGCCGCATCGATCCGGAAACACAGGTAACGCCGGTCACGAGCTCACGCGAGGGTCTCTTCCTCGCCGCTTCGATCGCGACCAGCCCGTCGCGGACCGCGCCGCTGGCATTGATGCAGAACCCGTTCTACCAG